>Ga0335073_10008187_pt1 | contig 14662 bp, 12 predicted proteins | sample Lox_Sample_22_FD_207093 | JGI IMG/M metagenome (GOLD analysis project Ga0335073, IMG submission 207093) | Soil microbial communities from Loxahatchee National Wildlife Refuge, Florida, United States - Lox_Sample_2.2 | ecosystem: Environmental > Terrestrial > Soil > Wetlands | place: USA... | reverse complement strand
TTCCGCTGGGCACCGCGGGAAGCGTCAGGAACGCCGAAGACGCCCTGCGCGACGATCCGTTCCTGGTCATCTCGGGCGACGCGCTGACCGACATGGACCTCACCGCGCTGGTCGATTTCCACAAGGAAAAGGGCGCGCTGGTCACCGTCGGCCTGGCCCGCATGCCCAACCCGCTGGAGTTCGGCATCGTGATCACCCAGGAAGACGGCCAGATCCAGCGCTTCCTCGAGAAGCCGACCTGGGGCCAGGTGTTCTCGGACACGGTCAACACGGGGCTGTACGTGATGGAGCCGGAGGTGCTCGCCGAGGTCCCGCCGGGTGAGATGGTCGACTGGTCCGGTGACGTGTTTCCCAAGCTGATGGAGCGCGGTGCCCCGCTGTTCGGCTACATCTCGGACCGCTACTGGGAGGACGTGGGCACCCACGAGAGCTACCTGAAGGCCCAGGCCGACGTGCTGGCCCGGCGGGTGCAGACCGATATCGCCGGCTTCGAGGTCTCACCCGGCGTCTGGGTCGCCGAGGGAGCCGAGGTCGACCCCGAGGCGGTCCTCACCGGTCCGCTGTGCGTCGGCGACTACGCCAAGATCGAAGCCGGCGCGCAGCTGCGCGAATTCACCGTGATCGGCAGCAACGTGGTGGTCAAGGAGGGCGCCTTCATCCACCGCGCGGTGGTCCACAACAACGTCTACATCGGCCAGGGCGTCAACCTGCGCGGCTGCGTGATCGGGAAGAACACCGACGTCATGCGGCAGGCCAGGATCGAGGAGGGCGCGATCGTCGGGGACGAGTGCGTCATCGAGCCCGAGGCCTACCTGTCCGCCAAGGTGAAGGTCTACCCGTTCAAGACCATCGAGGCCGGCGCGGTGGTGAACAACAGCGTGATCTGGGAATCCCGGGGCCAGCGCACGCTGTTCGGCCCGCGGGGCGTGTCGGGGTTGATCAACGTGGAGGTCACCCCCGAGCTGGCGGTGCGCCTGGCCAGCGCCTACGCCACCACGCTGCGCAAGGGCTCCACGGTCACCACGTCCCGGGACGCGTCCCGAGCCGCCCGGACGCTGAAGCGGGCCGTCCAGGGAGCGCTGAACGCCAGCGCGATCAACGTGGTGGACCTGGAGGCTCAGGCGCTTCCGGTGGTCAGGTTCGAAACGGCCCGCGACCACTACAGCGGCGGCGTCGCCATCCGCACCACGCCCGGTGACCCGCAGTCCGTCGACATCATCTTCCTCGACGAGCGCGGGGCCGAGCTGTCGCAGGCCGACCAGCGCAAACTGGAGCGCGTGTTCTCCCGGCAGGAGTTCCGGCGGGCCTTCCCCGGCGAGATCGCCGAGCTCAGCTACTCGCACCGGGTGGTCGAGTCGTATACCCACGAGCTGCTGCGGTGCGTGGACATGAGCGGCATACGAGAGGCCAACCTGAAGGTGGTCGCGGACTGCGCGGGCGGCACCACGTCCCTGGTCCTGCCGAGCCTGCTCGGAAACATCGGCATCGGGGAGGTGCTGACCCTCAATAACCGTCTTGATGAGATCTCGCCGACCGAGACCGTCGCCCAGCAGCGGGCGGGCCTGCAGCGCCTGGCCGAGATGGTGTCGTCGTCGCGGGCCGCGTTCGGCGCCAGGTTCGACCCCGTCGGGGAGCGGATCCAGCTCGTGGACGAGAAGGGCGAGCTGGTCAGCGAGGACCGGGCGCTACTGGCCGTGCTTGACCTGGTCGCGGCCGAGCGTAAGTCCGGCCGGGTCGCCCTGCCGGTAACCACCACCCGGGTGGCCGAGCAGGTCTGCCGGTTCCACGGGGTCCTGGTGACCTGGACCCCGACGTCGATGGACGCGCTGACCGTGGCCGCGGCCAGCGACGACGTGATCTTCGCGGCCGACGGGCGCGGCGGGTTCGTGGTGCCCGAGTGCACCCGCACGGTCGATGGCATCGCGGCCTTCGTCCGGCTCCTCGGCCTGGTCGCGCGGACCAGGCTGACCCTCAGCCAGATCGACGCCAGGATCCCGGTCGCGCACATGCTCAAGCGCTCCATCCCCACGCCGTGGGCGGCCAAGGGCAGCGTGATGCGCACGGTGGTCGAGGCGGCAGGCAGCTACGAGATCGACACCACGGACGGGGTCCGGGTGGTCGTGCCGGATCGCGGCTGGGTGCTCACGCTGCCCGACCCGGCCGACGCCGTCACTCACCTGTGGGCGGAGGGCAACGACGCCGATAACGCCCAGCTGCTCATGGACGAGTGGGCTGACGTGGTGGATCAGGCGGGCCGCTAAGGCCCCCGCACGGACCCATGGGGACCCTGGGACCCGGATCCAGGCGCTGCGTCCGGGTAAGCTGTGTCCTCTCACGCGATGATGCGAAACGCTCGAACCACGCGAAATTCGCAAATATGAGAGAATCGCGCCCACTACGGTGTGAAGGGAGTTCGCCCGGCGGTCATCGCCCGCCGCGAACGGCGGGCGTTTGGTAGTGCACGGCGGAGGTGAGACGGCGGTGTGGCGGAAGCGTCGCGGAGCGAAGATCAAGCGTGGCGGGCGCGGGCTGTTCGCGTGGCGCATGGACCGCCGAGCCCCCGCCCAGGTACCTTGGGCTGGATCACCTGATGAGCTCGCCGAGGGGAGGCCGGGCGGAGGTATGCCACCCATCTACTGCACCCGATGCGGTCGGCCGAATTCCGACGGGGCCCGGTTCTGCTCGAATTGCGGCACCCAGCTGGCCGGGACCGCGGCGATGTCGGCCATGCCAGGACCCGGGGCCCTTGGTCCCCGGCCGGGTGAGACCACGTCGACGCTGTCGCTGAACCGGTCGGAGGACGCCGACTTCGGCGACGACCTGTTTCCGGACTCTGCTTCGCTCGGTGCCCTGCCGGAGGGGAGCGCGCTCCTCCTGGTCATGCGCGGCCCGAACGCGGGCAGCAGGTTCCGGCTGGACGGCGGGCTGACTACGGCGGGCCGGCACCCGGACAGTCACATCTTCCTCGACGATGTGACGGTCTCGCGCCGGCATGCGGAGTTCTACCGCCAGGGTGCCTTCTTCGCCGTCCGGGACGTGGGCAGCCTCAACGGCACCTACGTCAACCGGGAGCGCATCGAGGAGGCACAACTGACCGGGGGGGACGAGGTCCAGATCGGCAAGTTCCGGCTGCTGTTCCTGACCAGCCAGAACCTTGACCCGAGAACGTCCTCGGCTGACCCTCGCGGCAGGGGCGCACAGGACTACGCGGGATAGACCGAGCATGAGCGATCAGCCCACGCGCGGCCAGTTCGGTATCGGCGAGGTGCTGGCGCAACTGCGCCCGGAATTTCCCGACATCAGCACGTCCAAGATCCGTTTCCTGGAAGCCAAGGGACTGATCGAGCCGGCCAGGTCACGATCGGGGTACCGCCGGTTCTCGGCCGAGGACATCCAGCGGCTGCGCTATATCCTCACCGTGCAGCGGGACTCATACCTTCCGCTGCAGGTGATCAGGGAACGACTCGCCGACGGGACCGGGGCCCTGAGCGGACACGCGACCTCGAACGGCGGGCCCGGGCGCGCGCCAGCCGACATGTCCCGGCGTCAGCTGCTCGAGGCGGCCGGCATCGAGGACGAGGAGCTCACCGAACTGGAGGACTACGGCCTGATCCGCCGGGTCGGTCGGCAGTACGGCCCGGAGGCACTCGCGGTCGCCCGGGCGGTAGCCGCGCTCCGCCAGTACGGGGTGCAGGCCCGGCACCTGCGGGCGGTCAAGGCGGCGGCCGACCGGGAAGCCAACTTGATCGAGCAGGTGGTGGCGCCGCAGCTACGTCAGCGCGGCCCTGGCGCCCGGGACGCGGCGGCGCGGACCGCCTGGCAGATCGCGGACCTCACGTTGCGGCTGCACGCGACGCTGGTCGAATCCGCGCTGGGTGAGGCCGGACTGGTAGCCCCGCCCGGCCTGGCGAGCGGATACGGGCCCGGGGCTGGCCTATCGGACCAGGTCGCTGATTCCTCTGGGCCCTCGGCGGGGGGCCTGAGGTCGGCTTCCGGACGATTACGGGTGTACCTTGGCAAAGGGAGAGGTGGCCAGCAAGGGCTCGCCAAGCACGTGAGGACGGAGCTGCAGTGCGGCAGATGGAGGTCATCGGCGTCCGGGTCGAGATGCCGTCGAACAGCCCCATCGTCTTGCTGAAGGAGGCGCAGGGGGATCGGTACCTGCCCATCTGGATCGGGGCGGTCGAGGCAACGGCAATTGCCTTCGCCCAGCAAGGCATGGTGTCCGTCCGTCCGCTGACGCACGATCTGTTCAAGGATGTGCTCGAGGTTCTGAACGTTCAGCTGCGGACGGTGAACATCACCGAGCTGCGGGACGGGATCTTCTATGCCGACCTGGTCTTCTCCAACGGCGCCGAGGTGAGCGCACGGCCATCGGACTCGATCGCGCTGGCGTTGCGTACCGGCGCGCAGATCTTCGCCAGCGAGGAGATCCTGGACGAGGTGGGCGTGGCCATCCCGGACGAGCAGGAAGATGAAGTGGAGAAGTTCCGGGAATTCCTCGACACCATCTCCCCTGAGGACTTCGGCCGGGCTACATGAACCGGCGTCCCGTCGGGCTCCTGCGTCCCGGTATGCTGCGGTTTTGTCCCATCGGGGCCTGCCCGCGCGGGAATGTCGCGACGCGCCGCAGGTGGTCGTTGACGCCGCCACCCAGGCCGGCTTACGGTGCGAGTGCCGTGGGTAATCAGCTCCCGTGAAGGTAGGCGTGCCGGTGACCAAGGATGACCGCGACGGCGGCCGGTCCGCCGCTGATGACTCACGAGGCGGTCAGGGCGCCCTCTTCGAGGCTGACGAAGCGCTCGGGATCTCTCGCGGCACCGACGACAGGTCGGCGGATGTCGGCTACCGCGGGCCCACCGCGTGCGCCGCGGCCGGGATCACCTACCGTCAGCTTGACTACTGGGCGCGCACGGGCCTGGTCGAGCCGAGTGTGCAGGCCGCTCACGGTTCCGGCTCTCAGCGGCTGTACAGCTTCCGTGACATCCTGGTCCTGAAGGTCGTCAAGCGGCTGCTCGACACCGGGATCTCCTTGCAGCAGATCCGGGCCGCGGTCCAGCACCTGCGGGACCGCGGGACCGACGATCTGGCCCAGGTCACGCTGATGAGCGACGGGGTCAGTGTCTACGAGTGCACCTCCGCGGACGAGGTGGTGGACCTGCTCCAGGGCGGTCAGGGCGTGTTCGGCATCGCGCTCGGCCGCGTCTGGCGGGAGGTCGAGGGCGACCTGGCGGTGCTGCCCGCGGTGCGAGCCGAAGACGGACTCGTCGACCAGAATGGCTCCTATGCTCCCGGGTCTTCGGTCAGCCAGGATGATCTGGCCAAGCGTCGGCTGCGCCGCACCAGCTGACGCCTTTGTTCCGCTGAGTGGTCGCCTGAATCCGGGTGATGCCGATGTCCGCCGATGCCGCCGAGCGTCCGCCGCGTGATGCCAGAGACTCGTGGCTCGCCCTGACAACCTCCCAGCTCGGTGCCGCCCATCAGGCTGTGGGCCTGCCCAACCAGGATGCCGTCGCGGCCCGGCAGACCCGGCCGGACGCACTGGTCGCGGCCGTAGCCGACGGGCATGGGCACTGGCGTCATTTCCGCAGCGCCCGGGGCTCGAGGCTCGCAGTGGCCGTGGCCTGCGAGGCCGCCCGCGAACTGGCCGCCCGGCTGGACGAGTTCGAGACGGCCGCGCCGATCGAGTCGCAGGCTCTGGGTCATCTCGTGCCGGCCATCACCGGGCGATGGCGCGCCGCCGTGCGCGACGATATCGCCGCCGATCCGTTCACCGCTGAGGAACAGGACGCGCGTTTGCGCGGCGAGGACGGCCTGATCGCTTACGGGACCACCCTGCTGCTGGTCATCGCGGGGCGCAGGTGGCTCGTCCTGGTCCAGATTGGCGACGGAGACATCCTGGGTATCCAGGCCGACGGACGGCCGTTGCTCCCGGTGCCCGCCGACCCGTGGCTGGACGGTCATCAGACGACGAGCCTGTGCGGACTGAGCGCGGAGGATGACTTCCGGGTGGCCGTGGTAGACACCTCGTCGACGGCGCTGGTCGGGCTGATGCTGGCCACGGACGGGTACGGCAACGCCCAGACCGCCGAGCCGTGGACCGATGCGGTCAGCGCCGACCTGGCTGAACTGATCAACGATTACCCGCCGGAATGGCTGGCCGGCCAGCTGCCTTTGTGGGCGAGCCGTTGCGCGTCCGCGGACGGCAGCGCCGACGACACCACCATCGCGCTCCTGATCGCGCCGTCGGCGCCGGTCAGGCAACGGGCCCGCTGAAACCTGGGGGGCGGCATGATCCGACGGTCTCCCGCCGGCACGCCCAGCTGACCTGGGGGGCCGGCGGCTGGCTGTTCGAGAACCTGGGCCAGTGCTGCGGCTCGAGCCCCCGGGCGTTCCGGCCGGCTACGGCCCGCCGGCCGGCCACGTCGCGGGGGTGGGCGGAATCCTCATCCAGGCCGTTTCGCTGCTTTTCCTCGGCTACACGATGTCGGCGTCGTCGATTGAGCGCCAGGTCCGCCGGACGCCGTTGTTCCGGGGCGACTCGATGGTCATGGACATCCTTCCCGAGCCGGGGACCGCCGCCGCTCCTGACCGGTCCGGCAGCCCGGTCCGGCAGCCCGGTGAGCAGCATCAACATGGCCGAGACAGCCCCGGCCCGGGACACGAGTTCCTAGAATGAAGCCGGCGCCGTGCGGTGCCGGGCGGCGTCGCCTTCCTCACCCAGTTCATCCTGGTCTGGCTCGGGGTATGGCTGGTAGCTGACGGGGCCGATGCGGGTCCCGTTCATCCGGTGGCGCTTCCAAGGCGGGAGGCTGGTGTGACCGAACACGGCATATTGCCGGGCCTGTGGCCGATCCAGGGGGATGGGGTCCTGGCCAGGCAGGGAGATCTGATCTTGCTTATCCATCCCGCGGGCGGGCCCTTCACGGACCGGCTGCTGGAACTGCTGGCTGACGCGGCCCGGACCAGGGCCGATGGCCTGCATTTCACCGACCGGGTGTCGGCCGAATTCGACGCCGACGCGACGGCCGCTGATACCGCGGCCGGGCCGGGCCCGGCGGTGGTCGCGTTCGGTCCCGCGGGCGGCGGAACCGCCGTGGCCGTCTACGGCAGCGGGTGGGCCGAAGTCGCCACGGCCAACGGAGCGCAGCGGCTGACCGCCGGCGAGCCGTACGCCCGGCTCCGTTGCGTGCTGCCGTCCACGTTGATCAAGATCCAGGCGGGCGTCCAGCCTGTGGCCGGCGAGCCTGAAACCGACCCCTACCTGCGCCTGGCCGACGGCGTGGTCCGGGCGGTCGCCCTGCTCTACGCCCCCGCCGAAACCACCGCCGGGGCGGACGGTCAAGCCCAGCCTGCCGCTCCCGGCCTCGCGCCGGCCGCGCCCCTGGCCGCCCCGGCTGCGGTGGAGGAGCCGCCGCCAGCCCCGCTCGTCGAGCCGCCGCCCGCGCCCCCGGTCGAGCCGCCACCGCCGCCGCCTGCGCCTGCCGCCGTCGAGCCGCCGCTTACCGCGCTGGAGCCGATGCTCGACCAGGTCCAGCAGGCCGGGCCCGAACCCTACCCGGACCAGTTCGAGGAGCCTGACGACGAATACCACGCCACCCGGATCGAGCCGGCCGCGCCTGGGTACTCCGCCGCGCCGCCACCGCCCGACCCGTACGCGGACCAGGTCTCGCCGATGGCATCCGATCCCTATGCGGCCCAGGCCCCGCCGGGTCCCGGCCTGGCCGCGGGACCGCCGGACGGTGCCGCGGGCCCGGACTTCCTCTCGATGCCGCTGGGGCCCGGCGGCGGCGAGGTGCCTCAGCGTGATCCGCTGCCGCTCGGCGCCGAAGCCCCCGAGGCCCAGGATCTGGGCCTGATCGAGATGCCGGCCACCGTGGTCGAGGGCATCTACTGCAAGAACGGGCACTTCAATGACCCGGACGCACGTTCCTGCGCCGTGTGCGGCATCGGCCTGGGACACCTGGGCAAGGTGCGGCAGAACGGCAACCGCCCTCCGCTGGGCGTGCTTATCCTCGGCGACGGTTCGGTATGCCAGCTCGACGCGGACTACGTGATCGGCCGCGAGCCCACCCTGGACAGCGCGGTGGCCGAAGGCCGCGCCCGCCCGCTTCGGCTCATGGACGCCTCCGGCGTCGTGTCCCGGATCCATGCCCGCGTCGAGCTGGACGGCTGGCATGTGTTCATCACCGACATGAATTCGGCGAACGGTACCCAGATCCTGCTGCCGGGAGAACGGAACCCCACCGACCTGCAGCCCGGCGTGCGGATCCCGCTCGTGGCAGGCGCCCAGATCCGCCTGGGCGGCGAGTACGGACTCCAGTACGACTCACACCGTCAGCGGTTAAGTGACGTGACAGGGGCGGGCCGCGGCGAGGACATCGGGGCCCGCCCTGGAGTCGCGACCCCGGTTTCCGCGCGGGAGCCAGGAAGGCAGTCTTGACCATGACCGACGAACGCGATGGCATCGCTGACTATAAGTTCATCCGTCCGCTCGGCGCCGGCAGCCACGGCGTGTTCTACCTGGCCCACCCGCCCAAGCGGCTGCCGGTCGGGGCCGAGTTCGTGGCGGTGAAGGTGCTGTCCGGCAGCAGCCAGGACGTATTCCGGTGGGCTCACCGGGAGCTCGCGGCCTTCGCGGCGGTCAGCTCGCCGTACCTGGTCACCCTCTACGACGCGGGCCAGCAGGGCGAAGAGGTCTATTACTCGATGGAGTACCTGCCGGGCGGCTCGGTGGCCGCGCCCGCCGAGCCGCTCGACCGGGCCACGGGCCTGCGGGCCATGGCCGATGCGGCCCGCGCGACCCACGCCCTGCACGAAGCCGGCCTTGCCCACCGCGACATCAAGCCGGGCAACGTCCTGCTGGACCAGGACGGAGCCAAGCTGGCCGACCTGGGCCTCAGCCATGTGCTGCGGCCGGGTAGCACGATCACCAGGATGGGACCAGGGGGAGATATCGGCTACCTCGACCCGGGCCTGATCCGCGGCGACCGCCCGTCGCGGGCCAGTGACGTGTTCTCCCTGGGAGCCACCCTGCACTACGCCGTGGCGGGTGAGGGCCTGTACGGGCCGCTGCCCGATGACGACCCGCTGCTGGCCGTGCGCCGGGTCATCTCCCATCCGCCTTTCATCTCCGCCCGGGTGGACCCGGACGTCCGGGAGGTCATCGCCTGGGCCATCGCCCCCAATCCCGCGGAGAGGCCGGCCACGGCACTGCAGCTCGCCGAGCGGATCGAGGAACTCACCCTGGCTCCGACCCCCGAATAGCCCCCGGCCAGCGCCCGCGGGTCCCACAATCTGGTCCTGCTCGGGTAAGATCTCAACTGCTGACGACACCGCCCGGGAGAGATCCCGTGCAAGCCGCGGGCGCCGAAGGGGCAACATCCCCGGAACCTCTCAGGCACACGAACCGGGCGGGATAGGCATCTCTGGAGCGTGCTCTGCTGGCCGCGGGGGGACGACCCCCTGGCACCCCGGCAGGTACGGTGCGCGACAGACGGGGAGCCAGCGACCGCGCTCGTCCGGGGAGGCTCTCCACATGACAGATTTCGCCGCTCGTCACATCGGTCCCGACCAGGCCGCCCAGCGGCACATGCTGGCCAGCCTCGGCTACTCCTCGCTCGACGAGCTCACCCGCGCGGCGCTGCCCGAGGGTACCCGGCCGCCCCAGCTCGACCTGCCCGCCCCGCTGACCGAGGTCCAGGCGCTCTCCGAACTGCGCCGGATGGCCGGCCGGAACCAGGTACTGACCTCGATGATCGGCCTGGGCTACTACGATACGGTCACCCCGGCCGTCATCCGCCGCAACGTGCTGGAGAACCCGGCCTGGTACACGGCGTACACGCCCTACCAGCCGGAGATCTCCCAGGGCCGGCTCGAGGCGCTGCTGAACTTCCAGACCTTGATCGCCGACCTCACCGCGCTGCCCTGGGCCGGCGCGTCGCTGCTGGACGAGGCCACCGCCGCCGCCGAGGCGATGACGCTGGCCTTTCGCGCCGGGCCGACTGGGGGGCCAGGGGGGTCGTCCCCCCGGAGCCAGCAGAGCCACGTGTTCCTGGCCGACGCCGACTGCCTGCCGCAGACGCTCGCCGTGCTCCGCACCCGCGCCGAACCGCTCGGCATCCACCTGGTCGTCGAGCCGGTGACCGCCGAGGCCATCGGAGCGCAGGACGACCTGTTCGGCGTCCTGCTGCAGTTCCCCGGCGCCTCGGGCGCGGTCCGCGACCTGAAGCCGCTGATCGACGCGGCGCACGCCCGAGGGGCGCTGGCCGCGGTGGCTGCGGACCTGCTGGCGCTGACCCTGCTCCGCCCGCCGGGCGAGACGGGAGCCGACATCGCGGTGGGTTCCAGCCAGCGGTTCGGGGTGCCGCTGTGGTTCGGCGGCCCGCACGCGGGTTACATCGCGGTCAGCGATCCGCTCAAGCGCCAGCTGCCCGGCCGGCTGGTCGGGGTGTCCGTGGACGCCGGCGGCCGGCCCGCCTACCGCCTGGCCCTGCAGGCCCGTGAGCAGCACATCCGCCGCGAGAAGGCGACCAGCAACATCTGCACGGCCCAGGTGCTGCTCGCCGTGACCGCCGCGATGTACGCCGCCTATCACGGGCCGGACGGCCTGGCCGCCATCGCACGGGGCACGCACCGTAGCGCCGCGGTCCTCGCCGCCACCCTGCGCGATTTTGGTCACCGAACGGACGGTGGTGACTTCTTCGACACTATCCGGATCGTCTTCCGTGGTGGCCGCGACGAGGCGGTCCACGCCGCGAGCCGGGCCCGGGCCGCGGGCTACAACCTGTACCTGGCACCGGATGGCGCGCTGCAGGTCAGCTGCGACGAGACCACCACCGACGAGCAGCTGCGCGAGGTCGTGGCCGCCATCTGCCAGGTGGAGCGGCCTGCCGAGGTAGAGCTGTCGGCGGCCGAGCCTGACGTCCTCCCGGCCGGCCTGCGGCGTACCTCGGCGTTCCTCGCTCATCCGGTGTTCAGCGCGTACCGCAGCGAGACGGCGATGCTGCGCTACCTGCGGCGGCTGGCCGATTTCGACATCGCCCTGGACCACTCGATGATCCCGCTCGGCTCGTGCACCATGAAGCTGAACGCGGCGGCCGAGATGGAGCCGATCAGCTGGCCGGAGTTCGCCGGGCTGCACCCGTTCGTCCCGGCCGCGCAGGCCGGCGGGTACCTGGAGCTCATCGACTCACTCGAGGTCCGGCTGGCCAGGCTCACCGGCTACGACGCGGTATCCGTGCAGCCCAACGCCGGCTCCCAGGGCGAGCTGGCCGGCCTGCTCGCGATCAGGGCCTACCATTCCTCGCGCGGCGAGCAGGACCGTGACGTGTGCTTGATCCCGGAGTCGGCGCACGGCACGAACGCGGCCAGCGCGGTGCTGGCCGGGCTCCGCGTGGCGGTGGTCAAGTGCGACTCCGACGGCGCCATTGACCTCGGCGACCTGCACGCCAAGCTCGAGGCCCACCACCATCGGGTTGCGGCGATCATGCTGACCTACCCGTCGACGGCCGGCGTCTACGAGCAGAACGTGAGCGCCGTCAGCGCGGCCGTGCACGAGGCGGGCGGCCAGGTGTACATCGACGGGGCGAACCTCAACGCGCTGGTCGGCGTGGCCACGCTGCCGTCCTTCGGGGCCGACGTATCGCACCTCAACTTGCACAAGACCTTCTGCATCCCGCACGGCGGCGGCGGCCCGGGCGTGGGACCGGTCGCCGTGCGCGCGCACCTCGCGGACTTCCTGCCCGGCCGGGGCGAGGTCGGGCCGGTCGCGGCCGCGCCCTACGGGTCGGCGGGCATCCTGCCCATCTCGTGGGCGTACATCGCGATGATGGGCGCGGCCGGGCTCCGCCAGGCCACCGGAGTCGCGGTGCTGTCCGCCAACTACGTGGCCAACCGGCTCGCCCCGCACTACCCGGTGCTCTACACCGGACGCAACGGCCTGGTCGCGCACGAGTGCGTCATCGACCTGCGCCCGCTGACCCGTGATACGGGTATCACCGTGGACGACGTGGCCAAGCGGCTGATCGACTACGGCTTCCACGCGCCCACCATGTCGTTCCCGGTGGCCGGCACGTTCATGATCGAGCCCACCGAGAGCGAGAACCTGGACGAGCTCGACCGGTTCTGCGACGCGATGATCGCGATCAGGGCCGAGATCACGCGGGTGGCCGACGGGGGATACGACGCTCACGACAACCCCCTGAAGAACGCCCCGCACACCGCCGAGATGCTCATCGCCGGAGAGTGGAAGCACCTCTACCAGCAAGAGGAGGCGGCGTACCCGGCCGGGGTGGACCGCCGCGCCAAGTACTGGCCCCCGGTGCGCCGGATCGACCAGGCCTACGGCGACCGCAACCTGATCTGCGCCTGCCCACCCCCCGAAGCCTTCGCCAGCTAGCCCCTCTGGATCGTCATCCACGGTCACGAAAGCAAACGCGCCCGCCCCCCTGCGCGCACCGCTCGGCGTCCCCGGGTGGGACGCTGGGGAGGAGGTGCGGCACGCGCAGGCGCGGGAGGCGGGGCGGGCGCGGGGAGGGCCAGCAGCCGGGTGCCGGGCCGGCAGGAAGCGGCAGGGACAGCCGCGGCCACCGGGTCAGCTGGCTCGGAGATGGCTTACGGGCTGGCCACCGGGAAGGCGTCCAGGTCGGACAGGTGCGGGGGCAGGCTGAGCGCGACCACGCTCTCCTGCTCCTGGGGATCGGTCCGGGCGACGACGGCCACGGTCGTGACGTCGCTGCGGTTCACCGGCAGGTGCGGGGTGCCCGGCGGGACGTACATGAAGTCACCGGCCTTGACCACCGAGCAGTGGCGCAGGCCCTCGCCGTGCCATACCTCGGTCTCGCCGCTGACGGTGTAGATGGCTGACTCGTGCCCGTCGTGGACGTGGGGGACGCCGCGGGTACCGGGAGGAATCGTCACCAGGTGCAGGCACAAGGCTCGCGAGCCTGCCGACCGGCTGCTCACACCGGTGGCCAGGTTCATGCCCTGTTTGCCGTCGTAGCTTCCGCCTGCGCGGATGATGATGACCTCACCGGGTGAGTCGCCGGAAATATCGACCGCCATCGCAGGGGAGTGGAGTGCCCTCTCCCAGACATCGGTTACTCTGAGCATTTAATCGTATCCTATCCGTGATGTCTCCCCAGGACAGATTATGACTATGTGTATTCATTTAGATACTCTCCGTGAAGTAACTGTGTGCTGTCCGCATGGCTAGGCGTTCCTCACCAATAAGTAAGTACCGCGGCGGCACTAGGGGACGCCCTGGAGGCCAGCGCGCGGTCATGCGGCGATGCTCCATGAGGGCGCCTACGGCGAGGGTCCCGAGGCCGTCGACAAGGCGGCGGCGCAGGCCGCCTGGGCAACCGTCGCCCTGATCGAGGGCTGGGGCCGGTTACCGGCTGGACTGGTACTCGCGGAGGATCTGGGTCACCTCGGTCAGCGCGCGGTCGCGGGCCGTCGCAGGGTCCAGGCCCAGGTCGGGGAGCGTGGCCGCGGCGAACTCCCCGTACGGGTGGCGCTCGGCCACGCGGAGCAGGCCGAGCAGCACGTGCTCGGTGCCGATGTACCTATGGTGCAGCGCGCGAGCCTCCTTGAGCGACTCCGCCAGGGACAGCTTGGCCTGGCCGTTCAGCGGGAGCCGGCCGGTCCAGTTCGGCGGGCCGCCGGGCGTGAGCGGCACCCGTTCGAGCGCGCCGGGCCCGAAGCTCTCCTCGATCCTGCGCTTGATCTCGTCCAGGTCGATGCCGATGGCGGCCAGCGCCTCGGCGTCGTCGCCGGCCGCCGCGTGCGGCGCGGCCCCGGCTGCGGGCCCGAGCTCGCGCTCGACCGCGGCGGTGTCCACGCCCAGGGCGGTCAGCGCCCGGGCCGCCACGCCGTCGGCGACGGTCAGCCCGTACAACATGTGCACCGGGCGGATCTGATCGTCGCCCCGCTCCTTGGCCTTGGCCAGGGCCAGGCTGACGACCTTCCGGGCCTTGTCGGTGAACCGTTCGAACATCGCGGCTATCCCCTCGGCTTAGCGAATGCGGGTGCGGCGGCGGGCGGGAAGGCTGGCGTCCGACCGGCGCGCGTGCTTCTTGTGGACGGCCTGTCGCGACACGCCGAGGATCTCCGCGATCTCCTGCCAGGACCAGCCGTGCTCCCGTGCGTTGTCGACCTGGAGCCCCTCGAGCTGCTCAAGCAGCCTGCGCAGCGCGGCGACCGCCCGCAGACCGGTACGCGGGTCTGAGCTGTCGGCCGCGGCGGCCAGAGCGGGTGCGTTGTCCATGGTGTCAATCTATGTTGACAGTAACCCGATTGTCAACTTCGGTTGACGCCTGCCGCGCCGCGCCGATTACGGTCCGCTTACCGGCGGCGTGTGAACCGTGCGAGATCGCGTGACGTACCCGTAACTAGAGGGGAGAGGGCCGGCCTGGCGCCGGCACCCCGACCGGGACCATGCAGACCACGGGCCCGGTAGAGCATACGATCCAGCTAGGCCCGGCTTGCCGCGGGCGCAGCGCGCAACGGGAGGTATGGTGACCAGCCTGACCAGGGGGTCCGTCCCGGCTCATCACGCCGGCGGCGACCCGTACCCCGGGCCACGGCGAAACCCGAGCCGACCGCAGCGCAGCTCATCCCAGCAGGTGATACCACGGCCCGTTCCGTATCAAAAAGGGCC
>Ga0335073_10008185_pt1 | contig 14664 bp, 13 predicted proteins | sample Lox_Sample_22_FD_207093 | JGI IMG/M metagenome (GOLD analysis project Ga0335073, IMG submission 207093) | Soil microbial communities from Loxahatchee National Wildlife Refuge, Florida, United States - Lox_Sample_2.2 | ecosystem: Environmental > Terrestrial > Soil > Wetlands | place: USA... | reverse complement strand
CAGATGACCGGGGCGCCCTCCTCGATCAGGAACCCGATCGACATGACCTTCACGCCGAAAGCCTTGAGCGGAACGAGCTTCTGTCCGTCGGGAGCGAGACCCGGCTTGGCGCTTATCCCGAACAGCTTGGGCATCGACGGCCCGTAGAGGTCGGCGTCGAGCACCCCGATCTTGAGCCCGAGCTTGGCGAGCCCGACCGCGAGATTGCAGGCGACGGTCGACTTGCCGACCCCGCCCTTGCCGGAGGCGACCGCAATGACGTGCTTGACGCCCGGCACCGGTTCGCTTGACCGGCCGTGGCGACGCGGCGGCCCATCCGTCTGGTGGCCGTGCGCCGGCCCTCCATTCGCAACGGCGCGCGCGGACTCGGCGGTCAACGTCACGACCGCCCCGGCGACTCCGGAAATCGCCCTGATCGCGGCTTCGGCGCTCGCGCGCATCGGCTCCATCACCTTCGCTCGCTTGGGATCGATGGCGATGGCGACGAAGACCTTGCCCTCTCGAACGGTCACGCCGGAAACCGCGCCCGACTCGGGCAGGGGCGTACGGCCATCGGGGCCGGGAACCGCCGCCAGCGCCGCCATCACCTCGTCGCGGGAAACCATCGTCCTTTAGTCCTTTTCGCTTCGGACGGGCGAAGCATCGCTCTCGGCCGACGAGCGCGACGGCGCTCGCCAATCGAGCTTGTCGCGTAGGGTCACGACCGTCCCGATGATGATGATCGCGGGGCCGGTCAATTTCGCCTTGGCCGCTTTCGCCGCCAAAGTCCCGAGCGTGCCGACAACGACGCGCTGCGCTGCGCGGGTCGCGCTGTCCACGATCGCCGCCGGCAAGTCGGCGTCCGCGCCGTGGGCGATAAACTCGCGCGTCAGCGCCTCCAGATTGCGCAGCCCCATATAGATCGCAACCGTCTGCCGCGGTTGCAAGAGCACCCCCCAGTCGAGCGCGATCTTGCCGTCCTTGCCGTGACCGGTCACGAACACGCAAGACTGCGCATGGTCGCGATGGGTGAGCGGAATGCCGGCGTAGGCGGCCGCCCCGATCGCCGCCGTCACTCCCGGACAGACCTGAAAAGGGATTCCCTCGGCGGCGAGCGCTTCGATCTCCTCGCCGCCGCGCCCGAACATGAACGGGTCGCCGCCCTTGAGCCGCAACACTCGCCTGCCCTCTTTGGCGAGCTTGACCAGAAGCGCGCTGATCTCGGTTTGCGGCAATTCGTGATCATCAGGCTGCTTGCCGACATAGATGCGCTCGGCTTCCCGCCGCACCAGATTCATCACGCCTTCGTCGGTGAGCCGGTCGTAAAGTACGACATCGGCCTTCTGCATCAGGCGAAGGGCGCGGAACGTCAGGAGATCGGGATCGCCCGGCCCGGCGCCGACCAGATAGACCTCGCCGCGCGGCGCCTCGGCGCTTTCCGCGGCGGCGCGCTCGATTGCGCGGGCAAGCTCGGCGTCCGCGGCGCGATCGTCGCCCGCGAGCGCGCGCTCGCCGACCGGACCGTCGAGGACGGCCTCCCAGAACCGGCGCCGCATGACCGGCGAGGGGATCGCCTTCGCGACCGCATCGCGAAACGCGCCGGTCAGACGGGCCAGACCTCCGTAAGCGGCGGGGATCAGGCTTTCCAAGCGCGCCTTAAGCATTCGCCCGAGAATCGGCGAGGCGCCGCCGGTTGAAATCGCGATGACGAGGGGGCTTCGATCGACGATTGAGGGCATGATGAAGTCGCAGAGGCGCGGCCGGTCGGCGACATTGACCAGCGCGCCGGCCGCCTTCGCCGCTCTCCGCGCTTCGGCTGAAAGGCGCGCGTCCTCGGTCGCCACGAAACAGAGCGCGGAGTCCGCGAAGTCCTTGGCGGCCGGATCGCGGGCCTCGTGGCGGAAGTTCGGCGCGCCGGGAAGTCCGCGGAAATCGTCGCTGAGCGCCGCAGCATAGACGGTCACCCGGGCGCCGGCTTTGACAAGAAGCTCCGCCCGTCGCGCCGCCACGGCCCCGCCGCCGACAACGACGGCAGGCCGCTCCCTCAATTCGAGAAAAATCGGCAGGTGACGCATGGATACGCGGCGTGAGACCCGTCTGGCGAGCTAAAGGCTGGAGTCGAATTCAGAAGGGGGCCCTTCTAGGCCTTTCCGCCGTCAGCGCAAAGGAAAAGCGAATATTGGGCCGCTGGCTTCACTGGTCCCGCGGCGCCGGCCAGCGTGGCCTCAGCAGCGCTATAGGACGGCGATCGGGTTTCCCGGCGAGCCCGTCGCGCCGACGATCGGCAACGGCGCGAACACATAGGCGAACACCCAGGCCTGGCGCTCGACCAACCCCTCGAAGGTCATGCCTTCGTGGAGATGGATTCCGTTCTCCATGATGAGGTGCTGGTGACAGGGGTGGAAAATCTCCGGATCGACCGGCGGCACCACCTCGACCGCGAAATTATCTGCCCCGACTACGCAGACCTCGAGGCTCGAGAACCAGCGGGCGCATTCGAGTCCGATGCCCGGCGCTCCGTCATAGAATGTCCTGGTCTCGGTGTACCAGCGGCTTCCATGACCGGTGCGCACGAACACAGCGTCGCCCGGCCTGATCGTCGTTTCGGCGACGCCCTGTCGCGCAAGGCTCGCCTTGAGATCCGCAAGCGCGATCTCCTCGCCGACGTCGAGAACCCGTCCCTTCAGGCCCTGGACGTCGAACAGCACGCCTCGGGTGAAGAAAGGCGGCGCATTCTCCATTCCGAGCTTCTTCAGCCCGTAAGGCGACCACATGTCCGACAGGCGGTTGCCGTTGTAGAAGAGCATTTTGGTCTTGTCGCCTCGCATGCCGCACATGCAGCCGAGATGGCCGAGGGCGTCCATCTGGGTGCCGATCTGGCCAATCTCCGTGGCGATGAACTCATCGTTCCAGATCGTTCTGCTTTTTCCGCCATAGGGTCCGCCGGTCGGGCCGCCCGGCATGCGCAAGGCATAGGCGCGGCCGGGGGCGAGCGGCATGCGCGAATCGTAGGGCATGCCGAGGCTCACGATCTCGCCCGTCTTGATCAGCTTGGTCGCCTCCAGAACCTTGTCGCGGGTCATGAGATTGCCGTTGCCGCGCTGATCCTCCTTGCCCCAGCGCGAATTGAACCAGTCCGCCTTCAGGACCGGGCTTACGCTGTCCGGTTCGGCTTCCATGTCGCTCATGGTGAGCTCCCGAGGATCATTCGACGACAGGCGCGGCGGGCGCCGTTGCCTCCGCTTTCTCCGCCTGCGTGCCCCGGCGCTGACGACGCTCCGCCGCCTGCACCGCAAGCCCTACCGCGAGGATCAGCATCGAGCCGTTGAACAGGGGTTCGACGAAGAACGGCGCGCCGAGCTGGTTCAGCCCCGCTACGGTCACGGCGAGGACGGCGACGGCAAGCACGGTGCCCCAGACGTTGACCCGGCCGGGCCGGATCGAGGTCGCGCCGAGCAGCGCGGCGGTGAAAGCCGGCAACAGATATTCCTGGCCGACCGAGCTTTGGCCCACCTGCAGCTGCGATTGCAGCACGACGCCAGCGAAGGCGGCGAGCGTTCCGGCGGCGACGAAGCCGAGCGTGACGTATCGCCTGGCCGAAATGCCGTTGAGCTCCGCCGCGCGTGGGCTCGCGCCGAGCACATACAGGTAGCGCCCGAGCGGCAGGTATTCGAACACCACCCAAAGGGTGAGACTGACGGCGAGAGCGTAGATCGCCGGCGCCGGCACGATCCAGACGCTGCCGGAAATCGCCAGAAACTCGGGCGGCAGGGTCGCGAGCACCTGCTGCCCGCCGGTGTACCAGGCGTTCAGTCCATAGAGGATGGTGCCGGTTCCCAGCGTGGCAATGAAAGAATCGATCTTGACGCGGGTGATCAGGAGTCCGTTCACCAACCCGACCGCCGCCCCCATCAGGAGGACGGCGCAAACCGCGGCCCACCACGGCAAACCTTGGCCCTGCAATCCGATCGCCAGCACCTGCGAGATGCCGACGTTGAAGCCGGCCGAGAGATCGAACTGATTGGCCACCATCGGAATGAACACCGAAAGCGCGACAAGAAGCTGCACCGACTTGTTGCTGAGAATCGAGCGGATGTTGAAATAGGTGAGAAAGGTGTCCGGCCTCAGCAATGAGAACACGATGACGAGGAGTACGAACAGGACCAGAAGGCCCCACACGGAGATCGCCCGCGTGAGAGCTCCGCCAAACGAACGGCGGTTGTCGCCGCTCAAGGCGCGGCTCCGTGGCGGGTGGTCCAGTCGCCTCCCGAAGCGGCCGCAGTCAGCGCGGCGACGGTCAGCGCGGGGCCGGGAATTTCCGCCGCGACCTGTCCGCGGCTGAAGACCAGCGCGCGATGGCAGATGCGCTCGACTTCCTCGAAATCGGACGAGATCAACAGCACCGCCAGTCCTTTGCTCAGCGACAGCTGCAACAGATGGTAAATGTCCGCCTTGGCTCCGACGTCGACACCGATCGTTGGCTCCTCGAGAATAAGCAGCCTGACATGCGCCTCCATCCAGCGGGCGAGCACCACCTTTTGCTGGTTGCCGCCCGAGAGAGTCGCAACCGGCTCCTCCACCCCCGCCGCCTTGATCGAAAAGCGCCTGACCGCCGCCTGGGCGGCGCCTAACTCGGTCGAGCGGGCGACGAACTCAAGCACGCCTTTGCCGCTGGCGGCCGGATTCAAGTAGATGTTTTCGCGCACGTCCAAATTCGAAGCGACGCCCTCCTCGGACCTGCGGCTCGACACGAAGCCGACGCCCTTGGCCATCGCCTCCGCCGGGCTCATCGGCGCGATCGGCTCCCCGTCGAGTGTGAGCCGTCCGGAGCTCGTTCGCGTGTGGCCGAAGATCGCCCGGCCCACCGTATGATGCCCGGCGCCGCGCAGGCCAACAAGGCCGAGGGTCTCTCCGGCCGCGACGGAGAAGGAGACCGGGCCGACATGTTCGGCGACCAGGTCCTCGACCGAAAACGCGCTGCGGCGCGAGGGCGGACTCGGCCTCACGAACGCATCGCTCATCGAGCGCCCGACAATCATCTCGATGAGTTCGCCGGCGCTGGTCTCGCGCGCAGCGACCGTCGCCAGCCGGCGGCCGTCGCGAAGAACCGTGACCCGATCAGCGATGCGCAGAACCTCGTCCAGTCGGTGGGTGACGTAGACGATGCCGATGTTGGCGGCGCGCAGCCGGCGCAGCGTGTCGAGCAGGCGTTCGACGTCGGCCTCGGGGAGCGCCGCGGTCGGCTCGTCGAGCACCAGAATGTCCGATTTGATCGCCAGCGCGCGGCCGATCGCGACCAGCGAACGCTCGGCCGCCGGGAGGGAAGAGATTGGGGCCTCCGGATCGAGATCGCTTCCCATGATGGCGAGCGCCTGGGCGGCGGCGCTCTTGACCCTCGGCCACGAAACGAGGCCGAGCCGCGATCGAGGATAGCCGGTCTGAATCGCCACGTTTTCCGCGACCGTCATCCACTCGACGAGGCCTAGATCCTGATGGATGAACGCGATCGGCAGCCTGTCCGTCCCCGGATGGGCCGGCTTGCCGGCGAACACGATGTCGCCGGCGTCGGCCGCGTACACTCCCGCCAGCACCTTGATCAGCGTCGACTTGCCCGCCCCGTTCTGTCCCAGCAACGCATGCACGTCACCGCGCCGGACGTCGAAGTCGACATGATCGAGCGCGAGCGTGCCGGTGAAGCGCTTGACGAGGCCGGTCATCGCAAGCAGCGGCGCCGGCCCCGCCTCCGAACGGGATTGGTCAACGACGTCCACGATCGATCACCCGGTCGGGTAACCGTCATTGCGAGGAGCGAAGCGACGAATCAATCCGGGGATCGCACGACAGCGGCGGCTGCCCTGGATTGCTTCGCCGCGCTCGCAATGACGATGGCGCCGCGGTTTGATGCAAGACTGCCTCAAAGGCTAGTTCACGCCCCAGATGGCGAGATAGTGCTGCTTATAGTTGTTGCTGGGAATGAAGGTGTTCTGGTCGCCGCCTTCGGAATGGATGTTCTCCTTGGTGACTAGGAATGGCGGCTGGACAAACCCACTTGGAGGTTCGTTGTGGAAGGCGCGGTTCAACTCATCCACCGCCTGCCATGCCTGCAATTCGATCGGCTCGCTGACCGTCACCACCTGCCACTGGTCGCCCTTGCGGATCCGATCGTAAGCCGAGCGATTGCCGTCGGCGGCGATCAGCTTCGCCTGCGCCGGATCGACGCCGCCCGAGCGCAGCACCGGCACGGCGAAGTCCCAGTCGTTGTCGCCAACCGAAGTCGCGTAGAGCGGCAGACCGAAGCGCTGGACCCAGCTCGTAGTGAGCTGCGGCTGCCGCTGCGCTGCTTCTGAAGCGGGGGAATTGACGTAGTCAAGCACCTTGCAGCCGGGGCACTTCTCGATCTCATCCTTGGTCGCGGTCGATTTGACCTTGGCGATCGCATATTCGTTGTGGCTGAGCACGACGACATGCGCTTTGCCGTCCGAGTCGGCGATCGCCCAGTCGGCTTCCGCCTTGCCGATTTCGCGCGGATCCTCCTGGATGTTGACGAAGACATTGAGATCCGGCTGCGGTCCCGGCAAGCCCGCGGCGTGGAGGCCGACGAATTTTATGCCTTGCGCCACGCCGGCCTTGATCGGGTCCTGCAGACTGGCCGCGTCGGCGAACATCGCAATCCCGTCCGGCTTCAGGGCGATCGCCTGATTCATGCCGGCGAGCCACGACGTCGGGCTGCCCTTGCCGTCGATGACGGTGACGTTCCACCCCAGCTTCTCACCCGCTTCTTTGATATAGACGCCGTAGAGATGAGAGATGTCGTTCTGCTCGTCGCCTGAGAGAAAGACAATCTTCTTGCCGGGCTCCGGCTTCGGGGCCTTGGTCGGCCCCTCCCACACGGTTTGCGGCCCGGCGTATTTCGCCACCGCGGCCTTTGCGTCGGCCACGGCGTCGGCGCGGGCCGACGCCACGCCGACGATCCCGCTCAGTGCGAGAGCGCCGGCGAGCAAGGCTGAGCGGCTGACTTGAACTTCCATGGTGCTTTCCTCCCTTTTTCAAGTTCGCGCTTCGGCGTCGAACAGGATCCCGGTGTCTCAAACTGGCGGTCGCGAGCCGCAACTTTCGCGAATGACGAGCTTCGGCGGCAGGATGATGCTCTCGGACGAGCCGCCGGGCGATTTGATCCGGCGCAGCAGCAGGCGCGCGGCTTCCTCCCCGATCTCGCGCGCGCCGATGGCGACGGTGGTCAGCGACGGCCGATGCAGCGCGCCCTCCGGGATGTTGTCGAAGCCCACAACGGCGACGTCCGAGCCGGGCTTGAGGCCGAGATCGGCGAGGCCCAGCATGACGCCGAGCGCGCACAGGTCGTTATGACAGACCACGGCGGTCGGGGCATTGGGTTTGTCGCGGAAAAGCTGACCGACCGCGGCGGCGCCCCCTTCCCGGGTCGGCAGGCAATTGACGATCGGCCCGATCGGTAAGCCGAATCTCGGAAGCACGTCGCGGAACGCCTCGGTCCGGTCGCGGGCGGGCGACACCCGGCGCGCGCCGCCGACAAAGGCGATGCGCTGATGACCGTGCCGGATCAAATGCTCGGCTGCGAGCGTCATGCCGAGGCGGAAATCGGCGCTGACGTAATCCGCACTCTGCCTGCCGACGCGCCGCAGCATTTGCACGACGGGGGTTCCCTGGCGCGTGAGCTCGTCGATGACCTCGGCGGCCGAGCCCTCGGCGGGGGCGAGCAGAATTCCATCCACCCGATGCTCGCGCATGCGTGCGATGAAGCGGCTCTGGCGGGCGGGCGATTCGGCGGTGTTGGCGACGAAGGCGACCCACCCGGCCTGATCGAGCGCGTCGTCAATCCCCGCCGCGAGCTCGGCGTAGAACGGGTTGGTGATCTCGCAGATGACAAGCCCTACCGTGTAGGTCAGGCGCGTGCGCAAATTCGCCGCCGCGCGATGATAGACATAACCGAGCGAGTCGATGGACGACTGGACGCCGGCCCTGGTGGCCGCCGCGACCAGCGGACTGTTGCGCAGCACCAATGAGACGGTCGCCGCCGACACCCCCGCGTGACGGGCGATATCCTTCACGGTCGGGCGCAAACGCTCCCCCGAAGATCATCGATTTAGATCGTTCTAATGGGATTTATTCTGCAACTGCGGCGAAACTGTCAACGGGAAATTTGAAAGCGTCTAACGCTCTGGAGCCCCGCCGGGGCGCCAGTTGGACCCAGCGTCACAGGCCCAATCGGCTCCTTATTGCGGACGCCCGAACCCTGATCGGATACCTTTCGGAATATCGCTCGCGCACGGCGCCGACCAAGGCAAAGGCGAATGTCGCGAGAGACGCCGCGAGTATAAGCTCGCCGGCGAGGAACGCCGCGGTATGGTCGAACAGAAGATCAAGCATCGGCGCGCCTCGTTCACTTCATCCAAGGTTGCGAACCTAGAACGCCCGAGCCAAAGAGTAGGTTCCGATCGCGGGCAAAAACCGGGGCTTTTTGTTACGCTTTGCTAACCCTCGGCCTAACCCGCAATCCTCGGATCGCCTCGCCCGCTGCTTCCGCCCCTCGTGGAGCCGCGCCTCGTTTCGGGGAAATGAAATTGAGAATGGATGCAATCCATGCCATTTGTCGGCGCGCGGAACCGCCACGGCGCCATGAGTTCAATGAGCCAAGTCTCCAAACGCGTTGAGGCCGCGCAGCCGGACCGGCTCGCCGACATGATCTACGTGCCGGCCGGCAAATTCCGCATGGGCTCGGAGCGGCACTATCCCGAAGAGGCGCCGGTCCATCGCGTCGCCGTCGACGGGTTCTGGATCGACGCCGCGCCGGTGACCAACCGGCAGTTCCGCAAGTTCGTCAATGCGACGAATTATGTCAGTTTTGCCGAGATCGCGCCGAGGGCCGAGGACTATCCCGGCGCGCTGCCGCATATGCTGAAGGCGGGCTCGCTCGTATTTTCGCCCCCTAAAGGACCGGTCGATCTCAAGGATTGGTCGAATTGGTGGCGGTTCAAGTTCGGCGCCGACTGGCGTCGGCCCTACGGGCCACGCAGTTCGATCAGCGGCCTCGACAATCATCCGGTCGTGCATGTCGCCTATCGAGACGCGGAGGCTTACGCGCGCTGGGCGGGCAAGGAATTGCCGACCGAGGCCGAATGGGAATACGCAGCGCGCGGCGGTCTCGAGGAAGCGGAATACGCTTGGGGCGATGAATTCACGCCCGGCGGCAAGGCGATGGCCAACACCTGGCAGGGGGCATTCCCGCAGGAGAACAAGGCGCTCGACGGCTACGAGCGCACCTCGCCGGTCAAGTCGTACCCGCCGAACGGCTACGGCGTCTACGACATGATCGGCAATGTCTGGGAGTGGACCACCGACTACTGGTCCACCCGCCACCCGGCCGACGCGGTCAAGGCCTGCTGCGTGCCGCAGAATCCGCGCGGCGGACCGGAGCAGGAAAGCTACGACCCTTGCCAACCTGACATTCGCATCGCCCGCAAGGTTCTGAAAGGGGGCTCACACCTGTGCGCGCCCAACTATTGCCGACGCTATCGGCCCGCCGCCCGCCACGCCGAGCCGGTCGACACGTCGACAAGCCATGTCGGCTTTCGCTGCGTAGTGCGCGGGCCGGCGCCGCCTTGACCGATGCGCCATCGAAAAGCGCAGTCCTTCAGGCGCGGCTGGCCGTCGGGCTCCTTCTGGTCCTCATCATCGGCGGCGCTGTCTGGTATGGCGTTACGGAAGAAAGTCTTGGCCGCCTCTGGAGCGACATTCTGGACCGGCCGGGAGGCCCGATGACGTTCCGGTTCATTCTTCAGCCGGCGATGGCTATCATCGCCGCGGCGCGGGATGGACTTAAAGACGCCCGCACCGGGCGCCGGCCCTACGTCTGGGCGCTGATCCGCGGCGTCCGCGACCCGCAGGGGCGGGCCGGACGGCTTTGGGAAGGTTTCGTCTCGACGGCGCGAATCCTGATCCTTGGCGTCGTCATGGACGTGATTTACCAATGGAGGGTGCTCGACACGTTCTATCCCGTGCAGGCGGCGGTGATCGCGATTCTTCTCGCCTTTGTCCCATATTTGTTGTTACGCGGCCCCTTTCAGCGCATCGCGCAGCATTGGGTCGCTCGCCCAGCGTCCAGCTGAACGCGAAAGTTGGAGGAAAGCGCGATGGCGAGCGACCTCAAGTTCGACACGAACACGGAGCTTTCGTCGCGCCGCACCGGCATGTCGTTTCAGCGAACCCGGATGAGCGCCGACCGGACGCTGATGTCGGTCATCCGCACCGCGCTTTCGCTGATCGGATTCGGCTTCACCATCGCGCAGGTGTTTCAGAAACTGCGCGATCAGGATATCATCACCAAGGCCGCCGCGCCGCGAAATTTCGGACTCGCGCTGGTCGGGCTCGGCATCGTGATGCTCGTTCTCGGCATCGCCTATCATGTGCAATTCATGCTCGGGCTGCGTCATTTGAGGGAGTCGATGCGGGCGGAAGGGCTCATCCATGGCGAGAGCGTCTTCCCAGTGTCGCTGACGCTGATTACCGCGCTCGTCCTCCTCGTGATCGGTGTTTTCGCGATCATGAGCATGGCGTTTCACATCGGACCGTTCGAATAGGGAGGCGCCCGGCTCAAGGCTCAACGACTTGCTCTGCACCCGGGGCTGGCGCGCCGGGATCGATTCCTCCATTGGAAATTCAATTCAAGGATAGGAGAGGAAAAATGCCTAAGAAAACAGACAAGCCGAACATCCTCGTCATCTGGGGCGATGACATCGGCATCGCGAATCTCAGCTGCTACACGCACGGGCTAATGGGCTATCAGACGCCCAACATCGATCGTCTCGCCAATGAAGGCATGATGTTCACCGACTCGTACGGCGAGCAGTCCTGCACCGCGGGCCGCTCGTCGTTCATCACCGGGCAGAGCGTCTACCGCACCGGCCTCTCAAAGGTTGGCATCCCCGGCGCGCCGGTCGGCATGTCAGACAAGATCGTCACCATCGCCGCGTGCCTCAAGAACCAGGGCTATGCGACCGGCCAGTTCGGCAAGAACCATCTTGGCGATCTGAACTCGATGCTGCCGACCAATCACGGCTTCGACGAGTTTTACGGCAACCTCTATCACCTCAACGCCGAGGAGGAGCCGGAAGCGGACGACTATCCAAACGAGAAGGACTTCCCGAACTTCAAGAAGACGTTCGGGCCGCGCGGCGTCATGCATTCATGGGCGACGGATAAGGACGATCCGACCGTCGAGCCGCGCTGGGGCCGGGTCGGCAAGCAGAAGATCGAGGACACCGGGCCGCTCACCCGGAAGCGCATGGAGACCTGCGACGATGATTTCGTAAAGGAAGCCAAAAGGTTCATGAAACAGGCCAACGATGCGGGCAAGCCGTTCTTCGTCTGGCTCAACTTCACCCACATGCACGCCTTCACTCATACGAAGCCCAAGAGCCTCGGTCAGGCGGGACGCTGGCAGTCGCCTTATCACGACACGATGATCGACCATGACAAGAATGTCGGCCAGGCGCTCGACTATCTCGACGAACTCAAAATCGCCGACAACACCTTCGTCATGTATTCGACCGACAACGGTCCGCACATGAACTCGTGGCCGGACGGCGCCATGACGCCGTTCCGCAGCGAGAAGAACACCAACTGGGAAGGCGCCTTCCGCATTCCGCTCATCGTACGCTGGCCGGGCAAGATCAAAGCCGGCCAGATCTCAAACGAGATCGTCCAGCACCACGACTGGTTCCCGACCTTCCTCACCATGGCCGGAGAACCGGACATTAGTGAAAAGCTGAAGAAAGGCTATCAGGCGATTGGCCGCACCTACAAGAACCATCTCGACGCCTACGACCTCGTTCCGTACCTGACGGGGAAGGAGAAAAAGAGTCCGCGCAACTTCTTCATGTACCTCAGCGACGATGGCGACGTGCTGGGGATGCGCTACGACAATTGGAAGGTCGTGTTCATGGAGCAGCGCTGCCCCGGTACGCTGCTAGTGTGGGGGGAGCCCTTCACTCGGCTCCGCATCCCGAAGCTCTTCAACCTCAGGACGGATCCTTTCGAGCGGGCGGATATCACGTCGAATAGCTACTGGGACTGGTACTTGCACCGCGTCTTCATGATCTATGGAGCGCAAGCTGCGGCCGCCCAATGGGCGGCGACATTCAAGGACTTCCCGCCGATTCAGAAGCCTAACACCTTCACCCTCGATCAGGCATTGTCGGCGATGCGCGAGGCCGCAGCTGGAATGCACTGAGCTGCCGTTGGGTTGAGTATCGACTTGAGCGGGCGTCGAGTCGGCGCCCGCTCAAGCTTAATGGAAGGTGATGCGGCGGCTGCGGTGGAGGAGACCACATTACAATCGGCCGGTTCGGCCGACGAAGTGCGGGCGTTCTACGAGAGCCATCCCTATCCGCCCCCGCTCCGCGATCTCCACCGGCATCGCGAGCTTTATCGCAATCCCGATCGCCGCCGGGCGACCTCGCTCCTTCTTTGGCCGACCCAAAGCCCGCGACCGGAGCGCAGGATTCTCGTCGCCGGCTGCGGCACATCCCAAGCCGTGATCCACGCGATGCGCGAGCCGGCCGCGCATGTCGTCGGCATCGACATCAGCGAAGCGAGTCTCCGTTACAGCCGCGAACTTCAGCAGAAATACGAGATCCGCAACCTCGATTTCCGCCGGCTTGCGATCGAAGACGTTAGGGAGCTCGGGCAGACCTTCGACGAGATCGTCTGTACCGGGGTGCTTCACCATCTGGACAATCCCGACGTTGGCCTAAGCTCGCTGCGCGCGGTTCTCGCGCCCAACGGCGCAATGCATCTGATGGTCTACGCGGCCTACGGGCGCGCCGGCGTCTACATGATGCAGAATTATTGCCGGCTGCTTGGCGTGCGCGCCAACGGAGCCGAGTTGCGCGACCTCGGCGCCACGATTGGCGCTCTCCCATCCGATCATCCGATTGCCGCCGTTGCCAATCGCGCGAAGGATTTCCGACAGCCCGACGCGCTCGCCGACGCGCTTCTCCATCCGGTCGATCGCGCCTTCACCGTCCCGCAGCTCTACGCTTGGCTCGAGCGGTGCGGGCTCACCTTCGCGCGCTGGCACGCGCAGGCCCCTTATCTGCCCCAGTGCGGGGCGATCGCCGGGATGCCGCATGCGGCGCGGCTGGCTGCGCTGCCCGCGCCGCAGCAACATGCCGCGGTGGAACTGTTGCGCGGGACCATGACCAAGCATGAGTTCATCGCCTGGCGCGACGATCGCCCCGGGGAAAGCCAGCCGATCTCCTTCGACGGCGACGGCTGGCTCGACTATACGCCGCTGCCCCTGCCGTGGACTATCGTTGTTCGCGATCGGCTGCCAAGCGGCGCCGCGGCGGTTCTCATCAATCGGGCGCACAGCTATCCGGACCTCGCGCTGCCGATCAACGCCGCACAGGATCGCGTGCTCAGCGCGATTGACGGCAAGCGCACGGTCGGTGAGATTCTGCGGGGGGCGGCGGGAACGGCCGGCCTCGACCAAGGCCGCGAGTTCTTCGAGAGACTCTGGCGCTACGATCAAATTGTGTTCGATGCGACGGCCGCAGACTGACGAGTCGCGCAGGCGAAGCGGCATTGGAGGGGAACGGCATCCGACCATGGAATTCTGGCCGCTGAAGGATTGGCTGGTCCTTGCGACCAACGTCGCCGTCGACGCCATCGACTGGCTGGCGCTAATCCTGATCGTGGTCGGCGCGATCGAAGCCTTCTTCCAGGGCCTTTGGACGATGTTTGCCTCGTCCGACGGCCACCACGAGCGCGACGTCTGGCTGCGCCTCGGCCGCTGGCTGGTTGCCGGCCTTACATTCCAGCTCGCCGCCGACGTTTTGGAGACCGCCATTACCACCAGCTGGGACGAGGTGGCGCGCCTCGGCGCGATCGCCGCCATCCGCACCTTCCTCAATTATTTCCTCGAGCGCGATCTCGGCGAAGTGCGTGAGCGCCAGAGCGCGCCCGCCGCGGAGCCTGACCCATGACAGGGGACCTAGCACCGGCGCTAACCGGTTACCCACCCGAAGGTCGCCAATGCCGCGGACTTCCGAGCCCAACGAAGACATCGGGTGAAGAGGTCAAGTCCGTCGTGCGACGGGACCCGAGTTCGAGTTCCGCCACGCGCTGCATCGAGGATTGCTGCCTTGCGCTTCGAATTCGCTCCTTTCGAGCAGTTCTCAGCGCCGCCGGCCGCCGCCGCCGCGATGGGCGCCGCCGTAATGGCCGCCTCTGTGCCCTACGCCCGCCCCTGATGCCCAACGTCAACGCGAGCGCCGCTGGCGGCGCCCGCGTGAGCCTCGTGCCTCCAGCCTGCAGCGGCGCCATGCCTATAGCCGGCGTGGGCTCCGTAGTAGGCGCCGTGCCGGTAGCCCGCAGCGGCTCGGGCGCCCGCGTAGGTCCAGCCCCGCCAACCGTAGGCGCCGCCGCCAACACACTCGTCACTCTCGCTTTGCTGACCCATACGAGCGGACTCTTCGCGGTGCTGTTTGGCGGAGCGTCGGAAGCGGTCCATGCTTTGATAGTCGACGTCATGCTGATGGCGATGTCGAACATCCTTATTTTCTCGATCTGGTACTGGGTCATCGATCCGCCAGGGATCGGGAGACGCCGCGCGCCGACGAGCCTTGGGACTTCCTCTTTCCTCAACGC
>Ga0335073_10008184_pt1 | contig 14664 bp, 17 predicted proteins | sample Lox_Sample_22_FD_207093 | JGI IMG/M metagenome (GOLD analysis project Ga0335073, IMG submission 207093) | Soil microbial communities from Loxahatchee National Wildlife Refuge, Florida, United States - Lox_Sample_2.2 | ecosystem: Environmental > Terrestrial > Soil > Wetlands | place: USA... | reverse complement strand
AGGCGATAAACGAAATCCAATCCCGGCGGCACCATCGCAGTTGTGTCGTTGTCTGGCGAATGCCAGGTAAGAAGAGATGCAATGAGCGTGTCGTCATCCGGGGTCTCTTCCTTCTTTCTAGAAGTATCTTGTTCCCCTTTGCGGCAATGTGTAAAGTCGCATTTGTTAACGAATCTCACCGCCCAGATACTTGAATGTGAGTGAACCTTGAGAGAAGAAATTGTACGTATTAGTGTCTTCAATCTTTTTGATGAATTGACCGGTTTGACAGTCCCAAAAACATACCAGATAATCCAGACCTCCGCTAATGAGATAGTTCCCACTAGCATCGAATGCTACACAAGGAATATTCTCTTGATGTTGCATCAGTTCGATCTTGGGATGTGAATCGCCTTCTTCAGGAGTTCGTGCTGTCCAGTCCCATCCTTCAAGTCCAAATCCTACATGAAATATCGTTACTATATGTGCATTGCAGGAAATAGCAACTAGTCGTTTATCTGAATGTGTGTCAATTCCCCATGCCGACATGGGTAATTTAAACGTTAATGGTGTTCTTTTGAAGTCAGATGTAAAATAGACTTCTGCATGACCTGAATCGTCTGTAACAACTAGAACTTCTTCACCTCCCAACTCCCCAACATGCATATTGGTAATAGCAAATGGCTACATTAGAACACTATCATTGGGATCGTACATCATAAGGATCGAGATAACCTTCCGCATGAGGTTCGTTAGGAAAGTGTCTTACAACCTTGAGTTTCGGGTGATTGCCAAACTCAGTGGGACCTGGTCCCGTCGGAGTGTCGTAAACGTAGACTTCATCTCGACGAGCAATATAGATTTCATGAGATCGTTTTGATGCGGCTAGGAGACTTTCGCGGCCACTTTTCAGGATGAAGTTATCTGGACGCTGTCGTGTACACCCCTGATGTGCAATCTTCCGTCAATATTACTTCGTCTCATTTGAGGAAAGTACTTCTAGATGACGATAATCAGTGACATTTTCGACAGGCCTTCGGTCTGGATGCGCTTCTTCCATCCAGCTCTCCAGCGCAGGATTGGTATTCATTCTTAAGCGGGAGCACGAAGCTGACAACTTCCACTAGCCGCCTTGCCCTATACCACGAGCATTGGATAAACTCAGCTCGTCGTCAAGAATAGCCGTTTCAAGTTGGCAGGTTGACTGTCTCAGCCTTGCCGTTAAGAGTCTATTCGGCAGTGACGAGCGATCGGCAGGCCACTTTTCTATGGTGGCCAAAATTACAGCCGTTTTGGCAACAGTTTGTTTTGAGCGATGAATTGCCAGATTCTCGAACACCCATAAAATCTCGATTGTAACAATCTTGTGTCCCCTTCTTTCGGTTTGGTAGTTTGCAGCTACTGCTCTGGAGAATCTCTTCAATTCTGAGCCGTGGTAGGCTCGGCTTAATGCCATGCCGTCAACTTCGCCAAGTGCATTTCCTCGAAACGGACCCACCTTGTCGATCACAGCTACCATCGCTGCCACCCTCTTTGCAATCCTTCTAGGCACTTGGCTCGGAGGCAGATTCCTTTTCCGAGCATGGTTGTTCTCGTCTCTTTCAACCACGTTACTGGTTGTAGCAGCCTTGGGGTTCCATCATATCGTCGTTTCGCATCAAAATAGACCGGAGAACTACCCCAAACGAACGTTCAAGCCCTTTACCTTTTCGTCTCCGGATAAATGGCCTGTGGCACTACGAAATCTACGTGCTCAATCTGCTTTCCCAAAAGAATTCAGAGAACCACTAGTTCCTGGATCGGAAGATCTAAGTAATCAACTAAATGGCCTTTTACGTCTCATCATGCGGGACTTCCTATTAACATGGTACGACTCCATAAGCGAAGACGCATCTTTTCCCATCTCTGTCGAAAAAGCAGCGCGTACTGCAATCGTTAATCTTCGCGAACGTCTTTTCGTAGCCATACCAGACCCAACAGATACCATGGTTCGAAAATTCGTTCCAATGTTCACATCGCATCTTGCAGATTTCACGAATGCAGAACGCGCTGTACGTGGTTCAAGGGTCTTGACGGAATCTGAAGAGGTTGATAAAGTTGTTGCTACGCGTTATGGCCTGTCGAAACCCTTTGGATTGCATCCTGCTGTTGGATTATCATTCTCGGATCCTTCGTTGCCGCAACGGGAGTGGTTACGTGCGTTGATGGATAGAGTGCTACCTCTGGTGATGCCTGAGAAGGAGGCAAAAAGCCGTGCTGTTCTCGTCCTGGTCCGAGAGATTGTCGCTTGTGCAGTTTTATATCCGGTTATGAAACTTCTTGCCGATCCTGATGTATGGAATCAACTCATTGACCATATGGTATGCTCTCTTTTTGGTATAGTCTAATCCCAGGCTGGTTCTGCCATTCAAGATCGAAGGAAAGTAAAGAAATTTCGGGATGCATTATCAAAGGAATTGGATTCACCATCAAAGAAAGCAAAAGAAAAGTTTGACTTGCAATTAAAAAAGCTCGTTCAATACAACGAAGAAGAAACATATGAATCTCTCCTGCAGCTCTCAAAAAATAATGAGGTCTTGAGCGACGTTCGTCGTCTCCGAAGCGATTTAGTCATCTTGATTAGCAAGGTTGAAGCGTACAAAGGTAGTCCGTGTGTTTAATATTCTAACGGCAGAGCGGGCCGTCGCGGAGGGGAAGCCCAATCGCAGGAACATAGACAGCCTTTTGAAACGGCTAGAAAATCTTAAAGCTGTACTTGATGAAAAGATTGTTGTACTCAGTGGAAAGTCGATGAGAAGGGTACGTCCGACACGACTGTATTTGCTTATATTAAGAGATCAACTTTGACCAAGCCGTCGATTAGTCGCTTAGCAGATCTACTCTTGTCTTCATCAGGTCAGTCATATTTCATGGAATTCATGGATCGACGAGGCCGCGTGAGATTAGTACAATTCTGGCTACTAGTCAACAACATTAAAGACCCTCTCGAAGACGCAGACAGTGATCCTCTCCCTCAACATTCAAGCTGGACGGACAATGACGTTGATGATTTATCAGCTATTCTAAATGGTTACTTTTCAGATCCAATTCTCGATGTAGATCCTCGACTTAGAGAAGATCTCACGACTTTCGTGAGCGATCCTTCGAAAGCTACCGTTGAACAATACCAACAAGCACGAAAGGCGATTCTGATCACGCAGCAATCAGTGTATCAAACCATGGAACGAGAAGATTGGCCTCTCTTTTGTAAAACAGATCTATGGCATAAGTATCTTGCTGCAGCGGATTCAGCACCTACAACGCCAGCACGCCCATCTCAACCATTGGCAGCAATATCCATGACTCGATCTCGATCTGCAGGTCCTATACCATCTAAGCCATTAAGTGTTGTATCATCTCGAAACGAATCAGCCACCGATCTACGAAAATATGTAGTAGTTTCTAAACAACGGATGCCATCTGGAGAATCTCAACAAAGTTCTGATGAAGCCTCAAGAAATGAAGATTCTTTTCCTCCTGCACCTCAACAATCTGAAGAAGACGTTGTCAACGCAATTTCCGCAGCGCTAAATGACATTATCAAATCGGATTCGAAGGAAAAGGAAGACGTGGCGAGTATCCATTCTCGAACTTCATCAGACTTTGGTGATGCAAGATCTTCAATCGAAATGCGCCATCGAAGTACCGACCTCGCTTCGCTTGAGGAGAAACGGGATACTTCTACTCCACAACGCGACAGAGTCCCTATTTTCGATGACGACGATGATTATCGTCCTGATTTTGCGATTGATACGTTAACTCGAACGTCCACCGACTCAGATTCTCGGACGATCCATTTAGATGTGATCGAGGAATTGGAAATGGTGGAAGGAGATATTGAGCGGTTAAAACATGAGATACGATTGACGACTAGCATGATTGGGAAGGCAGAGTTGACGGGAAGTTATGAGGAACTCCGTCTGCTGAAGGATTCAAGAGCAAGTATGGAGCGAGAATTAGAACGAAAGGAACAGCTACGACGGACTTATGCTACTCGCGGTGGGGAATATAATTTGACTGTAACCCCATCCCTTGGACTCAACTGACCGGTAGGAACGAATTAGCATTGAGTCTTCCGCAGTTGGTCATGAGCCAGGTGCAGACTATGTATTGTACAATATCATTGTTCGGCAGCTGAACGGCGATAATACATTGGTAAGCAGTTGGACTACATCAAGAAGGTTCAGCGAATTCTACGAATTGCACAGGAATTTGAGACGGCAGTTTGCAGATGTTAAAAATATACCTTTTCCCAAGAAGAATCCGATAGGCGGGGTTTTGAAACCTACCCGCGGTGGATTTGTTGAAGGAAGAATGGTAAGCTTGGAGAAATATATGCAGGTATATCCGATCTCAGAACTGTGATTGACTCCAGATGTTACTTTTAGTCCCAGGCGTGCGAGAGTCTCCTGAAGTTCGAAGTTTCCTTGCTCCTCAGAATTTTGGTTCTCCGCCTCTGGATTCAGGAGAACGGTCGCCAATGGAAAGTTCTGTTGAGTCGTTATCGAATCTTCCAACACCGAATTCGCCACGCAAGACCACGTCGGTCCCGGATTTGTCACAAGACGACGGAAAACAACAAGGTGGTGTGAAGTCAAACGAATATGTCGAATTGACTCCTATTACAATACCCATCTTTGACATGATGATCGAATTGTTCGATCTCCATCATGGGAATAATTGGCCTCGCAAAGCTTTAATTGATGCTGTCCAACGTCTCTTGGGGGGAAGAATTGAACGCATTGTCCGAGAACAAGTCGGAAAATATCTTGTTGAGTCCTACATTGTAACAATCATGCAACAGGTCCAAGACGCCATTTGGCCCAACGGTACTTTAAAGCGCGACGCAGTCCCTCGAACGGCAAAGGAAAAATCAAAGACCAAGCGTGAAGCTGGGTTCAAGCTTGCCACGATATTCGAGGGTACGCAATCTTCCAGAGCCTTGTCTGATTATAGATGCTGCTGGAAATATCATGGGGCATAGTAATGCGAGAAGTGGAGCTGCTAGATTGGCCAACCTGTGTCAAAACACGCATCTGAATACCCATTTTGCATACAGTGTTTTAGACGAGTTTGTAGCCATTTTGTTTCCCGAACTGGGACATCCAAGAGAACATTCATTGAATGTATGAGTGAGGATGATGATGCATTAAAAATAACAATTTAATAATCTTTAATAATTTAACAATGACAAAGAGCAATGCTCTGAATTCAATCAGATTAGACCCACGAGAGTGAATGCCCCGACCTCATCCATGAATTCGGTGGTCCTTCTGTCGAGATGAAAGTTAGATATGACATAATCAGGCGGAGTTCTGATTTTGACTTTGCCTGTCACCAAAAGCTAGAAGCCCCGCCTTAAAATCTTGTTGCCTTCGACTCACTGACCAAAATATGTTCGTCAGGATTCAGCTCTCCCTTATTTCTCTTTGAGAAGATCAGGTCGTGAAGACGCAGAGGATTTGAGAGAAAACATTTAAAGTCAAATTCTACAGTGTGATTCTCTCCGCTGTTTCCAGTTGGAACCTGTAGTTGTCAAATTTCTTTTCTTTGACTTTTCCCTTTTCCTGTCGCTCCTGTAGAGAAAACCTCGACAAAGTTTCCTTTATAGAAGAGACAATACGTATCATAGCTGCTTATATATTATTACCCTTTTGTGAGTGAGTGACTTCCGAGTTCCACGACCTGAGTCTCAGGACAATGGGTAAACTTCTAAAGCAGTTGACGATTGCTGACGGAGCAGTACGTCGGTCGTCACGGGCCAATAAAGGCCAACATTCGAGGTTCGAAAAGAGAAAGAAGGTCGATATCGTGGAGGACGATGATGGAGAGATTCGATGTTTATGTGGCGATAATGTTGACGATGGAGGATTTATGATTCAATGTGAGCGGTGTGGAAAGTGGCAGCATGGAGAATGTATGGGCTATGAAGATGCAGACGAAGTAAACGATTCGTATGCCTGTGAACTTTGTCGACCGGATTTGTACAAGGGGGTGCCTGTCAAGGAAGAAAAGGATAAAGCAAAGGTCATACCCAAGAAGGAAACGGCTAAACCGGTATTGCATACTGCATTGCGAAAGCTAATTCAAAAGAAATCTGTCAAGAGGAAAGCACCACCATCTGAAGACGAGTCAGATGATGCTTCGGATTTCTCTGATGACGATAACACACCACTGATACCCTCTGCTCCTCAAAAGAAACTCAAGACATCCCCGGAATTACAGAGTCCGCCTCCAAGAACTTCAATTTCACACGAAGTAAAGAAGAAGCCACCCCCGATAAACACAGCTCGTCGTCCTTCTCAAGCATCTCCTCAACAACGTCGTACTTCTGCCTCATCAAACCCTCCAACTCCAGTAGTCGTAACTAAGACTGCCTTCGCAGTATCCAAATTTGAGGACTTATCCGACCAAAAGCGTGTTCCAGTCGCCCGTATCTTTGCCAAAATCTTCGAGCCACTGGATGCGAAGAAATCTGAAGCGTTAGGATTGGCGATTGAACATGCCCTGTATAATACATATGCAACATCTGAAGCAGGTTATGGCGCAGAATATAAGAATAGATTCCGGAGTATTTCATTTAATTTGAAAGACCCCAAGAATTCTGCTTTGCGAGAACGTGTGTTAACCGGCGATTTGCCTCCTGAACAACTCGTAAAGTTGACGAATGAACAGTTGGCGAATCAAGAGTTACGTGAACAGGCGGAGAAAGCAAGAGAAGAGGGGCTCGCACAGTCGGTGTTGAAGGTACAGACTGGTCCAAGAATACGGAGGACACATAAGGGGGAAGAGATTGTTGGTGAAGAGCTTCCTGTCGCCACACCTACACTTGCCAATGTCGCCGCGCCGTTTGCACGAGCTGATGAAGCCTCACCGTCAGTCAAGGAAGATGAAGCTCCGAGCACACCACGTTCCATCGGATCTCAACTATCCAGAAGCTTATCGCCAACATCAAAACCCGAGTCACACGAAACTAAAGCTCGAGACAGACAGCAATCAATTTCGTCAAATTTCGCTATTCAGAATGTCTGGGAGCGTCTACGATCACCAACTCCACTGGAAGAGGAGGAGCCTAGAAGAGAATCAATCGCTATCGATGAGTTCACTGCGGACATACCAGAAAATCAGATAGACGATCCAGATATCGATCGATTGCTAGGAGAGGAAGAACCACCTTATTCCCCAACAGCCTATGATATCGACCTGCCGACTACCTCCGCCCAAAGCCCACCGATTTGGAAAGGTGATCTTTCGATGTCATCTGTTGCTCAATTTTCTGCTGAAGCTCGATTTGTGGGCGGACCCAATAATGTCACTGACCTCCCATGGTCGAAGATCCTTCCATCTCACCTTGTCGTGGATGGTCGCATAGCAATCGATACCACGACGAAATATCTCGCTGCACAAAGATCCTCATCGACCAAAGATGTCATTGTCATCCAACTTGACGCAGCAGATGATTCTCAAAAGGACATGCTCAGGAGATTGTATCAGTATTTTCACGATCGACAACGGTACGGAGTAATGCAGATTCAATCCAACATTGTCAAAGATGCCTATTTAATCCCTCTCGCCCCCACCGAACCTATCCCTGAACAAATCGAACTCATGGATTCACATGACCTTCCACGCTCACGAACCGATCCATTTCTCCTCGCCGTATTAGTTATTCAAAAGAACGTTTCTATGGAATTACATCAATCTCCTCCAGTAACACAGTCTCCGGGCGTCGTACCACCGGCAACGAACATATCTCCACCTCCTTCTGCAAGTAATCAGTTCTCACCAGCTACAACAGGCTTAACGCCCTCGTTTTCTCCGTCTGTTGCTCAGCCTACTGCACCTACAGGACTCGAAACATTGGGACTAAGTCCGGCTGATCTGGCTGCTCTCCAGACTGTACTGCTAGCCCATCCCGAGATCCTATCTAATCCGCAAATCCTCACAAACCCGAGCATTCTGCAAAATTTGATTCAACAATATTTGGGGGGACGTCAATGGTAATGCATTGGGGTGGCTATGGTGTGTATGTAAGTTAGGGAATTGGTCAGGTCTCTTGTATAATAGTTCCTATCGTGTACATTTTCAATTTTATGCTTTTGTTATTAAACCGATCCACTTATCCAAATGCCGGTGTAGTGCAATAATTCACAATCAACTCGCCCGCAACATTAAAACACTGCTATTAATTTCCATAAACTAAAGGAAAATACTTGATACAGATTCCCTACAGTCTCATCTAGACCAGGCGCAAAGTTAGAATTGACGTATAGAAACTGCCAGTCAGTTTGACCATTAGAGAAGACGGACAAGAGCTTCTGTTGGTTTGAGTTTCAGTTGTCTTCGTAAATGATTGCCTATAGCTCCAAACTTTTGGTCTGACCCGATTTGTCCACGTTGCTTAGATTCTATTAATATCGGCGCACGTCCAACTGCTTTAAAGCGAATGGTGACTACAGTCAGCTCAAGTCAATTGACGAAGACCTTTAGTCTTGGAAGGTAGAGAAGCTTGAGTGAGAGCAGCAGTTGCATCTCGAGGAAGAGCAGAGAGGATTATGGAAGATGATAAACTGGGAGGGACTGAAGAAGGAGTCTCATCGGGGATGTTGTCTGTCATAGTCGTGGCATGTCTTTTGACTTATAGTCGCAATTTCGGATCTTCGTCCATCAACACGCCACCATTTCAGAAATGCCGATCACTTGTTTGATGCCAAACTGTTAGAATTCGATTAAAGGGCCATCCCTTTTAACATTATCGCAATAAAACGCCTGTCTCCTTAGGACGCGCTTAAAATTTACGATGTTTGGCAAGCACAATCGTTAGCCGTCGAAGTCGGATCCAAGCCGATTTTTTCGTATCTTCGATTTCGTCGACCGTCAGGAAACTCATCTTCCATCATTCTTTTTGTGCGCTTGACAGCAGCGACGAGTCAAGAATGGATCCCGCGGAGTTTCTTTATGTTTCCAGCGAAGTCCAAATGCTTACGTCTGAAGTCAATGTGCTTGTGTCTGAAGTCGAAGACGCTAGAACAGCATTAATCCCGTTTAAGGAGTTTGATACCACTTCCCTTGAGAAACACGTAACTCTAGTCCAAAAGGACCCCCGATTCAGGTACATCTTCGTTGTCACGTAAATAACTCGTAGAACGCTGTGTGCCCAAAAGTCAGACTTATGGGTGGCTCTCGAGGAAGCTCTTTCAGAATTTGATTTACCGAACAATCCTGATGCAATACCTTCCACATGGATCAGGACGTTACAAACCATTTTCAGGCTCGGTCAATTTATGCTACCTGGGGTTGTGGACGCACCCATTGAGTTTAGTCTGTAAATGTGTTATAGCTTCTTCACTGACATTAGTCAACGTTTTCTGGGTACCTACTTGGAGGCTATTAGCAGATTGCACCTGGGACAGAGCGGTAAACCAGTTGTTAACTTATACTAAGTTTAGCACTATCATCGGTATCGGTTACTATTCTTCGTACTCTGGCAAACGCGACCACTATTGCGCATCGCTCTGATTTGTATTATTTATGGGAGTTTATAAGAGACCACGACGTGATCGATGAGTAGCCCGCGTTCCACTATTTGCACTGACCGTAGGATTGTATCCCAATGGAGACCCGAGTTTCTCCGTCCCCTTTTACACATCTTCACCCGAACTGCGGATGAGGACCCCAGTTACTTACTATGGGACATCCCGCTTTTCGCCGTCACCCTTGTCCATGCTTCAAAGTACTCTGAAGACGAAGCATCGCCCATTTTCTCCTTAGCGTTAGTTCCTTTCTTGCGCGACTTATAATAGATATCACCTAGTAAAACAGCTTCTTGGACACGCCAGTCTGTCTGCCTTATGGAATGATATCAATAAGGCAATCAAGGGAGACAGTACAGGTTCAGGACTAACCGAAAGCCAATTTGTGTCCTACACGCATTTAGTCCTTCTCAAGTTTGTGGATGGAATGATTCATGATGAAGAGAATAGGAATGGAAAAGGCATCGAGTTAAGCGACTTTATTTCAATCGTTGAGGATCTTGTTTATGGAAAAATAAGGCAAATACTTGTTTCGCCTGATCAATTTGCAATGGAAGAAATCGAAACTCTTACGTCGTCCATCAGACTCGTCATCATCGACCTCGAGCTTTTACTACACTCACCGTCGTCTACCACTTTTACAGATTCTAGCATCTCGGATCTATGTAGGATCTCGTTGAGTATTATCACTTGTATCCTACCTAACGATAGATTATTTACGGCTTCTTATGGAACATATTCCAATTCAGCAGCCCTCAAGCAGAATGGCAGACTCCTTCCCCTCACGAATCAGAGAACTCTTCAAAGGACAGAAACGAGACTTAATCATTCTGCTCACACAACTGCTCAACCTCGACAAAAGTGTTCAGGATACAATCCGTGAGAACGGCGGAATACCTCTTATACTTTCTCAAACTAATATTGACGATGATAATCCTTGTATGTTTTCACATCAGTGTCTTGACTAATGTGAGATGTCAAAGAGCGTGCAACTGTCTGTATCAGATTGTTGCTTGAAGGTAATGAAGCGAATCAGGAGCTTATCAGGCAATTGACTCCTCAACCGCAACCGCAAATGCAGCACCCTTGAGATGTCAGGGATATTAAATTACAAAATGTCATTAGGAGCTATAGACGGATATATAGATGTAAGTAAGATATGTAGTGTAGTAATTTAGACAGGTGTCAAAACTGTAGTACATTGCGTCTCGTCGACCATCACGTTCTTCTTTTGATTGGAGACGTTGACATGCTTTGCTTGGGTTGACGTTACTTTGATCAACATTTTTGAGCTTTTGAGCTATTCAGCTATTCAGCCATGCTATTCAGCGATTTGTGTACGAAATGGCCACTAAATATGGCAAAGGGGTCGACACGTTATCGTTCTAATGCTTGTTGTTCTTGGCTGGCCGCTTTTATTCCCGAGCTGATTGGGCGAAAACTTGGAAAGATTCATTTTTTATGCGTCGATCAACCTGCGCTTTTCTCGTTCCTCGTCCTTCCTCTTTCCCCGAGTCAAGGATGTCTCTTCCACCAATAGCCCTACCAGGACAACCACTAGGGCCAATATCCTCGTATTCTCCTGGTGCAGGAACTCACCTACCTTCCTCTACCATCCATTCCTCCAAACCACCACCTCGTTCCACCCTAATCCGCGCATCTATCCTCGGTCCAACAGTCACAACACCCTCCAAAAAAGGACGTCCAACAATATCGATATCAAGACGAGATGCAGGCGACCAGCAACTCACCTTAAAAAGTGCCTCTTTAGTACCCAAAGAGAATGATATTATTCTAGGACGAGTGATGAGGATTAATATTCGAGAAGCTAGAGTGCAAATTCTTATAATTAACGATGTTCCTGTTATGGAGGAATTTATTGGTGTGATACGGTGCTACTGATTGTTTTAGAGGCGGATGTTGATTGTAGAGTTCAGGATGTTCGTGCTACCGAGAAGGATAGAGTGAAAATGTACTCCAGTTTTCGACCTGGCGATATTGTTCGTGCAGAAGTGGTATGCATCCTTTTCTAGTTCTTGGAGAATGGAGGTAATGAATAGATTTCATTGGGAGATCAGCAAAGTTATTATTTGAGTACTGCTAAGAATGAATTAGGTGTGTTGTTTGCTACAAGTCAGGGTATGTTCTTGTTTCTAAGAGGTTTGTATTGATGCTAATGATTAGCTGGTGAATTGATGTATCCGATCAATTGGAGGGAGATGAAATGTCCCAAGACAGGAGAGACAGAGGAAAGGAAGACCGCAAAACCGATATGATGTGGCTGCTAGAAACTATTTGAAGTATGAGATTCCCAGGATCGGAGGCAAGGAATGGCAATTAGGGCTGTTCGGAATAAAAATCTCCACATTCGACTTCTTCTTAAGTCTGCGTACAGGCCATGATAGGAAGTCAAAGTGTAATAAACTAGAAATGACAAGTTTCCAAAAACGATTTTGTCTCTGTTTCGTTGAGTCGCCGTTCGATATCCGACCAGGGCAGCCGATGCGATGGACTGATTTCCAGGATCTCCACTAAAAATTTCCCTGATTTCCCTTTTCGTTTCAGCTTGTCTACTCCTTACCTGCCACCTATCCAATAAACCAAAATAACAACGATACTATTATTATTCCTGCCCACTCTGGCAGCACTTTCCTCTCAAGTTTCATCTTTGACTTTTTTCGACACCTTTGTGCGGGGGGCACAGACCTCTTGCCAATCAAACTCTGAAACAATCTGTGAAGAAATCAATTTTATTTAAGCAGCATCAAATAAAATGAGATTGCATGAAATTGCATAGACAGCCCACCTTGTTGAAATGAGGAAGAATTGCAAGGAGATTATAAACTCCTGTATAGGACGATGAGAATTTTTTTTCTCATTTTGTTGATTTGAACGTTAACTCAACGGCCAACGTTTCTTCGTTTGCCAGGATCACATTTCTGAGGGAGACATTATCTCAAAGAGTAGAAAGGATGCTGAGACGATTTACAACGTTATTTCTTGTTGTCAATTTGGTGGTTGTGTTGGGGTTTGCATGTCGTATGTCAGTCGGTATGGAATTGTCACATCTGCGAAGAAACCAAGAACTCAGTGACCTCGGAAAACGCGATGCAAAGATCCTAGACGAAGACGGACTGGGTCACTTTGGAGGATTATTCAAAAGTACACCCTCCCTTCACGCGTGTTTTTCCCGAGACTAACTTGTTGTGTAGTAGTAACGAAGACGACGAGTAGTGCGACGGGCAGTGCTTCTGGTACTACGACTATAACAAAAACGGCGACTGTGGTCGAGAATTTCTGGGTGAATTGTTGGATCGGAAATCTATCTACAACGTGTACGAACACGTATACTCTGTCAGATAATGGCACTTCTACAATGACGACACCCACGACTGTGGTTAGCGTTACGGAAACGGGAAATGCGATTGCCACTGGTGCATTTGGACTTGATCGACGAAGGAGACGGCAATGAGATGGTGTCGGGGAAGTGAAGGATCAGGCGCGTTGAAGAGTTAATAATCGGACAATAAATTGCTTGGGATTTGGTCTCCCGAACACGAGATGTAAATAGGAGAAAACGTTGTACTGCATTGCATATACACTAAAAGTCAATGGACACATTCGAAGAAATCTCATGCTTCCGAGAGTCGGACAAAAGGATACAATAGTAGAAGGAGCACCCGATCCTCGCCCTTGGATGACAATCTTACGCGACATGACAGAAATAGCTTCCAGGAAGTGATCTTCAATAACAACGCATTATTACTGCTTGAGTCGTTCAGGTACATGTACAGTGAGGCAATTGCGGTAGCGTTAGTAGCATAATTGGAATTAATCGGCCGGGAGTGAGTGTTTTTGAATGGCAGCTGCTGTTTGGCGGTTAGACGGCTGCAAATGGACGGGGCTTGTCATTTGTTTCGCTGGTTCCGGAGGCTGTCTACCGAATTATTTTACATATCGCGAATAATGACTCAATCTGCATTCACCGGCCAAATTAGGTTTTTCCCCTTATCCAATCAGGTCAGCACCATCAATACTGTGCAGTCAGTCATTCAGCGGATGGCCGCCTCCACTCGGACCGCCGCATCCCGCTCGCACTGAGCAGTCAGGGCTGTGGACTGTGTGGACTGTCTGCCTCAAAGCCTAGCAAAATGAAAATAAACGCACATGATCCTTCCCACTGCTTAAAAGCTGCACACACAAGCCTCAATTTACCTTTTCGGCACACAGCGCCTAATCTAAACACCTCCCACTCACTCACACTTTTATCCCACCATCATACCGTCCTCCCTTTTATTTTCCTCCCCCATCCCTCCCCACGTCACCACCGACTCTTCATCATCTATAGACTTGTTCAATCCATCCAATTGAGTCTACATGGCATTACTCGGAACCATAGTTTTCTTGGAGGCTATCGCCGCCGTCGTCAGTACGTGCTCCTTACTGTTGTTGATTACATGACGTCTTTTCGCTATACTATATGCTGACCATGCAGCCCTCGCGTTGGCCATTGGCTTGCGTCAAGATTTTGGCTCATGGACCGTCGACGTTAGTCTTCTCTTTGCTGCTTCGCTCGTGGCTTTGGTGATAACATTCCCAAGTCACTTCCTCACCACTGCCGAAGACTTTCAGAAGTCTAAGCGTCGTGTTATGTGGCGCATGCTTGCTGGTATCTTCAATTCGCTTCTGTTGATCTTGTAAATGTTGATAACAATAGCTTTCATTCAATTCGGTGGATTTGGTCTTGGATTCGCTGCTTTTGTCTATGGTCTTGCTACTAATGTCAATGGCAAATGTACTGCTGCCGGAGAGACTTATTGTCAAGTCTTCCGTCTTACTTTGGCCTTCGATACGCTTGTTTGGTATCTTTCCCCTTCCCTCTTGTTGAGGAGGTGATTGACCTTGTAGGTTATTCCAACTCGCTGGATTCATCATCGTTATCAAGATGACTTTGTTCCCTCCTAAGCCCAAGGATCTCGGTTATTGAGTTAGACATCTATTTCGGTTTCGGTGAAATCAAGTGTTAATATGTGTATCCTATAAGGAACATACACTCGTTATAATTAATTGTAAAAGGATTTCTCATCAATCTATTACTACATACAGTTATTTG
>Ga0335073_10008183_pt1 | contig 14665 bp, 11 predicted proteins | sample Lox_Sample_22_FD_207093 | JGI IMG/M metagenome (GOLD analysis project Ga0335073, IMG submission 207093) | Soil microbial communities from Loxahatchee National Wildlife Refuge, Florida, United States - Lox_Sample_2.2 | ecosystem: Environmental > Terrestrial > Soil > Wetlands | place: USA... | reverse complement strand
TGGGCGATGAGCGGGCAGTCAGTCGTGCACACAGGATCGAGGAACGTCAGCAGCACCACCTTGCCGCGCAGGCTGGTCAGCGAGACCTGGTGCCCGGTCTGGCTGGTCAGCGTGAAGTTCACCGACGGGGTGTCGAGCGGGCCCAGCGCGCCGGCGATCGCCTCCGCGGTGATCGGGTCGGCGGTCCTGTTCACGGACGCCAGGGCCATCGGGGCGGCTCCGACGAGGATGATGACGACCGCGCCAATCGCGGCGACCGCGCCGAGGCTGAGCGTGGCGATCGACTCGCGCAGCGCCATCGGGTGCAGCGGCGCCGGCAGCCAGGACGGAACTGGTCGCGGTGCGCGCGGTGGCCGCGGACTTCCCTCTGGCGATGGCGCCTCCTCGGGCGGCGCCTGGTCGGGCGGCGCCTGGTCGGGTGCCGCGGTCTCCTCTGGTTGAGAGGTGCCGGGCCCCGTCGGTTCGGCCGCAGCCACCGTAGCCGGTTGCGCGGCGGCGGGCGTGGCAGGTTCGGCCGCGGTGACCGCGGATTCAGCGGCAGCCTCCGCCGGCTGCACCGCGTCTTGTGGCTGTGCAGCCACCGCAGGCGCAGTGGCCGGAGCCAGCGCGAGGTAGCCAGCGGTGAACAGCAAGATCAGCGGGATCATGCTGTTCGGGTCGGTGCCGAGGCCCCCCAGGAAGCCGAGGTCCTCGATCAGCACCCAGTCGGCCAGGCAGAAGACCGCGCCGGCGAGCACGCCGATCCGGGCCAGCCGCCTGTCGTCGCGCAGCGCGGCGGCCGCGAAGGTCACGCCGAGCCCGGCGAGCACCACGACGGCGAACAGGTTGACCGCGAAACCGTGCGCGGCGGTAAAATCGCCGAACGAGCTAACGATGGATGTCAGCACATGCGGCTGCGAGGTCGTAGACATCTCCTGCACCATGCTGGCGAGCGCGCTCGGCTTGCCGGCGACGGTGCCCTGCCAGAAGCCACGGCCGGGCCAGGCTTGCAGCAGGGCCATGCCCGCGAAGAACGCGCCCATGCACGCGAGGATGACGCGGCCGGTGCGCGCCGATTCCCAGGCACGGTCGGGGAGCATCACCAGGACTCCGGCCACTGCGTAGATGAGGACGGCGCCGGGCGCGCCGAAAAGCACTGTAAGGCCAGGTGCGAAGATCTGGCCGAACGCCTCGCCGAACGCCCAGACGATCAGGCCCCAGGCCACGCTGGCCAGGCCGGCGAGCCGTGACGACAGGCCGCGGACACCGAAGATCAGCCACAGGCCGATGCCGACCTGAATCCACACGGAGGCGGCACCAGCCGTAATCGGGTGATAGGCCCAGAGCGACGCGCCCCAATTCACCAGGCTCTGCACCCAGCCGGGCGAGGTTGTCGCCGTCGGCTGGATCACCTGGGTAGACAGGCCGCCGGCCATCTGCGGCTGAGCCTGCAAGATGCCGTCGAACAGCCAGAGCAGGCCGAATCCCACCCGGAGCAGGCGGCGTGCCCGCGGCTCGTGCCAGGCGGCGCGCTGCGCCGACTTAGCCTGCGTGCGGGCAGTGACCCAGCTTCGCGAGGCGCCCCAGCAGAGCAGCAGGAGCACCAAGATCACCCCGATGATCGCCAGTTGGTGCATCAACGCGGACCGGAACGCGTTGACGATGGTCGGGTCTGCCGGGTTCAGATCCGAATTCATGCCAGGCACGGCACTGGCTCCCTCCACGTACCGGCGGACATAACCGCCCAGATTCTTACCGCTTCACGTCGTACTAGTTCGCCGGCACCGCGATAAAGTTCCCGGACCGCGCGGGAAACTACTCGCACGCGCGGCCCCGCCACGCCATCTTGGCAGGACGGACTCATGGCGTGCCCGGGGCCGTGACGGGCGCGTCGATCGTGACTTGCCCGGCGTGGCGGAAGACCAGTGTCAGCGCGACCGCCGAACTGCTCTCGTACGGCGTGGGGTCGTCAAGCACCACGTCGTCGCCGAGCGGGCTCAGCGTCAGCGTGCCGTTACCAGGGATCGGCAGGCTGCTGACCGCGGTGGCCGGGCCCGCCAGGCTGCGCTGGGTCAGCACGACGTGCAAGGCAACCGGGCTGCGGACGGCGATCAGCTCATCCGGCGTGCTGCTGAGGTTGCGGATAGTCAGGTAGGTATGCGCCGCACCCACCGTCGCGGCAGCTTGCGGGGTGAACGCCCGCATAGGGACGGCGGCCAGGGTGACCTTCAGCTGCACGCGGGTCAGGGTTCCGGCGCCGCTGGCGGCGACCCATGCGGACAGCAGGCCGGTCAGCACCACGGCACAGGCGACCGGTCCAGCGGCTGCCCGCGCCAGTTCCGCCAGCCGACCGCCTTCGCTACGTGCGCGGCGCGGCGCGGCCCCGGCCGTCACGGTGGTCACTGGCCCTCCGCCACCAGGGCGGGGCGCGGTGCGCGTAGCGGCGCGGACGGCGCCTTCGGCACCTTGAAACGGCGTATCCGCAGACTGTTCCCGACGACGATCAGCGAGCTAGCGGACATCGCGACGCCTGCGAACAGCGGGTTGAGATAGCCGAGCGCGGCCAGCGGTATGGCTATCACGTTGTAGCCGAATGCCCATATGAGGTTGGCGCGGATCACCGTCATAGTGGCGCGTGAGAGCTCTATGGCGTCGGCGATGCTGCCCGGGTCGCCGCTGACCAGGGTCACGTCGGCCGCGCCGATGGCGGCGTCGGTCCCGGTGCCGATCGCCAGGCCGAGGTCGGCCTGGGCCAGGGCGGCCGCGTCATTGACACCGTCGCCGACGAACGCGGCCGGCGTCCCGCCGTCTTGCAGCTGCCGGATGACCGCGGCCTTGCCGTCGGGCGGAACGGCGGCGAACACGCTGTCCGCGGGGATGTCCAACTGGCCGGCGACCGCCAGTGCGGTGCGCTCGTTGTCCCCGGTGAGCAGGACAGGCCGAAGGCCCATACCGCGGACGCGCGCTATGGCAGTGGTCGCGGCGGGACGCAGCCGATCGGCGATGACTACCGCGGCGCGTGCCTGACCGTCCCAGCCCGCAAGCACCGCGGTCCGGCCGCTGCCCCGCGCCGTCTCCACCGCCTCGCGCAGTTCGCCGGGCACGTCGATGGACAGCTCGGCGAACAGCTCAAGGCTGCCCACGGTGACCAGATGGTCCTCGACCCGGCCGCGTACCCCCGCGCCTGTCTGGGCGGCGAACTCGGTGACCGACGGCAGGCTGCCGAACCGGGCGGCGGCCTCGCGCGCGATCGCCTGGCCGATCGGGTGCTCGGACGCGTCCTCCACCGCTCCGGCCAGCAGCAGCGCGTCCTTCTCGCCGACATCGGGCATCGCGACAACCCGGGCGACGGTCATGGCCCCCGTGGTCAGGGTGCCAGTCTTGTCCAGAACGACGACCCGGATCCGGCGGGCCGACTCCAGCGCCTGCGCGCTTTTGATCAGGATGCCTAGTTCAGCGCCGCGCCCGACCGCGGCCACAAGCGCGGTCGGGGTCGCGAGGCCGAGCGCGCAGGGGCAGGCCACCACGAGGACCGCGACCGCCGCGCTCCACGCCTGAGCGGCGGGCAGCCCGGCACCCAGCCAGAAGCCGAGCGTCGCCGCGGCCAGGCTGATCACGCAGGGGACGAACACAGCGGCGATGCGGTCAGCGAGCCGCTGCGCGCTGGCCTTGCTGGCCTGCGCATTGGTAACCAGGCGGGTGATCTGGGCGAGCAGGGTGTCCGCACCGACCCGCGTGGCGCGGACGACGAGTCGGCCGCTCATGTTGACGGTGGCACCGGTCACCGGATCCCCAGGTCCGACCTCGGCCGGCATCGACTCCCCTGTCACCAGTGACGCGTCGACCGCCGAACTGCCCTCGGTCACCACGCCATCGGTGGCGATCTTCTCGCCAGGGCGGACGACGAACAGATCGCCTGCAAGCAGTTCGCTGACCGGCACACGGTGCTCGGTCCCGCCGCGTATGACGGCGGCGCTCTTCGCGCCGAGGGCGGCCAAGGCGGTCAGCGCCGAGGCCGAGCGGTCCCGCGCGCGGGCCTCCAGGTAGCGGCCCGCGAGCACGGCGGTAGTAACGCCGACAGCGGCGTCGAAGTACAGGGTCATCCCGCTGGCTGAGCTGAAGGTGAGCGCGAACGGCATCCGCATGCCGGCCACGCCCGCGCCGCCGAACAGCAGCGCGTACACGGACCAGCCGAACGAAGCGGCCACTGCCAGGCTGACGAGCGTGTCCATCGTCGCGGCACCATGGCCGAGCCCGGCAAGCGCGGTGCGGTGCAGCGGCCAGGCGCCCCAGATGGCGACCGGGGCGGCGAGCAGCAGGCTGACCCACTGCCAGCCAGTGAACTGCTCGGACGGCACCATCGCGAAGACGATCACGACAACGGCCAGCGGTAGGCAGATCTCCAGCCGCAAGCCCAGGTCCCTGACCACCGGGTCGGTCCCGTCGCGCTGCGCATCTGGCGGTTCCGGCAGTGCCGCCCGGTAGCCGGTGGAGTTGATCACTCCGATTAGCTCTGCAGCCTCACGGCCGCCGAGGCTGGTGAAGTAGGCACGCCCCGTGGCGTAGTTGACCGTCGCCGATACCCCGTCCAGCCGATTCAGCCGTCGCTCGATCCGCGCCGCGCACGAGCCGCAGGTCATCCCGGTGACCACAAGCTCGGCCTCGACCTGCTCGCCGGGCGCGGTGCCAGCATCGGTCACATTGGTCACGGGCTGCCGCCCATGTTCATACCGCCCATGTTCATGCCGCCCATTCCGGGGGCCCCGCCGCTGCCGCCGGAATACTGAACCCGCGAGTGCCCGGTGTCCACCGGCCCGAGCCTAGCCCCGGCGGCGTGTGCTCCGGCGAAGATCAACGCAAGCAGGACGAGAAAACCGGCCAGCTTGATCGCAGGAGCCAACGGTTCACCTCATGCGCGGTTTCGGGGGATATTCCCAGCACGATATCCGCAGCCTACAGTCCGCCGCATCCCGAACTAAGCGCCGGTGGCGAACATGAACATCATGTAATGCAGCCCGGGCACGCCGCAGCGCCGACCGTCCGTCCGGCGCTAGTCAGATCATGAGGAGCAGCATGAGAGCCATGGTGACGCCCATCACGATCCGGCAGGCGATCGTGGTAGCGGGAGACAGCAGGACCCCGCCGGCGGCGGAACTCCCGCCGGCGCCCAGGCCGCCAGGGACGGGCTGGCCCTCGGGCGCCCCGCCAGCGGGCGACGTGGTGCCGGCGTCCACTGCGATCAGCGTGGCCTGGAGGCCGGACGACGTGGTAGCCGCGGGCTCAGCAGCGGCCATCGCCGGGACGCCCGCCAGTGCCGCGCCGACCGACGGCACGCGCGCGGCCGACAGGCTGTAGCGCCTGCCGGACAGCTGGTCGAGATCCCAGATGCTGTAGCCGATCAGGATCAGCGCGAAGATGAACGACAGGGTGGGGTACTGCAAGGTCCCCATCCCCATCCCCGAGGCGGAGGACCCGCCCATGCCGCTCATGCCCGAGCCGCCGCCAGCGGCGGGGGCCGCGACGGCAAGGAACATGAACAGCATCGCGGCGCTGTGCACCGTGTGCGGGGCGCAGTGCCCGCCGGCGAGGGCGCGGACGCCGTTCACACGGGCGTCGATTACGACACGGACGGCGAACCAGGCGGTCATCAGCCCGAAGATGACTTCCCAGGCGGCGCTCGGCAAGGTGGTCAGGCTCGACGCCAGCATGCCCGCCATGGCGATGGCCATCAGCAGGTGCGCCACATCGGTGTCGGTGAATGCCCAGCCGCCCTGCCAGGGGCGCGCCACGACCAGCCGGGCCGCGCTCACCGCCGCGACCACGAGCATGAGCGCGGCGAAGATGTCCAGAATCCAGGCCGGAGTCATCAGGCCGCCTTCCCTTCTGCCTCGGCGGATGGCGCCGGCGCGGTTACCGCGGCGAGCGGCCAGTAGGTCAATGCGAGGAGTACGAGCAGCAGCCCGGAGTTGGGGTCGGTCGCGCCGCCCGCGAGTATGGCGCCGAAGGCCTCGCCGAAGACCCAGATCACGAGGGAGACCACGATGGCCAGCACCAGGGTCGCCTTGGCGATCGCAGGGGGCAGGTATACGCCGACGGCGATCACTACGAGCGCCACGGCAAGGACGATCGAGGCGGCCAGCCCCTGGTTCGCGACGAGCGCGGCCGCGCCCTTGTCCATGGTCGACAGCCAGCCGGGCTGGCCGCTTTCCATGCCGGCGATCATGCCGTTGAGCGCCTGCGGGGCGCGGTTGGCCGGGGTCAGGGCGAAGTAGGCCAGGCTGAGCCAGAGCACGAGCCATAGCGCGCTGGCCACGTGCGTGCCCACGGCCCGCGCCGCGGTGAACGGCACTCTCGCCTGGCGGTCGGCGGGCCACAGCAGCACGGCGAGCAGCGCGTAGATGATCACCGCGCCCGGTGCGCCGTTGAGCGGGCTCGCGGCGCCGTTCAGGATCCCGCCGAGTCCTTCGCCGAACCACCAGACGCCGAGCGACCAGGCGATCGAGACGGCGAGGGCGAGCCGCAGCGTCGGGCGGAACGCGATGCCGAGCCCGATCAGCAGCTGGATCGTGGCGAAGAGCGTGTTCAGCAGCACGAGGTGGTGCTCGACCAGGGTTGCGTCCCAGTTGATCGGCCGCGCGATGACAGACGGATTACCAGCGGAAGTCCCGCCGATCATCTGGCCGAACCCCTTGGTGAACATGAACGACTGGTACTGCAGTACAGCGTCGAGCAGCCAGATCGCCGCCAGCACCAGCTGCAGCGCCCGCCTGGCGTCCATTTTCGCGGCGGCGGGCTGAGCGTTCGCGCCCAGCTTGCTCCGCCACGCCGCGCGGCCGCCAACGACGGCGACTTGACTCATCAGGATTCTCCTCAGGCTATTCAACACTAGAAACTGCCGCCGAGTAGCGGCCATGTATGCCAGGTAAAACGATAGAAGGAGCGCCGCGGACGGTGCAATACTTACAGAGAAAATGTCTTTCCCGACGGTTATAAAGGTCGAATCCGCAGCTAGATGCCCTATGCTGGCACGTCACGCACTCTGCAGATAACCCCTGGATGGTATTAAGTAAACCGCGGCAGGGTATTGCAATAACCCATGGGGGGTATAGCCCTGCAATCGCAGTCACGAACATATGCCATACCGAGGCGGCGGGGCAGCGGGGGTCCTGAGCCTCGCGGCTGGCGTGGCGCAGCCGTCCGGTGCTCGCGGCTCAGCTGCAGGTACCGCTCGCGCGCGCTGACCGCGCCGACTTCTCCTGGTCCGAAGTCATGGCGTCCAGATCCTCGCGAGCACGGGCGACGCGGGAGCGGATCGTGCCCACGGGACAGCCGCAGATGGCGGCCGCCTCGGCGTACCTGCAGCCAAGCAGCTGGGTAAGGACGAACGCGGCCCGCCGGTCAGGCTCGAGGGCCGCAAGCAGCTCGTCGGCAGCGGCCTGGGCGCCCGGCTCGGCTGGCGGCTGCCCCAGCGTGCCGTCCGGCGTCGCCGCCAGGCGTAGCGCCAGCTGCCTGTCGCGGGCCCGTACGCTGATTTCCGCCGCGCAAGCGCGGCGGGCTATCGTCAGCAGCCAGGTGCGCACTGGCGCGTCGCCGCGGAACTTCGCGAGTGCCGGGATAGCGCGCAGGTACGTGTCCTGAGTGAGGTCGTCCGCGGCCGCGGGATCTACGAGGTACGCGCACAGCCGCCACACGTCGCCCTGCGTCTGCTGGACGAGCCCGGCCAGCGCGGCGCGATCACCGCGTCCAGCGGTGCGCGCGAGGGAGGTTAGCTCGTCCATGGCAGAAGATTACGACACCCGAAAGGTTGCTTCATGCAAGGATCGGAACTTTCCCGTTGGCAAGACCGGGAACTTTCCCGCGTCGATCGAGCACTATTGGGTCATGGAGTGTCACAGGGCCCACGAGGCCATCTCGGCCCGCATCGACGGCGAGGACCCTGCCCTGCCTGATGGCGCGCTCGACGCGCACCTCGCAGGCTGTGCCGCCTGCCGCAGCTGGCAGCAGCGAGCGCATGCGGCGACCCGACGTGCGCGCCTCGGCGGCCCATTCCTTGACAAGGACCTCACTCCCCGGGTGCTCGCGGCCGTTCCCGCGGTCACAGGCGGACGGTTCCCCGCGCTGACGCAGCGAGCCGGACTCGTCACGGTGGCGCTGGCGCAGCTTGCCATCACCGTGCCGTTGCTTGTCCTCGGGCACGACCATGACGCCGGGCTGCATGCCGCGCACGAGCTCGGCTCGTTCGACTTGGCGCTGGCGATCGCGTTCGCCGTCGGTGCTATCCGCCCGGCCCTGTCGGCCGGGCTCGCCTGGCCGTGCGGGATCGCCGCCGTGGGCCTGATGGGGACCGCCGTCGCCGACCTCGTCGGCGGGCAGACCATCGGTGCTGACGAAGCGCAGCACCTAGTCGCCGTGGCCGGCGCGCTGCTGCTGTGCTGGCAGGCGCGAACGCCCGGTGCCAGCAGTGCCGGACCCGCTCTCTCCGCCGCGCACGCACAGGCGGCTGCCCACCGCGCCGTCACGCCGCACCCCGCCGGCCGCCAGGGCGGCACGCTTGACGGCCAGCCCGACCCACGTCCGCCCGGCGGGGGCCGCGACGGCGCGCGCGTCGGCGACGAGGCGGTCGCGTGACGGCGACCACCGGGCAGGCTGACACCGCAGGCGCGGCACCCGGCGCGCGCGAGCACGCCGAGGGCACGCCGCACGGCGCAGACAGCCGGGAAGTAGAGCTGGCGATCGAGGGGATGACGTGCGCGGCGTGCGCGGCCCGGATCGAAAAGAAGCTCAACAAGCTGGACGACGTGCACGCGAGCGTGAACTACGCGAGCGGCACCGCACGGGTCACCATGCCCGCGCTGCTTCCAGTGCGCACGCTCACCGAGGCGGTGGCACAAGCCGGGTACTCGGCGACGGCGCGTGAGGAGCAGCGCGGCGAGGCCACGGATGGCGAGCCGGACGCCGAACGCCACTACGCGTACCTGCGGCGCCGGCTGTTCGTCTCGCTGGCGTTCTTCCTGCCGCTCACCGACCTGTCGCTGATGCTGTCGCTGCTCCCGTCGCTGCGGTTTCCGGGGTGGCAGTGGCTGCTCGTCGCCTGCGCGGCGCCGGTGGCATTGTGGTGCGCCTGGCCCTTCCACCGCGCCGCCCTGCGGAACGCGCGGCACGGCACGTCCTCGATGGACACGCTGGTGTCGCTCGGCATCATCGCGGCCTGCGGCTGGTCGGTGTACGCCATGTTCGTCCTCGACCGTGGCGGCCAGGGCGGGACCCTCTGGGAACGGCTTATCCACGCCTCTGGCGGAGGCATCTACCTGGAAACCGCCGCCACGGTCACCACGTTCCTGCTGGCCGGCCGGCTGTATGAGGCGCGCGCCAGGCGCATCGCGGGCGAGGCCATGCGCGAGCTTGGCGCCGCTGCCGCGAAGGACGTGTGCGTGCTCGGCACCGACGGCTCCGAGCGCCGCGTCCCGGTCAGCCAGCTGCGGCCAGGCCAGCTGTTCGTCGTCCGGCCTGGGGAGACGATCGCCGCGGACGGCGAGGTGCTGTTCGGCCAGACCGCGATCGACCGCAGCATGATGACCGGGGAATCGGTGCCTGCCGAGGCGGCCGAGGGGGACACCGTCACCGGCGGGACCGTGGTGCTGACCGGCCGGCTGGTCGTCCGCGCCGACAAGGTCGGCACGGACACCCAACTGGCGCACCTGATCAGGCTTGTCGAGCAGGCGCAGGCGCAGAAGGCGGCGATCCAGCGGGTCGCGGACCGGATCTGCGGCGTGTTCGTCCCCGCGGTCCTCGCATGCGCCGCCCTTACCCTCGCGGGCTGGCTGCTGGCCGGATCCCCTGCCGGCCATGCGTTCAGCGCCGGGCTCGCCGTCTTGATCATCGCGTGTCCGTGCGCGCTCGGCCTGGCGACACCCGCGGCGCTCGTCGCGGCGTGCGGCCGCGGCGCCCAGCTGGGGATCTTCATCAAGGGCTACCAGGCGCTGGAAACGTCCCGGTCGGTCACAGTGGTCGTGCTGGACAAGACGGGCACGGTCACCACAGGGCGGATGTCCGTGGCCGGGGTGCGGCCGGCCGACGGCGTCGACCGTGTCGTCCTGCTCCGGTGCGCGGGAGCAGTCGAGCACGCGTCCGAGCACGCCGTAGCCGAGGCGATCACGGCGGCCGCTCGGGCGGAGGCCGATCCGCTGCCCCAAGCCGAGGGCTTCAAGGCGCTGCCGGGACTCGGCGCATGCGGGATCGTCGACGGGCGCGAGGTGGTCGTCGGCCGGGAAAGGCTGCTCGCCGAGCGCGGGATGGCCGTGCCGCTCGAACTCGTCGCGCAGTGCCGGGACTGGGAACGAGCCGGGCATACCACGGTGCTGATCGGCTGGGACGGCACGGTGCACGGCGCCGTCGCGGTCGCCGACACCGTCAAGCCCTCGGCGCCTGCCGCCGTCGCCGAACTGCGCGGTCTCGGCTTGCGCCCGATCCTGCTGACCGGCGACAACGAGGCCACCGCCCGGGCTGTCGGAGCGGCGATCGGCGTCGAGGAGGTCATCGCCGGCACGCTTCCGGCCGACAAGGCGGCCGTCATAGCGAGTCTGCAAGCGCAAGGGCACCAGGTGGCCATGGTCGGCGACGGCGTCAACGACGCTCCGGCGCTTGCCGCCGCCGACCTCGGACTGGCCCTCGGATCCGGTACCGACGTGGCGATCAGCGCCGCCGACCTGATCCTGTTGCGTGACGACCTGCACACGGTCCCCGAGGCGATCAGCCTGGCACGGGCCACCTTCCGGACGATCCGCCGCAACCTCGGGTGGGCGTTCGGCTACAACGTCGCGGCGCTACCGCTCGCCGCGCTCGGCTTCCTCAACCCGATCGTCGCCTCGGCGGCCATGACACTGTCCTCGGTTTTTGTTGTAGCGAATAGCCTGCGGCTGCAGCGATACCGCAAAAAAGCCCCGCCTTCCAGGCGGGGCACGGCCACGACAGCAGGCAGGCTGCCGCTTTCGTCCGCATTGGCGGGCGCCGCGGCAGGCAGCGAACCAGCCGGAGAGCGACATGTACGGTTACACGCACGACAAAGACAACTACCTCAAGCGGCTCCGCCGCATCGAGGGCCAGGTCCGCGGCCTGCAGCGGATGATCGAGGAAGACAAGTACTGCATAGACATCCTCACCCAGGTCGCGGCGGCGACCAAGGCGCTGCAATCGGTGGCGCTCGGCCTGCTTGAGGAGCACCTCAGCCATTGCGTCGCCCAGGCGGTGGCCGAGGGTGGCGACGGCGCGACCGACAAAGTCCGCGAAGCCTCGGACGCGATCGCCCGTCTTGTCCGGTCCTGAACCTGCTCACGAACACAGAAAGGCACCCGATGACAACCATGACCTACGCGGTGACCGGAATGAGCTGCGAGCACTGCGTGAACGCGGTGACCAGCGAGCTCAGCAGCATCGACGGGGTCTCCGCCGTAACCATCGACCTCATCCCCGGCGGCAGTTCCCAGGTGACGGTCGCGAGCGACAAGCCGTTGCCGGAAGACGCGGTCACCGCGGCCCTCGATGAGGCTGGCGGTTACCAGATCAGCCGCTAGCGGGTGGCGCCCAGCCCGGCGAGCGTCGCGTCGAGGCGGCCCGAACGGGCCTCCTCGATGAATGCCTGGAACTGGTCCTCGCTCATCTGGACCCGCTGCCCGAAGTCGTCGGTGATCACGATCCGCCGCTCCGGCGGGGCCTCGTGATCGACGAGCAATTCCGGGCATCCGCAGCTGCACTGGCCGCACAACACGGCGAGCCTGGTAAGACCCCCGGTATTGTCCTGCGTCACGGCGCTCCTTTCGGTCATTTACCGCTCCATGAGCGTTACATGGCGCCCGCCTCAGGTCAATAGGTATCGCAATAGGCGACCAGGCCCGGTCCATGACCATATTGCTAGCCGGTGCGGTAAATACCTGGCATGGGTTTCTCTAATACCCCGGGCGGGTTTATTAGTTAGCTTCTCGTTTCACGTGCTCTTCCTCTGTGGTGGTGCCGTCGGCCCTGCGCGACTGGTTTCCAAGATCATGGGATATTCCGGGTAGCCCTGGCTACGCTTTCCATCCCCGATCTTGTGATCCTGCCCTATTCCGGCCCGCAGCCCGGCGAAGCGGCTCCGACGAGCGCGCAGCAGCCCCGGACCCGTCCGAATTGGCCATTAATCCTGCGCGCATACAACGTCCGCGGCGTCCGCAACGTGGGACGTTACCGGCGGGTGCAGTATGCCGCGTATCTGCCGTCGACTCGGTCCGCGCCCTCCACGTCGTGCTCGAACCCGGGGAACTCGGCGTCCCACGCCTCAAGCATTCGCAGGTAAGAGAGGAACGGCCCGTCGGCGGGGCCGACGTCCTCTCCGGGCAGGATGATCGGGATGCCCGGCGGGTAGGGCTGCAGGCCTACCGCCAGCGTGCGGCCGGCCATCTGCCCGAAAGGCACCAGCTCGACCTCGCCGCGGACCAGCCGCTCGTATGCCGCGCGCGGCGTGACCCTGGGCACCGGAAGCTCGGCGAATGCCGCCTGCAGCGCCTCCCCGGGCCGCGCCGCGCGCATGTGCGACCACATCTGCTCGCCGAGGTCGCGCAGCCCCAGTCCGGCATATCGCCCGGGGGCTGCTGCGAGCAGGTCCGGGAGCACGGCGGACAGCGGCGCGTTGGCCCCCCAGTCGCGCTTGAAGGCGAGCAGGGCGTTGATCAGCGTGCCCCACTTGCCGCGGGTGATGCCCACCGAGAACAGGCACAGCACGATGTGGTCGGTGGTCCGCGACGGGACGATCCCGTGCCTGCCGAGATAGGCGGTCACCAGCGGCGCCGGGACGCCGGTCTCGCCGAGGGTGCCGTCGTCGCCCATGCCGGGCGCGAGGATGCCCGCCTTCGTCGGGTCGAGCATGCACCAGCCGTCGTCCATGCCCGCGAAACCGTGCCAGGATTCGTCCGGGTGCAGGACCCAGCACCGCGGGTCGCTGCCGAGCAGTTCGGGCGGCGCGTCGGCGAACGCCACCCGCTTGCCGCTGGCCGGCTCGGTGACCTCAGGGGCGTTCCACGCCGCGAAAAACCACTCCCCGGCGTCGGCGAACTGACGGTGCGCGCGGGCCAGCGCCTGCCGGAACGCGACCGCCTCGTCGATCGTCTCCTGGATCAGCGCGCGGCCGCCGGGGCCGTCCATCATCGACGTCGCGACGTCGTTCGACGCGATGATCGCGTACAGCGGGGAGGTCGTGGCGTGCATCATGTAGGCCTCGTTGAACGCGCCGGGCGGCACCTTGCGGCGCCCCTCGCGCACGTGGATGAAGGACGCCTGGCTCAGCGCGGCGAGCAGCTTGTGCGAGGACTGCGTCGAGAACACCGTCGGCCCGTCTACCGGGTGCGCGCCCGGATCGCCGCGCATCGCGTACCTGTCGCGGTAGAGGGCGTGGAACCGGGCGTAGCCGTACCACGCCTCGTCGAAGTGGACGACATCGCAGCTGCGCTCGAGCAGCCCCTGCACCCGGGCCGCGTCGTAGCACATGCCGTCGTAGGTGCAGTTGGTGACGACCGTGTAGGCGGCCAGGCCAGGCGGGGGCGCGGCGAGCGGGCTGGCCGCGATCTTCGCGGCGATCGCGGCGGGCTTCATCTCGTCAGGGTGGATCGGGCCGATGATCCCGTACCGGTTGCGTGACGGGATCATGTAGACGGGGATCGCGCCGGTGAGCTGCAGGCCCTGCATCACGGACTTGTGGCAGTTGCGGTCGATCACCGCGATGTCGCCGGTGCTGAGCACGCCTGACATCACCGTCCGGTTGGACCCGGACGTGCCGACGAGCACGGAATAGGAGCGCTGGGCGCCGAAGACCCGGGCGGCGTACGCCTCGCTCGCGGCCACCGGCCCGGTGTGGTCGAGCAGTGAGCCAAGAGCGGCCCGTTCGATGCCCATGTCGGTGCGGAAGAGGTTCTCGCCATAGAAGTCGTGGAAGATCCGGCCGACTGGCGACTTCAGGAAGCCGACCCCGCCCTGGTGTCCGGGAACGGCCCAGGCGTACTCCTGCTCGCGGTTGTAGTCGAGCAGTGCCCGGAAGAACGGGGGGACGAGGCCGGCGATGTAGCGGTCCATCGCCGCGAGGACGCGGCCCGCGATGAAGGTGGCCGTGTCCTGCAGCAGCCAGACGAGCTCGTCGGCCTGCTCCATCGCGTCGATGGTGATCGACTGCTCGGTGCTGCGCTTGGCGAGGAGGAAGATCGGCAGCCCCGCGTTGCGGTCCCGGATCGTCCGCAGCATCTGGGCGGCCGCCTGGTGTGACGCCGGGGCGTCCGCGTCGAGGTCCCAGTCCACGAGCACGGCCCCGAGGCCGGCGTCGGAGGTGACCACGGCGTCGCCGTCTTCGAACGAGACCGAGGTGATGACGGCGACACCGCGCCGCTCGAACTCCTCGACAAGGCCGTTGATCGCGCGCCCGTGCGCGGTGTCCGGGCGCAGCAGCGAGTCGTCAACGACAAGCACCCGGCGGGGGAGCACATCAGTGGCTCGGTTCGTCATCATCGGCCTCCGTTACCGTGCGCCCAGGTTACTGAGCGCACGGTCACGCAGGCGTTCCGGCCCGCGGCTAGCCCTGAGGGGCGGAGATCACGTCAATCTCACGCTGCGCGATGAGCAGGATGGCGAGCTCGGCGAGCGTGACCACGCCGCCGACCGTGATGCCCCA
>Ga0335073_10008179_pt1 | contig 14668 bp, 13 predicted proteins | sample Lox_Sample_22_FD_207093 | JGI IMG/M metagenome (GOLD analysis project Ga0335073, IMG submission 207093) | Soil microbial communities from Loxahatchee National Wildlife Refuge, Florida, United States - Lox_Sample_2.2 | ecosystem: Environmental > Terrestrial > Soil > Wetlands | place: USA... | reverse complement strand
GATCGCGCCGTCGCTGGGCAGCGGGGTCGCGCTCGTCGCCGCGACCGCCGAGGTCGAGGGCCCCGCGGCCGGCCTCGCCGCGCTCGACGCCCTGATGCGCGACGCCGGCGAGCCTGCCCGCCGCTTCCAGCCGGCCCGGGCCACCCGCGCGCACCTGCTCGGCCGGCTCGGGCGAAGCGCGGAGGCCGTGGCCGCCTACGACGGCGCGATCGACCTGACCCACGACACCGCCGAGCGCCAGTACCTGCAGCGCCAGCGCGACCTCGCCGCGCGCGGTCAGAGCGGTCAGAGCGGCTAGAGCACGCCCTTGGTGCTCGGGATGCCGCCGGCGCGGGGATCCGGGGCGGCGGCCGCGCGCAGCGCCCGCGCGAACGCCTTGAACTGGGCCTCCACGATGTGGTGCGGGTTGCGCCCGGACAGCACGGCCAGGTGCACGCAGATCCCGGCCGACATCGCCAGCGACTCGAAGAAGTGCCTGGTCAGCGTCGTGTCGTAGGTGCCGATCACGGGTGGCATCGAATCCGGCTCGGCGTGCACGGCGTAGGGCCGGCCGGACAGGTCCACCGCGGCCCGTGCCAGGGTCTCGTCCAGCGGCACCAGCGCGTCGCCGAACCGGCAGATCCCGGCCTTGTCTCCCAGCGCCTCGCGCAGCGCCTGGCCCAGGGCCAGCGCCGTGTCCTCCACCGTGTGGTGCGCGTCGATCTCGGTGTCGCCGCGGGCCCGGACGGTCAGGTCGACGCACCCGTGCTTGCCGAGCTGGGCCAGCATGTGGTCGAAGAACGGCACCCCGGTCTTCGCCTCGGTCACGCCGGTCCCGTCCAGGTCCAGCTCGACGAGGACCTCGGTCTCCCCGGTCACGCGCTCGACCCGCGCGGTGCGGCCGGTCACCGCGCGAGCACCTCGTCGAGCGCGCCGCGGAACGCGGCCGTCTCCTGCGCGGTGCCCACGCTTACCCGCAGCCAGCCGGGCGGCCCGACCTCGCGGATCAGCACGCCGCGGTCCAGCAGCCCCTGCCAGACCGCGTGCCGGTCGGCGAACTCGCCGAACAGCACGAAGTTGGCGTCGGAGTCGGCCGCCTTAAGCCCTCGCCCGCGCAGCCACGCCACTAGCTGGTCCCGCTCTTCGCGCAGCTTTTCCACGGTGGCGAGCAGTTCCGCCGATCGCGCCAGCGCCACGCGGGCCACCGCCTGGGTGATCGCGGACAGGTGGTAGGGCAGCCGCACGATCTGCAGCGCCCGCACCACCTCGGGCGAGGCGGCCAGGTAGCCGACACGCGCGCCGGCCAGCGCGAACGCCTTGGACATGGTCCGCGCGATCACCAGGCGCTGGTAGCGCGGCAGCAGGCCGAGCGCGCCGCCGCGGCCGTCGCGCGCGAACTCCGCATACGCCTCGTCGACCACGATCATGCCGGGGGCGGCGTCGCACACCGCCTCGATCACGCCCGGCGGCAGCGCGGTGCCGGTCGGGTTGTTCGGCGAGGTCAGGAACACCACGTCCGGCCGCACGTCGCGGACGACGGCCACGGCGCGGCCGGTGTCGATACCGAACCCGTCGTCGCCGGCGTCGCGGGCCCCGGCCACCCAGCCGGTGCCCGTGGCCTGGGCGATCAGCGGGTGCATGGAGTACGACGGCTCGAACCCGAGCGCGGTGCGGCCTGGGCCGCCGAAGGCCTGCAGCACCTGCTGGATGATCTCGTTGGAGCCGTTGGCCGCCCACACCTGCTGGCGGGTCAGCCCGTGGCCGAGGTAGGCGGCCAGGTCGTCGCGCAGCCCGGCCGCGTCCCGGTCGGGGTAGCGGTTGAGCGTGCCCGCCACGGCGGCCACCGCGTCGGCGATGGCCTGCGCCAGCGCCGGCGACGGCGGATAGGGGTTCTCGTTGACGTTGAGCCGCACGGGGACGTCGGGCATCGGCGCGCCGTACGGTTCGCGGCCGGCAAGATCGTCACGCAGTGGCAGGGCCTGGGCGGTTGTCACGCCGCCAAGCCTAACCGGCCGCGGCCGGCGGGCCTGGGGCTGTCTTCGCCGCGGGGCCTGTCTATACGCTGGGTGGATGCCCGACTCCGCCGTGGCGGCCACCGCCCCGGCGCGGCCGCGCCCCCGGCTGGTTCGGCCGTCGCCGGGCGGAGCGGCCGGGCCGCCCTGGGTGCCGACATGGTCGGTGCCGGCCGCGATGCGGGCGCTGCGGGCCACGATCGTCATGCCGGCCCTGTTCGCGCTGACCTTCAAGGTGATCGGCGACCTGCAGATGGCCACGTTCGCCGCCTTCGGCAGCTTCGCCACCCTGGTCCTGGCCTCGTTCGGCGGGACCAGGCGGGACAAGGCCGTCGCGCACCTCGGGCTGGCCGTCGTCGGCAGCGTGGCGCTGGTGATCGGCACGGCGGTGCACGGGAGCGACTGGCTGGCGGCGCTGGTGACCCTCCCCGTGGCCTTCGCGATCTTCTTCGGCGGGGTGGCCGGGCCGAACGCGGCGTCCGGGGTCACGGCCGCGCTGCTGGCCTACGTGCTGCCGGTCGCCTCCCCCGGCACGATCGGCGACATCCCGTCCCGGCTGGCCGGCTGGTGGCTGGCGTCGGCCGCCGGCACGGCGGCGGTCCTGCTGCTGTCGCCGCGCACGCCGGGCGACCGGCTCCGGGCGTCGGCGGCCGGCCTGGCCACCGCGCTGGCCAGCCACCTCGAGGCGGCCGGCCGCGGCGAGGCCACGCCCGCGCACCGGGACGCGACGGTCGCGGCCAAGCACGAGCTCATGCAGCTGTCCTCGGCCACGCCGTACCGGCCGACCGGGCTGGCCACCGCCGACCAGGGCCTGGCCAACATCACCGAGTTGCTGGAGTGGGCCACGTCGCTGACCACCGACGCATTCGACGGCCACGTGGAGATCGACCGGGCGGCGCCGGCCGACCGGGAACTGCTGGGCGCGGCCGCCCGGGTACTGGCGGACGTGGCGCTGCTGCTCAACGACCAAGACGTGCCGCCCGAGGACATCTCCCGCCGGCTCGCCGAGCTGGAACGTGCCCGGACCGCCAGTTCCCGGCAGCAGAACGACCTGACCGGCGACCAGGCCAGCATCGACGCCGCGGCCCAGCACGCGGTGCACGCGCAGACGATCGCGGTGGCGGCGCGGGGCGCGGTCGCGGACGCCCTGATCGCTTCCGGGCGGGCCGACCCGGAGACGGTGGCCGCCCAGCGCCGCAGCTGGTACGGCCAAGACCAGCGGGAGGGCCCGCTGACCGCCGGGAGGCTGGCCGGCGTTACCGGCGCGGCCACGATCGCCGTCCGGCACGCGAACATGCGCTCGGTCTGGTTCCGCAGCAGCCTGCGCGGCGCCGTGGCGCTGGCCCTCGCGGTCGCGGTCGCCGACCTGACCGCCGTGGAGCACGGCTTCTGGGTAGTGCTCGGCACCCTCTCGGTGCTGCGCGCCAACGCCGCGGCCACCGGGGCGACGGTGCTGCGGGCGCTGGCCGGCACCGTGGTCGGCTTCGCCGTCGGCGCCGCGCTCATGCTGGCGATCGGCACCGACTACGACACCCTGTGGATCATCCTGCCGATCGCCGTCCTCGTCGCCTCCTACGCGCCGGGCACGGCGCCGTTCGCGATCGGGCAGGCGGCGTTCACGGTCACGGTGATCGTGCTGTTCAACCTGCTGGCACCGGCCGGGTGGGAGGTCGGCCTGGTCCGGGTCCAGGACGTCGTTATCGGCTGCGCGGTCAGCCTGGTGGTGGGCCTGATGTTCTGGCCGCGCGGGGCCACCACGGTGGTCGGCGACGACCTGGCCGACGCGTTCCGCCGCGGCGCGGCGTACCTGACCCAGGCGGTCGACTGGTCCCTCGGCCTGCGCCGCGAGGCCCCGGACACGGCGGTCGCGGCGGTGAGCGCCGGGATCCGCCTGGACGACGCGCTGCGCCTGTACCTGGCCGAGCAGGGCACCAAGCGGGCGTCACGGCACGACCTGTGGACCCTGGTCATGGCCACGATGCGGCTCCGGCTCACCGCGCACTCGCTGGCCGGCCTGCGCGCCCAGTGCCCGCCGCCCCCGCAGCCAGGCTCCGATAGCCACCGTGATCCGGTGGCCGCACTCCGGCACACGGCCGCGGACCTGGCCGGCTTCTACGAGCGCATCGCGGTCCAGGTCGGGCCGATCCGCCGCGGTGAGCCGGCGCCCGCCGCCGTCGAGGTACCGGCCGGCCTGGATGTACCCGCCGCGGCGGCCGCGGACGGGACGGCGGCGGCCACGGTGGCCACGAACGTCACCGCGATCACCGGGGCGCACCACCACCCGCAGCTGCTCTGGGTCCGCGAGCACCTGCAGGAGCTCGGCATCCACGCCCAGGACATCACCCAGCCTGCGGAGCACGTAGCTTTGCTGCGGCGGGTCCCGTGGTGGCGCTGACCTGGTCCTCGTCCGCGCCGGCCCACCAGTCCCGCACCGCCATGGCCAGCAGCCCCGGCACCAGGTCGGTGGAGCGGCGCAGCACCCAGGCGGTGCCCTTGGTGGCCAGCCAGCCGATCTCGGCCAGGCGGGCGGGCGGCGGGCTTGAGGGCTCGGGATCGGGCCGGGACGTGGTCGGCACGCCCGCGCTGACCAGCAGGTCGTGGAACCGGCCGGCGATCAGCCGGTGGCCCCGCTCGCTGGGATGCAGCCGGTCCACGGCCCACATCCGCGGGTCGCGCGCGGCCGCGTCGGCTGCCGCGTCGTAGTGCAGCGTGCCGAACCGCGCCGCCAGCGCGTCCGTGATCGCGTTCACCTCGTGCGCGCGGCGGGCCAGCGGCCGGGCCAGGGGGCCGGGCAGGCCGAGCATCTGGCCCGGGTCGGGCAGCCGCATCGTCAGCACCTCGGCGCCCGCGGCGCGCAGCGCGCCCACGGTGTGCGCCGCAGACGCCGCCACGCGGTCCGGGTCGAACCCGGCCCGCAGCGTGTCGTTGACCCCGACGATGACGCTGGCGATGTCCGGCCGCAGCTGCAGCGCGGCGGGCAGCTGATCGCGTTCGACATCGGGTGCCTGCGCCCCGCACGACGCCAGGACGTGCAGGCTCGGCTCACGCAGGCCCTCGGCGAGCAGCGCCGCCCAGCCCCGCCAGGCCCGGCTCCTCCCCCCCAGCCCGCCCTCCCGGCGCCCGCCGCCCTCCCGGCGCACCGGGTCGCCGACGCCCAGGGTGATCGAGTCGCCCAGGGCCACGAAGGTGGTCAAGCCGACACCTCCACTGCGCTCGCCGTCTGCAGAACCGCCTCGTAGTGGCCGATCAGCTCGTCGACCAGCGCGGGCCAGCCGCGGCCGAGCACCCGCTGCCTGGCGGCCCGGCCCTGCTCGTCGCGCAGCGCGGGGTCGGCGGCCAGCCCGGCCACCGCGTCGGCCAGGGCGCCGGGGTTGCCGGGCGGCACAAGGAACCCGGTGGCGCCGTGGCTGACCAGGTCGAGCGGGCCGCCGGCGGCCGGCGCGACCACCGGCAGGCCGCTCGCCGCGGCCTCCTGCAGCGTCTGGCCGAAGGTCTCGTGCGGCCCGCTGTGCACGAACACGTCCAGGCTGGCGTAGATGCTGGCCAGCTCCTCGCCGTGGCGCTGGCCCAGGAACACGGCGCCGGGTATGGCCCGCCGCAGCGCGGCCTCGGCCGGCCCGGAGCCGACGACCACCAGGCGCACCCCGGGCAGCGCGCCCACCCGGCCGAGCAGGTCCACCCGCTTCTCCGGGGCCAGCCTGCCCACGTAGCCGGCCAGCACCTCGCCGCCGGGCGCGAGCTCGGCGCGCCACCGCTGGCTGCGCTTGGCCGGGTCGAACCGGGTGGTGTCCACGCCGCGGGCCCACAGCCAGACCCGCTCGATCCCGTGGGCGTGCAGGCTGGCGGCCGCCGGCGTGGACGGCGCGAGCGTGCGGTCGGCGGCGTTGTGAATCCGCCGCAGCCGGCGCCAGGCCAGCGCCTGGCTGGCCGGGCCGAGCCGGTAGACCCGGGCGTAGCCGGGCACGTCGGTCTGGTACACGGCGACCAGCGGCAGCCGCAGCCGTTCCGCCGCGACGGTGCCGCCGCCGCCGAGGACGAACGGGCTGGCCAGGTGCACGAGCTCGGCGCGGTGCTCGGCCAGCGCCGCGCGCAGGCTCGAGCCGGCCGCGGCGATGCGGAACTCGGGGTAGCAGGGCACCGGCAGCGACGGCATGCGGGCGACGGGATAGGGCAGGGCGCGGTCCGGGCTTGGCAGCGAGCCGGCCGGGCGGGGGGCGATGACCAGCGGGTGGTGACCGCGCCGGACCAGGTGCTCAGCCACGCGCAGGACGCAGTGAGCGACTCCGTTGACGTCGGGCGGGAACGATTCGGTGATGATCGCGATCCTCACGCTCACACCGTGCAATAGGCGATGCGGAAAACGGCTGCCACGCGATGACGAGTCGGATAACTGTCGCTGACATCTCGGCTACGCGCTGCGGCCGGCTCCCTGCTCCTCGGCCGGCGCCTGGACCCGGGCGCGGACCGCGTTCACGTGGGCGGCCAGGTCCTCGGCCCCGCCCAGCGCGTCGACGAGCGGCGCCACCTCGGCCAGGGCCGCCGGGCCGTAGTCCACGACATGGATGCCGCGCAGGAAGGTAAGCACCGACAGGCCGCCGGAGTGGCGGGCGGTCCCGCCGGTGGGCAGCACGTGATTGGAGCCCGCCAGGTAGTCGCCGAGCGACACCGGGGAGTACGGCCCGACGAAGACCGCCCCGGCGTTCCGGACGCGGCCGGCGATCTGCGATGCGTCTTCGGCCTGGATCTCCAGGTGCTCCGGTGCCCAGGCATCCGAGACGGCCAGGGCCGCGTCGATGTCGTCGACGAGCACGCACGCGGACTGGCCGGCCAGCGCCGCCTGGATCCGCTCCCGGTGCCGGGCCGCGTCGACCACTCCGGCGAGCGCGGCGTCGGTGCGGTCGGCGAGCCCCGGATCGGTGGTGATCAGCAGGCAGGCGGCCAGCTCGTCGTGCTCGGCCTGCGCGACCAGGTCCGCGGCGAGCAGCGCCGGATCCGCCGACCGGTCCGCGATGATCGCGATCTCGGTCGGGCCCGCCTCCGCGTCGGCGCCGACCCGGCCCAGCAGCAGCCGCTTGGCCGCGGCCACGTAGACGTTGCCCGGGCCGCTGATGATGTCCACCGGAGCGCAGTCCGCGGTCCCGTAGCCGAGCATCGCGACCGCCTGGGCGCCGCCTGCGGCGTGCACCTCGGTGACACCGAGCAGCGCGCACGCGGCCAGCACCGCCGGATGCGGCAGGCCGCCGCGCTCCGGACGCGGCGGCGAGGCCAGCGCGATCTCGGCCACGCCCGCCACCTGCGCGGGGATCACGTTCATCACCACCGATGACGGGTACGCGACCAGCCCTCCGGGCACGTAGACGCCGGCCCGGGCCACCGGCACGTAGCGCTCGGTCACGGTCGCGCCGTCGCCAAGCACGGTGACCGAGTCCGCGGGCCGCTGGGCCTCGTGCACCAGCCGCGCCCGGCGCGCCGCCTCCTGCAGCGCCGCCCGCACCCGGGGGTCGAGCCCCTCGAGCGCCTCGTCGAGGGCGCGCCGCGGCACCCTGGTGCCGGCCACGTCCACGCCGTCGAAACGCCTGGTCTGGTCGCGGACCGCGGCCGCCCCGCGCAGCCGCACGTCCTCGCACACCGGGCGCACCGCCTCCAGCGCGGCCTCGACGTCGAGCCGGGCCCGGGGCAGCACCCCGTCCAGGCGCGCCCGGCCGAGGCTCGCCGCGGCCTCGCCGCGCAGATCCACCCTGGTAAGCACCTGGCAAGCCTAGCCTGCGTCCCGGTCAAGATCCTTCCGACTGGCGGCGTCGGCCCCACGTGAACGGAGGACGACGCCGGCGCTGATAAGTCCTGAAAAGCCGGGGCCTGCGTGGCCGACCGGGCGGCGTTCAGCAAGGATGAACGTGTGAGCTGGATCGAACTTGACGGGGCGGTCAACGTCAGGGACCTCGGCGCGCTGCCCACCGACGACGGCCTGGCAACCGCCCCCGGCCGCCTGCTACGCGGCGACAACCTCCAGGACCTGTCCGCGGCGGACGTGCGGAGGCTGGTCCGTGGCCTGGGCGTGACCACGGTCGTCGACCTGCGTAGCCCCTGGGAGGTCGAAAACGAGGGACCCGGGCCGCTGACCAGGGTCGAGACGGTCCGGCACGTGCACCTCTCGGTACTGCCGGAACTCGGCGCGGCCACCGACGCGGCGGCGCCCGGCGGCGCGGCGACCGGCGACGCGGCGGCGACCGATGGATCAGCGACGGGCCCCGCGGCCGACGCGCTGGCGAACCGGCGCGACGGGGCGCGCTCGCGCTACCCGGACGATATCCGCTGCGGCTACTACCTCGGCTACCTCGAGGACCGCCCGGATCAGGTGGTCGCCGCGCTGCGCGGCATCGCCGACGCGCCGGGCGCGGCGCTGGTCAACTGCGCGGCGGGCAAGGACCGCACCGGTGTGGTGGTCGCGCTCGCGCTCACCGCCGCCGGCGTCACCCGGGACGCCGTGGTCGCCGACTACGCGGCGAGCGCCGAGCGGATGGAGGCGATCCTGGACCGGCTGCGGGCCTCGCCGACGTACGCGTCCGACATCGATTCCACGCCCGCCGCCGAGCAGGCTCCGCGGCCGCAGACCATGGCCGCGTTCCTCGGCGTGCTCGACGACCGCGACGGCGGGGTGAACGGGTGGCTGGCCGGGCATGGTTTCGGCCCGCCCGACGTGCGCAGGCTGCGGGCCAAGCTGGTCGGCTGACCGCCGGGCCTCAGCCGCCGGCCGGGCCCCGGGCCACCAGGCCCTGCCACGGCCCGAGCGCCGTGCCGAGAGACGCGCCGGGGACCGCGCCACGGCCCGTGCCACGGCCCGCGCCGCCGGCCGGCTCCGCGCCCGCGGTGGTGAGCAGGACCTCGCCGGCCTCGGGGACCGGTCCGGCCGCCTCGTCGGAGAAATTGACCGCGACGACGAGATCGCCGGCCCGGTAGGTCCACCGCCCGCCGCCGGCCTCGATCAGCTCGTAGCCGTCGATCCTGCCGCCGATCTCGGCGCGGCGCAGCGCGAGCAGGCGCCGGCAGAACCCGAGCACGGACCCCGGGTCGGCACGCTGGGCGGCGACGTCGCGGCCGGCCGCCTCGCCGACCGGGAGCCACGGCGTCACGCCCGCCGCGGTGAAACCGCCGGTCGCCGACGCGTCCCACGGCATCGGGGTCCTTGCCCGGTCCCGGCTGCCGTCCCAGCCGGCGCTGTCGCGCGACATCGCGTCCCGCCGCAGCCCGGGCGGGACCGCGACGTCGGTCATGCCGATCTCGTCGCCGTAGTACAGGACCGTGGTGCCGGGCAGGGTGGCCAGCAACAGCAGCGCGAGCCGGACCTTGCGCTCGTCTGCGCCGCACCAGCGGGTCGGGAACCGCCCGACGTCGTGGTTGGACGCCGTCCATACCGGGCACGCGCCGGCCGGCAGCCGGGCGAGCGTCTCGCCGACGACGCCGGACAGGCTCGCCGCCGCGAAGCGGGAGAACACGAACGGGAAGTTGAACGCGAGCTGCAGCTCGTCGTCCCGGCCGTAGTACCCGGCGAGCACGCCGAGGTCGCGCACCCAGGTCTCGCCCAGCAGCAGCCGCGGCGGCCGGTAGTCCTCGGCGATCTTCCGCCAGTCCCGGTACACGCCGTGGGTCTCCGGCTGGCTGTAGCTGTAGGTCGTCTGCTGGCCGAACCGGCCGTCGAGCGGGCCGCTCCCGGTCGCCGGCGGGTTGTCGCGCAGCCGCTCGTCCTTGTACAGGCCCTGCGCCACGTCGATGCGGAACCCGGCCACGCCGCGGTCGAACCAGAACCGCACGATCTCCTCGAACTCGCGGTGCACCGCGGGCTCGCGCCAGTTCAGGTCGGCCTGGCTGTCCAGGAACAGGTGCAGGTAGTACTGGCCGGTCGGCTCGTGCCAGGCCCAGGCGCTGTCCCCCACGGCGTTGATCCAGTTGTTCGGCGGCCCGCCGCCCGGCGCCGGATCGGCCCACACGTAGTAGTCGCGGTGCGGGGCGTCGCGGCCGGTCAGGGCGTCGACGAACCAGGGATGCGCGGTGCTGGTGTGGTTGGGCACCAGGTCGAGCAGCACCCGCAGCCCGCGCGCTCCGGCCTGCTCGATCAGCCGGTCCAGGTCGGCCAGCGTGCCCAGCTCGGGATGCACGCCCCGGTAGTCGGACACGTCGTAACCCCAGTCCTGGTCGGGCGAGGGCATCGTGGGCGACAGCCAGATGCCGTCCACGCCGAGCCAGGACAGGTAGTCCAGCCGCGCGGTGACGCCGGGCAGGTCGCCGTAGCCGTCCCCGTTGGTGTCCAGCCACGACCGCACGTACAGCTGGTAGAGCACCGCGCCATGCCACCAGCGCCTGCCGCCGTTCTCGTCCATCTGCCTCCGATCCGGGCTCGCCGGGAGCCTACGCTCGCGCCGCAGCGCGCTTGCTTTCCGCCGTCCGCGGGGCCGACACTGGACGGGTGGGCTGGGTGGTCGAACTGGTCATCGTGATCGCGGCGATGCCGGTCGCGGGGTACGCGGTGGTCGGTGCGTGGCGGCTGGCCCGCTGGATCGGCGAGTCCCGCTGCAGGGACGCTCCCCCCGAGCCGGTCGAGCGGCTCGAGGCCGACCTGCGCCGGCTGCGGGCGGAGCTCGAGGACACCGAGAGCCGCGCCGGCCTGACCGCAAAGCATCACCGCGTGCGGGCGCTGCGCGGCGCGTACCTGGACGCGCTCGCCGCCGCATGCCGGCGGCTGGAGGTCAGCCCGCCGGCGGGCGGGGACGGCGCCTCGCTGGCCGAGATCTACCGGGTGGAGGCGGCCCTGCGGCAGCGGGGCATCGACGTGCGCCTCGCAGCGCAGACCGGAGCGCGCCGGGACGCCGGCCCGGGCCGGGGCGTCTCGGAAACGGCCGTGCGCTGAATGCGGGCCGGCGAACCGGTCCGCGTGCTGGCCGTCTCGGACGAGGTCGACGATGCGCTGCTCGCCGACGTGACCGCGGTGCGCGGGGCCGCGCTGATCCTGGCCTGCGGAGACCTGCCGTTTGAGTACCTGGGCGCGCTGATGAACCGGCTGGACGTCCCGCTGGCGTTCGTACCCGGCAACCACGACCCCGACCTGTCCGGCTACCGGTCGTCCCGGGCCGGGCTGACGCTGCGGGCCGGGATGCCGGCCCGGGAGCCGTGGCCGGACGGCGCCGTGAACGCCGACGGCCGCGTCGTGGACGTGGCCGGCCTGCGGGTGGCCGGCCTCGGCGGCTGCCTGCGCTACAGCGACGGGCCCAACCAGTACACCGAGGGGCAGCAGGCCCGGCGGGCGCGCGCGCTGCGCGCCCGCGCCGGCTGGCGCCGGATGCGCGACGGCCGGCCGGTCGACGTGCTGATCACCCACGCCGCGCCGCGCGGCGTCGGCGACGGTGACGACCCGCCGCACCGGGGCTTCACCGCGCTGCTCGGGCTGGCGGCCGCGCTGCGCCCGGCGGCGCTGCTGCACGGCCACGTCCGCCCCACCGTCGGCCCCGCCCGGCCCGGCCGCCTGGGCTCCGCGATGGTCGCCAACGTCACCGGCTGGCACCTGCTCCGGATCGGGCCGGGGCGGGGCCTCGCCGAGCTGCTCCTGCCGGCCCCAGGCCCCAGCTCCGGCCGCCGCGATGCCAGCTGACACCGGCTTCCCCGCCGCGGACGTAGAGAACGACTTCCAGCGCGCCCGCCGGCGCCAGGTGCTGGCCAGGCTGGCGCACAGGCTGCGCCGCGAGCCCGACGACGTCAACCTGATCCTGCCGTTCGACGAGGTCGTCGCCGCGCTGGGCCGGCGCGGGGAGCGCCGGCTCGGCCTGCAGACCATCGCGCTAGACACGATCGTCGGCACCGTCGACTCCAGACGTGACTTCGACCGCAGGTTCCGGCCCACCAGCGGCCGGGTCCGCGAGCGGTGGGAGCGGCTCGCGCTGGCCCAGCGGCGCGGCGAGCCGATCCCGCCCATCGACGTGTACCGCGTCGGCGACATGCACTTCGTGCAGGACGGCCATCACCGGGTCTCGATCGCCATGGCCACCGGAGCCACGACGATCGAGGCCTACGTGACCGAGGTGCTGACCCAGCTGCCGCCCACGGGCATCCACGGCCGCCGGGACCTGCTCTGCAAGAGCTACGAGCGGATCTTCCGCGCCCGCGTGCCGTTGCCGCCAACCGCAATGGCCAAGATCGCCGTCACCGACCCGTGGTCGTACGCGGAGCTCGGCGAGGCGGTCGAGGCCTGGGGCTTCCGGTGCATGCAGGACAAGGGCCGGTTCCTCGACCGCGCGGAGGTCGCGCGGCGCTGGTACGCCGAGGAGTACGCGCCGGTCGTGCGCATGCTGCGCGCGGCCGACCTGATCGGCTCGCGGACCGAGGCGGAGGCCTACCTGCGGGTGGCGGCCGAGCGGTACCGGCTCATCCTGACCCACGACTGGAACGACGAGGTCATCGAGCGGCTGCGGCGCCAGATCAGGTGACCTCCCCGCCGGCGCTCCCCGTGCCGGCCGCTGCCGGAGGCGACGCCGGCGCGGCGGCGCCGTCGTCGCGGGCGGCCACCGACAGATTGCGCCCGGTCGCGGGGTCGAACACGTGCATCGACCGGCCGTCGACCCACAGCTCGGCGTCCTGGCCCTCGCGGATGCGGGTGGCGGCGTCCAGCCGGGCCACGACGGTGTCGCCGCTGGCCCCGGTGTCCGCGCGCCCCGAGTCCCGGGCCAGCTCCTCGAGCTCGGCGGAGTTCACCCCGCCCTCGCGCCCGCGGGTGAAGTAGACGAAGACGTCGGAGCCCATGGACTCGAGCACGTCGATGCTGGCGTGCAGGGTGATCCCGTGCGGGCGGGCGTCGGCCGACACCAGCGACGCGTCCTCGAAGTTCTCCGGCCGCAGCCCCACGATGACCTCGCGCCCCGAGCCCGAGCTCTCCACCTCCCGGCGCACCCGGTCGCTGAGCGTGAAATCGCCCAGGCTGGTGCGCAGCTTGCCGTCCTCGAGCGTGCCGGACATGAAGTTCATGGCCGGCGACCCGATGAACCCGGCCACGAACAGGTTGTCCGGCCGGTCGTAGAGCTCCTTGGGCGAGCCCACCTGCTGGAGCACGCCGCTGCGCATGACCGCGACCCGGTCGCCGAGCGTCATCGCCTCGGTCTGGTCGTGGGTGACGTACACGGTGGTGGTGCCGAGGCGCCGCTGGATCCGCGACACCTCGGTGCGCATCTGCACCCGCAGCTTGGCGTCCAGGTTCGACAGCGGCTCGTCCATCAGGAACGCCGCCGGGTCCCGCACGATCGCCCGGCCCATCGCCACCCGCTGCCGCTGGCCGCCGGACAGGTTGGCCGGCTTGCGGTCCAGGTGCTGGGTGAGGTCCAGGATCCTGGCCGCCTCCTCGACCTTCTCGTTGATCGTGGCCTGCGGGACCTTGGCCAGCTTCAGCGCGAAGCCCATGTTCTCCCGCACGGTCATGTGCGGGTACAGCGCGTAGCTCTGGAACACCATCGCGATGTCGCGGTCCTTCGGCGACTTCTGGTTCACCACGTTCCCGCCGATGCGCAGCTCGCCCGAGGTGATGTCCTCCAGGCCGGCGATCATGTTGAGCGTGGTCGACTTGCCGCAGCCCGACGGACCGACCAGGATGACGAACTCCCCGTCCCGGATGTCGAGGTTGAAGTCGTCGACCGCGAGCGCGCCGTCGGGGAAGCGCTTGGTGATGTGATCAAGCACGATCTCAGCCACTTTTTCTCCTTAACCCTTAACCGCGCCTGAGGTCAGCCCGGCCACGATCCGGCGCTGGAAGAACAGCACGAAGACGATGATCGGGATGGTGATGACCACGGCGGCGGCCGCGATCGGACCGGTCGGAACCGTGAACTGCGAGCTGCCGCTGAAGTACTCCATGGCGGCCGGCGCCGTGCGGGACGCGATCGTCGAGGTGAACGAGATCGCCAGCAGGAAGTCGTTCCAGCAGGCGAGAAACACCAGGATCGCTGTGGTGACCATGCCCGGCGCCGCCAGCGGAGCGATCACCCGCACGAACGCCTGGAACGGCGTGGCGCCGTCGACCTTGGCGGCCTTCTCGAGCTCCCAGGGGATCTCGCGGAAGAACGCCGACAGCGTGTAGATGCCGAGTGGCAGGCCGAACGCTATGTAGGGGATGATCAGCCCCGGCCAGGTGTTGAACAGGCCCAGCGCGCGCTCGATCGTGAACAGCGGGGTGACCAGCGCGATCAGCGGGAACATCGCGATCAGCAGCGCCATCCCGATGAGCACGCTTTTGCCGGGGAACTGCAGCCGGGCGATCGCGTAAGCGGCCATGGAGGCCAGCACCACCGCGATCAGCGTCGAGATGAGGCCGATGCCGATCGAGTTGATCAGCGGCCGGATGAACTGCGCGGAGGTCAGGATCCCGCTGAAGTTCCCCCAGGTCCACGAGGCGGGCACGAACGAGGGATCAAGCACGGCAGCGGGCGTCTTGAAAGACAGCGAGAGCAGCCAGAGCACCGGTATCAGCGCCAGCGCGATCACGACGAAGTTCGCCGTGAGCCAGCCGGCCTTCTGCCGGGGCGTGCTGGTTACAGCAGCCATCAGGGGTCACCTTCCTCGGAAGCTCGTGCCGGGGGCCGCGGTGCCGAAGCCCTTGATGAATATGACGGCGATGATCGCGACGCAGATGAAGATCAAGATCGAGA
>Ga0335073_10008178_pt1 | contig 14668 bp, 13 predicted proteins | sample Lox_Sample_22_FD_207093 | JGI IMG/M metagenome (GOLD analysis project Ga0335073, IMG submission 207093) | Soil microbial communities from Loxahatchee National Wildlife Refuge, Florida, United States - Lox_Sample_2.2 | ecosystem: Environmental > Terrestrial > Soil > Wetlands | place: USA... | reverse complement strand
GATGGCGGCAATGCCGAACCCACCCAAAAGCGCCATCGGCAGCCCTGCTCGCTCGACAAGCCGCGCCGATAGCGGGTCGGAGACGACCGGGCAGACCAGAAGATCGGGCCCGCGAAGGAGATCACGCAATCGCTGAACGGCGCTCGGCATCTTTGAGCCTCCATCGGTTATCGTATGACATTTTTGGCACTTCGCCCCTTGTTAATCAGCCGGTAACGATGGTTTCGCTAGGCTGCTGCCGAACGCCATGAAACGCCGCATCTTCATCGTCGACGACGACCGCGACCATGCCGAAAGCATCGCCGACATATTGTCGATGCAGGGGCACGAGATCGTCATGGTCTATACCGGCGAGGAAGCGGTCGAGCGCTTTGCCGAGCATTTGTTCGACCTCACCCTGATGGACGTGAAGCTGCCGGGGATGAACGGCGTCGAGGCCTTTTTCGAGCTGCGCCGTCAGCGCGCCGATGCCCAGATCGTCATGATGACCGGTTTCAGCGTCGAGCAGCACCTGTCGCAGGCGCTATTGTCCGGCGCCCGCGGCGTCCTCCGCAAGCCGTTCGCGATCGCCGACCTCCTCCGGGCGGTCGACGAGACAGACTCTCCGCCGGAAGCCGAGCGGGCGGCCTGACAAGGCCGCCCGGGCGCACCCGCGCCCTTACCCCAGCTTGATCCCGACAGCCTCGGGGCCTTTGGTCCCCTGCGCCACCTGCATCACCACGGCCTGGCCCTCGGCAAGGCTCGGCAGCCCCTCCTGCTCAAGGACGGAGACGTGCACGAACACGTCCTTGCCGCCCTCGGGCACGACGACGAAGCCGAACCCTTTCGCCGCGTTGTACCATTTGACCGTGCCGCGCATTTCCACGGTGGCACCGAGGTCACGCTCGCGCCGCGCCGGCCGTGGGCCGGAGAAGCTGCGCTCGCGCGATGCCGGCGCCGGGGCTGCTGCCGTGCTGGCATCGACCTCCATCACCTCCGCGACCTGGGCGCCCTTTTGGCCCTGGCTCACCCGGACCAACAGGCTGGTGCCAGGCTGCACCGCCCCCTGGTTTGCACGCTGCAAGACCGAGAGATGCAGGAAGGCATCGCCGCTGCCATCGGAGAGTTCGACGAAGCCGAACCCCTTTTCCGCGTTGAACCACTTCACCTTGGCCCGGGTGGGCGGGCCGCCGGGCTGGGCGTCCATCATTGGCCGTCCCGCCGGTGGCCCGCGGAAACCTGTGCTGCGCCTTGGTGGTTCTGGAGCAAAATTGTCGTCGTCAAAGCCCCGCCGCCGTGGCGGGCGCCAATCGTGGCCTCTACCCATCGTTATGTCCGCTCATCCCTTTGCCGGCTTAGTCACGTCCCCATGGCGCAAGCCTTAAGCGCCGGCCTAGAGATAGAGTAGCAGACTCGTCGGCGCAACGGAATGAGAAGCCTGTGGGTATCTGAAGGAGGGGGGAGGGCGGCCCGGCGCCGCGTGCCGGCCCGCCCTGCGCCGGTGCCGCACCGCCTTTCCTTGACTCGCTTTGCGCGGCCCGCGATGTTATGGGGCTGTGCACGTTTCGGGGCGTACCGGCGAATTAGCCGGGGGGAGGCGTCCCTTTCGCAATCTTGTGGCGCGCGCGACGGAGAAAGGGGTGGAGCGGCAGCTTATGGCCACGAGACAGGGATTGTACGACCCGACCCGCGAGCATGATGCTTGCGGCGTTGGATTTGTCGCTCACATCAAGAACCACAAGAGCCACGACCGCGTTCTCGACGGAATCAAGATCCTCGAGAACCTGGCTCATCGCGGCGCGGTGGGCGCCGATCCGCTCGCGGGGGACGGTGCCGGGATTCTGATTCAGCTTCCCGACCGGCTGTTCCGCGCCGAGGCCGAACGGCTCGGCTTCGCGCTGCCGGAGCCCGGGCGCTATGGCGTCGGGATGACGTTCCTGCCGCGCAACGCGGCGACGCGCGCGGCCTGCGAGGAGACGATCGCGGGCCTGATCGCGTCGGAAGGGCAGACACTTCTGGGCTGGCGCGACGTGCCGTGCGATTCGACCGTCCTCGGCGAGAGCATCAAGCCGATCGAGCCCGTGATCCGGCAATTTTTCGTCGCGCGCGGTCCGAATTGCGCCGATGCCGACGCGTTCGAGCGCAAGCTCTTCATCATCCGCAAGCAGTGCCACAAGTCGGTCCGCGCGCGCTCGCTTCCCGAAGGAAGCGCCTTCTACATAGCGAGCGGGTCGTGCCGCACCGTCATCTACAAGGGCATGGTGATCGGCGAGCGGCTTGCGCACTATTATCTCGACCTCGTCGATCCGCGCACGGAATCGGCGCTCGCTTTGGCGCATGCGCGCTTTTCCACCAACACATTTCCGTCGTGGGAGCTCGCGCATCCGTTCCGTTATCTCGCCCACAATGGCGAGATCAACACGCTGCGCGGCAACATCAATTGGATGATGGCGCGGCGCCACGGCATGACGTCGAAGCTGCTGGGCGCCGATCTCGAGAAACTGTGGCCGCTGATCGGCGACGGCAATTCCGATTCGGCGACGCTCGACAATTGTCTCGAATTGCTGGTGGCGGGGGGATATCCGCTGCCGCATGCGCTGATGCTCATGATCCCCGAGGCGTGGGCCGACAACCCGCTGATGGAGGCAAAGCGCCGCGCCTTTTACGAATACCACGCCGCCTTGATGGAGCCGTGGGACGGGCCGGCGGCGCTCGCCTTCACCGACGGGCGCCAGATCGGCGCGTCGCTCGATCGCAACGGCCTGCGGCCTGCGCGGTTCTTCGTCACCTCCGACGACCTGGTGGTGATGGCATCCGAGGCGGGCGTCCTCGATCTGCCCGAGGAGCGCATCATCCGGAAATGGCGGCTCGAACCCGGCCGCATGCTGCTTGTCGATCTCGAGCGCGGCCGCATCATCGATGACGACGAGCTCAAGGAAGAGATCGCCTCGGCGCATCCCTATCAGGCCTGGCTCGACAAGACGCAGATCAAGCTCGAGGCGCTGCCGGACGAAGTGCCGACCATGCCGCCGCCGCGCAGCGTCCTGCTCGACCGGCAGCAGGCGTTCGGCTACACGCAAGAGGATTTGCGCTTCTTCCTGAAGCCGATGGCGCTTTCGGCCGAGGACACGGTGGGCGCGATGGGGCGCGACACGCCGCTGGCGGCGCTGTCGGGCCGGCCCAAGCTGCTTTATGACTATTTCCAGCAGCGTTTCGCCCAGGTCACCAACCCGCCCATCGATTCGATCCGCGAATCGCTGGTGATGTCGCTCGTGTCGCTGGTCGGACCGCGGCCCAACCTTCTCGATCTCGACAGCGGCGGCAAGCATATCCGGCTCGAGCTGCACCAGCCGATCCTCACCAACGTCGATCTCGAGAAGATCCGCCGGATCGAGGACAATTCGCGCGGCGCGTTCCGCACCTATACCCTGTCGATCTGCTACAAGGCGTCGGAAGGTGCGGCGGGCATGAGGCCCGCGCTCGAACGCATCTGCAAGAGCGCCGAGGCGGCGGTCGGTGCCGGCTACAACATCATCGTGCTGTCCGACCGCGCGCTCGACGCCGACAACGTCGCGGTGCCCTCGCTCCTCGCGGTCGCGGCGGTGCATCATCATCTGATCCGTGGCGGCCTGCGCACCGAATCGGGGCTCGTCGTCGAAACCGGCGAGGCGCGGCAGCTGCATGATTTCTGCCTCCTGGCCGGATATGGCGCCGAGGCCATCAATCCCTATCTCGCGTTTGACACGCTGGCGGCGCTCGAGCGCGACCTCGACGGCAAGCTCGTGCCCGGCGAGGCGCAGGAGCGCTATATCAAGGCGATCGCCAAGGGCATCCTCAAAGTGATGTCCAAGATGGGCATCTGCACGTTCCAATCCTATTGCGGGGCGCAGATTTTCGACGCGGTCGGGCTCAACAGCGAGTTCCTCGACAAATATTTTGCCGGTACGGTCTCGCCGGTCGAAGGCATCGGCCTCGACGAGGTGGCCGAAGAGACGGTGCGGCGCCATTGCCTGGCGTTCGGCGACGCGCCCGCCTATCGCGACGCGCTCGACGTGGGCGGCGAGCTGGCGTTCCGGGTGAATGGCGAGCAGCATGTGTGGACCTCGGACACGGTCTCGCTGTTGCAGCATGCGGTGCGAGGCAACAACTATCGCAAGTACAAGGAATTCACCCGCCGCGTCGGCGATCAGGTGGAAGGGCTCGTCTCGCTGCGCGGCCTCCTCGAGTTCAAGCCGGCCGCCGAGCCCGTGCCGCTCGACGAGGTCGAGCCGGCAAGCGAGATCGTGAAGCGCTTTTCCACCGGCGCCATGTCGTTCGGCTCGATCTCGTGGGAGGCGCACACCAACCTCGCGATCGCGATGAACCGCATCGGCGGCAAGTCCAATACCGGCGAAGGCGGCGAGGACGGGCAGCGCTACAAGCGCCTCCCCAACGGCGATTCCATGCGCTCGGCCATCAAGCAGGTGGCAAGCGGCCGGTTCGGCGTCACGGCGGAATATCTCGTCAATGCCGACGTGATGCAGATCAAGATGGCGCAAGGGGCGAAGCCCGGCGAAGGCGGTCAGCTGCCGGGCCACAAGGTCGATGACTGGATCGCCCGCACGCGCCATTCCGTGCCGGGCGTCGGCCTCATCTCGCCGCCGCCGCACCACGACATCTATTCGATCGAGGATCTGGCGCAGCTCATCCACGATCTGAAGAACGTGAATCCGCAGGCCGCGGTCAGCGTCAAGCTCGTGGCCGAGATCGGCGTCGGAACCATCGCTGCCGGCGTCGCCAAGGCCTATGCCGACCACGTGACCATCGCCGGCCATGAGGGCGGAACCGGCGCCTCGCCGCTTACCTCGATCCATCATGCCGGCGAGCCGTGGGAGATCGGCCTCGCCGAGACTCATCAGACGCTGGTGCTGAACGGATTGAGGGGCCGCATCGCGGTCCAGGTCGACGGCGGCATCCGTTCGGGCCGTGACGTGGTGATCGGCGCGCTTTTGGGCGCCGACGAGTTCGGCGTCGCGACGGCGGCGCTCGTGGCGCAGGGTTGCGTCATGATGCGCAAATGCCACCTCAACACCTGCCCGGTCGGCATTGCAACCCACAATCCCGAATTGCGGCGCCGCTTCACCGGCACGCCCGAGGATGTCATCACCTTCTTCTACTTCCTTGCCGAGGAAGTGCGCGAGCTGATGGCGAAGCTCGGCTTCCGCAGCTTCAACGAGATGATCGGCCGTTCCGATCGGCTCGCGATGCGCGACGACGTCGCGGACGTGAAGGCGCGCAGCATCGATCTCGCGCGCGTGCTCTATCGCCCCGTGGTGCCAGCAGGCACGGCGACCTATCGCTGCGAAACGCAGGATCACCGGCTCCATCGCGCCCTCGATCACAAGATCATCGCCGCGGCGCAGCCGGCGCTCGATCAGGGTGAGCGGGTGGCGATCGAGCTGCCGATCCGTAACGTCAACCGCACCGTCGGCGCGATGCTGTCGGGCGAGGTGGCGCGCCGCTATGGCGACGATGGCCTGCCCGACGGCACCATCGCGGTCAAGTTCACGGGTACGGCCGGTCAAAGCTTTGGCGCTTTCCTCGCGCGCGGCGTCACGTTCGAGCTCGAAGGCGCGACCAACGATTATTGCGGCAAGGGGCTCTCCGGCGGGCGCATCATCGTCTATCCGTCCGCCCGCAGCTCGCTCGCCCGCGAGCGCAGCATCATCGTCGGCAACACCGTGCTCTATGGTGCGATCGCCGGCGAATGCTATTTCAGCGGCGTCGCCGGCGAGCGGTTCGCGGTGCGCAATTCGGGCGCGATCGCGGTCGTCGAAGGCGCCGGCAGCCATTGCTGCGAATACATGACCGGCGGCATCGTCGTGGTGCTGGGCGACACCGGCAGCAATTTCGGTGCCGGCATGAGCGGCGGCATCGCCTTCGTCCTCGACGAGCGCGGCAAATTCGCCGAGCACTGCAACCAGGCCATGGTCGATCTCGAGCCCATCTCCGACGAGGATGAAGCGCTCGACATCATGGAGCATCGCTCGGGCGATCTCGCGGGGCACGGCCTCGTCGACATCACGCATGCGATGACCGACGGCGACGCACGGCTCTTGCGGCAGCTCATCACGCGCCACGCCGACTATACCGGCAGCTCGCGCGCGCGGATGATCCTCGCGGCGTGGTCGGCGTTCCGGCCGCGCTTCGTGAAGGTGGTGCCGGTCGAGTATCGCCGCGCGCTGCAGCAGATGCAGGCCCGCGCCCGCACGACCGAGCGGCCGGAAGTGAGCGTGGCGGTAGGCGTCTGACCCGATGGGCGATCCGACCGGCTTTCTCGAGTTCCAGCGGAAGGAACGCGCCTACGCGCCGGTCGAAGACCGGGTCAAGCATTGGCGCGAATTCGTGCGCCCGCTGCCCGACGACGAGTTGCGGCGTCAAGGCGCGCGCTGCATGGATTGCGGCACGCCGTTCTGCCATCACGCGTGCCCGGTCAACAACATCATCCCCGACTGGAACGACCTGGTCTATCAGTCGGACTTCAAGACCGCGCTCGCGACGCTCCATCAGACCAACAATTTCCCGGACTTCACGGGCCGGATCTGCCCGGCTCCGTGCGAGGCGGCCTGCACGCTCAACCTGATCGAGCAGCCGGTCACGATCAAGACGATCGAGCAAGCGATCATCGAGCGCGGCTGGGCCGAAGGCTGGGTCGAGCCGGTGGTGGCCGCCCATCACAGCGGCCGGCGCGTCGCGGTGGTGGGCTCGGGTCCGGCGGGCCTTGCCTGCGCGCAGCAATTGGCGCGCGCGGGGCACGCGGTCGCCGTGTTCGAGAAGGCGGCGCGGATCGGCGGGCTTCTCCGCTATGGCATTCCCGACTTCAAGCTCGAGAAATTCACGATCGACCGCCGCATCGCCCAGATGCGCGCCGAAGGGGTCGAGTTCCACCCCAACAGCCATGTCGGCCAAGGCGTTCCGGTCGAACGTCTGATGCGCGAGTTCGATGCCGTGGTGTTCACGATCGGCGCCGAGGTGCCGCGCGATCTCCCGGTCCCGGGCCGCGAGAATGACGGCATCCATTTCGCGATGGAATTCCTGGGACAGCAGAACCGCCGTGTCGCCGGCGAGCCCGTCGACGAGACGCGCGGGATCCTTGCGACCGGCCGCCACGTGCTCGTGATCGGCGGCGGCGACACCGGTTCGGACTGCATCGGCACCTCGAACCGCCACGGCGCGCGCTCGGTGACGCAGATCGAGATCCTGCCGATGCCGCCCGAGCACGAGGAGAAGCTCGTCACCTGGCCGGACTGGCCGATGAAGCTCAGGACCTCGAGCTCGCATGAGGAAGGCGTCGAGCGCGATTGGGCGGTCTCGACCAAATCCTTCACCGGCCGCGATGGGCACGTCTCGGGCCTCGAGATGGCGCGCGTCGATTGGCGGCGCGGCGCCGATGGCAGGATCGAGGCCGTCGAGATTCCCGGCAGCCAGTTCCACGTGAAGGCCGATCTCGTTCTGCTCGCGGCCGGCTTTGTCCATGCCGAGCACAAAGGCGCTGTCGAGCAGCTCAAGCTGGCGCTCGACCCGCGCGGCAATATCGAGGCCAACACCACCGACTACCGCACGTCGCTCGAGAAGGTTTTTGCGGCGGGCGATGCGCGGCGCGGCCAATCGCTCGTCGTCTGGGCGATCCGCGAGGGCCGGCAATGCGCGCGGGCGGTGGACGAGTTCCTGATGGGGCGGTCGGACCTGCCACGCTAAGGTTGCTGCCTGCCCCTATCCATGTAACGAGGCGCGACGTGAAAGGGACATCGATCATCGCCGTCGGGGCGGCGAGCCTGCTGCTCGGCTCCTGCACCGTGGGCCCGGACTTTCTGCGGCCCAAGGCGCCGGCCGAAACCCGCTACACGCCGGGGGCCGACGAGCAAAAGCCCGCCGGGGACCAGCATTTCGCGCTGGGCCAGAAGATCACCGGCAATTGGTGGACCCTCTATCACTCGCCGCCGATGAACGAGGTGCTCGAGGCATCGATCGCCGGCAACCGCACGCTCGCGGCTGCCGAGGCGACCTTGGCGGCCGCGCAGCAGGCGGTGGTCGAGGCCGAGGGGCCGCTTTTCCCGCAGGTCGACCTGAACGCCGCCGCGTTGCGGCAGCACATCAACGGCACGCCCTTCGGCCTGCCCAAGCTGCCGCCGACCTTCCCCGCCTATTCCAACAATTTCCGCGTCGGCGGCACGGTCAGCTACATGGTCGACGCGTTCGGCCTCACCCGGCGCACCGTCGAGCAGGCGGCGGCGCAGGCCGATGCCTCGGATTTCGAACTCGACGCGGCCTATCTGTCGCTCACCGGCAATGCGGTGACGCAAGCGATCACGATCGCCTCGCTGCGCGCGCAAATAGTGACCGTCGACGGCATCATCGCCGACGATCAGACCAACTTGAGACTCGTCCAGACCGAGGTGAATGCCGGCACCGCGACCCAGCTCGATATCGAGCAGGCGCAGGCACAGCTCGAGACCGACCGGACCCTGCGCCCGCCCTTGAGCCAGGCGCTTGCCGCGGCGGACCACGCGCTGGCGGTGCTGACGGGCCGGATTCCGGCCGACTGGTCGCCGCCCGATTTCGATCTCGACAAGATGACGCTTCCGACCGACCTGCCGGTGACGCTGCCGTCCGATCTGGTGCGGCAGCGGCCGGACATCCTGGCGTCGGAAGCGCAACTTCACGCCGCAAGCGCGGCGATCGGCATCGCGACGGCCGAGCTTTATCCCAACTTCACGCTGAGCGCAGCCTTGTCGCAACAATCGATCTCGATGGACAGTCTTTTCTCGCTCAAGAATCAGGTTGGCTCGGTCACCGGAGGGGTGACCTATCCGCTGTTCCATGGCGGCGCGCTCGAGGCGCAGAAGCAGCGCGCCGAAGATCTGTACCAGTCATCGCTCGCGACCTACGAGCAGACCGTCCTGCAATCCTTCGACCAGGTCGCGGACGTGCTCGACGCGCTCGGGCATGACGCGGAGCTTTTGAGCGCACAGCAGCGGGCCTTAGCGGCGTCGCAATCCTCGCTCGATCTGAACCGCCGCTCCTATTCGCTGGGCAATATCGGCATCCTTCAGGTCCTCGACGCGCAACGTCAGCTGGAGCAGGCGCGGCTTGGCTATGTGCGCGCCCGTGCGCAGCGTTATCTCGACACGGCCCAGCTTTTCGTCGCCCTTGGCGGCGCCTGGTGGGATTGGCGCGAGAAGGACACAGGCTCGACCGAGCCGGTCTCGGCGCCCGCGCGCTGACCCTTCAGGGCTGTAGCAGAACCTTTCCGACGACGGTCCCGCTCGCCAGCATCTCGTGCGCCTTTTGCGCGTCGGCGAGCTTGAGGCGCGCATGGATGCGCGGTCGCAACTGCCCTTGAGCCAGCATGTCGATGAGGGCGCGCATCCCGGCGCGCCGCTCCTCGACCAGATGATCCCAGACATGGATGCTGAATGTGCGGATCGCCGGCGATATGCGGCCCAATCCGCGCATCGCCGCCAGCACGTCGCCATGCTCGCGTCCGCCGAGCCCGCCATAGATCACGAGAAGCCCCATCGGCGCCAGCAGCGCGAGATTGCCGGCGACGGTCGGGCCCGCGACCGGATCGGCGATGAGGTCGACGCCGCGCCCGCCGGTCACGGCGGCGACGCGTTCGGCCACGGTCTCGGTCTTGCGGTTGATCGTGTGCTGGGCGCCGAAGTCGCGGGCGATCTTCGCCTTCTCCTCGGTGCTGACGACGCCGATCGACGAAAGCCCCATGGCGCGCGACAAATCGATGAGCGCGTTGCCCATCCCGCCCGCGGCGGCGTGGATGAGAATGGTCTGGCCCTTCATCGCGCGCGCGCCGTCGCGCAGCAGGTGATAGCCCACCTGATAATTGGCGAGCGCCGCCGCTGCTTCCATGTCGACCGTGTCGGGCAGCACGAACGTCGCTTCGGCCGGCGCCACGACATACTCGGCATAGTGGCCGCCGCGATGGGGCCGCTCGCGCGCCGTGGCATAGACATGCTGACCCACATGGCGATCAGTGACGCCGGGGCCGACGCGCTCGATGGTGCCGCTCATCTCGGTGCCGGGCGTCGCCGGTAGCGGCGGCATCCAGCCATAGGTGCCCGCCCGGATATGCAGGTCGGGCATGCCGACGCCGATCGAATGCGCGCGCACCAGCACGTCGCCCGCTTGCGGCACCGGCACCGGCACGTCGAGGCATTGGAGCACGGACGGCGGTCCCGGTTTCTCGAATCGGATCAGCTTCATGAACGGCCTCCTTTGCCTCGCAGTCTAGCGCGGGGCGCGCGATGGCGTGCAGGGTTGTTGGCGGCGCGCAGCGGGCGCTATTGTGGGCCTTTGCTGGCGATGGAGGCGGCGATGCCCAGGGACAATGGCCGCGGACGAGGTGGCGGCGGTTCGGCGCGCAACGTGCTGGGCGGCACGCTCGAATCCTGCTCGATCAGTCCGATGACCGGGTTCTTCCGCGACGGCTGCTGCAACACCTCGCCCCAGGATGTGGGCTCGCACACGGTCTGCGTCGTGATGACAGAGACGTTCCTCGGCTTTTCGAAATCGCGCGGCAACGACCTCTCGACGCCGATGCCGGAATACGGCTTTCCCGGCCTCAAGGAAGGCGATCGCTGGTGCCTTTGCGCGCCGCGCTGGCAAGAGGCGTTCGAGGCCGGCATGGCGCCGCGCGTGGTCTTGCGCGCGACGCATGAAGGCGCGCTGGGATATTGCGCGCTCGCCGATCTGAAGCGCTTCGCGATCGATCTTTCATGAACGCCATGCCCGACCGCGCCTGGCCCCAGGGGAAGCCGCTCGTCGCGGCGCAGCTCGAGAAGCTCTTGCGCTATGTCGCGAGCTTCCGCGATGTGTGGATGCCGCGCCATGACGCGTTGGTCGCGTGGGTGGTCGAATCCGGGATCGAGGATTTCTCTTATCGCGGCCGTTTTTTTGGAGGTCGGACATGACGATCGATACATTGGAAGAGACGCGCGTGGAGCCGCTCAACCGGCCGCGCATGCTGACGCACGGGACGCTCGAGTGCCGCTCGCTTGCGGCCTCGCGGCCGTTCTACGAGGAGTTTCTGGGGCTTGAATGCGTGCATCACGCGCCGCGCGCGATGATGCTGCGGAAGGGCGGCTATTGGGCGATCGTGTGCCTCGAGGCGGGCGACCGGGTGCGTCAGCTCAAAGTGGGCAACCATTGGGGCATCGACATGGACAGCCGCGCCGATGTCGACCGCGCCCACGCGCTCGCGATCGAGCACAAGGCCAAATACGGCATCCAGAAGGTGACCAAGATCACCGACAATCACGGCACTTACGGCTTCTATTTCCTCGATCGCGACGGCAATTGGTGGGAGTTCCAATATGCCGGCGAAGGCCAGGGCACCGGGCATGGCCGCTACGACGAGCATTTCGGGCGCGGCGACATCAAGGAGACGAAGCGCCCGCGCCGCGCCGCCAAGGAAGGTGCGGCCCCATGAAGCTCGTCACTTTATCGGTGCCGCCGGGCGGCCGTCCCGGTGTCGTGATCGGCGCTGATGTGCTCGATTTCGCGCTGGCCGCTCCGATCCTGCCGCTTGCGGGCTGGGTCCCGCCAGCGATGCCGCAGCTTTTGGCGGCGGGAACCGAGGGGCTCGACCTGGTGCGGCGCCTCGTCGACCGCGTGACGGGCGACATCGCCGCGCGCCTGCGCCACGCCAAGGCGCTGAGGCCGCTTGCGGAGGTGGAGCTGTTGGCGCCGGTGCCGCGGCCCGGCATCGTGCTGTCGCACGGCCGCGCCTACAAAAGCCATCTCGCCGAGATGAACAGCAAGGGCGAGGAGGAACCGCACGCCTTCATGAAGAACGTGAACGCCATCATCGGGCCGGGCGCGCCCATCATCATGCCGCCGCAATGCCCGGACATGATGGACCTCGAAGGCGAATTCTCGGTCGTGTTCGGCGCGCCCTGCCACAATGTCACCGAGGCCGAGGCGATGGACCGCGTCATCGGCTACACCCTCATTAACGACGTGTCGGCGCGCAATTGGGTCGAGGCGTTTCAACGCACCAAGGACCCGGACCAGAACCGGATGGGCAAGCAGCTCCCCACCTTCTGTCCGATGGGCCCCGCGATCGCGACCAAGGACGAGATCGCCGATCCCGACGACGTGCACATGGTGACGGCGATCAACGGCAAGGTGATGCAGGATTCGAACACGTCGGACCTCATCTGGAACATCCGCCAGCTCATCGCCTATTACGCGCGCTGGTACCGCTTCATGCCGGGCGACGTTCTCACCACCGGGTCGCCCGCCGGCGTGGGCTATGGCCGCAACCCGAAAGTGTTCATGAAGCCGGGCGACCTCATCACCGTCCATGTCGACGAGGTCGGCACGCTCGCCAATCCGGTCCGGGCCGCCGATCAGGCATAGCGGGACCGTCGTCCATGCGTCCTTCGACTTCGCGGACGGCGTCCGCTCCGCTCAGGATGAGGCGGATTTTGGGACCTTCCTCACCCTGAGCGAAGCTGAGGCGGATTTAGGAACCTTCCTCACCCTGAGCGAAGCGCAGCGAAGTCGAAGGGTGCACGGCGGATCAGGTTTCCTCAGGCTCGCGCTCGCAATGTGCTACGCTTTCGTGCGTCAAGAAAAGGAGCGAGCGATGGAGAAGGAAGTGATCCGCGCCGACGTGCCGGAAACCAACGGGCCCTTCAACATGTGCGTGCGCTATGGCGACATGATCTTCATCTCGGGTCTGCCGCCGTTCGAGGAAGACTATTGCGAAAAGCTGCGCGCGGCGCGCGCCGCCGGCAGGCCGATCCCGCCTTTTCCCGACATCCCGTTCGAGCGTCAGACCGAGATCGTGATGGATCACCTGAAGAAGCTCGTCGAGGCGGCCGGCTCGACCATGGATTGCCTTCTGAAGGTGATCGTGTGGCTCAAGGATCAGACGCAGCAGGAGGCGTTCGACCGCATCTATCGCCGTTATTTCACCAGCACCGAGACCTTGCCGGCGCGCACCCGCATGCAGGCGGGCCGTACGCCGATGGATTGCGGGCTCGAGGTGGAGGCGATCGGCTACGTGCCGAAACGGTGACGGCTCAGCTCTCGAAATCGAAGCTTCGGCCCTTGCGCACCACGTGGCCGAAGCCGGGCGCGTTCACGTGCGCGCCCGCGACCATGAGCTTGTCGGCCGCCGCCATGTCGAGGATGCGCTTGCGCGCCGCGCACGCCTCGTTGCCGTCGAGATCATAGGTGAGCGGCGTGTCGGGATAGGCGATCTGCACCGCCGAGAGATGGACGAGATCGCCCCATGACAGGAATGCCTCGCGCCCGGCGTTGACGCGCCACACCGTGTGGCCGGGCGTGTGGCCGGCGGCGAGGATCGGGGTGCAGCCATAGGCTTCCTCGCCGTCGCGCATCCGCCGCATGCGGGTGAGATAAGGGCCGAGATCGATCTTCGCCCGCGCCCGCATCGGCTTGATTCGGTCGGGGATGTTCTCGCGCTCGCCGAGCCAGAAATCCGCCTCCTTCTCATGGACCAGGATCTCGGCATTGGGATAATGCGGCGCGCCCGCGTCGTCGACGAGGCCGTTGGCGTGGTCGGGATGGATATGGGTGATGAGGATCGTGGTGACTTCGGTCGGATCGATCCCGCCGGCGCGCAGATTTTCCGGCAGCTTGCCCAGGGTCGGCTGCATCGTGTTGCCGGCGCCCGCGTCGATCAGGATCGTCTTGCCGTCGCGGCGGAACACGAAATTGTTCACCGGGATGAAGAACTTGCCGTCCTCCGTGCCGCCCACCAACGTCTCGGCCTGGGCGCGGTCCATGCCGAGGACGAAATCGAGCGAGGTCTTCAGCATGCCGTCGATGAAGCCAAGGACCTGAAGATCACCGATCTGGAATGTTGGTTGCATGAGGGTCGCTCCTTAGCGAGTGAACCCGGGATCCTATTTCGCCTTTTCGCGGCGCGCCCGCCGGATCGCTTCGGCCTGGCGTCGGCGCCGCGCCTGCACCGCTATGACAAGCGCCGCCCGGATGGTTCCGTCGGTCGCGCGCTTGTTTCTGGCGAAGCGTCGCCGAACGTCTTTCAGGCCTTCGAGAACGGCATCCCTGATCTGTTCCGGCGTAAGTTCCGTCACCGGGCCGCCTCTTCGATCATGTTCCATCGCGCGGATTCCCTGATGGCCAGTGCGGACCCGATCGATTCGGCAATCAGCAAGGGGCTGTCGTCCGAGTTGTCATAGATGAGCCCGACATCGCTTAGCGGCAGGTAAAGGTGACGCATATTCCGTAGCCCGGCCCAATATCGTCGAATCACCACTGCTTCGTCAACGCCGTGGCCCCCGGCGGCGATCCGGCGGGCCACACGCGCAAGCGCCATGCCCGGGGTCGGGAGCCATAGAAAGATAAGCGTGACCCGATATCCGGTCGAGCGGCAGGATCGCAACAGCCGGGCATGTCCCCGTCCGGCGCAGGTCGTTTCGAATCCGAAACTCTCGCCCGACTGAGCCAGTCCGTGAATCCGTTCCAGCAGCAGCCGGCCGGCGGCGATTGCCGAGCCTCCCGGGTTGAGCGGCGAAATGCCGCTTGCGATCTCGTCGGCGTTGACGAATTCGCGGATGCCCAGTTGCGCCGGCAACAGGATGCTGGGAGCTGCGGTCGTCTTGCCTGCACCGTTCGGGCCGCCGAGAACGATGACTTC
>Ga0335073_10008177_pt1 | contig 14668 bp, 14 predicted proteins | sample Lox_Sample_22_FD_207093 | JGI IMG/M metagenome (GOLD analysis project Ga0335073, IMG submission 207093) | Soil microbial communities from Loxahatchee National Wildlife Refuge, Florida, United States - Lox_Sample_2.2 | ecosystem: Environmental > Terrestrial > Soil > Wetlands | place: USA... | reverse complement strand
AAGCTGCCTCGGTCAGTTGGAAGTTGGTTCCTGGATTTGAATGGTGAACTGAAGAAGTTCATGGATGGAATGCCGGTGGAACGCAGGTCGATTGATCGTTATGGATTACGTTGGGTGTGCACGTACGGTACAAGTCACCCCCGGTCGATGGAGTGCGCATTATCAATCGTTATATTTACAGAACGTTTGGGTACACGGACGGTCACAGCAAAGTACCCCGGTCGAGTCGAGCGAAATTGAAAGTCGATCGTGAATTAAGGACGTCTGGGCATATGGAATATGGAACACCCTGCCTCGGTCGAATGGAACGGAATGTCGTCGGTCGTGATGCGTTGGGTATACACCGTGGAAAACTACCCCAGTCGAGGATTTGTGAGATGCAAGCAGAGAATTGGCTGTTAAGTGGAATATGCAAACTGTGGGGGCATGGTGCGTTGGACGGATTGGCTGGCAGATTTAGATACTACAGTTGGAGGTCTTGCAAGGACGCTGCATGTGTTTGTCATATTGTGCTGGAAAGTGGGAGCGCCAGGCATGGCGCGTTTTGTTGTTTGGGATGGTTTCTGGATTGGGAAAGTGGACTGGGAAAGTGCAACAGCATCACCAGATTGGGTCAAAGACAAACCTGCAAAGTGGGAGTGTTAAGATATTGCAGCTTTGTAGGGCACCGGAATAGGTCTTGTATTTAGCAGTCACTTTGGCACAATGAAACTAGTCCTCCCCGACCACGATTTCTCAACACGGAGGCACCAACGCTGAACTCTCTCCGATCAGAAACGTCGCTATTCCCGCCACACGTCCACACATCTGTCAGTACTCGACATTTGGTTCTACTGTAGATCGACTGACTGCGACAAAGCCCCCCGTGCGTGTTCAGACTAGAAATAGGTCAGAGAAGGGACCAAGATCGATTGTTCGATATTTAAATTTAAGAGGCGGACGTTTCGTTGAATGATCCCCTGTCTTTTCAGATTTCTTACGCCTCCGGGGCCGATATGATGATTCGATCTCGAAGGTCACTTAAAGTCGGGTTTATGATCCCTAATACCGAATACTATTGCCTGAACAAAGGACCATGATTGCCCAAAAGAGAGAAACCCATCCACTATTGTCTACATAGCCACACACTTATCCCGACAAGATCACCGCTAATGGTCAATATAACCTCTCCGAGCTAAATTCAGACAAGACAACCCTTCCTTTCGAGAGTCTTCCCCTGCATTAGATTTGCTATCTCATAGGCTCTCATAGAAGTTGAACTCTCTCCCTGGATGCGTTGCCAAATGGTAATAGTCTCTTGTAGTATTGCGAACTCCTTGGAAGAGTTGTGCGCTACCACGGAGAGGATTACGATCCATCTGAAGAGTCGCCGTGAGGATCTTGGTGAGATTCGGCCTTCCCTGAAGGCATTTGAAGGCAGCTCCGGAGAGACCTTGCGCACCGACCGAGAAATGATTGGGGTCAGTATCGATAGTGGCGTCGCGCAATAGCTTGACCGGCTCAGTATCATCGCTAGTCGCGTAACTGGCGATGATACTGATGAAGGGATTAAGCGGCCGGTGCAACTTGAAGTTCGTCGAAGACGGTGCACATTTTACCGCTTGAAGCGTTATGTCGTTAAGAGAGAGCGAGGCGTCGTTCTTGGCATCCAGGAGAATGTAGGATATCGCCCTACTAGCCGCTTTCTCCTGCTCTATTGTCCATTTACCAAATAGAGGTCCATAAGCACTTTTGTCCCCATTCTGATCCCCAAGCATGATCGGAATGACAAAATCGATTCCAGGGGTATTTGCCCGCGTCATAATACCCGCTCCCCTGTTCCAAGCTTTAAACAACGTACTTGGACGTAATTTGGTCTTTATAGAGACCCAGTGGGTAAGGAAAACGGCCCCTTTCTGAAGAACTTCAATATCTTTCAGACATCTATCATACCGTGATTCACCGTCTTTACCCTTCTGGGTCGCTTTTTTGGTCTGGTATCGCGTATCATACCAGCTGGAGACGGTGGAGAGGAAATATTCGCTGAGACCGGTCTTCTCCTCGGCAGGTACAGTGTCCTCGTCTCTAACGTTCGGAAGGTCTTCTTCGTCGGAGACCCAGTCGTCGAAAAAATCGTCAATCGGCACAACGTCAGGATCATCGTAATCAGTGGGCTTGAATCGGTTTCCTCGGACTCGACGGGGCTTTGGTTTGTTTCCAGTTTTCTTTCTCTTTTTCGCATTCCCTGGGGAACTTTGGGGTTCTTGGGGGCGTTTACGTTTCTGAGGATCCGGAGATTGAGATTGAGCCGCCGCTTGGTTAATCCCTTCTTCATCTTCCTCAGGGATGTCCGACAGTCTTCTCTTTCCCGTGACGCCTTGGGGCTGGGAGACCACCCCTTTGGACGTGGAGGACACTGACATAGTACTACCACCGCTATCGTCGCTTTTACCGTGGTCATCGTTACCCGTGCTGGTGTTCGAAGGATTACGAAGTAGGCAGTTGAGGAACGAAAAGGCCGGCACCGGCCTCGAATACCACAACGTCTCAGAATCATCCTCTTGCATTTGTTCCTTTTCCTTCAGCTGACGGCAGGCGTCCTCAAACGCAAGACAGCAGAGAGTCTTCGTGACGTATTCTCCCCGGAAACCCTTTTCGACCATGCCATGTCGAAACAAAGACACCATTGCTTGACAAGGCCTCGTCCACCCATGAGTTGAGGTTATATTCGATGAAGCGTTGGCTAGGATCGGCTCGCTGGGATAGAATGCCTCGAGCTGCTCATGATCGTCGCTGACCCTCATCAACACCATCAAGTGTGACGAAACTAATTCAGGTAGCAAAGCGGTGAAGCTGCCGGTTTGGAGGGCAAGTCGAGTGCCCATCAACGCCAGCATTACTAACCGACTTTCCTCGTCAAGCGGATCAGTCTGGAACAATTTACGAAGCGAATCGGCATCTCTTCGGGTTAATTTTGCTTCCGCGAGAGCAACGAGCTTGTTACACGGCGTACCGCTGTCGAGAATAGAGTACCATGCGGAGCGTCCAAAACAAAACAGTCGTTGCGGGCGTGCAACTTCGATTGGGTCATCCGTTACTCGCAAGCGATAATTCGCATGGTAGTCGAACGTCGGCAGTATGACTATCGGAGGAAACAGGTCGTTCCCTCGTTGGGCACGCAATGCTTTGTTGGCCGAGTGGGGAGCAATGCTCGGTTGGAAGTTACTGATTTTCGAAGTCGTGTCCGTGAAGACTGTGAAAATCCGTATTGGGGGCTCCAACATGCCGACTTGTCTAATGGCTCGGCGAAGGATACGGAATCGGGACATTTCTTCGTCGTTTTGGATGGGATTCCCACCAAGCCCTATTTTTACGAGCGCTCGTGCTTCATCAAAAACAAACAGCAGGAGGGGAAATTCGGGCTGCTCGCCAAGCAAGTTAAGGTTTAATAACACCAGCTTCAACCCGGTCCAGCGCTCTTGCAGCAACAACTTCAGACCACTAGCTTGTGAGGTGCTGTAATGGTTCTGGGCATTTTTAATTGCAGTCTTCCAGAATCGCAGTGCCGAATAATGGTCTCTCGACAGCTTGGACGGTTCGGCTAGCATATGCCATAGACGTTCGTTGATTTCGTGGGGACTCGGCGATGGCCAATTTTCCAGGGACTGGACCCAGAATGCCAATGCTTCCAAAACACCCAGAAAGAAACAGATGTAATGTCGCTCGAGCTCTTTCTCCCCTCCATCTCTTGTTTCGCGGAAGAGATATTTTATGACATCGTCAGAGCTTCTGTCGGGATAACCGTCAACGAATTGGTCACCGTCAACCTGCTGCGACCGCTCTTTGCTTTCTCTGAGACAGAGGTAGACGGTGGGAATGAATGACGCCATTTCTTTTATCAGTCGAGACTTCCCCATCATTGAAGAAGTAACGATCGAGGTGTATGGAGCCATGTATCGTTCCTTTCCCTGAAACCATTCCATAGACATTTTCTGCAATTCGTGTCCATAATAATTGAGCATGCGGTGAGGGTCCATATATGTTGCGCCAAACGCTTCGTCCAGACCTGTCGCCACAGGTGCTCGAGAGGGGGGCTCCGTACGTTGATGGAGCGCCATGACCGCCTTGAAAAATAATTCAGCTTCCTCCCTTACCTCGCCAGTCGACTGTGAAGATACTTGATTTAGAGTCAACCAGCCGTCGAAAACTTTACTGAGAAACATTACTCCGACCGTGTCTGCAATACCCAAATATCTCATGTTACCCAAATGATCCCAGAGTTCCCGTCGTATCTCATCAACCACTGCCTCCAAAAAGGAGCCATCGAAATTGACCCATCGCTTCAAGAGCTCAAAATGTTGAGATTCATCTATTAGTAAGTTAGAGTCTTTCAGCACAGACATACGAAACTCTGATACATATGCTTCAAACAAAGCTGGAGATGATTGTAGATAGCCTTCCAGTGTTTTCTGATCCTCGATTTGAAAGTTTTGGGGAGGCAATTTCATCGACGGAAACGTCGTTGAAGGATCAACGGTGGTTTCAGGCGACCACTCAGGAGTTGGTTGCAAGGAAGGCCAAAGGTCTCCCCCGTCGCTGCTTCCACTGCTGGGACTGGCTCTTTGTGACATTATGGTGCGGCCTTCTCTTGAGTGTGATTCACAATATGGTTCTGACTAAAAGGTCATTTATTTATCCATGAAGAAAATGTATTTGAAGATCTTTTACTCCGCCTCTCCACTTCCGACAGCGCCAATCAGAAACCAATGACTTATCAGCGAGGGCGGTGATAAAAGGATTGGCTGCGGGATTTTGCAAGAATATTGCCCGATTGGGCGACGAAAATTACTGGATTCGTTTAAAGTTCACCAATGAAAACTTTCGAGAACTGCACAGGAAAGTTGATTTGCGGTCATCATACGGATGCGGATGCAACATGCATCACGGCTTGCGAATTCCTCTTTCGATCATCGATTAGCCTAGCCCCCGCCCCGCGAACTTGTCCATAAGTAGGGACGTCCGTGCATGTGGATGAGCGTGTCTGATGTCGGTTTTGACTGATAGGGAAATTTTCGTTACCATTTAGCCGGCAGAAGATAAAACAAATTCAACTCCCTCGACTCTCGTTACGATACTCAGTGGAATAAGAAATCTAGCTATTATTTGTGATTATTTACGCGGTTCTGAAGTGTCAGGCATGCCGCCGCTCAGACCCCATGCATATGCGCCCTCCAACAGCCGCAATTCCTTTTTGGGTAACCACATCCGCATCCAGGGATCGTGTCTTTTTTTTACTTTGGCCCCCTTTTTCTGTTTTATTGTTTATTTTTTATTTTCTCCTCCTCCCTTAAGTGTGCTGCACGAAAATTACCGCCATCATCCCTAATCCCAACGACGATTATCCGGCGACACTCTGAGATGGAGGATGAGAATTCAAATATGAGCTCCATCTCCACGGCATGGCCGAAGACCTACAGAATTCCACCAGGCCTCAAGAACTTCCACAATACATGTTACTTGAACGCCATTCTTCAGGGTTTGATGCATGTACCACCCCTCGTTACCTACCTTCTTGGCGGGAAACATGGAAAGTGTATCGTCCATATTTGAGTGACGTAATTGGGTAGGTGCATCAAGTTGTGCCATCTGCCGCCTTAAGGGACACACTGCAAACTTATTTGATGAGTCCAATAAAGCGAGATTCATTGAGCCCGTTGGAATAGTAGGCGACGGTGGAGGTACGTAATTCTATCTTTCGTACATAAGCTGATGTTGCAGTTATCCAGCAGTTCAAGGACGTCAGCCTCCAGCAAGACGCCCACGAGCTGCTCACGCACCTCCTCAATACAATGCACAAAGCGGATATTAACGCCACTGCGGCGGATACAAATTCGTTCATACAAGAAATTTTCCAAGGGTCCACTCAAGACAAAATAATTTGCGCCAATAACGAATGTGGGAAGGAAACCATTGGTGAACCCCAACCTTTCCTAAATCTTTCTCTTGCGCTGGCCACCAGGGATCTCATGCGCTGTCTGGAAGTATTTTGCTCCGAAGAGACCTTCTCAGAGAACGATCAATATCTTTGCTTGCAGTATAGCCCGAATTCATTGGCTTAATAATCCATGCTGACCGCCTAGCTGTGGTACGAAGTCCAGGTCGAAGAAGACGACAAAAATATGCACTGCTCCGCCAATCTTTATTTTCCAGCTTTTACGTTTCACTTCAAGAGGGAAAATTACCGAAGTCATCGAGTACCCTGAAATCCTGGAAATCAACCCGTACATGCTGCCGGATACGCCGCCCGTTCGGCATTATGTACTCATTGCGACAATACGCCATGAAGGAAGGCGCAGAAGCTCAGGACACTATACTGCAAACTGCAGGTCATCCGCGGGCACTTGGAACTTTTTCAATGATACGGTTGTATATGTTCGGTCAAGTGACATTATCTCACAGTAGGTCACCGCCACAACAAGGGATACGGTATTGAAGGACAGGCAAGCCTACCTTCTGTTTTATGCACAGAGGGACCTTTCAAATCAAAATCCAGAAAGCGATAACCCTTCAAACTCAAAACCGGATGATGACCCATCAAACCCAGATCCGGATGACGATGACCCTTCAAACTTAAAACCGGACGGTGACCCATATAACGGGACGTCGCACACAGAAGACGATCCCGCAAAATCTATTCCCAATTTCGATGCCAATTGGGTCAAAAAGTTTTTTGCAAATTGCAAACCGTCCCCAAGAATGACTCATCCCAGCCGTCTTGAACTCTTAAAACCGGAAGACACCGTCAAGAGGGACGGGGGAATAACCGAACCTCCGCAGGGCGACCTTTCGAAAGTCTCTGCACAGGCACTAGCGACACCATCTCCAGAAGAGTCCTCTGAATCCGAATCTCCTCCGCCCGGACCACCTAGCAAACGCCAACGCAAAAATGCCACTCCAAAAGACCCACTTCCCAGGCGCCGCACAAGAAGCGTAACAAAGAAGGAACAAAAATCTGGGACGGAGGGACAAAAAGAAGGATGAATTGTCGTACGATGGGGAAAAATTTATCATATCCGTTTATAGATTCAACCGAACATCAGATTGCAAATCGTCCGAAGGCACGAGGTCCTGGAAGGGTTTGACGACCCACTTAAATCAATTCGAAGTACCAAGTTTCTTCATGACCAATTGAAAGGACTCGCTTCCTCGGGAACCTATTGTTATTCTCAGCGTTCCAAGGATCGGGAGCGATCCCTTTCAGATCACGCCAGACAATGTCCGATACCTGCTCTTCTCAAAGCTTACCTACCTTCACAGAAGTGCAACGGAATGCAAAAGTACAAGGGAATGCAGAAAAGCCATTAGAGAACCGAGGAAAACGTTCTACGACAACGGACAAATGCAGTCTTGAAGTGATTTTCTACGTGGTTGTGGGATGTTGCTATTGAGTCAACCCTCATGGAAGTAGGTTTCACCGAGCCTCCTGGCGCTGACCACATTTGGCCGAGTATTTGGTTTGTTCATCACTTCCTGTCCAGCGGAAAGACAGCGAACGAATTATTGCTTCATACACTTCCAAAGTCCGTGCGCTAGACTATTCCAGACATCAAGTTGGAAGATTACTATGGGACATGGCATCACAGACGGTTCTTCTGGTAATATATCAAAAACGCCGAAGAGAACCTCCTGTGGACAAGAAATCGACATCCTTAACAAATTACTACCGCCATCGATCAACTGTATCAGATCAGTCGAAAGTTCTCGAGAATATTAACAATTGTTCTATTGTTCACTTGGCATGCCCTGTAGAAGTGCATAGATCCAAACCCGTCCAAAAGCAGACTACAACAGGGAATCCTGCTAGCTGGCATGAGCCCGCCACATCGATTATAAGTTCATCTATATAGAAGAGTTAGATTTCTGTTTGGCACATTGAAAGATACCCGAAATCTGAGGGAATTAGTTTTATTCCACCCACATCCGCTACAGATAACAAGTCGACCTCCCAATCGAACAGCAGACTTCAGAACATTATGGCAAATTTCATATGAATTCTCAGCTGCTGTGACGGAATCACTAAATCGAGACACGTTGTCACCAAAACACCAGGTAGATGTTCGGGCAGCTGCGTCAGCGTTTGCATTTCACCCTTAGAAAGCTGAATGAAGAGTCTGGCGATGGCAATGGGATCAGTGATCTTATTGCTTGGACTCGTTATATAAATATAGAGACATATCTCATTCAGACAGTGACTGATATTTATAGCTCAAATTAACTACCTATATAGTTAACACATGACCTAAGTGCGTTACTCCAAAACTTTCTGTCGGATCAGCTATGCGCATGTGAGCAGTTACCAATTCAGCAAAGCTTTCACCGGTTTCATTGTCGTAGTAAATTTCCACGCAATCATCGTATTCGTCTTGTAAATCTCCTAACGGATTTGTGTCATCCAACGACGCCTCTAAAATATCTATCTCTGGGTTGCCTCGGTAAGGGTCAGCGCGAGAATATCTCTTCCATCGAGCACACTGGTCGAGAGACGCGGGACCCACCGTCGAGCTCCTCAACCCTCTGAGCCTCACTCGCCGGTAACGTACGCCGATAATCCGGTTTCCAGGTGTCGCGAATGGAGATTTTGGAGCAGAATCCTCGACTGTGGATACATTTGCAAGTTCTGGGTTGTCAGAAAAAGAGTGGATCCCAACCACAAGGTAGACATCCCTTTTTCGATAAATTGATTCAAACCAGCGTTTAACGTCCTCATGTTGTACCAGACGTTCAAAGAACGCTCCTGAGTTTAGGAGCCTTGAAGTCCTTGCGCTTCTAACCACAAATGTCGGAACTGAGTTGTTTTGCTGCACCTTGGCGAATTTCAGGCCGGTAAGATAATTTGCAATTGAAGATTGCTTTTGGGAGAGGACTGTAATGATTCCCGGGAATGCAGCGACGCTGACCTCTTCGCGTGTAATTGTAATTGGTGAATGAGGGCAATAATCGTCGCCAGGGGCGTGGAGGTTGAGGACAAGGCGACCAAGCGCTACTTCATCTTGCTCAAGACATTCGCCAGTCAGGAAAGAGAACTCCAGAATCGAAGTGTCGCCGACGGAACGCGGCCTGTTAATTCGAGTAGAAGGGGATATGTCTGGCGAGGATATACTATCTTGGGCATCTTGTGTTGCATGGGCCGAATGAGCAAAACCGCTTTGAGAGTTCGACGTAGCGGTACTTGAACGGTTGGTATTCGGAGCAAGAGTCGTGGGAATCTCCATCGCATCCGCAATGTGTTCTGCGGCAACAAAACCGAGAAGCTCTTTGGCGTACGCGGCCGCTACCACAGCGGCATAATGTTGCCAGCGCTTGTTCTTATGCGTATCTGCATAATCACAGATGCCCCGTACGACAATACAGTCGTAGTCGTTCATCAAACCCGCCGCTTCCATTTCAAAACACATTACATTATACTCCAATCTCAGTCGCTCTCGGGACTTGCCATCCCTCATGACCATATTCCCGGACGCAATAGTGCCATAATGAACTTGGGGGTCGAGACTGTTGCGGGGAACGCGAGTCACACGTCGATTTGGATCGCAGGCTGCACATGTTGCGTCTCCGATGTGATTGTATTCGGCTTCAAATAGTTGATCTTCCTCAGCGGCCCCGGGGTGGCGAAAGTTTGGGGGTAAATTTGGGAGTACGTCCGAGAGGGAGTCGATGAATTTAATGCGGTTGAGTAGATGTCTAGCCTTCAATGTGCTGAGGGCCGTCAAAAGCGTTTTAGGCGGGGCACGGAGTAATCCGGTACGTTCAAAACGGCCGTCTGCCACCATCTTCCCGAGGTCGTATTGCACCACTCCACCGAATTGTAGCTCAGGCTGACTGACAACCACATCACCCAATCGAATGTCGTTCCCCTGGCCGGGGACACCGCCTCCGATTCCAACCATCAAGCTGAATCTAATCGACGTAAAAGAATCTTTCATATGAGCGGCTACGGTAGCGGCGTTATGAACACCGGTCTGTCCTGCAGGTAGACAAGCCATGACAACATTGTGTTCGCCGATTTTTCCTAGCGAGTAGTTGTTCTGGTCTGAGGACAGAGCGCCTGGGAGTGTTGTGTGCTCTTCGTCGAACATCATCATCGAAGCGGCTAGCTCTAGAGGCAGAGCGCAGATCCATCCGACCGTATAGTCCGAACGCTTCAGGGTCCGCATGCGGTTAATGATCATGACAAACTTTCGCGGAGGCGAATGTAGCTCGAACAAACGGGTGATTGAACAGCGAGAAAGGGCGTACGATACAGCAAAGTCGGTCGTTGCAATGGAAACTGTTGCACTGTGATAGATCAAACGAGATGTGATTTATGTGACGGAAACTTGGATGGAGTTGGGAACGACGGTCCTGAAGCGGGCGAAGCGAAGAGCAACGTTAACTTTGAGGGAGCGCAGTAGCCAACCCCCAAGTCTCTAATTATGGATGCATGGAATTTAGGTTCCTAGCCAATCAATGGCTCAGGACATCAATACCTACAATTTCGGCTCGGCAGTAAACTCTACTTTCTGCATAGCCACCGAACCTTAAGCACAAATGGCGCAACAGCGAGCAACTCTTGAAAGTCCAATAGAGTGGTAAGGGTAAAGTTATGCCGGTAGCAAGGGGTTCCAAATTGTTTTAGCCTCTACTCTATCTATCCCCTCTTAACAAGGGGCCGGGGGTGCGATTGGAATACACCTAACTCGTGGAAATGCTTCCGAGTCAAAAGGGCCGTAATACGTCAATGCGCTCGAACTTGGAAATTTGAGGGGAGGTGCCAATATCCGATTATGAATGTTAACGCTGAAGCGTAGTTAGTAGAATCCATAATTTAGGCAGCTGTTGATGTCGTATGGAGGTATTGCGTGTGTGGGAACCGAAATAAAGCGGGACGTGGAAGAACCTGTAAAGCTTGACATAGTGATCGAGGGATCCGCGATCCGTGTCATCCAACACTGGTTTGCACAAAACTATGACGTGACTATCTTACTTATTCTTCTCGTAACACATATGAGATCCTTACATACTAGCACTGATTACCTCCAAGTTGTGTCAATCTTCCGCCTTATGATTGTCGTCCGCCGCTAACGTGCTGGTTTTCTCGCTGCGCGGTCTCCGCCTAGCGTTTCGCGAGTGGCTCGGATTAATCATCTGATGCGCTTTCGCTCCTTTGAAGGGTTTCTTGGATGGCGAAGTTGGCTGAGGTCGTTCAGGAGGAGGGTCCTCTGAGAATGCTGCTCCTGGCTTCGCTAGGACTTTAGAAATCGCAGCACCTTCTTTAGGAGGTTTTCGTGACGATGCCTTCGGTTTGGGTTGAGGACGCACGGAAGGGACGGGTTTATGGTCTGGCCCGAGCTTCGCGAAAAAGACTTCGACTCAATCTGGATCGAATCTGGGAAAAGATCTGCCGACATCGCACTCGATGTTCGAGTTCCGGTTTGCTTTGAAGGCTTAGCGTCCTGAGGGTAAAACAAATTAAGCATTTCTGTCCCTCAATACTTTATCCCTGGTTGTCGCAGTGACCTAGATGACGCTTTCGAAATGGTGGTATAATTTGGTATCGTCCAAGTGGTTCCATGTTCCCTCAGATGACTTGCGATTTGCAGTATAGTGCCCCGAGTCGGTGCTCTCTCCGTCAGGGCGTGCTGTCGCAATGAGTTTATATTGTGGAATGCTCCCTGCTTCATCCAGCGACATGTACGGATTTAAATCAAGCAGTTCAGAATAGTTGATGGCGCGCATAATTTTAAGATGGTGAAAAACGTTTGAGATGGATAGACAATATCGGCGGAGCAAGAATGATCGTCATGGTCTTAACGGCAGAGGACTTCTTGTTACATCTTTCCAATTAGCTCAGGTCTATGACATGGGCGAGTACTTACCGCAATGATATTGATCGACGACAGGAAAATCTCCTTCACGATTCAAACCTTTGAGACCGCCGAGTAAATCATCGCCGGTGAGGACAATGCCGAGATCCCTGAACGGTTGGATTGTATACGATACATACCCACAGTTTGGATTGGCGCATTTTATACCCTGCTGGTATGCCCCATCAAAAAGGTCTTGGATGAGGGAAGTTTGTTTGTTCTCGCCGGTTTGAAGATCTGCTTCATGCATCGCATTGAGGAGATAATCGAGTAGTTCACGAGCGTCCTCCTGTTTGTTGATGTCGTCCAATTTTTGCAAAACTATGGTATCAGGATTTAGAAGAAGACAGATGTACCGCCGGCGTCGCCAACAATTCCAAGCGGCTCAATAAACGTGGCGTCATCGGATTCATGATACGCTTCACGACCAAACTTCTCGAGGTGACAGAAGACGCAGTTTGATGGCAGTTTACCTAGGCAGTAAGACAGAGCCAAAGAGAGAACATACAAGTTTCTCCATGTTTCCCACCAAGGAGGTCGGCGACAAGGGGCGGAACATGCAACAAGGCTTGAAGGGTCGCGTTCAAGTAACACGAATTAGCAAAGTTCTTCAAACCTGGGGGACGTTTCAACTCGTAGGGCCATGCGGTGGAGATGGAATTCTTTTGGGTCATTTGAGCAGTCCCCACTGTCGCTTGCATCTTGCAAACTTCTTGAACGTTTCGGACTATTGAATGTCGTTGGTGCTGGTTGCTGGATTAAGACTTCGGAGGTGGGTGGGTGGGTGATTATCCTGACACCACACTTAAGGGAGGAGAAAACCGGGAGGAGAGCGAGGCGGAGAAGAATAATAAACTGAAATTTGATAACGCAAAAGCGATAAAAGAAAAGAGAGATGAAAAATGAAAGGAAGGCCAAAGGCGGATGTTGTTACCCAAAACAGAATTGCGTTGTGATTGGGTGGAATTAGGAAATGCCAAAAGCCGTGGCGGAATTAAATACTTCTGAAGAAAATTCGAAACATTTCAGAAGGTAATTAGTGGGGCCTATAGGTCGTGGTGTTTCAAAGTTCGGGACTTCATAGTCGACTAGAGCTACGACTTGGGCTAGTACACGTTGAGCTCGAGACTGAGGAGAATATGGTCTGGTTAACTAATTCTCGATACATTTCCGTGTGAGATACAGCACCAATCTTGACTATGGCATCATCGAGTTCATTGTGTAGCTCTTTGAACCTCTTAGCCAATTCCCAGTGTACCTTCTCCAAGTTTGCAACGTCGCTATGTATATCGAAATACATACTGGCCCTTACCCCCTTTCCGAGCCCCAAGAGTCCTAACGCTTCGAAGACGCATTCATCTACTTGAATCCACACTGCGGTTGTATCACTTGAGAAACGGTTGCACTGGGAGAGTACATATAGTTGATCGTTCCGAGACAATGTACGAGGACTAGTAGTAGGAAGAAGTTCAACTCCGGGGGTATAAATTCGATAGGTTCATTGAAGATTGCGCGGGTAAATCAACTCTCCGCCTCGCGTCGCTGATGAAATACGCGCGTTTGGTGGAGACTGGCGAGCAGCGGCTGATTCATCATACGCGTTTATGGCGGAATTCAAGTTGTCCATTGATTTAATCCTCTTAAATTGTGCCTCAGATGCTTGACCAGGGTGTTCAGATACCCTTCCCGATTGCGATCGTCTTCCAGAGTCAATTCAACGGCTTCCTAACACGCTTCCGCGCAGCCGTCAAACCAGTTACGGACGACTTTGTCGACTCGAACCGAATACGTAGAGAGTAACTGGGACTATTAAGTAATATGGTTTTGTAAGGGTGTTGGCGTGGAGTCAACTTGGCTGCGTCGGCACCTGGTTCAATTGTTGTACTCAAGTCGTTTATGAAACCCGTTTGTTGGAATCGAACGCATAAAGTATTGCTGAGATTATGCAGATATTCCGATGAGTCAGGGTGTCTGTGTGGGATCAAATTAAGCGCCTCCTCTTTAGCTTGGAGTGCTGCATTCAAGTCATCAAGAGACAATGTCCGCTCAAATCGCGATGAGTGAAAGAATTACCAAGGCTTGTGAAAAATAACGCTCGCTGCGGAGTATTGAGAGAAACAGATTTCGCTTCCTGAATTGCGGTTTGCATCGCAGCGGCCAAGTCTTCTATTGGCCCTAATCTTTTGAATCGTAGCAGTAATGCACGACTCCGACTGTGCAAATATAGCGCTCTATCAGGGTCGTCGTGCGAAGATGCATCGGTTGCTACAGTGGTTGCTACTAATCCTAGCAGTGCCTTATTGCGTTTCTTCAGGAGGACATCGTACGACAGCGCAAGGTTTTACAGTTTAAATCAAGGGAGGATTCCCTCAAAGTTCTAGGGGAACTCCCCCTCTTTTAGATGGGAAACGGATCCCCGCATTTTAGTTTCATAGCGGTGCGGCGTTCAATTTCCGATTGATCCTGTGTTCTCATATTGACGTCTGAACGCAGTGCGAAGCCGACTTAGATACTCGGGACTCTTCAGAGTGGACGCAGAGTTCGCCGCCTTGTCCTTCGTTTCGATACCTTACCTTCCATAGATAGCTTTCATATGTCTCGTCCAACGCTATTCCTTATAAATTCCCTCGAGAACCAATCATGCTGGAGAGTTCGTCCTGCTATTTAAATATTTATTTACTAGCCTCTCCGGGGCGCGCCGCGCCGCGCCCCTTTGAAAATCTCTGAGTCAGATTTTAGCTGGTGACCAGTCCAGCGTGACCATTTCAAGCGGTGTCAGATATCTG
>Ga0335073_10008175_pt1 | contig 14669 bp, 20 predicted proteins | sample Lox_Sample_22_FD_207093 | JGI IMG/M metagenome (GOLD analysis project Ga0335073, IMG submission 207093) | Soil microbial communities from Loxahatchee National Wildlife Refuge, Florida, United States - Lox_Sample_2.2 | ecosystem: Environmental > Terrestrial > Soil > Wetlands | place: USA... | reverse complement strand
CGTTAGGGTATATAGTACTATTAGTAATCAGTTATACCGACAGATAGTGTGTGAACGCTGACGACCACTAGAAATCACAGTATTTTTACTTCAATTTTGACTCAGGTTGTGCGCTTGTGTTATCTCAAGTTCATTTGACATCTCAGGCATTAAATGACATCAAAGTAGTCATCGAAGTAGTACTAGTAGTCCTTAATTGGCAGGTGTCCTGCATAAACCGTTCTTTACTACAACTTCTAGTAGTAGTACTACTATGATACTTCTCCCGATACTCGTAACTCTCAAAACAGATAGTGATACTCCCGCTACTCAACTTGTCCGTACGCGAGCTCAGTGGGCATATGCAAACATTCCCTGATGAACGCGGCCACGATCTTCTTGATCAGAGTCGCCTGTTTTGCTTCAAATGACACAATACCGGCCTCGATTTCATCGATCTGAAATGGCAACATCTGAAATGCACCACGATTGTCACTGGTCGATGACAGCGGCGGGCCATATGTAGTTTCAACGTGCCGTAATATTCGTTTCACAACAAGGTTTAGATCAGTTGGTCCGAACAAGATAGATTCCTGGTCTAGAGGGTCAAAGGACTGTCAACGTATGCGTTACCGAAATGCTTGGTTAGAAGAGCATGGACTGGACCATTTTCTTCTTTGAAATGAGAAAACACCTGCTCCAGAACATCCCAGACCTGCAATTTGGCAGCGTTGAATGCCACTGCGATAGAGTCTGACCGCTCGATTGTACAGCGAGTAATGATTTCCTTTGTGATCTTTCGAACTGCTGAAGTAATGCTTCCAATGTATAACAGTCCAGCAGGGTGTATATAAGTGTCGTAAAGAAGAGTTGCAGCCTCCGCACGCGTGTCGAACGAGGCATACTTGAAATTCTCGAACTGCTCCACTTTGAGCAGGAAGAACAAAGCTTCGATGAAATTTTCCTATTTTCAGATTCGTATGCAGTCGAATTTACCTGTAGAAGATATAGGAAAAAGTACGAAAGAACCCTCTTGGACGATAGACATCCGGCCAGTCCATATTGGAAACCTTCTCGAATAGTACATGCATCGATTCGCGGCCGGAGTTCATTCGGACCGAAGAATCGATCGAGCTTTATATTCCGTTTTCTAGCCTTGTCGTTTAATTCTAGGTATAGATGCACGGGATTCTTTGGCGTTTGTAACAACTTACTGGTGAGATCTGCCGAGCGAGGTGTTTTCCGTTTCGACACTCCTGCTGACGGCGCAGTGAACGACGTTCGAATTTGTAATGCTGGTTTCTTCATAGGAGAGCTCCCGTAGCAAATGGCGACAGTGTTCAACGACAAGGTCAAAGCCGCTGTATAAGAACCGAAGTGATAGAAATACAGGGTCTGACCCAGGAGGAGGCGTTGTTGAATCTACGAGATTAGGGGCAGAAATGCCCCCAAAGCAGGCTCACACATGGAGATTTCCTGTTCAGCAACCGTTTTATGGGATTCAAAGCGACCCGACCGATTTCAGGGTCCGGTAATATCAGGGGCAAAGCCTTCGGAGAAAGCGTTGCCATTCTATTGGTGGGTCATTTGATCGCGGTCGACGCGGTGAACAAAGCGACCAAACCTGAATCACCCGGCTTAGAGCCGCCTCATCAAAGGAAATCGGCTCAATGGTAATTTAATTTCATCTAACAATGCTGTGCCAACTCTAGGGGCTATTATCCTGAAAGTCTATCCCACTCGATTTCCCGTCTCAACGTATCCCTGTTACACGAAATCGGATTCATGAGGATCGATCTATAACATCAGCCAGCGCAGGGAAAATCCAAAGAAAACGTGATAGATGTCCCTAGTCAGACAGAAATCTCAAAATGTGGTTCCGCACGAGATTCTCAGAACAGGTCTGTAAATTTTTATCATCACAAGGAAGGGGATATAGAAAATAAGGAAAGAGGAAAAGGAGACTTACTCGAGCGGCTCTCGTCTTTTTTGGACTGGGGATGAAAAATTCCTTCAAAGTCTTCTGTGATTCATCATACTTCGAGCTTCCGACGCCACCTTTTTGCCGCTGAACTGCAGTGAGGTGACCAATTTCGTTGATGCGCTCGATGATAAAGGAATGTTCACGACTGTGGTCGACGGTGAACTTGACGTAAGCTGTATTGTTCCAGAATACATTTTCAGGCCTTGACGATTCGTAAAATGCACATATCCTGGTGAACAAGGCACTGAGAAAGAGTCCATGCGAAACAATAACGACAAAGAGATTTCCATGACTGTCCTTGTCGTTTATTTGCGCTTGCTGTAGCACCCAGTTCCATGCGGCCGCCGCGCGTTCGGTCATTGCTGCCTTTGATTCGCCATTCTCTGGGGTAGTGTGAGATCTTGTCGTGCTGGCAGCGGTCCATGTTTGTCTCCACGGTTTCCCCTCCAGCTCGCCGAAATCCTGTTCACGGAAGAGTTTGTCCGGAACGACGGTGACAGTGTCATGATGGGTCGCGATCGCTGAAGCAGTGCGATGTGCTCGTTTCAGGTCGGAGGAGAAGATGTGAGTAATGGGTTCTTGCTTCAAAGCTCTTCCGAGGGACGTTGCCTGGTTCATTCCATGCACAGTAAGTCTAAACAATGTCAGTGAAAGGCTTGATATATCCTGTCATACTCTGAATCTGTGATTCCAGCAAAGAGCTTTGCCACGTTATGAACAGTTTCGCCATGCCGAACGAGTAACACGGTGAGCATGCGATCCTCATCCGCTCGTAAGAATGTGTTCGGTGCGAGGGGTAGGTGAGAAGAGGAACGAATGAAGAAGCAGTCCCGCCAAGTTTGATTTCCGACATCATGCCCTGACCCCTCAGGAAATTGGAACCCTCTTCTCATTCCTGGCCGCGACGGACCGTCGATGCCTAAAGTATTCGAGCGCAGACGACATCGACAATCGCCCATTGCACTATGGTATCAGGCAAAGCTTCGCAGAAGTCCTTTTCTTTTCTTCGGGCTGCCCTTTCTCTCCATTATAATAATTGGATCCTTCGCCCTCTCGAGCTTCACCACAATTCGCTATGAGCGCCATGACGAAAAGGTCAAAATAGCGAGCGAGGAGGAGCTGTTGAAGTTGGAGAAGGATAGACGCAGGCCTGACATTCGGGAGGAGTATTACGTACTTGGAGAATGCTTTTCTGTTGACTAACTCAAGCGTTTGCTCGAGAAAGACTTGGACAATTGGGAACAAAAGCGAGTCACAAGGCGGAAAGGTATCCACGCTTATCCTCTCGATGCTGATAGAAAGGGGAACCGGAGAATGTCATGGAGCCTAATGATCGAAAATGAGGATTTTTTGATATTTTTTTTTAACTAGCACGGCGTTGCATACAATACCCACTGTGAGAAATAGAGAAAGAGTGCGCTTTCAAACAATAACAGGATTCGGTTATGGTTTCATGGGATAACTCGATCAAGAAAAACTACGCCACAGCTATCAAGCAGACACCCATTAACTCTGTCTTAGCCCACCCAGCGAACCAACTAAAAAGGTGAAACAGACCATGTACTCTCAATATCCGAAGGTGTTCTCGCCAGCGTATCTGCACGCATGGTTAGCCACTGATGGCATTTAAAGAGGGGCCTTAGGAAGACATACGTAATATAGAGGAACCCATCTTCGTCCTTGTGTTCTTCATAGATGCTGCTCATGAGAGCGGCGGTGGGCGGTAACACCTCGTTGACAAAAATGAAGATGGCCTTCTCAGGCGCGAGCTTGATGCGCTTTCGGATGACGTAGCAAAACTGGCCGACTGTCAGGTCCGATGGGACGAGATATTTCTTCTTGTCTATCGCCGTGATGTCCGATTTCTCCACCTTCTCACAGATGACCTGTTCGACACAGTTAGTATTCGTAATGAGCGAGAGATAGTACCGGGATCCTGTCACTGTATTTCTGCCTGATGCGCTCAGCCTCGGCCTTGCGTTTCTCAAAGGTGTGTTCATCTTTAAACTTGGATCGCATGTTTGTTAGACCGTGAGAGTGTTGAGAGTGTAAGGGTTTTGGTCGATGACGTGAAGACGTGTATAAAGGATGAATGAAGAACGAGGATCGCTCCCGTGATAGCACTCGCTTGACGGATCAACGATTCAGCGGGTGGATCGTAGTCTGACCCGTGTGCCAGCTATTCCCACAACCAATCAATAGATGCCTCATATTATCTCGCTGATTGGCTACTGGCCGCACCCCATTACTCATCCGTCAACAGCTTGGGTCACGTGCATCTGGCATCTCAATCTTGGGACTCGGGAGAATTGGAACGGAACATCGCCATGCGTCGTGGACGATCTAAAATAAAAATGTATGTATCTTTGGGGAAAATAATAAGCCACAATATATGGACTTAGAATTTTGATAGTGTAGGTAAAGGGGAATAATGTATACGTTTTCCAAAACTTATTCCGCAAACTATTCAAACACCGCAAATTCATCATCAAACATCTGAAGATCCAAAAGCAAATCCTCCAAAATCTGCGCAGATTTCAAATCATTCAGTCTGAACACCCATATCGCAAACAACGAGAAGTGAAGTGTTTTCCCACTCATCTTTCTCTGTCTCACGTGAGACGGGACGACTGCAAGGTTTCTCACCAACCGTCCCAACGGTATCGTAAACTCTGAGTCCGGAGCAGTTGGCATCGGGAAGGAGATCGTATTTATCATACACACTCTTCCTCTCGGATTTGTCTTCATAAATGTCTCTAAAATTGTCAAATTCGTCCGAGACGAAAATCCCAAGAGATTGGGGGGGCAATCTGGCGGTCCGGCAAGAAGTTTGTGCTTCTCCGCCTTGAGACTCGCCTATTTTGCTGGACCCTTGAGGTTCAACAAAACTCTCGATCGAGCGGTGGGCGTTCGCTTCAGGTCTTGCGGCCCATTTGATCAAAGATGATTGATCGAGGTATGGCCGAGTAAGGTGATCCGGGGCAGAAAATTGAGCAACTTTGGAGGGAAGAACAAGTTTGCCGCTGTTGATGTTTTGGATAACCCAGTTTTCCTGTTTGCGATATGTTTTCTTGGGAGGAGTATCGACACTGAGATTGTTCGTAACCCAGCGTTTCTCGAGATATTTCTTCACAATATATTCTTCTCTACAATCAGATCGCTCGTTTGCAATGGCGCATACCCCGCAATCCTAGGGCACCAATACCCATCGGATGAGGTTTTCCAGAATTTTTGTCTATTGACAGAGCTGCCAAAGTATGTAGATGCCCAGTATCTGATGATTAGCTGATGTGAAACAAGGAGGAAACTTTTGAGCAGAATAATTCCCCCATTCCGCACATTTGAGGAGATCCTCAAAATTCCAATAATGTCAATCCCATTCGAGACAGAGGACTATAGGCGAGGGTGTTAGGTTCAAACGCAAACATAATCTACCTTTGGAGATCGATTTAGGCAAATGCTTCTGATGGAGCTTTGCGCAGCTGTTTTCAGCCAAGGACGTTCCAGGACCATACCTAGCACAAAGGAACACGCCAAGGCTAACATCAGCCCAGCAGACAATACGAGAGCTTTCTTTAATCTGACTTTCCGTAGGTTTGTCTGGCATCGAACCGTCACCACAATCGACACAAACTCTGTTTCGTCAGATGACGCACATTTTTTGGGGTGAAGACCGATTCGCAGGGATTTTACGGAGAAGCTACACATCAGAGTAGGAAGCGGAGAAGTGACATACATTAATCTGAGAGCGGACAATCTTTCCGTATGTGCGGAGCTGGCCAGAGTGAAGGTGCGCCGTCTCTCTGATTTTGACGGGTTCCGTCCTCCACAACCAAGGGACACCGAGGAGGACAGGATCTAGGAACGCTTGTGCCCCATCCATTGCGCGCAAAATCGGACGGGGAATTTTGTCATCTGATGGCTTTCCATCTGGAGAAGTGATCATTTTGGTTACTCGTGTCGGAAATGCTGTAGAAGGGGGAGGTGTTGTGGGAAGAGGGCAAATAGGGATCGGCGGATGCTATATAAAGTATTTTAAGTGAACGAATTCAAAGGAATCCGTGGTCATTAGCCAGTGCAAACGAATATAGATGCACTATCTACTAATCAGATCACAAATAGACTACGAACAATGGATCTTATAAACCAGTTTCAAATAAGAGACGCGTACTGTGTGCCAAGCGAGTCTCTCGTAAGAGTGATTAGGTCAATTCCCAAACTGTCAGAGGGTTCATCCCATTCATCCCAGCTCGTCATTGCAGTTCCCTCGGATTGTGTGGGCGAGGTGTTTGTGAAGCGAAAGACTGCATCGTAGGGAATAGGCGGAGTGGTGATCCTCGCTGGAAACGACTTTTGAGAATAATTGTTCTCTGATTCGAGATCAGAATCGGCAGAGCGGAAGACCCACTTGGAATCTTGCACCGGAGAAGGGGATGACAAACTGTTGGAACGAGGGTCAGCTTTCCCTGCGAGTGTGCGGCGATTTTGGGTCGACTCCATTTCGGCAGCTGACCCGAGAGGTGTATCTGTGAACTTTGCGGAACGAGTGCCAGTTGGGCCAATGACCGTGTCTTGGTCCTCTTTCCGGTCCATGTGAAGCTATCTCATTAGATTCGGTTCTGCAGCCGATACCTTTATATGAGAATTTGCTAAATCCTCCTCATCTGAACGCCACTCTATGTCAAGTTCCGGTACCAAAACCGGAGAAGGCCGAAGTTCCTGATCAGTGATAGCTTCGGATCCCACGTAATGTCGTACTCTTTCGACAGCCGGGTCGACTGCGAACGGGTTTTTGGGAACGTAAAGGGGACGAGAGCCGAGTAGGAGCGGGGTGATCGTCAGTTTTCGGTCAACGGCAAAAGGGTCGTTGATGAGTGCCGGGGGAGTGAATGAGCGATTGAATTGTGAAAGGAATGCGCGCGTGGATGGCGGCATATCAACAGGAGGGGGTTTCCTATGGATTGGTTGGTCGTCCCACATTTTGAACGAGAGGACCGCCTTCGGTTTTGGAGATGGTTTTGTTGATGATGTTAAAGGTTATAGTAATTTGGTGATCGACGCTGAGTTTACCCCTTGTGCCTGTGTCGCGGATCTGCCACTAAAAATGGGTGCGAAAATATAAGAATATGAAATTCATTAGATTGTATATTAAATCTCGCTCGAGAGCATCTTATCCAATTCTTCATCTTCAAACTCATCCAATTTTTCGAGCGGCGCACCATTCTCGGAGCTCCCTGATACGATGGTCTTTTGCTGAACTCTTGATTCGCCGCCGTTCAATCCTGTCGCGACCGTCTTTGTCACTTGTGCAGCCACTGCAGGCGTCGCAGAGGCATTTTTCTCGAGACCGGGTCCTTTAGGAAGAAGGCCTTTGTTCTGTTTGTCGTCGGCCAAGCAATCCCATTCAACCTCACCGTCAACGCCATACTTGCTCCTCAGCCATTCGTTTGCTTTGATGAAATGTTTACAATCGAAGAATCCCCGTGACGCACTGAGAGGGCTCGGATGGACCGCCCTGAGTATGCAATGCTTTTCTTTGTTGACCCCAATCGAATCGATACGTTTCTGGGCAGGACTTCCCCAGGCAAGGAACACAATTCCTCTAGTGGATTTCGACACAACCCGAAGGACTTCAGTAGTGAATTGCTCCCATCCTTGATTGGCGTGAGAGTTTGCAGTGTGTGCTCGTACAGTAAGGCACGCGTTGAGAAGAAGTACACCACGATCAGCCCAGGGGGTCAAAAGTCTGTCATTAATAACAGAGTGGCAGGACTTTACCCTGAACGAGGTTCCGTGAAATTGGGATAGTCATTCTTCAGGCACTTGAAGATATTTTTAAGACTCGGGGGAGCAGGCGTGGGTGGACGTACAGAGAAGCAGAGACCGTGTGCCTGGTTCGCGTTGTGATAGGGATCTTGGCCGAGGATGACGACTTTGACGCGATCCAAAGGGGTATGAGTAGACCATGAATAGATCTCTTTGTCTGCGGCCTATCAGTGAGAGCCAATTTGGAGAGCTACCCGGAGGATATATAGTATACTTCGTCTTGTCCACTGCAAGGAATTCTTTCAGCTAATGACTCAGCGTGAAATCATTGTGGGGACTTCTTGATACCTTCAGAAAGTATGGCTTGGTCAATTCGTCCTTGAGAACCGCCAGCCAGCTCTCGTGCAACGTCTCAATCTCTAGCCTGGGCAATTAATAGCCGTTACGTATTGCAAGATACTTGAGCAGCTCCTTCTGAGAGGCAGTAAGGCTGCTTATCCACGAATTTTTATCAAACCGGATTTTGGGAGCAGTATGAAGGTCTTTGCTCCCCGTAGGCGCACCAAAGAAAGAGGTGAGAGACCCTTGCTTCAGCTTCTTCGGGGCTGGTGGAGATGTCACAGCAGCAGAGAGAGAAGAGGTTGCCTTTCTTTTGACGTTCATGGTCGTACCACAGATCAGACGTCCAGTATGGCAGAGCGTGACGCGTTAATATCTGGAGGCTTGGACCAATTTCTAACGCCTCACTTGTTGTCGATCATATGTCTTATTTTTTCAGTTCCAGAATCTCATACCCGAATGCAAGACGACGCACTATTCCGTATTAGAAATAGACGATGGTAAGGTAAATAACAGAGTTGCATAGCTAAAATATTCGACTGTTCTTATTCCACCTCCTTCACGATTTTCCTTCCAAAAAAAGGCTAACCGAGACGCTCGTCGGAAGAGCAATGATTCTCTCCAGTGAATACTTAAGGAAAATATTAAATATACATTGTGTCCTGACTATACCTAGGATAATTTGTACGCTCAGTAGATGCAACAAAAAGTCTCAGCCCTGACTGAACGTCACAATGGGCCCGCGGGTGGATTTGTACATATTCTCCCAAGGTCGCCGGCTTCCGGTATCACGGTCGCCGAGCGACACTTTGGGTAATGTGCCTGAAAAACCACAAAATTCTCTGCAATTCAGCAAAGACGGTCTTGTTGCCGGCGTACCATGGATTTGAATGTTTGTGTGCAAGCATTCATGATCCACTGACCCATTCTCAGATGATGATTCCCACCACAACTGATTTTGAGTAGTCCACACATCTTCGCTGGCGTCAATCACCATCTTGCGAGAAGATCCCTCGCAGTAACTGTGATGTCCGATGATTTCGACCTTCTTCAAATTCAACATCCCTGCCCCAAAGCTTCCTGGGGCTCGAAACAACTGATGACAAACACTTGCACAAGGGGCGTCGCTGAGATTGTCGGGTGGGGGGAACGAGAGTGTAAGATATTCGAGATTCTGACAATTGTCGCGTATTGTCGGGCAAAGATGAACTTTTGTTGCATTCAGATCATCGGCGAAGTGATACGAGAAGTCGAGTCGAAGAGAGGTTAGCGTCGGTCCGATGTGTCGAATTATGGTATGAACATCTACGGTCAGATTTAGGGACGAGATCTAAAAGGGAAGTGCTTTACCGTCCATAGACATACGACGTGGGACTTGGCGTGACATTCGCACATCCGTCAGCGTAATCTCCATTGCCAAGTTGTAGAGAATGATGTCCTTTTCCATCGGACACCATTTCTCGAGGAGAATTTTCCGTAGCCGTGGTGCGTACGAGTTCGATCGTTCGTGTGACGGCGAGACCAAGGCGACAAATCGATCGAGACGGGGGAGACCTTCCGATTCACTAACAACCAGGTATTGCAGATTCGGAAATGCGGAGAGACTGTTGCGGGCCTCGGGAACTGATCTCACCGGAGTATAGCAGTGGCTATTGTTGATATCGTCGTACAGACTCAGACATTGGATCGAATGGAAAGACGTGAGAGGGGCGACGGACCCTTGAAGGACCGCAGCAGAAAACATTTGCGAATGAATTCCGGGGAGATGGATATGCAATGATAGCAGATTCGGCATCAAGTCGAGGAGTTTCCAGAGGGTGCCGCCCTGAATCCAGGCCTTACCGGATTCGGCGGTTACGAAATTGTAGTCCGGAGCGTTGTCATTGTGGAATCGGCCAAGCTTGTCTCCGAGAAACAAATGTCGGACCATGGTACCTGGGATCCGCAGATCGCCATCCGCGTTGAGCAACTCTTCGACACGCGCTTGCGAAGTAATGTGGAGATACTTGAAGGCAAGTCGGCTGACAATATGATCGACGAATTTCGCGGTGCGACGTAACGCCCGAAGCTGGCGGTTTCGTGCTTGGATGTAACTGATGCATTCGGACGCTTTGTTGAGATTCTCAACCCACTCTGGGTTGAACTGGTCCCAGGCGACAGCCGCAAAGATGAGCTCTGTAATCTCAAGCGGTAGTGTCCCAAGATTCATCGTGGGCGGGACAATGAACAAAGGGAGGGTGAAGGGCCGTGTGGTATTAAATACCAATAGCACACCCGCAAATTAATTAGCGGCTCCCACCCCCCACGCATGTCAAGGTGGACTACCTCCGAACCGTGGTGGTGCTTTCCCGTTCACTTTCCTAATTCAATCCCCCAACATAGATAACCAGAGATTTCATTCACCCGATTCATGCAGCCGCACTCCGGCCTGCAGCATACACGCGTCGGTTGCATGAGCCGAGACTCGTTGGTTCCCATATGGACCATTATTATTAACGAAAAACGTGCCGCCAAGATATCTCAAATCTCGGTACATCAAATAAAAGGTAATATACAGGAGAAGTACGATCCGTTCCGAGGTAATCCACGCCAGCATTTTGCACCAATGCCGCAATCCGATTACTGCCTCAACTTTAACTTCTAATCCAGAGCCTTTCGTAGCTCGTTCCATTTCCTCGTCAACGCTTCATGGTTCTGATGAACCTGGGATTAGCAACGTTCATGAACAGGGGGAAGTACCTGAGCAAACTGCAGCTTCGTCTCGACAAGCTGATGCTCCAAATCCCCAACCTGCTCTTCCAGCTCGCGATTCATGCTCATGACTTCCAAATTTCGCTCCATAATTCGGTCCATCTCTTCTTTCAATTTCGCCTCCACTTCAGCCGGTTGCTCATCAATCACCTTCTTGAGTTGCAACACCTCCTCCTTGAGCGCTTCGTTTTCATCCGCGAGTTTGGCATTTTCCATCTTCCCCTGTACCATTGCGTTGGCTAACTCGATGTGTTCTCGATTTAGTTCTGCCAGCGATTGCTCCAGTCGTTTTACTTGCAATGTCAAGGAGCCATTGTTGGTTTTCAAGTTTTCCAGCTCGGAGGTGCGTTGAGTTTCAATTCGAGTAAACTCAGCATAGTCGACAGCGTACTTCTGTAGTTGCGAAGGAGTCAGTTTGATCCCATATGCATCGTTGACGAAATCATTGGCTCGATATGAAGGTTCTGTACCGCGATTCAGTAACGAGGGTGACGCAGAGCGGCCATTGACGATCTACAGTGTCAGCGCAATACGGCTAATATGATCCACCTTGTAAACATCGAATAGTCCGGTCTGTAGAAAGTCGAGGCATTTCTCAAACTCTAACTCAAGAACCGTTTCCGCGTTTCTCTTCATCAGAGCCACCCCGAACCGGAGTATGGCCTCTAATCCTTCCGCAACGACAATGTCAACGATACGGACAACCATACTCATAGGAAATTTATAGGCAAAAAGAGTAAGAAACCACTGAGATGCGTACATGTGGCTTCGTACTCCTTGACGAGAGAGGTGGACGTGAACCGCAGGCAGGTGTTCCTCTATGAGACGGTCGTATTGATATAGATGAAGGTGGAGACCGGGCATTTCAGGGAGAAATAGCTGTCGGAGGTGATAGCCTTTCATCAACCGTACGAGCAAGCAGAAAGCTTCCGCTTCCGGCATCTAGAGATTAATGGACGCGGACACAGAGACTGGTACGTTTAGTAAAAGAGGTCCCACGATGAAAGCCATCCCTTGCACATAATTGACTTCTGGATCGTAGAGACTGTACGCTTTACAGACGTTGAAAAGAGACTCTTGTCCATTAGGTGCATCTTTCTGTCGAAAGTATTCTTGCTTGGGAAAGGTGCGAGAGATGTCCTTTCGAATGAGTTTCTCTTGAGGAGAAGAGGTCGAGAGCAACACGTTCGTATAAACCTGCTCTAAATCGGGATTTTTGGCCGCCGACAGAATTTGCCATATTGTTCCTCGGAGAGGAGGCGGAATCCCTGACAGAAGGGCCTTCTGCAGATCTAGTGGTGATGTGGCCGCCAATGCTTGAGGCGACGCCATAAGTTTATTCCACAGATCTTGGGATTAGTCCTTCTTTTTCACTTGGTATATTATACCCCAGTCAATTTCATCTTCCTCTCCCTCTGTTGGTTGGTGTTCCCGCTGTATCCGCTCATACGATTTGCGCAACTCTTCATTCCCAACCTCAAATTCTTCCTTGACCTTGTCATCGCCCTCCTTGATCGATTTCGACTGTTCCTCCAATCGCGCGATCAACAAGTCGATGTTTGGCAAGGTTGCAGGGGCGTAATTGACGCTAGCGATACTTGATCGTGGAGGCAGTGCGGGCACGGGAGGGGATTTCGCTGAAGTCGAAGTAGAGCGGAGCCAGCCAAATGGTCCTCTGCGGGGAGGGAGAGTCGGAGCAGGGGGAACGGGAGGTGTCAACACACCCGAGGAAGCCGAGGAAGCAGATCCGCGTTTCCTAGGGGGTAATTCGGGCGGGCCGGATGTCGCAGGTGTATACGATCCCGGATGGAGACCACCCGTCGCGTCCGTGTCGGCGTCAGACAAGTGCCGGGTGTCATCCAGTGACACCTCGCTCAAAGTTTCGGCTCCGTCTGCAGACAATCGATGTTGATACCTTAGAGGCGATTTTTCACGCTTCAGTCGGCCATTTACTCCCTGCAGATTATCCATGGTGTTGTCTCTTTCGATCGGATCACCAGGTTCAGAGGCAGGTGTCACAGTGTTCGACGTGGCATCTACAAAATCTTCATTGTCCTACAACCCGAGTCAGCCCTCGAACAAAATCACCAGCTGATTTTCAGATACCCTGTGAGAAGAATTTCGACTCGATGGCCGACTTTCCCGATCTTTTTGAATGCTGTGATCCGTAATAATGATTTCGTCGTCGGCAGTAGGGTCTCGCGCCCGTGACATGAGGCGGACAACGCAGGGCGTGACAGCTCGATCAATTCAGAGACACAGTCTCCAATCAACCCGACCCCACGTATCCTGACGGAAGTACTGAAGGTCGAGAAAGGGAGAAAGGGTAAAGGAGCTAGGAAGAGCGTTGATAAATGTGATAATATTCCGCTGGGACCTGAAGGGTACGATGAAAATCCTGTCGAGATTCCGAAATCGACCAAGCCGAGATAGGAGGAAACGTGTCGGCTTTCGTGATTTCCCACCGGCCAAAGCCGTTAAGAAACTTCTGTCGAAGTTACCCTGGGACTCGTTTCCATGCCTAAGTTCAGTGATTGGTAGCTAGATCTTCAAGTTCCGGTTTGAACAAAACTTCTAGCATTCAGATTGTCTCTACTACACTTACAGCTCTCGACGTACTACTAGTAGTATTCTATTTAAATATTCAAAGTGCCTGATCGCCGCCGGTTGCTGGTTATTTGACCTTACATATAGTAACTTGGTTCAGGGAGACGCTCGGATATCCCGAATTGCTCAAATTCAGGCCGAATAAGTACACCAAGTTGAACTTCGGTACAACCAAATGGGTCTGGATGCAGCGGCCAGTGCTACGTGCTTCGTTCGCTTCACCTTCTACTACTAGCACCGGGCAAGTTTCCGCCAGTAGCAATCTGCTTCTAGTTGATTGACGCTCAAAATCGGAACCTCAGTTTGTGGAGAAAAGACCTGCCCCGTGAACATTGGCGTTGACAACGAAGGCCAGAAATATGTAAAAGAAGTCCGAATAAAATCTTGATACGACGTGGACCGATCTTAGGAAAACTCTTCATGGCGATATACGTACTTGTTCAAAGACTCACAAAACTCAGATAGATCTACTACATACCCGAACCTAGGGATTTATTTGAAATGGTGTCAAAGCTGTACACAGTACGTGATAGTCAAGTTGAAATGTTTGATGGAAACCAAATGATATCGACATCATAGTGACCAAGGATATGTATTGGCATCATGTTTTTACAAGACAATCTAAGACCTCGGACATCATCAACACCATATTGATCCGTCGACATGATTCCAGCATGTTGTTGAACATCTGTGTAGAGTTTGAAGAGAAACGAAGAAACAGCATAGACATTAGAAACATAAACTGAAAGTTAGACAACGCAAAGTTTAACAAGTCCACAGCAATATCCACACAGAAATTGTGTCTAGTACATGCCGGCTGAGCGTGATCCATGCCAGCTAAGCGTGAAACACGCTCTGCATAAAGTAGGTCTTATGTGCCCTAGCACTAGGAAACAGTCACATCCAAACAAACAAACAACTTGATTCATCATGCTTTGATGACGACTTGATTCATCATATTTTGACGATAATATAGGCTCCTTGAACAGACTGTGGACTTTGCTGTTTGATATGTACTCTATTGATTGATCATAGGTAGTTTGCATTGGCATCCTCTGCATCATTTACATCAGCGTCCTCGGCATCCTTACATCGGCATCCTCAGCATCCTTTATATCGGCGCCCTTACATCAGCGTCCTCTGCATCCTTTATATCGGCGCCCTTACTAAAGATCCAGCTTTGCTTTGCTTTGTAGTACTACTAGTAGTATTTATGAGATAATTTTGGCATGACATATATCTA
>Ga0335073_10008174_pt1 | contig 14670 bp, 13 predicted proteins | sample Lox_Sample_22_FD_207093 | JGI IMG/M metagenome (GOLD analysis project Ga0335073, IMG submission 207093) | Soil microbial communities from Loxahatchee National Wildlife Refuge, Florida, United States - Lox_Sample_2.2 | ecosystem: Environmental > Terrestrial > Soil > Wetlands | place: USA... | reverse complement strand
GCTGAACTGGATCGGGTAGTCCTTCATCCGCCGGGCCGGAGCGGGAATGCCGACGCGGTCCAGCAGGCTGATGGCCCGGGCCTGGGCCTCGGACCGAGACAGCTTGGCGTGCGAGTTGACGGCCTCGAGTAGCTGGTCGCCGATCGTGCGCACCGGGTTGAGCGCGGTCATCGGGTCCTGGAAGATCATCGCCAGGTGGGCGCCGCGCAGCGCCTCCCACTGAGCCGCCGACGCATCCAGGAGGTTCTGGTCGCCGCGCGGGTGGTAGATCACCTCGCCGCTGGTGTGCACGATGCCGGCTGGCATCAGGCCCATGATCGTGCGGCAGGTCACGGTCTTGCCGCAGCCGCTCTCGCCCACGATGCCGAGGATCTCGGCCTCGTGCACGGCCAGCGACACGCCGTCGACCGCGCGGACCACGCCCTGGCCGGTGGCCAGGTAGCTGCGCAGATCGCGGACGGTCAGCAGTGCTTGCCCCGGGGGGACGACCCCCCCAGACCCCCCCGCATGCCATCCGCTCGGGCCGGCAAGCCGGCCGTCGCGGCTGTCATCGCTCCGCGAGGTTGGCTCGCTCACTGCTGGCCCGCCCGGAGCAGGTCGGCCAGCCCGTCCCCGATCAGGGCGAAGGAGATCCCGATGTAGAGCACGGCCAGGCCAGGCATGGCCACGAGCCACCAGGACGTCAGGATGTAGTTCTGGCCGTCGGCGATCATCGTGCCCCACTCCGGGGCCGGGGGCTGCGCGCCGAGACCGAGGAAGCCGAGCGACGCGGCGAGGATGATGTTCCCGACCGCGTCGACCATCGAGAAGATGATCACCGCGGAGGCCGTGTTGGGCAGGATGTGCCGGAACATGATGCGCAGCGGCCCGTACCCGAGGGCCCGGGCGGCCAGCACGTACTGCTGCTTCTTGGCCACCACGGTCTGCGCGCGCATGATGCGCGCGTAGGCCACCCAGCTGGTGAGCCAGATCGCGATGAACATGTTGAAGATGCTGGGCCCGAGCATCGCGACGATCGCGATGACCAGGACCAGGAACGGGAACGCGAAGACCAGGTCGACCAGGCGCATCAGCACGCTGTCCGCGCGCCCGCCGACGTACCCGGATATCAGGCCGTAGAACGTGCCGAAGACCAGGGTGACGGCGGTCGCGCCGAACGCGATGGCCAGGTCGATTCGGCCGCCGTACAGGATGCGGGCCAGGATGTCGCGGCCGTACTGGTCGGTGCCGAGCAGGTGGTCGGGGGTGAGCGGCGGTGCCAGCGGGTGCAGCGGGTCGATGGTGGTGGGGGACTGGCTGACCAGGACCGGAGCCAGGAATACGGCCAGGATCGCGATGCCGAGCATGACCAGCCCGACGATCAGCGTGAGCCGGCGCCGGGTGACGCTGCGGCGCCGGCCGGCGGCCTTGGTGGCCGCCTGCATCAGCAGCTCGGACGGGCTGGCCGCCCACGCGGTGCTCATCGTCCCGCTCGCTGACAGGTCCGGGGCTCGCTCGTCGCTCGCCGGAAAACCACCGGCGAGCTCATGTTCCGATCTCCTGTCCGACGCGCGGGTCCAGCGCGGCCTGGGCCAGGTCGGTCAGCAGGTTGATGATGACGATGATCACCGCGAACAGCAGCGTCACCCCCTGCACCACCGGGTAGTCGCGGTCATTGACCGAGTTGACCAGCAGGGTGCCCAGGCCGGGCAGCGAGAAGACGTTCTCGACCAAGACGGTCCCGCCGATCAGGTAGGCGAGGTTGACGCCGTAGACGGCCACCACGGCCAGGATCGCGATCCGGAACACGTGCCGCCACAGCACCTGGCGCCAGGGGATGCCCTTCATCCGGGCCGTATCGACGAACTCCGCCTGCAGCGCGGAGATGGTGGCCGCGCGCAGGCTGCGGACCAGGACGGTCGAGAACCCCAGCGCGATCGTCAGCGCCGGCAGGAACAGGTAGTACAGGTGCCCGATGAACCCGGTGCCGAAGCCGCTGATCGGGAACACGTGGGTGTGCACGCTGAACAGCAGGATGAAGATGATCCCCAGCCAGAATGTGGGCATCGCGAACGCGACCGTGAAGAAGATCCGGCCCGACTGGTCGACCACGCCGCCGGTGCGCAGCCCGGAGATGAAACCGATCGGGAACGAGATGAGCGCGGCCAGCGCCCCTGCGTACACGACCAGGAATATCGTCGGCGCGACGTGCGAAAGGATGACCGTGGTGGCCGGCTCGTCGTAGTAGAACGAGAAGCCCATGTTGCCGTGCAGGAGCCGGCCCATGTACAGGCCGTACTGCGTCCAGATGGGCCGGTTCAGGCCCAGGAAGTTGTCGATGGCCACGGCCCGCTGGTGGGTGTAGCTGCTGCCCAGGATGGCCAGGGCAGGGTCGCCGGGGATCAGCCGGAGCAGGAAGAACGTCACCAGCGTGATGCCGAACAGCACGATGACCGTGTGGACGAGTCGCCGCGGGAGTGTCCCGAAGCGGTTCACGAGGCTCCCCCCTACGGGGTCGATACGGTCAGCGTCTCCAGGGACAGGTCGTAGTTGCCCAGCGGCGTCACGTGGAACCCGTGCACCCAGTCACCCACGCCGTACCGGTAGGGGCTGTAGTCGATCACGATGAACGGTGACTGCTGGTAGACGGTCTGCTGGATCTGGTCGTACATCTGCTGCCGGGTGCTGTCGTTGAGCTCGCCGCGTGCCTGCGTGACCAGACTGTTGACCTGGTTGTTGCACCAGTAGCTGTTGAAGGCCTCTGCGCCGCCCTGGCAGTCGGCCCCGAACGTCGCGACCTCGTCCGGGTCGATGATGTCATTGGTCCAGTACCGCTCGCCCATCTCGGAGTGGCCGCCGTCTTCCTTGTTGTAGGCGGTCAGCAGCTCATAAGACTGGATGCTGACGTTGATCCCGACGGCGGCGAGTTCGGACTTGAGCACGATGGCCTCGGCCTGGCCGGCCACGTCACCGCTGACCGTGATCAGGAAGGTGTTGAAGCCGTGCGGGTAGCCGGCCTGCGCCAGCAGTTGCTTGGCCTTGGCCGGGTCGTACGGGTACGGCTGGATGCTGGAGTCGAAGAACTTCATCTTGTAGGGCATGAACGAGGCGCCGGGGGTGGCGTGCCCCTGGTAGGCGAGCTGCACGATCGCCTTCCGGTTGATCGCGTAGTTCAGGGCCTCGCGCACGAGCTGCTTCTTGAACGGGGCGAAGTGCTCGTCCAGCTGGACGAAGTCCACCCGGGTGGACGGGTAGAGCTGCACGCTCAGGCCGGGCGTGCTGTTGATCTGGCTGACCAGGTTCCCCGGCGGGTTCTCGATGATGTCGACCTTCTTGCTCTCCAGCATCAGCACCCGGGTGTTGTCGTCGGGCACGATGAGGACCCTGACCTTGCTGATCTTGGGCTTGGTCCCGTAGAAGTACGGGTTGCGGGCCAGGTCCACCTCGCTGTCGGGGTTGAAGGAGGTGACCACGAACGGGCCGCTGCCCACCGGGTGCTGGAAGAACGAGCTGCCCTGCGCCTTGACCAGGCTCTCCGGCACGATCGAGTAGGCGTACATGGCCAGGTCGGCGAGCAGCGGAGCGTGCGGCTGCGACAAGGTGATCACGACCGTGTGCTGGTCCGGCGCGGTGATGGTCTTGACCGCGGTCAGCAGGAACCCCCAGCCGCCGGCGAACGCGCGGGACCGCTGGATCGAGTAGACGACGTCGTTCGCGGTCACCGGCATGCCGTTGGAGAACTTCGCGTTCGGGCGCAGGTGGAAGGTGTAGGTCAGGCCGTTCGAGGAGATAGTCCAGGATGAGGCCAGGTCGGGCAGCAGGCCGGTGCCGGTCGAGTTGGGCTGGAGCAATCGGCTGTACAGGTTCTGGTCCAGCCAGATGGACTCGTTCACCGAGTTGGCCTCGGGGTCCAGCGTGTCCACCTTGACGGCGTTGGCGATGACCAGCGTGTTGCCGGTAGTCGCCGTGCTGGGGCTGGAGCCGCCGGTAACCCCGCTGGGCGTGGCCGAGCCGCTGCATCCCGCCGCGGCCATGGCGAGCGCGATGACGCCCGCGGTGAGTATCCCGGACCGGGTGGCTCGGAGCATCGCGCGCCCCCTTCGTCGATTGTCGACAACCTGGCCTTACTGTAGAAACGTGCCCCCGGCCCGTCAATACTCAGCGACCGTCCGTTATACCCTCTTTACAGGCATGGGCGTTGCCCGTGCAGGCAGGTAGGGGCGGACGGGCACCACGTGGGGTCGGCCTGGCCCGGGCCGGCCGTCGCGTGCGCCGGGCCGGTATTGACTTGCGAGCACCTGTACGACAACAATCGTTGATTGTCGACAATCGGTCGATTTCCGGCACTGCAAACGAGGGTGGATGACGTCCGACGGGATCACCGGGACCGCCGGGGGATCAGCGGGGGGACCGGTGGGGGAGGCACGGCGGGTGGCACCGGGAGCGGCGCCGTGGTGAGCGTCCTGGTGGCCACGCCGCTGGAACCGGAGCACGCCGCCCGGATCGAGGCCGCCGACCCGCGGGTGTCGGTGCTGTACGAGCCGGACCTCCTGCCGGTTCCGCGCTATCCCGCCGATCACAGCGGGGTGCCTCGCGCGCTGTCCGCGGCCCAGCTTGACCGCTGGTCCGCGCTGCGGCGGCAGGCCGACGTCAGCTTTGACTTCGACTGGCAGGCGCCGGCCGACATGCCCCGCAACTGCCCGCGGCTGCGCTGGGTGCAGGGCACCAGCGCGGGCATCGGCGGGTTCCTGGAGCGGACCGGCCTCGCGCGCACGTCGCTGGTCTTCACCACGGCCAGCGGGGTGCACGGCACCCCGCTGGCCGAGTTCGCGCTGCTCGGGCTGCTGTACTTCGCGAAGGGCATGCCCCAGCTCGCCCGCTGGCAGGAGCAGCGGCACTGGCAGGCGCACGCCGCCGGCCAGGTCGCGGGTTCCCGCGTGCTGCTGGTCGGGCTGGGCGGCGTCGGCCGCGCGGTCGCCCGGCTGCTGTCGGCGGCCGGGGTCGAGGTCGTCGGGGCCGGCCGCCTCCCGCCCGCCGAGCGCGCTGCCGACGTCCCCGGCCTGGCCTCCTGCATCGCGGTGGGCCAGATCGACCATGCGCTGCCGGACGTGGACGCGCTGGTCCTCGCCTGCCCGCTGACCGAGCAGACCCGGCACCTGATCTCGGAGCGTGAGCTGCGGCTGATGCGGCCCGGCGCGGTCGTGGTGAACATCAGCCGGGGCCAGGTGATCGACGAGGACGCGCTGGTCGGCGCGCTGCGCCGCCAGCATCTGGGTGGCGCGTTCCTGGACGTGTTCGCGGCCGAGCCGCTGCCCGCGTCCTCGCCGTTGTGGGAGATGCCGAACGTCATCATCTCGCCGCACTCGGCCTCCACGGTCGCCGCCGAGAACGGCCTGCTCACCGAGCTGTTCACCGACAACCTGCAGCGCTGGCTGGCTGGCCGGCCGCTGCGCAACGTCTACGACCGGGCCGCGGGGTATTGACCGGGCTCCGGGAGCGCTCCAGGGAGCGCGCTCCCGGCCAGCACTGAGCGAGAGGCAGGAACGACCATGACGGCAGACAGGATCCGGGTCGCGGTGGTCGGCACCGGGCGCTGGGCGCAGGTGGCGCACATCCCGGGCTGGCAGCGGGACCCGCGGGCGGAGGTGGTCGCCCTGGCCGACGTGGACGAGACCGCGCTGGGCGCGGCCGCCGACAAATTCGCCGTGCCCCGGACCACCACCGACTACCGCGCGCTGCTGGACGACCCGGGCATCGACGTCGTGGACGTGGTGACCGGCAACCGGCCGCACTTCGGCGTCTCCTGGGACGCGCTGTCGGCCGGCAAGCACGTGCTCTGCGAGAAGCCCGTGCATATCGACTACCGCAAGACGCGGCAGGCCGCCGAGCTCGCGGCGTCCCGCGGGCTGCGGACCAAACTCGGGTTCACGTTCCGGTACGCGCCCGCCGTCATGTACGCCAAGGAGCTGATCGACGCGGGCTTCGTGGGCGAGCCGTACATGTTCAACGGCTACGAGCAGAACAGCCAGTGGATCGACCCGGCCACGCCGCTGCGCCAGTTCGACCCCGACGCCGACCCGTCGCAGGTCGCCGTGTCCTCGATCGAGGGCTACGGCGCCCCGATCATCGACATCATGCACTGGTGGCTCGGCCGGCCGCTGACCGCGGTGGTCGGCACCATGCGCAACTTCGTGCCCGAGCGCATGATCCGCGACACCGGCCGGATGACCCGGGCCAACATCGACGACGGTGACATGTGGATCGCCGAGTTCGGCCCGGACGTGCTGGCCTCGATCCAGTCGTCCTACGTGACCGTCGGCAACTACCCGGGTATCGAGGCGCGCATCTACGGCTCCGAGGGCGCGCTGATCGTCCGGCTGGTCGATGAGTTCGGCATCTGCCAGACGATCAAGACGGCGCGCAAGGACGCGGTGGAGTTCGTCGAGCAGGAGATCCCGGCCCGGTTCTTCCCGCTCGGCGGCCACTCCCGGGAGCCGTGGGACTACCTGTTCTACTCCAACCTGGTCTCCGACTTCACCAGCGAGATCCTCGACGACCACCGGGCCAGCCAGGGCGACTTCGCCCAGGGCGCGCTGGTGCAGGAGACCATCAACGCGTTCGAGGCCTCCCACCGGGCCCGCGCCTGGGTAACCTTCCCGCTCGGCGCGCCGGACCCGGCCGACACGGCGGGCGCGGCGTGAACGTCACCACCAACGCGGGCCGGCTGGTCCGCCAGGTGCTCGCCGGGGAGGTCTGGCCCGCCCTGGCCGACCGCCACGCCTACCGCGTGGGACCCGACGGCCAGCCGTTCGTGCTGCCGGGCATGGGCGGGGTCACGCTGGGCGTGCACTGCGGGGACCCGGCCACCGGCTATGCCTCCGACCACCTGGAGCCCGGCGCGTCGGTCCGGCACCGCGACCCCGGCGCGAACATGGCATTGCAGTTCCTGACCTGCGTCGGCAACGAGGTACGGGTGGCCTCCGGGCCCGCCGACGGGACCCTCGGCCACGTTATCGGCCAGCACGCGTACGTGCTGGCCGACTTCCCCGAGGCGGCCGCCGCGGAGCTGACCGTCGGCGACGCGGTCACGGTCATGGCCCGGGGGCAGGGACTCACGCTGGCCGAGCATCCGCAGATCACGGTCAAGAACTGCGACCCCGGCCTGATCGAGCGGATGCCGGGCGGCACCAGGCCGGATGGCCGGCTCGAGGTGCACGTGGCCGCGCGGGTCCCGGCCGAGGCGATCGGGGCCGGGGCCGGGATGATCTCGGAGTACGCCAACACCGACCTGATGGGCGCGTACGCCGGGCTGGGCGACGACCTGTCGCTCGGCCTGGAGGGGCTGCGGATCGGCGACATCGTCGCGCTGGCCGACGCGGATCACCGGTACGGCCGGGGCTACCGGCCCGGCTACCTGACCATCGGGGTCATCTCCACCGGCCAGTGCCTGCTGTTCGGCCACGGACCGGGCCCGAGCACGCTGCTGAGCGGGCCCACCGAGGCCTTCCACGTGGTGGACGACTCCGACGCGAACCTGGCCAGCTGGCTTCACCCGCAGCCCGAGGTCCGGGCGGCCGTTCCGCCCCCCCGGGCGGCCCGGTGACCGCGCTGCGGCCGGTGGCCGTCAACCTGCTGGGCGTCGTCGAGCACCCGGCGCTGGACGGCGGTCCGTGGCGGATTGACCGTGACGGCGCCCCGTACGTGCCCCTGGGGGACGGCGGGATCGTGCTGGACCTGCAGCTCGGGGATTCGGTGTTCGGGCTGGCCGGCGACCACGCCGCGCCCGGTGCCTGCCTGACGCACCCGGACGCTGCGGCCGGGCACGCGCTGTCGGCCTACGCCTGCATCGGCAACACCGCGCGGGTGCGCACCGGCCGGGCCGCGGGCGCGCGCGGCGCGGTCCTGGGCCAGCGCGGGGAGGAAGGCCGCGTGATCGTCGGCTTCGGCCAGGCCGACCTGGCCCGGATGCGGCCCGGTGACCAGGTGGCCGTGCGCGCGTTCGGCCAAGGGATGCGGCCGGAGGCCCTGCGGCCAGACGTTATGGTCATGAACCTCGACCCTGACGTGCTGGCCCTGCTCCCGGTCGCGATGCCGGACCGCCACGACACGGCGGTGACCGTCGGCGTCCGGATGACCGTGCCGAGCAAGCTGGCCGGGAACGGCATCGGCCGGCCGGCCGCGGGATGGGACCTGGACCTCCAGCTGCCGCCGCCGGGGCCGGACGGCGCCGGAGACCTGCTCCTAGGGGACCTGGTCGCTGTCACCGACCTCGACGCGCGGTGGAATATTGGGTACCGACGGGACTGGGTGACGGTTGGCGTGGTGGCCCACGGGGGCAGCCCGCTGCCCGGGCATGGGCCCGGCATCACGCCCATCCTGACCGGGTCGGCCGGGGCGCTCCGGCCGCGGCCGGATCCGGCCGGTCACGTCGGCTTGACCGGGGCGGTGCTAAAACTACAGTGACTGACGACGCCCCCCGATCCGGGTGAGGGAAAGTGGGAGCCATACTCGAGCACGTCTCGCTGCCGGAGGCGGTAGGCCGGGCCCTCCGGCGCCGCATCCTGAACAATGAGCTGCCGGCCGAGACCCGCCTCGTCGAAGCGAACCTGGCCGCCGAGTTCGGGGTCAGCCGGGGGACCATCCGGGACGCCATGCGCAGCCTGCAGGCCGAGGGCCTGATCGCGATCGTGCCCCGCCGGTACACCGTGGTGACCAGGATGTCACCCGACGATGCCGAGGACGTGTGCTTCGCCCGGTACGTGCTGGAGGACGCCGGCTTTGACCGCGGCTTCGGGCCGAACCGGAAGGACCTGGTCAGGAACCTGCGGCTGGCGCTCGAGCACATGTCGGTCGCCGCGCGGACCGACGACATGGACGCGCTGGTCGACAGCGACACCCGGTTCCACGAGCTGCTCATCGATGTGTCCGGACGGCACCGGCTCAAGGACCTCTGGTCCATGCTCAACAGCCAGATGGGCGCGGTGATGCGCGAGGAGATCGAGCGCCAGGGCATCAGCCTGCTCGACGCGGTCGACCGGCACCGCGCCATCTTCGACGCCGTCAGCGAGGGCGACCTCAGCCGGCTGCGCCAGGAACTGCGGGTCCACTACCTGACGGGGTTTCCGGACCGGAACGGTCCTGCGCCATCACCTCCGGATCGTGCAGGTGACACGTGACGCTGCGGCCGCCCGGCAGCTGAATCAGCGCGGGCTCGCGTACCTGGCAGACCGGCATGGCCATCGGGCAGCGCGGGTGGAAGTGGCAGCCGGCCGGCCGCTCGATGGCGTTCGGGATGTCGCCGGTCAGCGCGGGCTTGATCGTCTTGCGGTGGGTGGTGAGCCGTGGCGCCGCGCGGACCAGCGCCTGGGTGTACGGATGCAGCGGCTCGGCGAAGATCGCCTCCGTGGGCGCCTGCTCCACCACCCGGCCCAGGTAGAGCACGGCCGTGCGCTGGCTGATGTGCCGGGCGACATCCAGGTCGTGCGTGACGAACAGGTAGGTCAGGCCGCGTTCCTCCTGCAGCCGGATCATCAGGTTGAGCACCTGGGCCTGGATCGAGACGTCGAGCGCGGACAGCGGCTCGTCGGCGATGACGACCTCAGGCTCGACGGCCAGCGCGCGGGCGATCCCCACCCGCTGCCGCTCGCCGCCGCTGAACGCGTGCGGGCGCCGGCCCGCCTGGGCGGTGGACAGCCCCACCGTTTGAAGCAGCTCGGCCACCCGGTCCGCCCGGTCCTTGCGCCCCACCACGTGGTGCACCTTGAGCACCTCGGTCAGCGACTGGCCGATGGTCATCGTCGGGTTCAGCGACGAGTACGGGTCCTGGAACACGCCCTGGACCTGCCGCCGCACGGCGCGGGCGGTCTCGCTGCGGCGGTCCAGGACGCTCACGCCGCGGTAGCGGATGTCACCGCTGGTCGGCTGGTACAGGCCGAGCAGCAGGCGGCCGAACGTGGTCTTGCCCGAGCCGGTCTCGCCGACGAGCGCGAGGGTCTCGCCGCGCCGGATCGTCAGCGAGACCCCGTCCACGGCCTTGAGGGTCGGCTTGGCCCGGCCCATCGCGTCGCGCCCGGCCGAGAAGTGCTTGGCGACCTGCAGCGTCTCGATGATCGGCACGTCGGCGTCGCGGTCGGCCTGCTCGGCCGGGACCTGGCTAGCCGCGGTCACCGGGCTGCCCGTTCCCGGCGTGGGCGTGCAGGACGAACCGGCCTGCGTTGGAGCCGCCGTCTACCTCCAGCACCGTGCCGGTGATGTGCCCCGCGTCGCGGGAAGCCAGGAACAGTACCGCGCTGGCGATGTCCCGGGGATGGCCGGCCTGGCCGAGCGGGATCGACCGGACCAGCGCCGCGCGCAGGTCGTCGGGCGCGCGGTCCGGGTAAGCATCGCTCCACCCGCGGACGTCGATGTAGCCGGGCGCGACCACGTTCACCCGGATCCCGTGCGGCCCGAGTTCCATGGCGAACACCTTGCTCATGGTCTCGACCGCCGCCTTCGACGCGCTGTACGCGGCACCGGCCGGGCGCGGGTTGCGGGCTGAGCCGGTCGAAATGCTCACCACGGCGGCATTCCGCGCGCCGCGGGCCACGCAGTGCCGGGCGAAGGCCTGAGTCATCATGAAGGTGCCGGTAACGTTCACGCTGAAGACCCGCTCCCAGGCGTCGGCGGGCATCTCGAGCAGCGTGCCGTCAGGGTAGGAGGCCGCGTCGTTGACCAGGATGTCCGCCTTACCCCAGCGGCTGACCGCGGCGGCAATCACCTGGTCGGCCAGCCCGCCGCGGCCGATGTCGCCGATGATCGTGGCGATGCGCGGGTCGTCGGCGAAGCATCCGGAGTCCACCAGGTCGCAGACCAGGACCTGTGCGCCCTCGTCCGCGAATCCCCGCGCGATGGCGCGGCCGAGCCCGTTGGAGCCGCCGGTGACCACGGCGACCATGCCCCCGAACCGTGCCCCCGCCGCCGTGCCCTCCGAGCGCGCCTCCGGCACCGTGCCCTCCGAGCGCGCCTCCGGCACCGTGCCCTCCGAGCGCGCCTCCGGCACGACACCTCCAGTCAACGCCGTATTGTCGATTGTCGACTGAAAATCACTATAGGGGTCGGGGAGACCGGCTGGCCAGAGGCGGTCGGCTCGAGCTGGCCGGGGCGGAGTCGTTGATGGACCTGTTCACCGGAGTCGGCGTGGCGCTGGTCACCCTCTTGGATGACGCGGGCGGCGTCGACGCCGCAGCCACCGGCTCGCTCGCCGCCGAGCTCACCGAGCGCGGCATGCAGGCGGTCCTGGCCTGCGGAACGACCGGCGAGGCGGGCACGCTCACCGACGACGAACGTGGCGAGGTCATCCGCGCGGTGCGCGACGCCGTGCCGGCGGACATCCCGGTGCTGGCCGGCACGGGCGCCACCAGCCCGGGCCGCGCGGCCGAGCTGACGGCGGCCGCCGCCGCAGCGGGCGCGGACGCGGTGCTGGCCTGGCCGCCGCCCGGCAGCGAGGACCTGGCCGGCTACTACGCCGCGCTCGTCCGGGCCGCGGGGGGCCTCCCGGTGCTCGCCTACCACATCCCGTGGGTCTCGTCGCCCGGCGTCCCGGTCAGCGCGCTGGCCAGCCTTCCGGTGGCCGGGCTGAAGGATTCATCGGGCGACCCGGACCGGCTGCTCGCGGAGGTCGCGCACTATCCGGGCTGCACTTTCGTCGGGTCGTCGGCGCTGCTGGCCCTGGCCGGGCCGCTGGGCGGCACGGGCGCGATCCTGGCCGTCGCCAACGCCGAGCCCGAGCTGTGCTGCGCGGCGTTCGCCGGCGACGCTGTGGCTCAGCACCGGCTGATCGACGTTCACCTCGCCGTCCGCGAGGGCGGCGTGCCGGCCCTCAAGCGGATCCTCGCCGAGCAGCGCGGCACCCCTGCGCTGAGTCGGCTCGGCTGACGTCCGGCACGGCTGACCGTTGGCCGGACGGTATAACGGTCTTCTGTATTGCCGCCGACGAGGAGTGCTGCCTGTGGCTGGACTCGCCCAATCGCCGTCCGCCGCCGAGGAGCCGCCAGGCCCGGCGCTGATGACCGGCGCGCCGCCGTTCCCGCCGCAGTCGCGGGTGACGCTCGCGAACTGGCAGGACCCGCCGTTCAACCGGTGGGCCTTCCAGCACATCCGCGAACTGATCCCGACGGCGAGGATCGCGCGCGCGGAAGGGCCGGCCTCGCCGCTGCCGCGCGCCGAGCGCGACGTCCTCGGCCTGACGTTCACCGACTCCGACCGTGAGCTGACCGTGGCCGAGCTGCTGGAGGAGACCTACACCGACGGCTTCCTGGTGCTGCACCAGGGCCAGGTGGTGGCCGAGCACTACTTCAACGGCCTGGCGCCCGACGTCCCGCACCTGCTGATGTCGGTGTCCAAGTCGGTGACCTCCGCGGTCGCCGGGACACTGGCCGGGCGGGGCGAGCTGGCGGTCTCGGCCCGGGTGGAGGAGATCGTCCCGGAACTGGGCGGCACCTCGTTCGAGGGCGCGACCGTGCAGGACCTGCTGGATATGCGGGCCGGCACCCGGTTCGACGAGAGCTACGACAACCCCGAGGCCGACGTGCGCACCTACGAGCGGGTGTACCTGTGGCGCCCGGATAACGGGAAGCCCCGCCCCGCGGACGCGCTCGGCTACTTCGCGACGCTGACCAACGACGGGCCGCACGGCGGCCCGTTCCGGTACCGCTCGATCCTCACCGACGTGCTGGCCTGGGTGATCGAGCGGGCCGCCGGGGCGCGGCTGCACCAGCTCATCGCCTCCGAGCTGTGGCAGCCGATGGGCGCCGAGTTTGACGCGGAGATCACCGTCGACGCGCACGGCAACCCGATGGCCGACGGCGGCATCTGCGCAACCCTGCGCGACCTGGCCCGGTTCGGCCAGCTGTACCTGCAGCGCGGCCAGGTCGGTGACCGCGTCATCGTGCCCGGCGCCTGGATCGACGACACGATCCGGGGTGGCCCCGACGGGGCCGAGGCGTTCGTCGCGGGGAATCATGCCGCCGGCCCGCCGGGCGCGCACTACCGTAACTGCTGGTGGGTCTGGTACCCGGCGTTGCCGTTCTATCAGGCGTCGGGCATCAACGGGCAGAACGTCTACGTGCACGTGCCGTCGCAGACGGTGGTGGCGAAGCTGTCGACCTGGCCGACCGCGCTGAGCCCGGCCGCGGACCGCACCGCCCGGGCCGTGCTCGCGATAGCCAGTGCCCTGCAGGCCGGCCATCTTCGCGGCTAGGCCGGCCGCAGGGCACTGGGGTCCGGGGCGCCGATCGCCGTCCGGCGCCGGCGCGCTGGTTACGCGGCCGGGCCGGCGCCCAGGGTCACGCTGGCGGACTGGGACTGGCCGTCCTGATCCGTCCAGCCGATGGTGACGGTGTCGCCCGCGCGGTGTTGCTCCATCGCCGCCTGCAGCGCGGACGGCGAGGAGACCGCCTGGCCGTCGACCGAGGTGATCACGTCACCCGCGGTGATGCCGGCGTTCTCGGCGGCCGATCCCGGCAAGACCCCGGCGATCGGGGCCCCGCTGCCGGCCGGCACGCCCTCGGCCTCGGCGTTGCTCGCGGACGCGACCTCAACCCCCAGGAACCCGGTGGCGCCGATGTGCACCGTGGCCGAGGCGTGGCCGGCCTCGATCTGGTCGGCGACGGAGAGCGCCTCGTTGATCGGGATCGCGAAGGCCTGGGTCGCGGTGGTCTGCGCCGCCTGATACGGCGAGCTGGACGACGAGCCCGCGGTGTCGATGCCGATCACCTGCCCGGCGGTGTTGACCAGCGGACCGCCCGAGTCACCCGGCTGGATCGGGGCGTTGTGCCTGATGAGCCCGCTCAGTTGCTCGGAGGTGCCGGATCCCTCATCCGAGGCGGTGATCGCGGCGTTGAGTCCGGTGATCTTGCCGGCGACGACCGACGGGGTGCCGCCCTTGCCCTCGGCGTTGCCGAGCGCGACCACCTTCTGGCCGACCGCGGCGGTGGAGGAGTTGCCCAGGTTCACGGTCTGCAGCCCGGAGGCTCCCTGCAGCTGCAGCACCGCAACGTCCTTGGTCCGGTCATAGCCGACGACCTTGGCCTGGTAGCTGCGGCCGTTGCCGATGTCGGTGACCGTGATCGAGGTGGCGCCGTCGATGACGTGGTTGTTGGTCAGCACCTCGCCCGATGACGTCAGCACCAGCCCGGTGCCGGCCGCCTGGGCCTGCTGGTAGCCGAGCGTGGAGACGATGTCGACCAGGCCGGGGTCGGTCTGCGCGGCGATCTGATAGGCGCTCAGCACCGGGGAGCTCTGGCCGAGTCCCGCGCCCTGCAGGCCGAAAAACGTGCCCAGGCCGACCGCGAGCGCGACGCCGGCCATCAGCGCCGGGCGGCCGAAACGCCGGACCGGGCTCTTCGGGGCCGAGTGGCGGCCTCCGCCGTACCCGGCCGGGATGCCATAGCCGGCCGGGTAGCCGTAGCCGCCGGGGTGACCGGCGCCGCCGCCGCGCGCCTGATCGCCGTAGCCGACCCGGTAAGCCGGGTCGGGGTAATGGACCGAGCTGTCCTGGCCCGGGTAGCCGTCTGCGCGATAGCCGACCGAGTCCGCGCCGGGCCCGGACGGACCGGGCGGCGTCTGTCCCGTCTCCGCTGGAGTCGGCGGATCGTTGTTGCTGCTCATCGGAACGGTCCCCTCGGTGCTGATCGTCCTTCTTCGACGGTTCCA
>Ga0335073_10008173_pt1 | contig 14671 bp, 9 predicted proteins | sample Lox_Sample_22_FD_207093 | JGI IMG/M metagenome (GOLD analysis project Ga0335073, IMG submission 207093) | Soil microbial communities from Loxahatchee National Wildlife Refuge, Florida, United States - Lox_Sample_2.2 | ecosystem: Environmental > Terrestrial > Soil > Wetlands | place: USA: Florida... | reverse complement strand
AATCGTTGAGAAACTCACCGCCGAACAACAAAGCAAAGGCCCGGCAAAGTAGTTCGGCGAAAATCGCAGCGGGGCGATATGAATCCTCAGTCGCAAGCCCATACTCCGGTGTTGCTTTACTTAGGTTCAGTCAGGTTCAACACCCGATCAGCAGCCACGTTTCGCAACTTCTGCACGGAACCTGAGGGCCAGTGAATCTCGACGAGTTCTGTACGCTTCTCTGCTCCCAGACCGAAATGCACCGGACCGTCGCTTGACGACGCGTAACCCACGCTGGTGGTCATGTGGTTGTATTGCTTGCCGGCTTTTGTGACAACTTTGATTCGCGCACCGATACCGTCACGGTTGCTCCTGGTCCCGCGCAGCGCAATGTCCAGCCAATGGCCGGAGTTCCGGCTACGGTTCATCCAAATCTCCGGGTTTCGTTCTAATGCGGTCACCACCACATCGGTCCGACCGTCTCCATCGAGATCGCCGAAGGCACAGCCGCGATGGCGTGCCGCTGGAGATGCGTCCAGTCCGGCTTGCTCGACTAGCTTGGTCCACGTTCCATTTGCGCCCGGATTGCGAAACACTGCGTTGTCTTGATCTACGGGTTGACCGGGGAGCGATACCGATTGAACGTGCCCGCCGCTGACAAACAGATCCTTCCAGCCATCATTATCGAAGTCGTATAGGCCGGCGCAGTATCCGGACATGTCCCGGCTGGCGTCGTGCATGCCGATCGGGGTCGTGACCTCGCGAAAATTACCTTTCCCGGTATTTTGGAACAGCGGGAAAGTCTGGTTGATGAGCGCAACGAAAGCGATATCGGGGTAGCCATCATTGTTGAAGTCCCGAAAATCCGTTCCCATGCCAGAGACAAAACTGCCGTCTTCTGTAAGGGCCACGCCAGCCTCAAATGCAACTTCTTCGAATTTATTCCCGAGATTATGGAAGAGCGAATTGTAGGAAGCATCATTGGTCACGAATAAATCGGGGCGCCCGTCCAAATCATAATCAGCCATAGCCACGCCCATCCCTTTGCCGACGTGATCGCGAACACTCCACTCCTTCGAAACCTCACGAAAAGTTCCATCACCATTATTTAAGAAGAGCTGATTGGGTTGACCCTTGAAGAACTTCGGATGGCAGTAGTCGCCGACTTCGTGAAATCCGCAGAGGGCCGTCGCAGAGTAGTTCCACTGAAGATAGTTGACGACGAAAAGATCGAGCAGACCGTCTTTGTTCACGTCGACCCATGCGGCAGTGATCGCCCAAAGGGGGCCGTATTCAGGATCGGGACGATTGAGTGCGGCATCCAGCCCGGATTTCAGGGTGACATCGGTGAAGGTGCCATCGCCGTTGTTGTGGTAGAGAGTGCTGTGGTGCACGCCGGCCACGAAAAGATCCGGATGGCCATCGTTGTCGTAATCGCCGACCGCTACGCCCATGTCGTAACCGACGCCGGCGAGTCCCGCAGCGTCGGTTACATCTGTGAAAACCCCGTTGCCGTCGTTCCGAAATAAATGATTGCGGTATTTGGGATCATCTTTTTTCAACGTTGCTGTGTTTGCGCCGTTGGTGAAGAAAATGTCTGGCCGTCCGTCGCCGTTGTAATCGAAGATGGCGACGCCTCCTGCCATGGTCTCCGGCAGGTTCTTTGCGGGAGTTTCATCGTTTTCGAGATGAAAAGGAAGAGTTTTGAGTTCAAAGCGGATGGGGCTTGGCGGGTCGGCGCTAGCCAGAAACAAGTAGAAGCTGGCACCACACAGCATTGCGGAAATCGTAAGGCGAGCGATCTTGAGCATCAGGAAAATGGGCCGAAGCGCCTCCTGATTTTACGCAACGATTGCCCGGAATGCATTGTCTAAAGTCGTTGAGAAAATCGTTTGTGTAGTGGGGCTCACGGGAGTAACATTTCGTGCCGAGGTATATCTCATGCCCCGAAAATCTCTTCTCGCGCGGGTTGCCATTCTTCTGCTATGCGCATTTTTTTCTGCGATCATGCTGGCGCAGTCGACTTCCAATAGCTCGAGTTCGCAGCCGTACATCTGGAGAAATGTCAGGGTCGTAGGGGGTGGCTTTATTACAGGCATCGAGGCGCATCCCTGGGCGCCGGATTTGGTTTACGTTCGGACCGATATTGGCGGCACTTATCGCTGGAATCCTTTGACGCAAAGCTGGCATTCGATTCTCGACTGGGTCACGCCGGACAACTGGGACCTACAGGGCACGATCAGTGTGGCACTCGATCCTACCGATCCGCGCAAGCTTTATTTGGCGCAAGGAGAATACGTCGAATCCTGGGCGCCGAATCCGGGCGCGGCGATTTTTAAATCGACAGACTTCGGCGATACCTTTACGACAATCTCCCTTCCTTTTCAGTTGGGATCGAATGAGAATGGCAGATTTTCCGGCGAACGGCTAGCGGTTGTGCCGTGGTCGCCGAATGTTCTTTACCTCGGAACCAACGTGAACGGATTATGGCAGAGCACGGATTACGCGAATACCTGGTCACAGGCGGCGAGTTTTCCGATCACCGGGCAGGTGAATAACGACAAGGCCGGCGTCATCTTCGTGATGTTCGGCCCACTGCTGCCGCATTTGAAGTATGGGACGATTTACGTCGGCGTGTCCGATCCGAGCGGCGGGCTATATGAGAGCACGGACAACGGCAACACCTGGCAACTCATTCCCGGCCAGCCAACCGGAGTTGTTCCCACCAACGCCGCCCTGAGCGCGAACAGCAATTTGTATGTGACGTATTCGAACCAAGCCGGACCGAATGGTGCAGGTGACGGCGCGGTGTGGAAATTCAACGTTAAGACGGCGCTGTGGACGGACATTACGCCGCCCGATTCGATCAGCTCGGCGGTGAATTATGGGTACGCCAAGGTTGTGGTCGATCCATGGAATGCGCAGGCGCATTCGGCTCGTTGCCCAAAGCCTCCCAGGTTGCGCCGGCATCGCGGCTGCGAAAAATTTCGTCGCCGGGATAATAGCGGTCGAGCGTCGAAGCCATGACCGTATTCGGATGCCACGGCGCGAGTGTGCCAGGCGACATCATGGGCAACTGGATCGGCGCCATGTCGCTCGATCCGTGGGACCCGAATCATCTTCTCTACGGCACGGGACAAACGCTGTACACGACCGACCGGGTCGCAAATGCGGATAACGGCGGAGTGGTTCCGTGGCGAGTGGGCGCATTGGGAATTGAAGAGACAGCGGTGCAGGATCTGATCAGCCCGCCGGCGGGTGCGCACCTGCTAAGCGCGTTGGCTGACATCGGTGCGTTTCGCCATGACAATTTCAACGTCTCACCACCGCAGGGACAATTTCACACGCCTTCAATCACGACGGCAACAAGTATTGACTTCGCGCAGAACAACCCCAACTTGATCGCAGTCGTCGGGTGGCCGAGTTACGCGCAGACGCTTTGCGGCGGCTACTCGATGGACCAGGGAAATACTTGGACCGTTTTCACCGACGCGCCGGGATGCACCAACGGCCCAGGCGGCATTGCAATCTCGGCAGATGGCTCGCACTTTGTGTGGGCGCCGAGCGCTGGCGTGACCGTGTATTCAAATGATGGCGGACAAACGTGGACGGCTTCTTCCGGCGCTCCTGGATATAACGGGGCAGTTGTTTCTGATCGCGTGAACCCGAACAAGTTCTACATGTTCGATCAAAGTTCCGGCACGTTCTATGCCAGCACCGATGGAGGTAAAACATTTGTAGCCGGGGCAGTGGGATTGGGCACGTACAGCTTTAAGCAGATCAGCGTTACGCCAGGTGTCGAAGGCGATGTCTGGCTTTCGCTGCAATGGAACGGATTGTGGCATTCGACTGATTCCGGTGTGAGTTTCTCTGAAGTTGGTTCGGTGGTGTGGCCGGATTCAATTGGCTTCGGCAAACCGGCACAGGGGAACACATACCCGGCTATGTATTTGCTTGGGCGACTCACGTGGAGCGGGCCCGGATATCCAACTAGCGTTTTCCGCTCGGATGATGGTGGCAATACCTGGACGCCAATTGCTGATCCTCAGCATCAATACGGCAATCTCACGCTCGTAATCGGCGATCCGCGCGTCTATGGACGCATTTACATCGGCGCGAACGGCCGCGGAATCATCTACGGAGACATAAATTCCAGATAGTAGTTGCTGTTAAAGGGGACTAAAGAAAGAGTGCTGTGATAGCACTTTCTTTTATTCGGGTCGAACTGTGGCGAGCGGCGAATTGTGAGATAGAATTTCAGATTCGCAAGCTCAAGATCGCGTGTCGTTGTGGGATGACCAGTCACTCTAATCGTTGGGCAAAAGAGGTAATCGCCACACTCGCGATTCTGCTTCTCCTCCTGCCTGGTTCGCGTGTCGTGGCCCAACAATCATCTGGGTTAACGATTGAAGGTACCGTGCGCGACTCGCGTGGCGGACCGATTGCCGGCGCTTCCATCGAGCTTCTAAAGAGCGACAACTCCGCGGCAGAAATGCAAACTCAATCGGACGCAGCGGGGAAATTTTCGATCTCAGAAAAAAGCCCGGGTACTTATTCGTTACACGTGCAAAAACCCGGTTTTGGGGACGTAGTTGAGACATTGACTGTTCCGTTCAGCGAACCACATTCCTGCGAGATCGTTCTGATTCGTTTGGAAGCCCACGCCGACAATTCTCCTTCAGGAATTCAGTTCAGCGATAACCCCGATTTCACTGTCGCTGGAGTGACGGATTGGACTGCGGCTGGGGGACATGGATCGGACGTGAGCTTGCGAACCAGTGAAGCGTTGGCGCGAGAGACGCGGGTGCTTGAAACAACAAAGCCTGCGGGGAATTCGAACGACTTGCAACGTCGACGAGAAAAGCTTCAGGAGGAATTGGCACGCCACGATAGCGCCGAGCTTCATCGCGAGTTGGGTGATCTCGATGAGCAGCTGAATGATTCACTTGCGGCCGTACACGAATATGAGCGGGCGGCGCAACTCGACCCCAGCGAGCAGAATTATTTCGCCTGGGGCACGGAACTGCTTCTCCACCGCGCCATCCAGCCCGCGGTTGAAGTATTCGGCAAAGGGGCTGCCGAGTATCCGCGTTCAGAACGCATGCTCGCAGGTCTCGGAGCGGCTCTTTACGCAAGCGGATTGTACGCGCAAGCTGCCGAGCGGCTCTGCGCGGCGTCTGATCTGAAGCCGTCTGATGCCACTCCCTATCTTTTTCTCGGCAAGATGGTGCAGGCGTCTTCGCAGCCGCTGCCTTGCTCCGAAGAAAAGCTCGCACGCTTCGAGCGCGATCAGCCGGGCAATGCCTTCGCGAATTACTATTATGCGCTGGCATTGTCGAAGAAGGGCGGAACAAAACAAGCGTCCGAAGTTGAGTCGGTGCTGAAAAAATCGATCGTTATTAACCCGGGTTTCGCGGAAGCCCACGTGCAGCTGGGAATCGTGTATTCCACGCGCAACCAAAATGGAAAGGCCATTACCGAATACGAGAAGGCGAAAGTGGCGAATCCAAATCTCGCGGAAGCGCGTTTCCGATTGGGCCAGGCGTACAAGAAAGCAGGCGAGCCCGACAAGGCGCGACAAGAGTTTCAGGCTTACGAACAGATTCAAAAATCAGAAGCAGCTAGTGTCGAGCAACAGAGGCGCGAGATCCAGCAATTCGTGGTCGTTTTCAAAGATCAGCCACAAATTTCTCCCCGTCCGTGAATCAATTTTGAAACGAGTCTTCGTCGCATCATGTCAGAGCGCGATTTGAACTCGTGTATAGTTTTGCGCATCGTTTTGGGAACGAAGGAGAAACATGAGAGCCCTCGCCTGTTTGTTGTTGATCATCAGCAGTCTTGTCGTTGTTCAAAATGCCAGTGCGCAATCCAGCTTCGATCTGCGGTCACCTGACAATCGCATTGAGGTCAGAGTCCGCACTGCCGGGCAGATCAGTTACGACCTCGTTTTAAATGGCGAGGCTGTGCTGGAAAAATCCACACTGTCTCTCGACGTGGACCACCAAAAGCTCGGAATCAACCCGAAGGTCATCAATGCAAAGAAAACTTCGCACGATGACATTGTTGAGCCGGTGGTGCACCAGAAATTTGCCAAGATTCGCGACCACTACAACGAACTAAGAATTAATTTTGATGGAAATTATGCGGTCGTATTTCGTGCCTACGATGAAGGCGTAGGTTATCGCTTTGAAACTTCGCTTCCGCAAAAGCAGGTGACAATTTACGGTGAGGAGGCGAACTTTAATTTTCCACGGGATTTCGTCGTTTATTACCCGCAGGAAGACAGCTTTTATTCGCATAACGAACGCAAGTATCTTCCGCACCACTTGACGGAGATTGCACCTCAGTTCATCGCCACGCTTCCTGCCGTGGTTGATGTCGGCGGCGGCGCGAAGCTGGCGATTGCGGAGTCGGACCTCGACGATTATCCGGGGTTGTGGCTGCGCGGGGCAGCTCCGAAATTTTCGCTTTCGGCCACATTTCCGCCGTACCCGACAAAATTAGTTCAGACCAGCGACCGCGATTACAAGCCGGTCGAAACCGCAGATTACATCGCGGTCACATCGGGCACGCGCACATTTCCCTGGCGAGTGATTGGCATTGCGCAACAGGATGGCGACTTGCTGACGAATGAAATTGTTTATCTGCTCGAGAGACCATCGCAGTTCACGGACACTTCATGGATCAAGCCGGGCAAAGTTGCGTGGGATTGGTGGAATGACTGGAACATCGATGGCGTGGACTTTCCCGCGGGGATCAACACGAAAACGTACGAGTATTACGTGGATTTTGCCGCCAAATATGGAATTCCTTACATCATTCTTGATGATGGATGGTACAAGCTTGGCAACCTGCTCGAAGTTACTCCGGATTTAAACATGGAAGAGCTGATCAATTATGCAAAGCAGAAAAATGTCGGCATCATTCTTTGGGCTTCATGGAAGACCCTCGACGACCAATTGATTCCTGCGCTAGACGAGTTTGAAAAATGGGGGGTGAAGGGAATCAAGGTTGATTTCATGCAGCGCAGCGACCAGATCATGATCGATTATTTTTACCGTGTCTGCAGCGAGGCAGCGAAACGACACATGCTGGTGGACTTCCACGGCGACCAGAAGCCGGCGACCATGATGCGCACCTGGCCGAATTTGATCAACACCGAAGGCGTGCGCGGTATGGAGTGGAGCAAGTGGAGTTGGGAATCGGAGCCCAAGCATAATGTGACGCTTCCGTTCACACGCATGTTCCTCGGTCCGATGGATTACACTCCGGGCGCGATGCGGAACGCCACGAGGGAGACATTCGCGCCAATCAATCACCAGCCGATGGCGATGGGCACACGTTGCCAGCAGCTCGCGATGTATGTGGTTTATGACGCGCCGCTGCAGATGCTCTCTGACAGTCCGTCGAATTATTTGCGCGAACCGGCGATCATGGATTTTCTTGGCCCGGTGCCGACAACGTGGGATGACACGCGCGTGCTCGATGCGAAGATCGCGGAATATGTTTTGGTCTCAAGAAGAAACGGAAACGACTGGTACGTGGGCGCAATGACCGATTGGGACCCTCGCGATTTGGAAGTGGATTTCTCGTTCTTGCCGGAAGGGAATTTCACGATGGAATCATACGAGGACGGAGTGAACGCCGACCGAAACGCCAGCGATTACGTGAAGAAAACGACTCAAGTCAATAGGACCACGAAGTTAAAGATTCATCTCGCACCTGGAGGCGGTTGGGCGGCGAGAATTCATCAGTAAAAGTTTAGTTTGCAAGTTGGACGGGTCTGGAGACCCGCCGCTACACGAGCATTTCAACGCGAGTGCGTTAGAAACTTTTCTTTTGCGGAAGGGCGCGCATGGCACCGGTCGAGATTCCCCCATCCACCAGCCACGTCTGCCCGGTCACGTAGCGGCTGGATTCGGAAGCGAGGAAAACGATCGCGCCATCGAGATCGCTCGGCTGACCGGGTCGCTTCAGTGGAATTCTCTCCGTCACGTATTCGACCCAGTCGTTATCTTCGTACATGATCTTGTTCTGCTCGGTGCGGAACCATCCGGGCGCAAGGCAGTTCACGGTAATGCCATGTTTGCCCCAGTCGTCGGCCAAGCTCATGGTGAGTTGCTTGATCCCACCGCGGCTTGCGCCGTAAGGCGCCAGGCCTGCATAACCGGCAACACTGGTCACCGATCCGATGTTGATGATCCGACCGTATTTTCGTGGAATCATTCTGCGTGCTACGGCCTGCGCGACAAAAAAACTTCCGCGTAGGTTCGTGTCGAGAACTAAGTTCCAATCATCCCAGGTTATCTCGAGCGCGGGCTTGCGGACGTTGCATCCGGCATTGTTCACCAGAATGTCGATTCGCCCGAAGGCTTCGTGCGCATCGGATGCCATGCGCTCGATGCTCTCCTGATTGCGAACGTCGAGTTCAAGCGAAACTGCCCTTCGTCCCAGCGCTTTGATCTCCGCTTCGAATGATGACAGCGAATCGCGCTTGCGGCTGGTAAGCACAAGGTCGGCGCCGGATCTACCCAACGCACGAGCGAAATATTGTCCGAGGCCGCGGCTGGTACCGGTGACAATCGCAACTTGTCCGGTCAAGTCAAAAAGTCCTCGATTGGTTTCCGGTGTGTTCATGCGCGGGCTCCGGGTTCGAGAACAACTTTCATCAGGTTGGGCTCGTGCGCATACAAACGCTCAAACCAGCGCGGACCTTCTTCGAGCGGCGCCACTGCAGTAATGAGCGGCTTCACATTGATCTTGCCTTCGCTCATCAGCTTGATGGCCTGCGGATATTCGCCGGACGAAGCACAAGACCCTTGCAGACGAATTTGCCGCGATACGACGATCTGCAATGGAATGGTGACCTCGGGTGTGACATTTCCCACGAGAACGACCGGGCCGCCTTTACGCACGCTATTGATGGCAGTGTGCACGGCAGGAGTGATACCAACTGCTTCAACCGCGACATCCACGCCCGCGCCGTCGGTCAAGGCGGAAAGCTGAGCTGCGAAGTCAGCGTTGGAGCTCAAATTCGCCGTAGCGCCGAGCCTTTGGCTGAGTTTTAATCGTGTCGCATCAACATCGGCGACGAACACACGCGAACAGCCGGCAACTGCGAGCGCCTGCTGCACAAGAAGACCAATCGTGCCCGCGCCTACAACGAGCGCGGTATCCCCAGCTTTAATCGGCGCAAGTGAGACTGCATGGAGCGCGACCGAGACGGCTTCGAGCAGCGCGGCTTCGGGAAAAGAAAGATTTTCAGGAAGTCGATGCACGATGCGCGCCGGAACAACCACAAATTCCGCGAACGCACCGTTGCGCCGGTAATCGCCGCAGGAAACACCCAGCACCTGGCGGCGATCGCACAGGTTCGCATCGCCGCGGCGGCAGTTGACGCAGTCGCCACAATAGACGGTGGAATCAAAGGTGACGCGGTCACCCTTCTTAAAACTCTTTGCATTTGAGCCGGCTTCTTCGACGACTCCTGCTGCTTCGTGTCCCATCACGATCGGCGGAATGCGCCGCCCGGATGAGCCGTCGTAGCCGTGCACATCGCTGCCGCAGATGCCGCACGCTGCCACGCGGACGAGAACTTCATCGCGACCGAGCTCAGGCACGGGAAGATCAGTGAGTTCGAGGCGGCGATATTCAGAGAGGAGGAGAGCTTTCATGGCAAACAGGTTTCAAGGTTGCAAAGTTTCGAGGTTTCCGATTGGCAAAACTTTCGCCTTCACGTTTGTTTTGCCCTTTTCTGAAACCTTGAAACGTTGAAACCTTGCATGTTCCAAGAGCGATTTCACTCTAGCACGAAACGTGCTCAGTACTGTCCCGGAGCGCCTGTGCGAATTATTCCGGCGTCTTCCTTAATCGTGAGTATCTGGTTCGCCTTCACGCGAGTGAAGCGCTCGACCTTCTGCGTGGTCGGCCACTTTATTTCGATGAGGTCGATTAGGTCCGCCTTGCCGATTCCGAAATGCAAACGCAGATCGCCTTGCGACATCACGCTCGATCCGCTGTGCAATTCATCGATTTGCGAATGCTTGCCTGTGACTACCCGCACGCGAGCGCCGATTGCGGTGCGATTGCACTTCGTTCCGATCAACTTCAGCTTGATCCAATTTTGTTTGTTGCCGCCGTCGTTTCGCAGAAGCGACGGCAGATCGTTCATGTTCAGCACGAGAACGTCGATATCGCCATCGTTGTCGTAATCGCCGAAAGCGGCGCCACGGCTGGAGAAGCGCTCGGTTATGCCGGGCCCCATCTCAGCAGAAACATCTTTGAATTCTCCGTTGCCCATATTGCGATAGACAAGCCGCGGATTCTTATAGGTCTGGCCGATATCGTGCGCGTCGATCTCGGGATAGACATGACCGTTGATCTGAATAATGTCCTGCCAGCCGTCGTTATCGTAGTCGACGAACCCGCATCCCCACGCGACATAGCGATTGTTGATGCCGACGCCGGAAGCGAAGGTTACATCGGTGAAGCTGCCGTCTCCGTTGTTGTGATAGAGGTTGCAGGTGTCGTCGGCGAAGTTCGTTTTAAAGATGTCGAGCCAGCCATCGCAATCGTAATCTCCAACTGCGACGCCCATTCCCGCCTGCTCGTGTCCGTTCTCGCTATAAGCGCACCCATCCATCACGGCAATGTCGGTGAACGTTCCGTCGTGATTGTTGTGAAAAAGAATGCTGGCCTCGGAATCGACGGCAACATAAATATCGGGCCAGCCGTCGTTATCAAAATCGTAAGACACCGCAGTGATGGAATAACGCGGGCCGGGCTTCAGGATGCCGGCTTTTTCGGAAACGTCGGTAAATGTGCCGTCACCGTTATTGTGAAATAAGACGTTGGTATCGCCCGGCATTCCGCGCGGGCCGCACATGACAGGGATGCCTTTCCATTGGCAGACCGGCGGGGGATTGGGGCCGGGAGTTTGGGCGGGATCGAGCTTGATGTAATGGCACACGAACAAATCGAGGTGCCCATCGCGGTCGTAATCGAGAAAGGTGCAACCGGCGCCCCAGCGAATCTGATCATCGTAGACGCCGGTTTTTTTCGTCACGTCGGTAAAAGTGCCATCGCCGTTGTTGTGAAAAAGAATGTTGTGGCCCCAGAAGCAGCAGAAAAGATCGTCCCAGCCGTCGTTGTCGTAATCGCCGACGCAGACGCCGGTTTGCCATCCGGTTCGCGCCAGCCCGGATTTCTCTGTGACGTTTGTGAATGTCCCATCGCGATTGTTTTTAAAAAGCTGAGACGTCGGAGCTTTGCCCTCAGGCCATTTTTCCCCAAGGCGCGTCCCGTTGGTGAGATAAATGTCGAGCCAGCCGTCGTTGTCGTAGTCAAAAAAAGCGATGCCGCTGCCCTTGGCTTCAATGATGTATCGCTTGTGATCGACGTCGCCCCACACATTCGGCACGTTGAGGCCGGCCTCGCGGGCAACGTCAACAAACTGCACCGGGGAAGCGGGAGTAGCGGCTGCAGTGGATGCGACCACGACGCGGCGATTCCATTTCCACAGAGGGGTCGCAAGCGCCTCCATCAAACTGCTGCCAAGGACTACCAGAGAAGAGCCCAGAAAATTCCGGCGCGAGGAGCTCATCGGCAACGACACCGCCGAAGGGGAAGAATGCCAATGAATAGATTGAACATCAATAGACTGAAGATGGTCGAGAAATTCATGATCTGATCACAGGGTCCGGTCGGCAATCAGCAATGCGAGTTGCAGCAGTTGCTGGCGCGCCTCTATCGGCATTGGCCCGCTATTGTTAACAGACGTTGCGGGTGCGCGTTCTAGAGCCTGCTCGATGCGGTTCACATCCAAACCGCCGGCACTGCTGCCTTTGAAGCGATTCAGCACCTCGCGGGCTTTTTCGATCTGCCCGGTTTCGTAATAAAAAACTCCCAGTGTCGAGTATCCTCCGGCCCATTCTGGCAGCAACTCCACGGCGCGTTCCAGTTGTTCCGCGGCGTGCGGCGTATCACCCTGCAAAACTGAGGTGAGGCCAAGGCCCCACAGAATTTTTCCGGAAGCCGGAATGCGCGCCAGACCTTTCTGCAGAGTTTCATGCGCTCCGCTTAAATCATCGGCGCGAAGTTGGACCAGCGCCAAGGAAAGATAGTACTGGTCGTTATCGGGATTTCGGGTGATCGCCTGCTGAAAAATTTCCTCCGCTTTTGGCGAATCGCCCAGGTGCGCGTAAATATCGCCCAGCAACGACAGATAAGCATCGTCCTGCTGGCCGGGGGCCGAGACGGTTTGGGCTGCACTCAGGGCCTGTTCATATTGTTGTTTGCGGAAGTAAGCATCGGCGAGGTCAAACTTGATGTCATCCGAATCCGGATTCGCCTTTAGCGCGGTCTGAAAGTGCTGAATGGCATCATCGTACAGGTGATATCTGGCGAGCAGCACGCCAACACCGGTTTGCGTCCGAAAGTCATCGGAGCTGATCTGATCGAGTTGAGCAATTGTCTTTTCCGCCTGATCGCGCTCGCCGAGTTTCAAACACGTCTCGGCGAGTAAATAAAGATTTTCGGGCTGACCGGGATTCTTCTGAATTTGCGCGGTCAGTTCGGCGACATCAAGCTGTGTGCGTTGCTCGGAGGACAGCTTTGAACGGTTATCCAGGTAGTCGAAAAGATGCTGAAAAGGATACGGGCCGGGAGAAGAATTTTTTGAGAGCGTCTGAAAAACGTTCAAATCTCTCTCCGCTGCCGCCATCTGATGCATGCTGCGCTCAACCATAGCCAGTTTGTAGTAGCCGGTGGCGGGATCATGACTGACCTTTACATATTTGCGCAACAACTCCGCGGCTTCGGCATACTTTTTGTCTCGCGTGCGCAGGTTGGCGAGTTCGAGCAAAGCATCGGCGAAATTCGCATTGGAATGCAGTGTTTCCTGAAACAGCTCGTCGGCACGCGCGTAGTTTCCCTGGTGTTCTTCGATAAAACCTACGTTGAACAGGCAAGAGGCGTCATGCGGATCTTTCTTTAACCCCTCATCGAAATATTTTTTGGCTTCGTCGAAGCGCCCGAGGTGACGATAAGAAAGCCCCATGAACGCGTACGAGCGCGCCGAGGGGTCAACTTCGATCAGCTTCTGAAACTCATCAATCGCCTTCTCGGTTCTGCCCGACATGAAATAACTTTCACCGAGCGCGGCACGCAGATCGGGGCGCTGTGGATCGATCTTCAATCCGGACTCAAGCAGTGGGATGGCGTCCTCGTAAAAATTCTGCATCATGCTCAGGCGCGCCATCAGGAAAATCACATCGGTATTTTGCGGAGCAATTTTGTGCGCCCGCACCAGCAACTCCAGCGCATCCACGGGCCGTTGTTGCTCGGAATAAACCTGGGCTAACAAATAAAGTGCGTCTGGCGAGCCGGGCTTGAGCTTTAGCGCGTGATTAAGCGCGGCTTCTGCATTCGAGTACTCTGCATCACGCAGATCGCATTGCGCCAAGTTGTAGAGAATCTCAAACGTTCCCGGCTGGAGCGAGTCGGCTTTTTCTAGTTCAACTTGGCCGAGCTTGTACTGCTTCTCAGAAGCCAACAGAGTGCCCAGTGTGAAGTGGAGTTGAACGTCGCTTTTCTTTTCAGAGGAAAGCTGTTGCGCGAGCTTCAATCCTTCCGCGGTCTTTCCCGATTGCAGGTACGCGCGCACGAGATTGAACTGTGTTTCGATGGTCTGTGGCCGCACGCGCAAGAAATGCGGAATGGCTGCTGAGGGTGAGCCTTTTGCAAGCAGAAGCAGGCCAAAGTTGTAATTGGCGTCGCTATTTGCCGGCGCGAGCGCGAGCGATTTCTTGAACTCGCTTTCCGCAAGTTCAGGTTTTCCTTCCGCCGCGTAAAAGTTCGCAAGATTGTTGTGCGTCTTGACCGAATTCGGATCGAGCTTCAGAGCGTGATCGAAGGCGTCCTGCGCTCCAGAATAGTTTTTCAAATGAGCGTCGATGATGCCCAGCAAGTTGTAAGCGTCAACTGTCTTGTCGCCTCGAACAAGCGCGGCCTCGGCGGCGTCTCTGGCTTCATCCACCCGCCCCTGAGCGAGCAGCTTTTCGACTTCAATCAGCGCCGGATCATTTTCGGAATGTGTTGGCGAATGCCGGTAGAGCGGAGCCTGCTGCGCCTGAGCAGCCGAGACCGTGGTCGCGATCGATGCCGCAATCGCTAGCGCGGCAAATTTACTCATCAACTTTCGCAGACAGGGAAGTGAGGTAGAAAACATCGGGGTCAACAGCTCATTGCGCAACAATGTCAATCAGTGTACCAGCCGCAAAGCCGGTCAGCGCGCGGGTCCTGAAGATTCTCCCACCACCAACTCGGCTCCGATCTCGTATTCCTTGCCATCTGGAGTCGCGGAGCCGGAAAGCTCATGTAAAGCGTCGGCGGCAATTTTTCCTAACATGTCGCGATGGATATCGACGGTGGTGATCGAAGGATTGCTGTATTCGGCCAATCGCGTTTTGTCGAAACCGGTCACCGAGATATCATCCGGGACCCGCAATCCTAGTTTCATAAGGCCTTTAATTACGCCGACTGCGGTCAAATCATTAACCGCGATTACTGCCGTGGGTCGCGGCAAGAATTCTGCGAGGGAAAGGCCCGCATTCATTCCGCCTTCGAAACGCAAGTCTCCGGGAAGAACCGGGCCAGGCTCGAGCCCAAGCGACTTCATGGATTCTTCGTAGGC
>Ga0335073_10008172_pt1 | contig 14671 bp, 14 predicted proteins | sample Lox_Sample_22_FD_207093 | JGI IMG/M metagenome (GOLD analysis project Ga0335073, IMG submission 207093) | Soil microbial communities from Loxahatchee National Wildlife Refuge, Florida, United States - Lox_Sample_2.2 | ecosystem: Environmental > Terrestrial > Soil > Wetlands | place: USA... | reverse complement strand
ACTTTCACCGAAAATGGGAATCATGGTAAGCAAGTTCATAAAAGGTTGACCACCTTTCCGATAATTGATGAGACTAATCTGTGCTTCCGTCCGAGTATTAATGGCATTCTTAAGGTAAAGAACAGCGTCATCATCGCAATATTTCCGTTTCACACCGGCTTCCACCTTACCATCTGGAGACTGGAGAAAGCGGCAGTTTTGGTGTTGGATCTCATGTCTCGAGTATCCCGTCAATCTTTCGAAGCTTTCAGAGCAGTAGACTATTGGGTTGTCGTGTTCTTTGGCATCAGTCACGACGAAAGCACAGGATAGATCGACAGCGCCAATTTGGATCTGAGGATTCGGCCGTGTTGCGACACGCATCTATGTCACATTCAGTTATGTCGAGGTTTGGCAGGAAAGCTGGGAAACAACTCACAAGGATATTGAGCAAGTCAAAGCCACTTGGAGCGTATACATCCTTGAACCGTGTTGTTTCCATGTGTGGGCGATGGTACATCGCTGAAGGCCATCCTCCTATAGGGAGAGTAAGTTCTGTATTCGTTGCAATAAAAGGAAATTAAGCTGCTCCGTGGACACGACCACCGTTGAAAGTGGATATTCAATTCAAATACCAGGCAAATGTGAAATGAGAATACTGACCAGACGGTATTGACCAGGGTAGCGCAGCTCCGCCGATAAGTTCGGGAGCGGCGGCGCTGGGAAGAGCTGTCTGAGGAGCAAAAGAGCTGGTGTTTAGGGTCGGTGGTATAACTTGGGACTGGATTCTAGACATTTGTGCAGTCTGCTGGCCATCTGAAGCGCTTGTCCCGGCCGTCGAAGGCTGAGCACTTCCTTCCTGGTTTGTTGTACCGGAACCAGGCAAACGAAAGTCTGGAGCCACGTTGGTGTCGATAGAGTGCAGAATGGAATTTCTCGAGCGGTTGGCCATTCCTCCACCTGGATCTTGTGCTGGACCCATCATAGATCCCGCAAAGTTCGTTTGCATAGGCGAACCCAATATTGGAGATTCAAAGGCCTGTGTTCCGAACATGTCGACCGCTGACAAGTCATTACCCATCATGTTGAGGTCCATAGGTAGTTGTATGCCTGAAGTAATGTAAGGACTGCTTGGATCCATGTCTAGGGATGTGTTGATGGTCATGGACGATCCAAACGCGGAACCAGGTTGAACCATTGAACCGTACATGGCTTGGCTAGGGTGTTGAGTATTTATGGACAGGTCGGCTTGAGAGGCGCGTCGGTCGCGAGGGATTCCGTTCATTTCGGCAGACAGGTCGGTGGTCATGGTGGTGTCGAAACCAGCAGCGGTGGCGGGATCGAAGGTGAAGCCATTGATGGGAACGGCGGGCGACGGGTCGGTGAACTCCATCATTGTCATTCTTCGCATCGAAATGTCGACGGCTTGAGAGCCTCTATAAGACGTGGGCATGCTCCTTCGACGAATTGACTTGTCGTTGGAGGCGCCGACGCCGTCAAAAGATTGCGGACCCAAGTCGTTTGTAGCTGGCATGGGCGCGCCACCCATCATTCCCATCATATTTTGGCCAGCATCCTGCGTATCGCCGCCTCCATATTGCTGCTGTCTGGGATAGAAGCCATTCATGGCGGCGGACGGTCGGCGGACAGGGCGTGGGAGAATAGCTCACATTTCACGGGCGGAGGTACGCCGCGGGTTGGAATGCGTCTATGATGTAGATGGCGGTCGTGCGGTCTGGGCGACAAGGGAGCGCACGGGGAGCGAAGGGAGCGCGGCAAAAGGGACGGCTCATGTAGAATGGAGCGTCAAAGACAATGTGAGCGTCCGAGATACAGAGTCGAGAGTGCTGCAGGTATGGAGTGCGAGAAGAAGGTGTGGTGTCGCACGAATTGCTCTGGCCGTGGAGGCGCGGGCTTGCGGCGGGTTGGTGGGAGGCGATGTACTCTACTGTGGGCGGCTGATTCGTGCATGCTTTTTGCTTGCTTTGCTTGCCTGTGCTTCAATTGCTGCTCTTGGATAAAGTGGCAACAGCCCCCGTCCCGTCTCGTCCTGCAGCTAACTCCTTGTTGCATGGTCTTATATTTTTGCATTTTCTTTTCGTGTACAGTAGGTTGCGAATCCGACACCAGCTTCACGCCAGCGCAACCTCTTTATAGTCGAAGGAAGACTCTTCAATTCTTGCCGGCCCACGGTGCGCTGCTCTCGATTCATCTCTACGCATCGACCCAGAGCATGATCATACGGCAACTGGCATGGAGAAACGGTACGCGCATGTCCTTTCGTGCAAAACTTCATGTGCAATCCGCTAACGGGACACCACAACCACCAGGCCGCACATGGCTCAGGCCTAACACTTTCAGAGCTGCCCAGAGGTTTCTCTCTACCGATATCGACTCCACAAGCACCCAGGACGTCCATTCGATAGGTTCGGCCTTCAATGGCACCTCTGAGGGTCTCAATCCGCCCATTGAAAGCCCGTCGGATGCTGTCAAAGAAGATTACGATGAATACAAGCGGCAGAGTACGTGACGCTCTCAAGAGTGGATTGCATTGGCACGCAATGAAACTAACAGCATTCTCGCAGGGGAGCTTTTTCGAAACTTAGGCGCAGTTGTCACTCCACACTACCAGCCTCACGCCCTTGTCACGAACCCTCCGCGACCGTCAGACATCACATTGGAGCTTCTGCTTGCGTCGCAGTCACATCTAGGACATGCGACGGGTCTATGGAATCCTGCCAACTCAAAGTACATCTTCGGTATTCGCGATGGAATCCACATCATCTCACTGGAAGTCACGGCAGCACACTTGCGCAGAGCGGCAAAAGTAGTCACAGGGGTTGCAGAGCGAGGCGGTCTGATACTCTTTGCTGGAACCCGAGCAGGCCAGGACAGATGCGTAGTGAAAGCAGCCGAGCTTGCCGGTGGATTCCATCTTTTCGAACGATGGATACCTGGTAGCATCACCAACAGCTTACAAATCCTCAGGAGATGCAAACTCAAGGTTGTGAACGAGCTTGATCAAGAGGTCAGTGGCTTTGAGGAGCAGCTGGTCGATCGCGGCGCGGTGAAGCCAGACCTTGTTGTGTGTCTGAATCCACTCGAGAACTGGGTGCTACTGCATGAGTGCGCGCTCAACAACATCCCAACCATCGGCATCATCGATACAGATGCCAATCCAACTTGGGTCACATATCCAATCCCAGCAAACGATGACAGTATACGGTGCGTCCAAGTCATCTGCGGAGTACTAGGTCGAGCAGCAGAACAAGGAAAAGAACGAAGGCTACAGACGGCTCGCAACAAGAATCTACCGGCCGATGAACGAGTCACATTTACGCCGGCCGCGAACTTAAAGCCTCCAGGCACCGTCATGGGTGGAATGGACGACGATGAGAATGTGCTGAGGTTAGGCGCCGACGCGCAGGAAATGTATGAAACAGACAGGAAGATCGAAGAAAGACGGGCTAAGCTGAAGGCGCAATCCAAACAGAAGTCTGGCTCGAGACAGTAGCGTATACTTCTCCGCTTCTACTGGTATCATTATAATCAAACCTTCACGCCGAATGGCGCAGGCGATAAACATGTAGATTAGTGTAGTACCAGAATACCAGCGTCGGTTTCGGCGGATTACCACATCCACTTAATCGGAGCTTACAGAATGCTATAGGCTAAGGACACCTTCCAGGTACCGACCAAAAAGTAATCGAACCCCGGCCACCAAGGTACCTTATAGCACTTCTTAAAACTGCGAGGAATGCTCGTGAAGAGCCAACATAGCGTGGACTTTAGTAGCGACGGCGGCACCAGTAAAAGAATCCCAAGTGCAACGTTATGCAGTTGCTGACAAGTCGTGGAAGATTTTGTCCTTGAGAAAAATGGCATCATCCAGCATCAATAAGCATCACTGATAGAGTCATAGCGCATAACGTGTCAGCTCTTAGTCGAAGAATTTCAAAGTTGGAAAATTGGAGGTTATTCAACAGCCTCGGTGATAGTAATAATGAATTAATTGCGTGCCTGAAGGAGAGCGACAAAGGTGGTGGTGGGTAAAAGTGCGTCATACTTCGCGACTACAATGATCACAAATTGAAAAATGGCAGCCCTGAGTTCGCGCGCTCTCCGCGGAGGATCAGCAGGCAGCAGAAGCCAACTCGTACATCCGATACGGGGACCAAAGTGTATCGAAGTCACTCTCCGCCAATTCGGAGGGAATGTTAACGCCGCAGGACTTGCACAGTCGGAGCCGGTCATAACGACATGGCGGCGGGGCTAAATCTGGCAGTGGATCGGTTGGAATAGGCTGCAATTGCACGCTGTGATTGGGCGGCCGGCGATATACGGTCTTAAAACGAGTCGCAGATTGCACGCGTGGTCGGCTGCGTGTGCCCTCGGACTTCAACAGCGACCGAGATCTTACTTTCGGGGCCTAGATGCACGGCGTTACGACAAAACATGGAATTAGGAGTCATCACGAATGCTGCATATATAACAAAGCCCGCCAGCCTCGAAATTGAATCTCCAATTCGCACACCAGAAACTCGTCTACCATCAACAGTACTCAAGCTCAAGCACCGACCAACGCTCCACTCAACAGCCCCTCAACCAATTACTAAATATCAAACAACCACCAACCTATCTTCCGGACCTCCGACTTCACACTTCAATCAATCATTACAATGTCATCGCAAAAAGTCTACATTCCAAACCTCGTTGGCCTCCAAATCGTAGCTCTCGATCTCTTGGAAAAGCCCATGCCAAAGCAACCGGCAGCCGCTCCGGTCAACCACAACCAGCCCGACTCCACACCGAGCGGCCCATGGACGCACAAGCCGTTCGACTACATCCCCGAAGACGCATTCTGAGCGCTCTGAAGGCCAATCCGGTTCATCCGCACAGAATGACCGGGCAACAAAGTCAACGAATCATCTCAACTCAATTGGCCTTGGTCATTCGACCAGTGTCACTCGGTCAGCAGCAATAGGACTTTGCTTTTGATGGAAGAATTCGCCCACACCGCGATTTCTCAATTTTGTAGCCTACCTTATGATTGGCATCAAAAGGCGTTTCGTCTCCGCATCCGATGTCGGGACGAAAGGTGAGGCGGAAAGGAGGAAAAAATCTCAGTGAGGAAGCACAGAATGGTCTTGTGAGGATCTTCGGAGGGAGATCAATCCTAGAACGATCCGATTTGTCCTGAAAATGGAGAGCGCATGATCACTTCAACGGAACTTCTCAGCTAGGAATTGGAAAATGGACCAAAAAAGTTGGTGACAGTAACGATATCAAGAATGTACGATATACGAGGCATGTCTGAATCCGAAAATTATGTGTACGATCTAAAATTAACAAGCCATATGCTTTGCAATCGTTCTCACTGCTGCTTGCTTTCGAATTGTACCTTAATTATCCAATCACTTCTTCAAAATATCTCTCTGTCGGTGATTGGCTCATTGTGACTTTCATTCTAATTGGCTGTGATGGTCGCGATAGCTGCTATCTTCGATCAAGGAGTCCACATTTCTTACATTCTTTCACTTACACAGCTCTCAAAGTCGCTCCATATTCGAGAGGTATAAAGCAGCGTCTGATATTTTTCCTCTACGATGATTTTTTCAACGCATTTTCCCATTCGCTATTGCTGTAGAACCGGAGCCGGCCTCTTTCTCAACTCCGAGCGTCTCAAATGTATCTTAGATGCAATCCGGCCGCAAGTGCGTGATAACGATCGGTACAATTGCATATAACGTTTTTCAAAGGACCAAGAGACGTCGGAAGAAGAAGAAAGCTGAGCAAGAGCGAGGCCAAATCAACCACGATCCAGCCGGCGATTACTACTAGTACCTTAACGCCCAATTCGGCGTCTGTAGTGGACTCTGCTCTCAATCGCAGCATGGAAGCTCAAACACATGGTCTCATCGGCAACGGACTCTTCGGTACGCCGGCTCTTCGCCACGGGAGCAAAGCACGCCTTTCGTACTAACCCAACCACAGGTCTAACATGGCGCGCGTCGCTCACAGCCACCACACAGAGCTGCGAAGGCTTTGCGCGCCATAGAAAGCGACACAACGATCTGAAACGGTGGGCTGTTCTATAGGACGCCGAGCAGCATAAACTCGCGAAGGTGAACGTTATATCGGAGTGTGTCGGACGATTGGATAGGGAGGGATTTAGTAGCTGCTCCAGGGTACCCCTTACTACCTTGTCTATACACAACTTCAAACATCCAGTCAAGGTCGCTTCAGATGTAATTTCCGAGACAGAAGAAATATTCAGGGTCTCATGGTTGGTAGCGTCATTATATCAGCAGATATTTAAGACCACGTCTTTGAGCTGTGAGGTCGCAGGAATTGAGGAGGTCGGGGTAGGCTGTGTGGAAGCGGCGGGAAGCTGCACTAGCGCCGGTTACTGGGCGACGGGCCAATCTAAACAGTCGACGTCAGCCTTCCACCCCAGCCTTTTTTCCCCTACGCAGGAACGTGAGGTTGGAGAAAATTAATCACTGTACTGCCACCCGATTTTTCAACACACGAAAAGCTACAACCCGTCTGACTGGTAGTTCCGATCTACCTTTTCCATCATTGCTGTGAAGTTTCTCTCCTCCAACCTTCTCCATCTGACAACTGCGCGATCAATTTGAAGCTCTAACAACCTTGTCCGCAGAGAACCGGTACGAAAACACCATTCCGATCCTCTGCTCCTCTGCCGAGCATTCCAATCTATCACGGATAGCGTAGAAGAACCTCTACTGCTTCTTGTGTTACATTCCTTATCCATCCGAAGCCACATTCCACGACACCTCCGTCGCTGAGGAGGGCGAACAACGAGACTCCACTCCCTCTCCCGACCCTTCGAGGGCGGAAGGAGGGACGACAAGAGAAGAACTTCAAGGGCTAAGTAGCTTGAGCTACCCTACAACCACACAGTCATGGCGGAAAGACGATTTGCCGTGGGCATACAACGTAAGACTCCCTATCGCAGACTCACTACAGAACACCAACAGTGTCTGTTCAACCGCTTCAACTACTTCAAGAGAAAAGAGCAGAAGAAACGGGACGGCAGTGGCAATGAAAGTAATAAGTTTGGGCATAATCTAACAGGACCTTCAGGCTTCATCCCGTGGTTCGGCTACCACCACCTTCTCATGCTCCTGATCGCGATTGCCATCATTCTACTGTGTAAGTCCAACATTCCACATCTTTCTAGAGCCAAAACTAACAGCATTCCAGCACTTCTTCTAGCCGGCTGCTCATCCACATCTCCACTCATTCCCGGCATCTTCCTCATCTCGCTCTACTACCAACCCTACGCCCCGACCTACTCACCCACCCAAGTCGACCCAGGCGTTACATCCGCAATCGCCAACATCGTCGGTGCGGCATGCCTCGAAGTGCGAGTCGGGTACTTCGGCATCTGCGTCACGCCAGACGGCGGCGGGTTCTTGTGCTCCAACAACGCGACGGCGCTGGCCGAGCAAATCAACATCGACCAAGACCCGCTGAACCTGATCTGGGTGGCGCAGACCTTCAAAGACGCCGTCGTCTTCCCCTATCTAATGTACGTATTTCCCAATTCAAATTGAGCGCAGAACAGCCACGCTAACTAGCCCGCCCCAGCATCGTCGCCATCATCCTCGCGTTCCTGACCTTCATCCTGCTGGCGACCTTCCCGGGCTGGCACGAAGAGCGCGACGAGCTGACGGGCTCGGACGTGGACGTGAAGCCGTTCCCGAGCCGGCCGGTGTGCCAGGTGGCGCTGGCGCTGATCTTCATCGCATCCGTGTTCGTGCTGGTGTCGGTGCTGTGGCAGCACACGGCGTCGGTCGCCGCCTCCGTCGTCGCCCAGGACTTCGGCAACGGCAGCGTCAAGAGCGGCGTGGGCACGGCTGCCATGATCCTCGGCTGGTTTGGCTTCGCCCTGCTCGTTATTGTTACCATCGGCTTGCTTGTCATGCTGCTGAGTATGAGCGTGCTGGACAAGTTGACCGGCGAGTAAGCGTGCGTGGAGTGGCGATGGAAAATTGTCGAGATTTCTCCTTCTCTTCGGTGTTGTTCATCGCTGCACATAGATTGAAGGGTCGATACCCGAAGGTACCTTTGTTTTCATTTCTGCATGGCGGCATTATCTTGGCGTTCGGGTCTCACAACAATCTTATCACTGAGGGATGCGGAAATATAATTAAGAATGGATGGAACGTGAAGGATATGAATTGTTTGGGTGGACTGTCTCGAGTCCTATCATGGTTTGCGTGTGATGAGCGATGGATGATAGGATCGAAACTACGGTTGAACGCTACCGTTCTGTACAGTAGTATATAGCAAATGGGAGGCCCAATGTCAACATAACAATTGACATCGCACTTTTGAATTGAGTTATCGTGAAGTTTTTTAATAAGAGCTTCTCTCTGTCTAAGATGTACCTATGCTCGATTCTTCAGAGCAAGTCATCATTGATCATTCCGTGGCTTTCTATATGGCCATCTACTTTTAGTGAAATCTAATCTTTCATATCTTGCATCGCCACGAATGTATATCCGCCTTCCGGTGACTACATCGCCCCTCGATTTTCAAAATGAATCCTCTGGAGACTCTCCGATGAGCAGGAGTCACGCTATCGAGTAGACCAGCGCACTAGTCTTCCCAGTTATTGCTGCACCACTCGCTACCAAGCCAGTAGCAGCTGCAGGGCGCGTCCTTGTCGGCATAGCACATGGAATAGCACACGCCTTCCTGTGTAGCGTAGAACTCGGGATCTTCACAAATGAAGAAGTACTGGCCGGTAGTGGTGTCCACAGTGGCGCAGACGTAGTTCTCGTCTTGTGTGTTCGTGCAGGTACTGACGCCGTAAATAGGCGAAAGAGTGACATTGCCACTGTCCGTAAGAGTGTTCGTGGTGAAACCAGGAACGGAGCGACGGCGGGGAGTGCTCGTAGCCGTAGTATTGGGAGCGCCGCAAGTACCGGACCAGGAAGCTATACAGTTGTTGGTGCAAGCCTCGGCGTCGTCCGGAATATTGCATTCAAGACCGCGTTCACATGGTGGTGGAGTGCAAGGAACATAACCGCAATTCTTGTCTCCGAAGAAGATGCCAAAGTCGAAGTTGGAGCTACAATTTCCACCCTCAGGCTAGTGAAGTCGTTAGTCAAGGATTCTCATCAAAATGATATGCATTCACGAATGAATTTAATGCTTTCTTCGTCAGGTGAAACTTACAATATCGCCAGAAGCAGTGTCGCAGTTGATCAGGCACTCCTCTCTAGGGGCTTGACGCTTGCCTTAACAAGGGGAAGTCCATCGGCATTGACAAGCGCATGATCAGCAGATGGTTGAGATACAGCGTCAGCCAGCATGAGCAAGCTTAGAATTATAACCGCTACAAGTTGAATAGCCTTCATGATGTCTGATTGATTGTAGTGTGAGAGAAGCAGGTGGTTAGGTGTAGAAAATCAATTGAGATGGTAAAAGAATTCGAAGCCAGGTCGGAGTTGTCGTGTAGCTATGAATAATGTGTGAAGTGAGTAAAGAGAAGGTCTAGGCGGTATTTATAATCTTCGTCGGACCGCTTGAAATCGGATGATAAAGTGAAAAGTGGTGAAGGCAGGATTACGCTTACCCGTTCGGGAAACATTTACATTTCAGTTAATGGTAAGAAAACTTTAGAGTCAGAAGTCTATGATATTACAGATGACAATTTTCCAATAGAGAATGGAGAAACTCGGCAATACGAAACTTACGAGTGGACGTGTTGCGGTGAGAGATGATGAGCAGTGTTGCATGTCTCGAGCCACCAGGAAGGTGTTGTCATTGCATCAACACTCCTTTCAAAGTTATGAGGATGACCCTGCTGGAGAAAGCAAGCAGTAGCCGTCATCAGCTTATACGCAGTGACTGTCATGAATGTGCCAAATTATGCTTCAATGGGGTTGGAAAGTAGTCGCATTCAGCGCGGTTTCCACAGAGCCAATGGTAAAGGCGACAGTGTGGTTAGAGTAGACAATGCCTCGAGCTTGTCGAGAGAGTTGGAGGACTGTATTTCCAAAAACTGAGGCAGTTGTTTCAACCTCTTGACAGAAAGACTGGCTTCTAAATTCAAGAGATGTTCGCTGTTGGACGTTTGAAGTTGTCGCCGATATTCGATCACGGGCTGCGAACATTTGAGCACGATGTCCTTGTAGACGGCCTTTCTCCAACCACTAATTACTCCGTTCGTCGGAATTACCGGGCGAAAGTACAAAGACAATCTACCGTTCGACTAGTTTTAGATGCTATAGTGTGTTCCCATCAGTCTAATCGTTATACACTGCCGCTATCACTTCTCGCTTCTATACTCCGCGTATCTTCATCATCTCCATCGCCATCTCCAAACCCAATCCTTCTGACGGCGAACACTCGCTCTGCCCACTCTGTGAAGACATCGGGATCCCAAACACTGTCGGCTCTCGCTTTACCTTTACTTCGGCCCTTACCCTTTGATCCAACTGACCCTTCCCCGTCGTCAAGTGCCCGCTTGTCAAAGAACTCTTCATACGACTGAGACACTGCATCCATAACCGCCTGCACTAGAGTCTCTCTAGTTCTCGCATCGTCAACGTACTCATCCAACTTCTTCCTCAAAAATGCGACATCTTTTTCCACCCGCGTTCTCACTTCTACGCTCGCAGCTTTAGCATCAAACTTTCCTCCCACCCTCGCCACTGTGCCCTCTGAGACAGGCTCGACCATACGGCCGGCAAAACCTTGCACAATCTCATTAATGACCTTCCGCAACTCGCCATCCAACTCCGCTTTGGCATCAAACATGTTCTGCACGACCACTCCGCGAGGCAAAAACCCGCTCGCAACCAGACGCACCCAATTGCGCAGATCAAAGAGGCCACCACGATCCCTGAGCTCCCAAAAGGTCTGGGTGACGCCAGAGACGCTGCCGAGCAAGTCAACGTCGGGGCGGGGCGCAAACTCGATGTCGAAGGCGACGATCTGCTGCTTGAGGGTGAGCAGCTGGGCGAGCAGGAAGAGGCGGGCGTCGGTGGGCGAGGCGGCCTTGGCGATGAGCGCCGCCCCGCCAACCAGGCTTAGCGTCGTCTGGTGCACGACTTGGTGCGCCAGGTCGTCGAACACCGCGCTGTGCACCAGCCGGTAGATGCGCCGGAGCAGCCACACTGCTTTCGCCAGCGGCGGGTACCAGTCGTCCGTGTTGGGCCCGAACGCCCCGAATTGCGTTGTGTCGAGCCCGTCTTCGTCGACGATGGTCGGCCCTCGTGCGTGGGGCCCGTTTGTGGTGGAAGACTTGCGGCCGGATAGGGCTGGGCCTTTGGATTTCACGCGGGTGTTCCGTGCTGGGTAGTCGAGATCTGATGGCGTGGGTTTGAAGTACTCAATGTCGTTGCGGAGGATAGTCATAGCAAGAAATACGAGACGTGTCTGGGCATCTTCCAGAGCCGGGTGAATGAGTGAGGCAAAGTCAAACTTCGGTCCATGAGGAGACTCGATGATGTCGTCTTCGTCCTCGCTCATGTAGCGGGTCTGAAGCAGAGTGCAGAGTTCGCAGAGTTTGAGTAGTTTCATTTCGTGGATCGTACGTGGGCGCATGTAGTCATAGAATGTCTCCATCAAACTCTCCAGGAAATCGTACAAGCCACCTTCAGTTTCGAACCATTCGTGCCAGAGCTCATATTCATCCTGACAGATTCCTCGAATGAAAGTGATTGCGCTCCTGGCAAAGGCAACAAGATCTTTTGAAGTTGATGGCGCAGCCGCGATATCAGCCATTTTCTTGGAGATGATGGGAGAAAGCAGCTTCCAGCGTGTAGATGAGTAGTTCTGATACAGTTCGTTCATCAAGCTTTGGTACTCGCCCTCCTGGCCCGGTTCAGCATTTGGTGGTGGGCCAGCGCGTTTCTGAATCTCCAAACCAAGTGCTTTCATTTCAGGTGCTCCAACACGGAATTTGGCGTACAATAGGGCCGACATGGTAGTATCGTTTAACTGGCGTTCCGCAATTCGTTTGGAGACGTCTGCCGAGACGTCGCGTAGAGTAGACGTGAAAGCATTTCGAGTGAGAGTGAGAGCTCTAGTCAAAAGCATCCGATAGCGTGAGCGGTAAGCAGCCGATTCTTTCTGGTTCGGATGGCCTTCCATGTAATCGAGGCAAACGTCGAGGTTGGACAGCATCTCGGTGAATTCCTTCCGTCGAACCAAATTTGCAGCACCAGGAGCATTGAGACGTCTCTGTATTGGATCCAAATAGGTGTAATACTGCACATTTTCCCCGATGGCGTTAGCTAGCTTCGTTGTTCGCTTCTGGTCATTCAAAATATCTTCGCATTGTGCTTGAAAAGCTGTTGTTTGTTTGTCAACAGCATTGAAGGATTTTCCAAGAGATTGGAGAACATCTAGAGTTGAATCTGCGCTCGCAAGTAGACGGTCAAGATGTGACTCTGCCAATCTTAGCTGATCGCGGTAGGCTTGATACTCTTCGTGGGCAGCGTCTTCTAACTCTGACTTCACACCGCTATACCAAGCTGCGAATTCAGACTCATCCCGCCATTCTTCCTTCTTTTTCAGTTGTGCTCTTTTATGCTTCTTTTCTTCTAGCTGCTCCTTTCTGACGTACGCGCGTACGATGTCGTAGAAGTCACTGTACGATTTTGCTCGTCGTGCGAGGGTGGCTGTTGGAGGGCCATTCTGAGGGTCGTCGAGCTGTCCACCGTTCAGCAGACCATCTGCAGCCTTGAGGTCAGTTGTTGAATCATCCTTCACTCGAAGTTAGTACTTCTTGCAGCACATACCCATGCGTAGATGGAGAGCTTACGTTTGCGGTCTCTCGCGGCTTAAGCCTTGCTGGTTCTGTTCTTGGAGCAAATGTATTGTACCAGCCATCGTCATACATTGAGCAGTGTTGCGGCCGAAGCACAGCACTCCTTCACAAAATTATATCCAGCCGGCCTTGCTTGACGATTTAGAGGATTGGATTAACGAAGGGCAATGTATTCTGGCAGATTACATAATACGTGCTGCAGGTTCAGATGGCGGGCCAATTGATGAAATGATCGATTGGAACGATGCGGACTTTCTGTGGATGGCTGGCACACGATCAACCAACATCTGTAGTGCCCATACTAGCGCTGTTACTGCTTCGCTGACGGCAATCTCTGGCATCATGATGGTGATGCTTTCATCAATTTTTCTTTAGTCCAATTGCTCATCTCCATTGACAGCAACTACTTCTTCACCATGTTTGCGCCTACGTTCGCTCGCCGCGCCGTTCTTCTTCCCCACCGCATAATCAAACCGTTACGAGCATCCGTTCGATCTTCCAAGCGGCATTATGCCCAATCTGCGCCTCCACCGAATAATAATAATCGACAAGCAATTCAAATCCTTGCCGCCTTGTTAGGCGGATCTGCTGCATACGGAGGATGGAGACTGTTCAGCCATCTGTATCTCCAGAAAGAGGAAGAACCCGTTCCACAAGGGCCTTCTGAAGCGGAGGTGGTATTCGAGAAACCAAGAAAAGAGGCAAAATCAAAAGAAGAAAATCGCGACATCATCAGTTCACAGCATTTGCAAGTCAAGAAGAGCTGGGAAAACCCTGGGCTGTATGCATGGGGCTCAAACAGTGGAAGAGTAGTCGCGCCGGACTCGGATGACAAAATTGTAAAGACGCCCCAGAGACTGTCTTTCTTTGATGGCATCCTGCTGCGGGATGTGAAGCTCGACAGAAACTTTGGTGCCGCCATAGACGACAGAGGCGACTTGCTACAATGGGGCATAGGATACTCGGCGCACTGCAAAAAGCCAGAGAAAACACTCAGAGGCAAGAACTTGAAGTCATTGGTGATCTCACGCGATCGAATCATAGCGTTGAGCAACAATGGTGCCGTATATTCCCTTCCCATTTCGCAGGACGAGCAACGGAATGGGCCGAAGCCAACAGAATCCACCTGGATACCTTTCTGGAGCTCGGCTTCGTCAATCAGCTATCGCCAACTTCAGCCCACCAATCTCAGCCTTGGTGAGAGAGTGTCCAAAATCGCTGGTGGACTGGAACATGTTCTGCTGCTCACATCAACTGGCCGCCTCTTCTCCGCCGCGGCAGGAAGTCAAGATTTTCCTCGTCAAGGCCAACTTGGAGTTCCCGGTCTCACTTGGCTGACATGCCCACCTGGTGCTTTCGATCAATGTCACGAAATTACCACCCTCAAGGGTTTCGATATTAGCAGCATCGCAGCAGGTGACTTCCATAGTGTAGTCGCAGATAAAGACGGCCGCGTCTTCACATTCGGCGACAACTCGTATGGACAATTGGGACTAGAATTCAACCCAGAGTCGTCGATAGTGGATGCACCGTGTCTTATCCCATTGCAGAAGCTATACTCAAACAGCAGCCAGGTACCAAAAGTCACAGCAGTGGCAGCTGGAGGAAACAACACATATTTCACTGTTGATGCCACGCGTGTGGCCTCACCTAACGACGAAAACGATCGCACTCTGCAGCGCTTAGGACTCGTCACAGCAGACACCTGGGCGTGCGGTCAAGGAATCTGGGGAAGTCTCGGTAACGGACGATGGACTCATGTGCAATCCACGCCGGTCAAGATCCCTGCGTTGAGTGGATTGTTCGAGTATGATGAAGTCAAACATCGTACCATTCCCATTCGCCTCAGTAGATTAAGTGTTGGACAATCGCACG
>Ga0335073_10008171_pt1 | contig 14671 bp, 13 predicted proteins | sample Lox_Sample_22_FD_207093 | JGI IMG/M metagenome (GOLD analysis project Ga0335073, IMG submission 207093) | Soil microbial communities from Loxahatchee National Wildlife Refuge, Florida, United States - Lox_Sample_2.2 | ecosystem: Environmental > Terrestrial > Soil > Wetlands | place: USA... | reverse complement strand
GCACGCCATGCACACGCTTTTCACGCACACTGCCGGCGACTTTTTTCGTGCTCGACTGCATAACCTGGCTGACCTCGGGTCTCGCCAGCTGCAAGGCCGGAAATAATCCGAAGAGCACGCCGGTCAGTATGGCCAGTCCCACGCTGAAGAGCAGCACAGGCAGATTCACGCTGATGTTCGTGTCAGGCGGGAAAATGTTCTGCGGCAGCCAGGCCACGATGAGGTCCAGAGTGCGGTAGGCGAGAAGAATGCCGAGTCCGGCTCCGCTGAGAGACAGGATCAGCGACTCAGTCAGCAACTGGCGCACGATGCGGGAGCCGCTGGCTCCAACAGCGGAGCGCACCGCGAACTCATGCTGGCGCGCCGTGCCCCGCGCCAGCAGCAGGATGGACACATTGCCGCAGCCGATGACCAGCAACATGGCGACCGCCGCAAACAGCAGATAGAGCGTGCCGCCTATCTCATGGACGGTCCAGTAGCTCAACTCGCGCACGTCAACCTTGAATTTTGGAGGGAAATGCGTCGGTGTTTCTTTGGCAAAGCGCTCCATCAGCGGCTGCAACTCGGCATCTGCAGCAGCCTGGGTGACGCCGGGCCGCAGCTTGATGACCGTTCCAAACGAGGCGACCTGATCGCTGGTGAGCTTCTGCGGAAGATAGACATCAGCGTCCCATCCCCAGGTGAAGTGCGGGCGGGTGACGCCGATGATGGTGTATTTCTTGTGGGCCAGTTCAAGCGTCTTGCCAATGACCGTGGGATCGCCGTTAAAGTGCCGCTGCCAGAAACGGTAGTTGAGCATGACGACGGGTTGAGGCTCCTGGCCGTCAGGTGAATCTGAGGGACCAAGGTTGCGTCCTAACAGCGGAGGCACGCCCAGGGTGGGGAAAGTATCTCCCGTTTGCGTATAGGCGACTACATCTTCCGGAACATCGTGTCCGGTGATGGTCAGGTTCCATTCATTCCACGCTGCGATCCTTTCGACGGAGCGGGCCTGTTGCACTTCGCGCAATTGAGGACCCGTAAGCCATGCGTTAAAAAAGTTTCCGTACGGATCGCGGATGCTGAGGGTGGCAAGACGGTTGAGGTCCGCGTATGGATAGGGATGCAGCAACACGCCATAGATCACGCTGAATACGGAAACCGTGGCGCCGATCCCAAGGGCCAGCGAAAGAATCGCCGTCACTGCGAAGCCGGGATGATGGCGCAGCTGGCGCCAGGCGTAGCGGATGTCCTGCAGCAGGGTATGCACGGCGTCTCCTTGAGAGGAACCGGTATGAGGATCTACGAGCAATTTCGTACCCACTTGCAGCTGGAGGTTAAGTGATTGATTGGACAAGGAAAATTGGATGGATGAGTGCAGAAGCCCCGAGCGGCTATTGTCCGCTTGTGGCATTCAATTGTTCAAAGGCGGACACTACTTTTCGATCATGTCTTGTCCGGCTATTCGATACGCAGGGCCTTCATTGGCTGCACCAGCGAAGCGCGGAAGGCAGGCACGATGCAGGCCAGCAATGCCACAACCAGCAACAGCAGGCAGACAGCCAGAATCAGCATAGGGTCGTCAATGCTGTCTCCAATCCAGCGTGAGAACAGGCCGTTGAGGCCGAAACTCAGGGCAAGCCCTACGACAAGGCCAGCGCCTATATTCATCCCTGCGGTAGCCAATACGTTCTGCAGAATGTGGCGGCGCTGTGCGCCCAAGGCCATGCGGATGCCAAACTCGTGAATGCGCTGGGCCACCGAATACGAGACGACGCTGTACAGGCCGACAGTGGCCAGTGCGAGGGCGAGAATTGAGAAAACGCTCGAAAGAACCGCGATGAGATGCTCCCGCGCCCAAACCGGCTCGTGCTCGATATGCTCGGTGATGGAGGTAATGGGATAGGAAACCTGCTGGCCGGGATTAATGCTGGCAATCTGCCGCCGGACGGTCGATTCCAGTGCCATGGGATCACCCTGTGTTCGCACCAGGATCTGCACCCACTCGATCATGAAAAGCGAATAGGGGACGTAGATCTCAGGTTTTACCGGCTTATCGAGATCGTCGTTGCGGACATCCCCGACGACGCCGATGATGGGGAGCCAGCCGTCACTGCCGCTGGCGGCGAGCACGCCCGGTGGACGACTTTGCAACCGCGGGATGCGTACCGAGTGACCCAGAACATCGCCGTTGGGGAAGTAGCGCCGCACAAACTGCTGGTTTACGACGGCAAGGGCCGCTCCCCGCTGCGTTTCGGTGGTGTCCCACAGGCGTCCCTGCAGCAGGGGAATGTGCAGGATAGAAAAGAACTGCGGATCAACGAAGTTGATATTGGCAAGCTGCAGGCCGGCATTGTTCTGTCCGAGCACGTCAATTGGAAGGTCCCATGGGCTGTAGGGCGGAGCGATCAGGGCCAGTGAAGCTGCGCTCACTCCCGGCGCGTCGGCTACCTTGTCGCGCAGCTGCTGGAAGTAGTTCGAGCGAGACTCCCATGTGGTGTACGCATTGCGATGGACAGGGATGCTGTAATCCGCCACATGGGCCGGGTCAAAGCCGAGGTTGGAGTGAAGCACCCGGCGGAAGCTTTGAATTGCGGAGGCGGAGGCAGTCAGCAGCACCATCGCCATGGCGATCTGCCCGGCAATCAGAAGGGAATGGAAGCGGCGGCTGGAAACGCTGCCTGCGGCTTTTTGCGTAGTCGCCTGCATCACCTCGCGGATTTCCGGATTTGCCAGCTGCAGGGCTGGAAACAGGCCGAAGAGAACGCTGGTGACAACAGCAACGGCAATGCTGAACGCCATCACCGGTATATGCACCGGGATTTCAAGGCCGCGAGGAAAGAGCTGGAACGGAAGCAGGCTGACGACAAACGGCGTGCTGCGGTAGGTCGCGATGACTCCGAGGGCAGCTCCGGTCAGGCCGAGGATCAGAGACTCGGTAAGAAGCTGCCGGACGATGCGCGCTCCACTGGCCCCCACTGCGGCGCGTACCGCGAATTCGTGCTGTCGGCCGGTCCCGCGCGCAAGCAAGAGGATCGACACGTTGACGCAGCCAATGACAAGGAGCAGAAGGACTCCGCCGAACAGCAGATACAGGGTTCTGCCCATCGAACGCCGGAAACGGTCGTTGATTCCCTGTACCTCAAGCTGCAGCCCTTCGATCCAGAGATTGGGATGTTCATGGATCATCTGCTGAAAAATCGGCCATGCCTCTTGTGTAGCTTCGGCGTGCGAGACTCCAGGTCTGAGCCGCACGACCACCATATGGCTCGCGTGGCCTGAGCTGGACGTATCCAGCGGCACATACACTTCTGCGTCCCACCACGTAAATCGCGGCGGCATGACACCCAGAACGGTGTAATTGCGATTGTCAAGCCGGAGTGTGTGGCCGATGATGTCGCGATTTCCGTTGAAACGGCGCTGCCAGTACCGGTAGGTCAATACCACTACGGGTTGAGGAGCCTGTCCCTCGGGTGCGTCGGAAGGCAGAAAAGTGCGGCCAATGTAAGCGGGAACGCCGAAAAACTGGAATGCGTTGCCCGAGAGATAGACGACATCGACATCCTGTGGAATATCAAAGGTGGTATCTGCCAGATACTCCTCATCCATCTCCACCAGGTCTTCGATAGCGGGTATCTTGCGCAGATCCGGGAGGTATTCTGTGGAAATATAAGCTGCGTCTTCAAAACCGGTCCTGGCGCTCGCATAAAACTGCGCGATGCGGTCAGCGTGGGCATAGGGCGAAGGGTTGATGAGAACGCTGTAGACCACGCTGAATACAGAAACGGTAGCGGCGATCCCAAGCGCAAGCGACAGGATGGCAGTAAGGGCAAAGCCCGGATGTTTCCATAACTGCCGGAGAGCGAAGCGAACATCCTGCAGGAAAATTGGCACAGCGCCTCAAGAGTAAGAAGCTATTTTGACTCATTAACCGACTCCCAAGTTTATACGACCAAGGGCAGCGCATCAGGGCCTGAAATTGGGAAATACAGGGAGTGTTGCTATTCAGGACATAATGACTTAGTTAGCGGCCATGGCTGCCTGTTGATATCTGAAAAATCAGAAAGCCCATCACTCCGAGTACAACAACGCCAAATGCCAGCAGAAACCCTCCAATCACTAAATAGGTTGTGCGCTGCTGTTCGGGCCGTGGGCGAGTGATCCCGAAGGTATCAATAAACAATTCCGTGAGATAGGCGAGCAGCTTCATATTCTTGATTCCGTAGAATCAGGATAAGGTAATTTTCACCTGCCACATATTCGCATATCAGGCTCTTTTAAAGCGCACCCCCCGCGGCTGCGCCCGATGCCCACGCCCACTGAAAGTTGAAGCCGCCAAGGTGTCCGGTTACATCGACGACTTCGCCGATGAAGAAAAGACCGGGAACCCGCTTGCATTCCATAGTCGTAGAAGAAAGCTCGTTCGTATCGACGCCGCCTGCAGTGACCTCAGCTTTGTCATAGCCTTCTGTGCCGAAGGGTGTGACCGGCCAGCGGTGCAGCCTCGCTTCGAGTTCCTGAAGCGCGTGGTTCGTCCATGAGCCTGGTTGTGCAAGCGCAATAACGCGTTCGGCGAGGCGCTGCGGCATCTGTTCGCGCAGCAGGAGTGCGGCTCTGGCAGCGTCGCGGCCTGAGACACTCGCCAGCATCGGCATGAAAAGCTGTTTCTCCGGGGCGAGGTCGATTTCGATAGGCTTTGACTGCGCCCAGTAGGAGGAGATCTGCAGAATCGCCGGACCGCTCAGTCCGCGGTGCGTAATGAGCATCTTCTCGCGAAAGCGATGGCGGCCAATTGATGCAGTGATTTCGGTCGATACTCCGGAAAGGTCGCAGAGCTTCGCGCAGTCGTCTGCGGAGAGCGTGAGCGGGACCAGCGCGGGTCGCGGGGAGATGATATTCATTCCGAACTGGCGCGCAACTTCATACCCGAAGCCGGTTGCTCCCATCTTAGGGATTGAGAGCCCACCCGTCGCTATGACGAGCGCGGTGGCGCGGAATGCGCCTTTGCTGGTTTGCAGGATGAAGCTGCCGCCTGCATCCTCGATTTGCTCAGTGCGAGTCCCCAGGAACAGATCAACTCCGGCATCTGCGCACTCAGCCAGCAGCATGTCGAGAATCTGCCGCGAGGAGCGGTCGCAGAAGAGCTGGCCCAGCGTTTTTTCGTGATACGCGATGCCGTGTTTGCGGACAAGTGCAAGTAAGTGCTCGGGCGTATAACGGGCAAGCGCCGATTTCGCAAAGTGCGGGTTCGCGGAGAGGAAATTCTCAGGGCGGCAGTGAATATTGGTGAAGTTACAGCGGCCACCACCGGAGATGAGGATCTTTTTTCCCGGGCGGTCGGCAAGTTCGAGGACAGCCACGCGCCGTCCTCGCTTGCCGGCTTCGATGGCGCACATAAGTCCGGCTGCGCCAGCGCCCAGGATGATGGCGTCGAATCCCTGCGTCACGTTAGCAGGCTATCGCACTTCAACGACGGCAAGGCCGCTCGGCGGGAGCTTCAGTGTGAGCGTGTGGTCCTTCAGCGGCACTGTTTCCGGATCGCCCGGGTCTGATGCTTTTTTCAGTGCGGTGATCTGCTGCTTTGTCGGATAACGCGGGCCGCCCATCTGCTTCCATGCGTCGAGCGTATCGCCGTGCTGTGCGTCGACGCGGTGGACAATCGCGCGGCTGGCATGCGTGCCGTTGAGTGTCAGCTCTATCGTTTTTTCCGGGGCGGTTGCGCCGGGTTCGACGAGATTCCACGCGGCGATGACAAGTGTGCCGTCTTTGCGCCGCGTGACCAGCACATCGTTTTTCGGGACATTGATCCGTTCATCGCCCAGGAGATGCAGATCGGCGAAGGCGTTGTAGGCGGGCTTGGGAATGCCGTCCTCGGCAATCAATCCATAGCCTCCGTAGAACGGAGTCTTGATCACGCCTTGTTCCTCAAACACGTCAGAAAAAGTCCAGTAGGACATCATCTCTGTCATACCATCGCATTGGCGGATGGTGTCGGCGAGCCACGGGCCCATATAGATCGAGTCGGTAATCGGCGACTCATTCATATAGGTCGCGTTGAATTCGCTCCAGATGAGAGGAATATTCGGCCTGGCCGATGCCTTGATCTGATCGTGGACTTTCTGGACAGCCGCGCAGACCATCTGGTGCGGCGCGATTGGGCGGTTGTCGCCAAAGACGTCTTTAGAAGTGTCGTTGCCGTAAACGTGCGTGGAAACAAAGTCGAGTGGCACATCATTCTGCGTTGCATGCGCGATCATGGCGTCAACCCAGGCTGCCTGCGCGGTTGCAGGGCCGCCGACGCGAATCTTTTCGTTGACGGCTTTCAAGGCGCGAGCTGTGTGGTCATAGAGGTCGAAGTAAGTCTGCTGCGCGGGGCGTCCAGTCCAGAAATCGATGTTCGGCTCGTTCCAGACTTCGAAGTACCATTGCGAGACTTCATCGATGCCGTAGCGGTCAATCAAGTGTTTTGCGAATGCCGTGATGAGCGCGTCCCACTTGGCGTAGTCCTTGGGCGGCGAGACGATCTGCTTGTACCAGAAGGCGTGATAATCGAGCCTTGAAGCCAGCTTCTTCGGCATGAAGCTGATCTCGACATAGGGCCGCACGCCGTTGGCTAACAAGCTGTCGTAAATCTGGTCTACATAAGAGAAGTTGTAGATGGGATTGCCTTGCGCGTCTTCATCATAGACTCCAACTTCATCGTCGAAAATCGCGTGGAAGCGCACATACTTGAAATCCGTGATCTTTTTTGTCGCGAGTAAATCATTCTGATAGCGCTTGCGCAGAGTCAGAATGGCGCGGCCGGAACCGAACATCTGCTCCCAGAAATGCGGGAAAGGCTGGGCAGCCGCATGAGCATCAATCGTGATATGTTCAGTTGCGTTTTGCGCGAATCCAGGTTGGGCGGCTAATAGCGAGATGGCAAAAAGAAAGCAGATGCAGTATCGGCGCATAGATGTTCCCGCAAACAAAGTTATCGGGTATGGCTGCACGATGACAAATCTCGCAGCCATACCATTCTCTTCGATGCGGGATGCACTCTAATTGTGCACGATGCGCGCTGCTCCGCCTTTGGGGCCTTGCACCTTGATACGCTTTGCCAGCCCAAGCAGGCCGAGCAGGCGAATGCAACAGTAGTTGAAATCGAACTCGTACCAGGCCATGCCGTGGCTGGCGGAAACCGGATGGGCGTGGTGGTTGTTGTGCCAGCCTTCGCCGCCCGAGAGCAGTGCAACCCACCACAGATTGCGCGAGTCATCGCGCGTGGCGAAGCGCTTGGAACCCCACATGTGCGTCGCGGAGTTAACCAGCCAGGTCACATGCAGGCCAACAGCCACGCGAAAGAAAACTCCCCAGAGCATCCATGACCATCCGCCTGCGAGAAAAAGCCCTATGCCGAGAACTACGACCGGGACCCAGTGGTATTTGCTCAACCAGCGATAGAAACCGTCTCTTGCGAGATCGGGAGCATAACGGGCCAGCAGCTCTTCGTCGGTGTTGTGCAAAGAGCCGTAGAGAATCCAGCCAATATGCGACCACCAGCCACCATCGTGCGGAGAGTGCGGGTCGCCGGGCTTGTCGGTAAGTTGATGGTGAAGACGGTGAACGGCCACCCAATAAAGCGGACCACCCTGCAGCGCGAGCGTGCCGCAGATGGCCATGAAATATTCAAGCCACTTTGGCGTGGTGAAACCGCGGTGCGTTAGCTGTCGGTGATAGCTTACGGCGATGCCGATGTTTTGCCCCAGCACCCATGTCACGGCGAGAACGATCAGCGCTGACCAGCTGAAGAAAAAGAAAGATGCAATCGCGCCAATGTGAAAAATGGCGATCCAGATGCCGAAGATCCAATTGAACTTGCCCGAAGGCTTTTGCAGGAACAGGTCTGTGCTCGACGCTGAAGCCGCTGTCGAGGAGGGTGCAACGGAAGTGGCAGTATGAGTCGCGGATGCTTCTTCAGTCAGTACGGGCATGTCGTTTGCAGTCTCTCCAATTCAACGATAGTCGCGGCAAACGATAAGTCTTGTAAGACTTCCGTAATTTCTAGCTGGAGACCTCGCGGATTTCCGCAGGAACGCGCACAGGCTCAGATTTCTGCTGGGGTTCTTCCATTTTGCCGAAGATCATTTTGCCGGAAGCCGTCTGCAGAACGGAGGTTACGCTGATTTCCACCGAGCGGCCAATCATGCGCCGCGCGTGGTCGACAACCACCATGGTGCCGTCATCGAGATAGCCCACGCCCTGGTTGTATTCCTTGCCTTCTTTCAGGATGGCGATGTTCATCTTTTCGCCCGGGAGCACGACCGGCTTGAGGGAGTTGGCCAGATCGTTGATGTTCAGGACCGAGACGTGGTGCAGATGCGCGACTTTGTTCAAATTGAAGTCGTTGGTGACGATCTTCGCGTCGAGTTCCTTGGCAAGTTCGATCAGCTTGAGGTCGACTTCGCGTATCTGCGGGAAATCATCTTCAACAATTTGCACGTTCAGCAGCGAGTTGGACTGCATCCGCTGCAGAACATCAAGGCCACGGCGTCCGCGCTGGCGCTTGGAGCCGTCGGATGAGTCGGCGACCATTTGTAACTCGCGCAGCACAAATTCAGGGATGACCAGCGTACCGTCGAGGAAGCCGGTGTCGGCCATGTCTGCTATGCGGCCATCGATGATGGCGCTGGTGTCGAGCAGCTTCACATTCCGCTTTGACTGGCGCTCGCCGCTGAAGAGGTCGCCGAGTGCTGAGAGGTTGAGCATGTCACCCTTGCTTGTTCCAACGACCAGCCCGACATAGGACATGAGCAGCAATACGAAAATCTGGAGCAGGCTGCGCGTGTTGCCGGCGGGCAGGCTGCTGGCCAGCACCAGGCTGAAGAGAAACGCTCCGAAGATGCCAAGGATGCTGCCGATGACCGCTCCAATGAGCCGCCGCAAGCTGAGGGAGCGCACACGCAGCTCAAAGATGATGACGAGCGCCGCGCCAGCCGCTCCGGTAAGTGCCGAGAGCCACCCGGGAAAATCGAGGATGCGGAAGAAGTAGCAGACAGCGGCAAGAACGAGGATAAAAAGAATGCGAATCAATACGAGGTCCATAAGAACCGGGGCTCCCGATCAAGGACGATCTGACAGACGGCATTTCGGTGTCAAAATAAATGCTCCGTCCGGCACGACGGGAGTATACGCATCGGGATGCTGCTCGGGCAAAGGCAGATTAAGTATGAACGCACCAACAAAACGGCGCGCTCGAAAGCGCGCCGCTGGTCTGTAATTTGATCGGGTCTAGTATTTCGGCAACTTGGGATCGACATCGGTCGCCCAGGCTGTGATGCCGCCTGCAAGATTAGTGACGTTCTTGAAGCCGCTCTTCTGCAGGAACTCGGCTGCGCGCTGGCTGCGTCCGCCGGTCTTGCAGTGGACGACGATCTCGCGGTTGGGGTCGAGTTCGTTGAGACGGTTGGGTAGCTCGCCGAGCGGGATGAGCGGCGCGCCGATGTTGACGATCTGGTATTCGTGCGGCTCGCGCACGTCGAGGACGAAGACTTCTTCGCCGGCATCGAGGCGGCGCTTCAGTTCCACTGGCGTAATTTGCGGGATTCCGTTTTGCATGGGTGCTGGTTTCTCTTCCGGGACGATGCCGCAGAATTGTTGGTAATCGATTAATTTCTTGACCGTCGGATAGGTGCCGCAGACCGGGCAGTCGGGGTTCTTGCGCAGCTTGAGCTCGCGGAACTTCATGCCGAGCGAATCGACGAGCAGGAGGCGTCCGATGAGCGAGTCGCCCTTGCCGAGGATCAGCTTGATGACTTCGGTTGCCTGAATCACGCCCAGCAGTCCGGGCAGGATGCCGAGGACGCCGCCTTCAGCGCATGAGGGAACCAATCCCGGCGGTGGCGGCTCGGGATAGAGGCAGCGGTAGCATGGTCCGTCTTCGGTGGCGAAAACGCTGGCCTGGCCTTCGAAACGGAAGATCGAGGCATAGGCGTTCGGCTTGTTGCCGCTGAGCACACAGGCGTCGTTGACGAGGTAACGTGTGGGGAAGTTGTCGGTGCCGTCGGCGACGATGTCGTAGTCCTTGATGATCTCAAGCGCGTTGGCGCTGGTGAGCATCGTCTCGTGCTTCACGATGTTCACATACGGATTGAGCGCCTTCAGCTTTTCTGCTGCCGAGTCGATCTTGGGTCGGCCCACGTCGTTGGTGCTGTGAATGATCTGGCGCTGCAGGTTGCTCTCGTCGACTACATCAAAGTCGACGAGGCCGAGGGTGCCGATTCCGGCTGCCGCCAGGTAGTAGGCGAGCGGCGCGCCGAGTCCGCCCGTGCCGACGCACAGCACTTTGGCGGCTTTGAGCTTCTGCTGGCCTTCGAGGCCGACTTCGGGCAGGATCAGGTGCCGCGAGTAGCGGGCGATCTCTTCGTTTGTGAGCTGTGGCAGGGCCACATTTTCTTCGGTGATGGTTGGCATTTCGTTTTCCTAATCCTTCTTTAGATCACTGATTTCTACGCTGGAGAGAATCTTCTCCAGGTTGGCTTCGACCTGTGCAAGCTCACTGTTCGTAATGGCGCGCGTGTTGTCTTTTACTCCGGCGCAGATGGTGTGAATCGCCAGATCAAACAGGTAGCATGTTCGATTTCGATACGTGGCATACACATCTTCCTGCACCTGATGACACATGCCCGCGTTTTCTGCCTTTGTGTGCACATAGTCGATGTTATTGATCGTCTTTGCAGCCAGCGGCTTCGCGTTGCCTTCGCCTTGCAGAGCCAGGGCTGAACACTCCCTGATCGAAGACGCCTTCCGATTGACGAAGACAAACTCGGCTCCGCTCAGGTTTGTATTTGGATATGGATTGAATCCCGCATCGTCCTTAAAAAATACGACCCCGCGCGGCAGACTGTCCGGCGACGCGATGCTGACCGGCGAGTAGAACTCGTTTCCCGCGCCGAAGTTCCATTTCGCCGGATAACGAAAGGTGACTCCGTAGACCGGGTCAGTGAATTGCATCGACGATGGCGAGACGAGAGTGACTTGCTGCGCTTGCGTCGCAAGTGCAGAGCCGAGAAGCAGCGAAATCATCTTCAGCATCGGCAAAATCAGTTCCTCTTCATAACCAAAGTCAGCGGTTCAGGCGCCGAAGGCGCGTATCGCTGGACGCGCAGTCCCGGTCAGCACCCGCCGGCGATCGACGGGATGATCGACAACGAATCGGTTTCAGACACCGTGGTTGCTTCTTTTTCCGGGAGGTAGCGCACGTCTTCGTCGTTCAGGTAGACATTTACGAAAGCGCGCAGCTTTCCTTCATCGGAGTACAGATGCTTCTTCAGATCTGGGTGCTGCGAGGTGAGCGCACTGAGCGCTTCGGCAACGGTTTGAGCATTGACCTGCACAGCGTCTTGTTTGTCGGCATACACGCGTAACGGCGTAGGAATGAAAATCTTCATGGTCAGATCCTTTAGATGATGTTCGATTGGTGCAGGCACCAGCGAGTCTCAAACGCGCGGTGCAGGGGAGCGGCAGGCCCGGCGATCAACATCGCCCGGCTACCGGTTCCTCCACCTCTATCGATTCGACCTGAATCTGTTCATCAAGAAAGGATTTGTCGTCTTCGCTCGTTCCTGTCAGCAGGAAGGAGTTCGTCTGTTGCGCAATGCCGTTGGCGACCGCGGTGATCACATAGGAGCAGCCGAGCCAGTGCGCTTCAGCGAAGTCGGTCTTCGACCACCGCGCCGGGTGGTCCGGGTGTGAGTGGTAGAAGCCGACGATGTCGAGTCCGCGCTCGCGTCCGTGGCGCTGGATGCGCACCAGTTCCTGCGGCGCGATGTGATAGCGATTGTGTGCAGAATCGGTGCGCGTGTTTCCGGCGCGCACGGCGTCTTCAACCTCGTTGACTCCATTGAAAGAACGGCCCAGCAACACACCACAACACTCGTGCGGATAGGTCTCTTCCCCATGAGTCCGCAGTGCGTTGTAGATATTTTCGCTGAGCTTAAGCATTGGCCTGTTCTTCCTCCCAGAAGCGTTCACTTAAATACTTGTCCGCCGAATCGGGCAGAATCGTTACGATTATTGCCTCGCGTCCCGCCGCGGCTTCTTCTTCCGCGATACGCAGCGATGCCGCGACAGCCGCTGCCGCCGATACTCCGACGAGCAGCCCTTCCGCCCGCGCAAGGCGCTTAGCCATACGATACGCGGCTTCGGTCTCAATCTCCAGATCTCGGTCGGCAAGCGATGGGTCGTAAATCCCCGGCACGATCGCGGTCGCCATGTGTTTCAGGCCTTCGAGTCCGTTGAAAGGCGAGTCCGGCTGCATGGAGATGCACTGGATCTGAGGGTTCAGTTCTTTTAGTCGCCGCGTGGTTCCAATGAACGTCCCGCTGGTTCCGAGTCCGGCGACGAAGTGGGTCAACTGTCCTGCGGTCTGCTGCCAGATTTCGTTGGCCGTGCCGCGATAGTGCGCTTGCCAGTTGGCGTCGTTGCCGTATTGATCGGCATAGTAGTACTTCTCCGGGTTGGTTGCAGCCAGTTCGCGCGCTTTGCGGATCGCGCCATCGGAGCCGTCGTTCGGGTCGGTCCAAATCACGTTTGCGCCATAGGCGCTCAGGATGCGCTTGCGCTCCTGCGAGACATTGGATGGCACGCACAACGTCACCGGGAAGCCCATCGCCGCGCCCAGCATGGCGTAGGCGATGCCGGTGTTGCCGCTGGTCGCATCCAGCAGATACTGGCCTTTGCCGAGCCTGTTCTGCTTCATAGCTGCAGCCACGATCGACGAAGCAGCGCGGTCTTTCACGGATCCACCGGGGTTGGTCCACTCCGCCTTGCCCAGAATCTGGATTCCGGGCAAATGGGCAGTCAACCGCTCCAGACGCACCAACGGTGTGTTGCCGATGCGTTCAAGAAGCGTAGTCCCGAAGGATAGAGTCAGGAGCGAATCCGTTGCCATAAGCGATTGCGTTGCAGCCAGCCTTGTAAATGTGCGAGAGTTGAAGGTATCCGGCAGGCCACTTCAAGTGTAGCCTTTGCCGAGCCTTTACCGCTATGCCTAGAAAAACAAAGCATCTTACCCTCGACGAAATACTCGCGAAGCTCCGCGACACTCAGTTTGATGTGCAACCGGTCCCCGGGGTCGCAGGGCAATATCGCGTGCAGAAGCATGGTTGCGCGGCGGTCATTGCGCCTGCAAGCGATGGAAGTGGCGTGACCTTTGTTGCGCGCCCCGGTTTTGTGCTGGGTGGCGGGATCGCTCACCTGCTGGACAGAGGCTTTCAGAAGTCATTGAAAACGAGCCACTTAGAGATTGCTGCAACCGCAGAGCACCTGAAGGCGATTCACCGCTTCAGCGAAGAGCTGAAAGAGATTGTCGGCTCGCCCAGCCTCTACAACGAGTCCATCGGCACCACCAGCGATGATTACTTCTATGATCGCCTGAAGGGCCGCGACAAAAACCCGGTTCCACGCGCACCCGCCCCGTGGGATACTGCCGGCGCCCACTAGAGCCTGCCATGATACGGCGAAGTTGGATTGCGGCTGCGGTGGTAATACTCGCAGGATTTGTCTCCGCCCAGACGAATGCCCAGACGAATGCAGACCCGCCGGTCCACCTGACGGGACCCCTAGAGGATGTATACGCGATCTACTCCCTGCTGATGCCGGGGACGGTTTTCACGAATCTTGGTCCGGCCCAGAATCAGCGATGGGCCATAGCCGATACCACGGTCAATATCGACGATATGAACCCGGCGCTTGCTCCGGATGCCGCGTTGCAGCCGCCGAATGGAGCCGCCCGCCAATTTCAGGAGGCGGTTGGAGAGTTCAACCTGCGAAAGCACCTGCGCGAGCCGGTCATCCGCGGATTCAAGCTCAAACGCCCATATGTCCTGCTCACGCCCGCGGACATAAGCGAATTTCGAACTGCCCGCACCGGCGCCAGCCCAGGCAACGCGCTTGCGCAAAAATATGCCGGATATCCCGGTATCAACTACTTCAGCGATGTGTATTTCGATTCGCATCGAACGGCGGCGCTGGTATATCAGCTGAGCTGGTGCGGTTACCTGTGCAGCCAGGGCGAATGGGTCTTCCTCGAGAAACAGAATGGACAGTGGGTGCAGCGGTCCGGTCAGCCGGCGGTTGTGTCCGGAGCAAAACCCTTCTAGCGTTTCGCCCGTTCGCGCTGCAATTCGCGGTAGACATCGCTTTTTGACAACCCGCGCTCCCGCGCGATGCGTTTCAAAGCATCTTTTTCATCAAGATTTTCTGTCTGCCGCAACTCTTCAATTCGACTGCTAATATCGCCGGACGCTGCATCCTGCGACAGAGCCCGCGCTTCAACCAGCAGCGTAATCTCGCCGCGAATGCGTTCGCGCCGCTTCAGTTCCGTTGTGACTTCGGCTACGCGGCCTCGCAGGAACTCTTCATGCAGCTTGGTCAACTCGCGTGCAACCACGACGCGGCACTGCTCGCCCCAGACGGCCTCTACATCGCCGAGCGTTTCGAGAATACGATGCGGCGCCTCATAGAAGACGAGCGTTGTGCCATCCGCGGTTACCGCGGCCAACCGCTCCAGTTCTGCGCGGCGCGCTCCAGCCTTTGGCGGCAGAAAGCCGGCGTAGGTGAATCGCTCAGTGTTCAGCCCGGAGGCGACCAGCGCGCTGAGAGCGGCGTTTGCGCCGGGAATGGGATGAACGCCGACACCGGCCTCAATCGC
>Ga0335073_10008170_pt1 | contig 14672 bp, 8 predicted proteins | sample Lox_Sample_22_FD_207093 | JGI IMG/M metagenome (GOLD analysis project Ga0335073, IMG submission 207093) | Soil microbial communities from Loxahatchee National Wildlife Refuge, Florida, United States - Lox_Sample_2.2 | ecosystem: Environmental > Terrestrial > Soil > Wetlands | place: USA: Florida... | reverse complement strand
CCACATCCACATCCTGCGCCCGGGTCTGGTCCAGCTGTGTCTGCGCCTCGGCCACTTCCACCTCAGTCGCAACGCCGCCTTTGAATCGTATCTGCGTCAGTTTCAGATACTCCTCGTACGATTGCACCGTGTTGTCGAGCAAATCCTTTTGCGCATCGAGCCCGCGCAGCTGGAAATAGTCGGTCGCCAGTTCGGCGCGCACGCTCAGCTCCACGTTGGCCACCTGCGCGGCCGAATACTGCGCGCTGGCCCTCGCCTGCTCGACGGTGCGCCGCACCTGGCCCCAGAAATCCGGCTGCCACTCGGCCTGTCCCCCCAGGCTGAACGTATTGAACTGGTAATTCGTAACTCCACGAACCGTCGTCGGCGAGTTGTACGATTCTCGCGTGCGCTGGATCGACGGTCCCGCCGACAGCGTGGGATAGTACTGCGACCGCGCCACCCGCACCTGCTCCCGCGCCTGCAGGTACTGCTCGACCGCCGCCTTCAGCGTCTGATTCGAGATCGCTACCTTGTCTTCGAGCGAATTCAGCTCCGGATCGTTGTACAGCTCCCACCACTTGCCGCGCAGAACCTGATCGCTGGGCTCCGCCTGTTTCCATGTGCCGTTCGGCGGATTCGGCGGCGGCGCAGCATTTTCCTTCCACGCCGGCGCATCGGGAACCGCTGCGGGCCGATGATAGTTAGGGCCTACCGTGCAGCCAGCCAGCGTCAGCGCCGCCAATGAGACCACCGGCGCCAGGCTACGATTCCGCGTCACTTCCCGCCCCCGTCCGGCCCCTGAGGACTGGGGCCTTCCTCGTGCGGTGCGGCGGGTGCGCCAGGCACGCCGCTTTCCCTCGCCGGCACCACGCGCACCTTCTCGCCTTCCACCACCGAATCCGGAGGATCCTGCACCACCTCGTCGTTGGGCTGCAGGCCTTCGATCACCTGCACCACCCGGCCGTCATCCTGCGCAATGGTGATCGGCACCAGCTTCGCCGTGTCGCCGTTCACCACCGTCACCACGCGCAGCCCCTCCTGCCGGAACATCAGCGTCGAGACCGGAACCATGAGAGTCTGGCGTGCAACCTTCACCTTGAAGTGCACTTCGGTGTAAGCGCCGGGTATGAGAGCCCCATCGCCGTTCGGCACGTCGACTTCCACCAGCAGCGTGCGCGAGGTCGGATCGATAGCCCGCGCCGTCCGCACTACCTTGCCGTGAAACCGCCGCCCCGGATACTCGTTCAGCGTCAGGTCTGCCTCTGTTCCCGGCGCGCACGAGGGCGCTTCAACCTGGGGAACGTTCACGTACACCCGCATGATGTGCTCGTCGTCCAGATGGAACATCTCGCGAGAGCCCGAAGTCCCCGCTCCCGCATTGATGAGCGTTCCGATATCGACGTCGCGCGCCGTCACGATGCCGTCAAACGGCGCGTAGATCTTCTCGAAATTTGTGAGCTGCTCGAGCCGATCCACATTCGCCTGCGCCGATTTCACCTGCGTGTTCGTCGACGCTTCCTGGGTGACAAAGTTCTCCGTGTCCTGCTTCGCCACCGCATTTTGCGCCAGCAGGTCGGTGTACCGCTGGGCCTGCTGCTTGGCGTATCCGGCGTTGGCCTGAGCCGTCGCCAGATCGGCCTTCGCCTGCGCGAGCTGCTGGTCCACCTCCGGGCTCTCGATCACCGCCATCAGTTGTCCCTTGCGCACGCGCGCGCCGATATCGAAATACCACTTCTGCAGATAGCCGTCCGTGCGGGCATAAATGGGCGAGTCGACGTAGGCGAACATATTGCCCGGCAGCACGATTTCCTGGCTGGGGGCGCCCAGTTCCGGCTTCGCGACGGTTACATCGGCCAGCGCCAGATCCTGCGTCGAGTGCGCCAGAGTCTTCTGCGCGCGCACGCGCGGCACAATCAGCGCAACCGCCAGCACTGTGGCTCCCACCAGAACCACCGCGAGCCACACGATCGCCGTGCGGCCTGAAATCGGAGGCCTGTCTTGTTCCTCATGGCCGTGATTGCTGTGGGATTTTTGGTTTGCTTCGCTCATCATCAGTCTCCCGCCACAGGCGCCGGCCTGTGACTGTGGCGCCGGGCTTCACGCTCGTGGCGTCTCCGTTCCACGCGCCCGTGCAGCACGCTGAATACGGTCGGAACAAAAAACAACGTCGATACCGTGGCGAACAGCAGTCCGCCGATCACCGCGCGCCCCAGCGGCGCGTTCTGCTCGCCGCCCGAGCCCAGGCCCAGCGACATGGGCAGCATGCCCAGGATCATCGCCAGCGCCGTCATCAGCACCGGCCGGAATCGCACATATCCCGCATTCAACGCCGACTGCGCTGCATCGCCCACCGTCACTTCCAGCTGTTCGCGCGCGAAGCTCACCACCAGAATCGAGTTCGATGTCGCCACGCCCATGCACATGATGGCGCCCGTCAGCGCCGGAACGCTCAGCCGCGTGTGCGTGATGAACAGAAACCACACGATGCCCGAAATCGCCGCCGGCAATGCCGTCACGATGATGAACGGATCGAGCCACGACTGGAAGTTGACCACGATCAGCAGGTAAACCAGCACAATCGAGAACAACAGGCCCCCCAGCAGTCCCACGTATGACGACCGCATGGTCTGCACCTGCCCGCGCACCACGATGCGCGATCCACGCGGCAGTTCCCCTTTCATCTGCGCGATTTTCGCGTCGATGCCTTTGCTCACGCTCGCCAGATCGGTGCCCGACACGTTGCCGAAGATGTCCACGACCGGTGTGATGTTGTAGTGGGTCACCACCGCCTGCTCCTGCCCAGGCTGCACGCTGGCAAGGTTCCCCAGAATCTCCACGGGCTGCCCGCCCATCGCTGCGGACGAAGGTGGCATCCCGGCCCCGTAAGACCCCGTCTGCATCGGAGCCCCCGCTCCACCGGACGGTTGCACCGGAATATTCTTCAGATCCTGCAGCGTGTCCATCGTGTATTGCGGCGATTCCGCCGCAATGTCGTATTCCACCCCGTTCTTCGGATCCAGATAAAAGGTCGGCGACGTCTGAAAGCTGCCGCTGGTTGCCACCAGCAGGCTCGACATTACATCGCGCTGCGTAATGCCGGCGCCCTGCGCCATGGACCGGTTCACCGCGATCTCCAGCTTCGGATTGTTGAAGGGCTGCTGGATACGCATGTCCGCCGTTCCCGGCACATACTTCACCTCGTTCAGCAGACGTTCGGCAAACTCGCGATTCCCCGCCTGGTTCGGCCCGACGATCTGGATGTCAATCGGCGACGGCAGGCCGAAGTTCAGAATCTGCGTCACCATGTCCACCGGCAGCGTGTAGAACGTCGTTCCCGGAAAACGCCGCGGCAACTCCTCGCGCAGCTTCTGCACATACTCGTCCGTAGGACGATGATGGGCCGCAAGCGATACCTGAATATCCGCGTCCGCCGGTCCTACCGGAGCGGAGTTCGAATACGACAGGTTGATGCTCGAGTACGGCAGCCCAATGTTGTCGATGATCGTATCCAGCTCCTGCTTCGGAATCAGCTGCCGGATCGTGTTGTCGATGCGATCGCATAATTCCGCCGTATCCTCAATGCGCGTGCCCGTGCGCGCGCGAATGTGCAGTTTGAACTGACCGCTGTCCACCGATGGGAAGAAATCCTCGCCCAGATACGGAAGCAGCAGCGCCGCCGATCCCATCGTGAACACGAAAAAAATCACGATGAACACGCCGGCGTGCTGCACGCACAGCTCGAGAATGCGCCGGTAGCCCCCGCGAATCTTCTCAAAAGAGTGCTCGAAGAGGAGCTGGAAACGAATAAACGGATTAAGGCTGTGCCGTTTCTGCTCCTCTTCGCTCTCGTCGTGCTCGCGCAGCAGATATTTCGCCATCGTCGGCACAACCGTGCGCGACAGCAGGTACGACGCCAGCATGGCAAAGATCACGGCCTCGGCCAGCGGCACAAACAGATACTTCGCCACCCCGCCCAGGAAAAACATGGGCACAAAGACGATGCAGATCGAAATGGTGGCCACCAGCGCCGGCACCGCAATCTGCGCGGCGCCATCGAGAATCGCCTGCTCGATCGCCTTCCCCGCCTCCAGATTGCGATTGATGTTCTCAATCTCCACCGTGGCGTCGTCGACCAGGATGCCCACCGCCAGCGCCAGGCCGCCGAGCGTCATGATGTTGATGGTCTCTCCCAGCGCGCTCAGCACCAGCAGCGACGTGAGAATCGACAGCGGTATCGAAACCGCGATGATCAGCGTGCTGCGCCAGCTGCCCAGGAACACCAAAATCATAATGGCGGTCAGGCACGCGGCAATAACCGCCTCATGCACCACCCCGCTGATCGATTCGCGCACAAAGATCGACTGATCCCCCAGCGGGCTGATCTTCAGTTGCGGAGGCAGCTGCGATTTCAGGCTGTCGGCCTTCGCCAGAATCCCCTTCACGATGCTGAGCGTCGATGTGTTCCCCGTCTTGATGATCGAGAGCAGCGATGCGCGCTGCCCGTTGACGCGCACGATGTTGGTCTGCGGGGGGAAGCCGTTGCGCACGTGCGCCACATCGTGGACGTAGACGGTCGCGCCATTCACCTGGCGGATCGGCAGGTCGTTCAGTTCGGCAATCGTTTCCGGCGCGCTGTTGGTCTCAATTTGATACTCGAAGGGCCCGATTTTGATCGTGCCCGATGGCAGTATCAGATTCTGCGCGCCGATCGTGTTCACCACATCGGCGGGCGTCAGCCCCTTGGACTGCAGGGCCTCCATGTTCAGATCCACCTGTACCTGGCGCTGTTTGCCTCCGTACGGATACGGAATGCCGGCGCCCGGCACCGTGACCAGCTGCGTGCGGATGAAGTTCAGGCCCAGGTCGTTCAGCTGCATCTCCGACAGCCCCTGGCCCGAAAGTCCCAGCTGAATGATCGGCACGCTCGATGCGTTGTACTGGATCACCAGCGGTGGCGTCGTGCCCGCCGGCATCTGCCGGATCTGCGTCTGACCGATAGCCGTCACCTGCGCCACGGCATTGGCGATATTTACGCCCGGCTGGAAATAGATCTTGATGACGGCAATGCCGTACAGCGAGCTGGACTCGATGTGCTCGATATCGTTGACCGTGGTCGTCAGCGAACGCTCGCTCAGCGTTACGATGCGGCTCGCCATCTGCTCGGGCGAGAAGCCCTGGTAGTTCCAGAGCATGGTGACCACCGGAATATCGATGTTCGGAAAAATGTCCACCGGCATGTTGACAATCGCCAGCGGTCCCAGAACCATCAACAGCAACGCCACCACGGCAAACGTATAGGGCCGCCGCAGCGCGAGGCGAACAATCCACATATCGTTTTAGCTACTCCTGCGGCGCTCGCCTGACGCGGCGGCCGGGTACATTACTCCGGATCCCTGGCTTCCCGCCAGGATTGCTTGGGAAACAGACAATGACGAACCGCTGACACCAGTATCCACCCTGTGCCAGCCAGGGGAAATCAACTCCAGCTATCAGGAGCTGTATGTCTTTTGGAGACGGACTGTCTCGCGAAAAAGTCTCCGGATCGGAGATAACCTTTACCCGAAATAGATGAGCGGCGAAGCCCCGCCGCTTCATTTTCCTGCCCAGAACTACATATTCATCTTTTTGAAAATGCGCCCCGGCACGCTGCGCACCACCAGCATGATCAGCCTCCAGAACGGCGGCACGTAGGCCACGTCCTTGCGCTTCCCAATGGCGCGCAGAATATGCCGCCCCACCTGCGCGGGCTGCGCGAAGAGCGCGTTTTGCTTCAGGTGCGCCGTCATCGGCGTCGCCACGAATCCCGGCTTGATCGTCAGCACCTGCACCCCAGCCCGGTCGATGCGGTTCCGCACGCCATCGAGGAAGACATTCAGCCCACCCTTCGATGCGCCATACACGTAGTTGCTCTTGCGCCCGCGATCCCCCGCCACCGACGAAATCACGGCGATCGTTCCCCGCTTTTCCGCCTCAAAGTAATTCGCCAGCCACGTAATCAGCGACACCGCCGACAAAAAATTCGTCCGCAGAATCGCCTCCGCTGCCGCGTAATCCCGCTCCGCCGCCGGCTGATCCCCCAGAACCCCATGCGCCACCAGAGCCAGATCGATCCGCCCCAGCGCGCCCACCGCCTGCACCAGCAGCGCCGGATGCCCCGCCGTATCGTCCAGATCGGCCACCGCTCCGTTCACCGCGGCCGCGCCGCGCGTCAGCAAATCGTCGCGCACCGCGGTCAGTTTGTCCGCATTGCGCGCCACCAGGAAGAAGCTCGCTCCCCGCTCCGCCAGCAGCCGCAGCGTCGCTTCCGCAATCGCTGAGGTCGCCCCCAGCGCCAGCACGTTGCGAGGACTATGGCTCGCTTTCTCGTCAGCCATCGAGCGGTCTCCGTCCCGTCACGCGCTGCCAGAATGCCGAGTCGAATTCCGGATCCACGTAGCGTGAGAATTCCTGCCACTGCGGATAAAACGCCTGATACTGCTCCGGCCTCATCCGCGCATCCTTCGCGGAGTACATCCGTCCGCCATGCTCGAGCGTGATTTTCGCCAGCCGCTCGACCAGATCGAAGCTCACCTGCGGCCGGATCGGAAAATCCAGCGCCAGCATCACGCCCGGCGCCGGAAACGACATCATCCCCGCCGACGGAACATCCCCGAAGAACTTGATCACCGCCAGGAACGACGCCAGCCCCGACTTCGTGATCGCCTTCAGAATTTCCAGCATCCCCTCGCGTCCCGTAGCGTGCGGCAAAACGTTCTGGAACTGCAGCAGCCCGTCCTTGCCGTACATCCGGTTCCAGTGCAGCACCGCGTCGAGCGGATAAAAAAACGGCTCGTAGTCCACCGGCCCGACCTTCGTCTGCCCCAGTTGTTTGTGAAAATACAGCGAATTGAACGCCGCCATCGAAAACCGGTTCAGCGCGATCGCCGGCAGATCGAACGGGAACACCAGCTTCGGCTCCTTGCTCTTCTTCAGCGCGCCCGGAATCTCCGCGTGGTCGCCCTGCATGAAGATGCCGCGCGCGAAGTTCCGCCCCGTCGAAACGCAGTCGATCCACGCCACCGTGTATTCGCTCTTCGCCGCCTGCGACAACGCGAAGAACTCGTCGATGCCGTGGAACTTGTCCCCGCGGTAGTCGATCATCCGCGAGACGATCGGCCGCAGCCGAATCTCCGCCCACGTCATCAGGCCTGTCAGCCCCATGCCGCCAATGGTCGCCGCAAACCATTCGGGATTCTCAACCGGGCTGCACACAAAACGGCTGCCGTCCGAGCGCACCAGCTCAAACCGCAGCACGTGCCGCCCGAACGCCCCGGCCACGTGGTGATTCTTCCCATGAATATCGTTGGCAATCGCTCCGCCCACCGTTACATATTTCGTACCAGGCGTTACCGGCAGAAAAAATCCCCGCGGCACCGCGAAATCCAGAATCTGCTGCAGCGACGCTCCGGCTTCGCAGCGCAGCACTCCCGTAGCCGGATCGAACCCCAGCAGGCGATCCATCCCCGTCGTCTCCAGCAGCGTCCCGTGGTCCAGCAGGCAGACGTCGCCGTAGCTGCGCCCCAGGCCAACCGGCAGATGCTTGCCCCCGTGGCTCTTGCTCAACGGATAATCCGTGGTCCAGTGCAGCGGAACCACGTCGGCCTCAAGTGTTGGATACCGCCCCCAGGATTCAAAGCTCGGCCGCGCTGTCTTGTTGCTCATTCACCTTCTCGATTTCCGGCCCTCAGAAAAAGACCGCCAGTGATGCAATGGCTGCAACCGCGACCCCAATCAGCAAACTGATGCGGTCGGTCACGGCGAAAATCACCGGATCCTCGTCCAGTTCTCCGCGCGAGGCCAGCAGCCACACGCGGCTCAGCCACAAAATCATCAGCGGCGTAATCAGCCACAGGCGAACCGGATGCCGGTAGAGCGCGGTCACATCGTGGCCGCCGATATAAAACGAAAACACCACAACCGACGCATAGGCGCTGGCCGTGCCGAAGCTCCTCAGTTGCTCGATATCGCCCAGCAGGTAGCCCCGCCCGTTGGCCAGCGTCTGCCCGCGCGCCCGCGTATTCTGCAGCTCGCTGAAGCGCTTCACCATCGCCAGGCTCAGAAACAGGAATAGCGAAAACGCGCCCAGCCATTGCGAAATCGGTGTCGCCGTCGCCGCCGCGCCTGCCAGCATGCGCACCGTGTACAGGCCTGACAGCAGGATCACATCCGCCAGCACCACCCGCTTCAGATACAGCGAATAGGAAAGCGTCGTCACCAGATACACCAGCAGCCATACCAGAAAAGCTCCCGGCAGCAGCAACGCCGCGAGCGCCACGGCGAGGGTGAGAAACCCCGCGCTGATCCCCACGCCTGCCGTCACCGGCAAATCGCCCGCCGCAAACGGCCGCTGCCGCTTCGTCGGATGCCGCCGGTCCGCTTCGATATCCAGGAGATCGTTCACGATATACGTCGCCGAAGCGCACAGGCTGAAACTCGCGAACGCCACTGCCGCCTTCACCACCAGATCCAGCCGCAGCGAGTGGGCCAGAATCAGCGGCAAAAAGATCAGGATGTTCTTCGCCCACTGGTGCAGCCGCAGAGCCTTCAGAACCGCCCTGGCCCGCGGCGAGCGATCCTCAAACTCCCGCTCCACTTCCACCTTCCGCGCTCGCAGCCGCGAACGCAGCGTCGGCGTCGGATTCGCCAGCATCGCCGCATGGGCCTTTTCCAGCAGTGGCAGGTCAGGCCCCGCGTTGCCCACGTAGTCGTAATGCTCGTCGCCGAAAATCTCGCGCAACCCATCCAGCTTCGTGCTGCCTGTCCGGTTCGTCTTGCCGTCGCTGGCCAGCACGCCGTCAAAAATCCCCAGGTGATCGGCTATGCGCTTCGCCAGCGCCTGATCCGCGCCCGTCGTCAGATAAAGCCTGCGTCCGTCGCCCCGCTCCGCTTCCAGGTATTCCACCAGAGCCCGGTTGTAGGGCAAGTGCCGCACGTCCAGCGCTACCCGCGCGCCAACCTCCGCCTTCACCCGCGCCCGGCCGCCCATCAGCCACGCCGGCAGGCGCAGCACATCCCAGGGATGCGTGCGCGCCAGCACCATCAGCGAGTCCATCAGCGTATCGCTTTTGACCAGGGTGCCGTCCAGATCGACGCACAGCGGCGGACGGGACAGTTCCTGCCCCACCTGCTGCACGGTCGCCTGGCTCAAGGAAGTCTCTCCCATGCTTCTGGATGCAACCCGGATGGTCAGAGACGATTCAACCGTATCCCTGGCTCAGAATCACCGGGACGAGCGAGAAAAATGCTGAATTTCAGCGCAAGTATAGCATTCAGGCAGCGCTCCTCCCCCAGCCGGGAACCTCGCCTGCCACCGGTTCTCCAGCCGACGGTAACTGCGCCACAGCTCGATTTTGCTCTATCGCGCCGCGCTGTGCGCCACTTCCGCCTCTGTCGGCTCCGCAGCCTTCTCCACCCGCTTCTCCGGGAAGTACGCATTGATCACGTACTGCTCCAGCATCCGCTGCGTGTTGAAGAACGAGCCATTCAGAGCGATCGTCGAGCGCATGATGCGCCGCCACTGCCCCTGGTCCTTCGAATACAGCGGCAGAATCGTCTGCTCCAGGTGCTCGTAGAGCGAGCTCGCTTCACCCGCTTCGTCGTCGTTGTCGTCGATCGCCCAGCCGGTCACGCCTTCAATCCAGCCCTCGATCCACCATCCGTCCAGAATGCTCAGGCTCGGCACGCCGTTCAATGCCGCTTTCATGCCGCTCGTGCCGGACGCCTCATACGGCCGGCGCGGTGTGTTCAGCCACAGATCCACCCCACCCGTCAGCAGCGCGCCCAGTTTCCATTCGTAGTTTTCGAGGTAAACAATCTGCAGTGCGCTCTGGCTCAGTTCCTTCGAGAGTTCAATCACCCGCCGGATCTTCGCCTTGCCAGGCTCATCGGCCGGATGCGCCTTGCCCGAGTAAAGAATCTGGATCCCCCCGTGCTTCTCCGCCAGCTTCACCAGCCGCTCCGGATCGGTGAACAGCAGATCGGCTCGCTTATAGGTTGCCGCGCGTCGCGCAAAACCCAGCGTAAAGATCTCCGGCTTCATCTCCACGCCGCTCGCCTTTTTCACTGCCTCCAGCAACGCCAGCTTCGAAGCCGAATGTGCTTCCACAATCTCGTTTTCCGGGATGTCGATCGCATACCGCAGCGTCACATTGTCCTGCCGCCACCGCGGCAGGTGCTTATCGAATACCGCCTGCACCGAGGGCGCTGTCCACGTCCCCGCATGCACGCCGTTGGTGATCGCGTCGATGCTGTAGTCCGGGAACATCTGCCGCGAAACCTTGCCGTGCTGCATCGCTACACCGTTCACGAAGCGTGAGAAGCGGAGTGCCACGTACGTCAGGTTCAGCAGCCCGTCGTGGAAGCACCCGAACCGCTCCAGCAGGCCCGCGCGCTCCGCGCCCAGAATGCGGTACGCCTGTTCGCCCGAGAAGCGATCGTGCCCCGCCGGAACCGGTGTGTGCGTCGTGAAAACACACCGCCGCCGTACCGCTTCCAGATTCCGCTCCGTCGCCGTCTGCAGCTCGGCGCCGTGCAGCTCCTGCTCCAGCACCGAAATGGTCAGCAGGGCCGCATGGCCCTCGTTCATGTGATACACCCGGGGCTCGTACTCCAAAGCCCGCAGCATCCGGGCTCCCCCAATGCCCAGCAACGTTTCCTGGCGCAGCCGGTAATTCGTATCTCCGCCGTACAGGAAATCCGTAAGGTTCCGATCCGCGGGATCGTTCTGTTCCAGATTGGCGTCGAGGAAGTAAATCGGAATCCGATGGCCGCTCACGCCTTCCATGTCGTAGCGCCACGCGCGCAGCGCCACAGGCCGGCCCTCGATCGTGACCGTCACCACCGGCTCTTCGGCCGCACACGTCGCTTCCGGGCTCCACGGCTGCGCTTCCTCGGTCTGCATGCCGTTCCCGTCGAGGTGCTGGCGGAAATACCCCTGACGGTGCGCAAGCGTCACCGCTGCCAGCGGCAGGCCCATATCCGCCGCGGCCCGCAGGGTGTCGCCGGCAAGAACTCCTAACCCTCCGCTGTACGTGGGGATTTGCGGGACAACCGCAATTTCCATCGAGAAGTACGCAACAATGCCGCCTTCCTTCAGGTGTTCCGGGGAGAAGTATTGCGACCGATTAATAAAACGCATCGTTGAATCGTTGTCTCCAGCCTCTTCGTGCGTTGCCCTACAAGGATAAGCCAACCGTCAGCCGAAAAGCTCTTCCATTGGCAACCCTGAGATTCTTACACTGGCCCGCAATGGGTCAACATCACCCATCTGTGGAATACCCGATTCCGTCCGCTAAACCCGCATTTCCCTGGTCTCAGACCGGACCGGCCGCGGCCGATGCATGACACATGTAGATGTCGGCATCGATGCCGGTTGCTGCCTTGTATTCATCCTGAAGTCGCTCGGAAAATTCAGCCGCTCGCGCCGCCTCCACCAGATTCACCGTGCAGCCCCCGAATCCGCCTCCCGTAAGACGCGCCCCGACTACTCCCGGTAGCCTCTGCGCCAGGGCCACCATCACATCCGCCTCCTCGCAACTCGCTTCGAAATCGTCCCGATAACTGGCGTGCGCGGCAGCCATCAGATCACCCAGCTTTTTCAGGTTGCCGGACTCCAGTGCGTCGGCGGCCGCCACCGTCCGCAGATTCTCGGAAATCACGTGGCGGCAGCGCCGCAGCACATTGGGCGGCATCTCGGCGCCCCATCGCTCCAGGTCCTGCAGCGTAGCGTCCCGCAGTAACTCAATCTCCGGCCGGTGCCTGTGCAGAATCGCCGTTCCTTCCTCCACTTCGCCCCGCCGATTGCCGTATTCCCCTCCGGCGATCGAGTGCTTCACCATCGTATTGGCGATCACCAGGCTGACGTGATGCGGAATCGGCGCCAGCCGGAACTCCAGCGACCGGCAATCCAGCAGCAATGCGTGATCGGCCGCGCCGTTGCAGGCGATGAACTGGTCCATAATGCCGCACGACGCGCCCACAAACTCGTTCTCCGCTCTCTGACTGAGCTTCGCGATCTCCTCTCGCGCCATTTCCCCGCCCGCAAGGCTCAGCAACGCCAGCGCCGTCGCCACTTCAATCGAAGCTGACGAGCTCAGCCCCGCCCCCAAAGGCACATCACCGTAAAGCGTCAGGCTGAACGGCGGCACTTCGATCCCCTTCCCCTGGAGCGCCCACGCCACACCCAGCGGATAGTCCGACCAGTGTTTCCTCCGTTCCTGTGGCCGCTCTCCGGCCCCGAAACTCACGCCCTCCGCAAAATTCTCCGACCAAATCTCAGTACGCCCGTCCTTCCGCGGAGCCACGACGGCTACTGTCCCAAAGTCGATCGCCGCGGGCATCACGAACCCTCCCGCATAATCGGTATGCTCGCCGATCAGGTTCACGCGCCCCGGCGCCTGGAACAACCGCGGCTCCCCGCCAAAGTGCTTATCGTAAATTTCCCTGGCGAGACTCGGATTCACCATGCGTCTTCTCCTTCTGCTCTCCGGTGCAAGGGGGCCTTACTGCGGTGTTACAGGCCTTACGCGTATCCGCATCGGCCATTCTTCCGATTTTCCAGGCTCGAGCCAGCGCGCCTGCCCAGCCGCCATCGCCTCCGCCAGCGAATCCACAGGGGCCGTGCAGGGTTCGATCGCCACGCATTGCTGCCGGTTCTGCTTTCCTTCCGGCCAGCCTCCGTAACAGAGCCATAGCCCCAGCCAGGGAGACCGTTCCGGCTCGAACTCCACTTCCACCCGCACCCCGTGTCGCACCCGCTCCACTGCCGCCCATCCCTCCGCCGGTGCTGGCATGAACAGCTTGTCTCCGGTCCCATCCTCGATCCCGCCCGCCACACTCAGATCAACCGCATTGGATCGGTCATCGACTGTGTGCGGCCACGCATGACTGCTGTGCTTCGCCCCCAGCCTCAGGTGACCCGACCCTTCTACCTCCACACGGTTCACGCTCCGCGGCAGATCTATGTGATCCCCGCGGTCCACCGCAAACAGCGGATGCGCCGACCACGCCCACGGAACCCGCTCCTCCCCCACGTTCGTCACCCGATAATCCAGGCTCAGTGTGTCTCCCTCCAGCCGTACCACCCGCTCCAGCCGCAGCGGCAAGCTCACCCCGGTCGCGGCCATCCGGATCGTGTGCCCTTCCTGCGTCGCTTCCCACTCCAGCCGCCAGAAGTCCCCGTGATCCGGCACCTCTGCCGATTCGCTTCCGAATTTCACCGAGCACGCTGCGACCGACGGCAGGCACTCGTCGAACCCGCTGGCATCGCCTTCGTCGAACCCCATCGTCAGCGTCCTCTTCGCAAACTCCGCCAGCGGCGCCTGCAGCAACTCCAAATTCCCCGGCAGCCAGCGCAGCGACGCAATCTTCCCGCCCAGCGCCGGCATCATCGTCGCCCGCAGTGTATCCGTTTTCATTATCAACTCGGCCGGTTCCACGTCCATCCTCCAAAGCTCCTATTTCGCTGAAGCCGCCAGCAGCCTCTCGCCGATCTCCTCAACCCAGGCCAAATGCTCCGGCTTCATCAGCACCGACCGCAGGCACATCACCCTGCTCTCTTCGCCGGCGTCGCTCCAGTTCGCCCCGGGAAAAAATCGCGCCGGGAGATTCGCCAGCGCCAGATGCAGCCCGCTCTCCGCCGCACGGTCGAAGATCGCCTGCGCCTGCTGAGATGCCTCGGCCGCCGTCCCGGCTCGCACGGCCCATACCACAATATCGAGTTCCGGCTTCGGTCCGGGAACAAACCTCCCGGCAAGCCGCGCGTCCTCCGCCAGCCAGGCATGCAGCCGCAGCGCCGCTTCCCGCCCGGCGTCCAGTCCCTTGGCGAACGCCCCGCCCCGCTCCAGCGGAAGCAGCCGCTGCGTCGCCCACAGCGCCACCGCCGACGCCCCTGCCCGCGAGCACTCCAGGCTGATCTCGCCCAAATGCAGTTCGCTCGACGTGAAATACGTGTAGGGCGAGTCGTGCTTGTACCACCGCCCCATGGCCGGATCGCGAAACAGTATGCACCCGCACCCATAGGGCTGCAGCCCGTGCTTGTGCGGATCCACCACGATCGAATCCGCATCCTCGATCCGCTCAAACGCCCGCGCCGCCTCCGCGCCCAAATTCGACGCCAGCCGGAAATATCCCCCATACGCCGCATCCACATGCAGCCGGAAGCCATACTTCTTCCGTAATTCCAGAACCCCATCCAGCGGATCCACCGACCCGACCGCCGTCGTCCCCAGCGTCGCCACTACCGTCCCGACATCGCCCCCGGCCAGCGCCGCCTCCAGCGCCGCCAGATCCATCCGCCCCCGCGCATCCGTTCCCACGCTCTCGTACTGCAGCTTCAGCACCGCGCTGATCCGGCTATGCGTGTAGTGCGCCTGCTCTGACGCTACGACCTTCTTCCCCGGCGCCATTTGCCCGGCAATCCACAGCGCCTCCAGGTTCGCGAACGTCCCTCCGCTCGTCAGGTGCCCCAGATATTCAGTCCATCCGAACATCCCGGCAATCGCCCGCACCGCTTCCACTTCCATCCGCGAGCTGGCCCGTCCCCCATCCAGCGCATGGTTGTTGGGATTGACCCGCATGGCCATCGCGTAGGCCGCGTGCGCCACCGGATGCGGCGGCTTCAGCATCTGCCCCGCGTAAAGTGGATGAAAATA
>Ga0335073_10008169_pt1 | contig 14673 bp, 11 predicted proteins | sample Lox_Sample_22_FD_207093 | JGI IMG/M metagenome (GOLD analysis project Ga0335073, IMG submission 207093) | Soil microbial communities from Loxahatchee National Wildlife Refuge, Florida, United States - Lox_Sample_2.2 | ecosystem: Environmental > Terrestrial > Soil > Wetlands | place: USA... | reverse complement strand
AGCACCGCGTCCGCGGCGTCGCCCTGCCCGGCGGACAGCAGGGTCTGCGCCAGCAGGGACAGGTAGTACGGCTGCCGGGCCAGCGCACGCTGGTCGCGCAGGCGGCGGAGCCCCTCGCGGATCTGGCCGGTGCCCTCGGTGCCGCCGGCGCACCAGCCGGCCAGGATCTGGCCCCACTGGCCGTAGTAGGCGAACTCGTAACGGTCGCAGATCTCCCCGACCCGGGTGGCGCACTCCAGGGTCCGGTCCACGTCGCCGCAAAGCTGATAGGTGATCGCCGCGTAGGCGAACGCGACGGCCAGGCTGTAGGGATGCTCGAGCTCCTCGGCCCGCGCGATCGCCCAGTCGCACCAGTGCCGCGCGTCCTCGGCCCGGCCGAGCAGCCACAGGGCGTGCGCCGACCACGCGCGCGCGTGCACCTCGACGCGGGTGCCGACCACGGACGGCACCTCGCCGTAGCAGAGCTCGTGGGCCAGCGCGAAGTGGCGCAGGGACTGCTCGTGCCGCCCCAGGCTGGTGGCCGAGCCGCCCACGGCGAAGTGCGCCTGGCCCATGACGTCGGGGTGCAGGTGGCTCAGTTCCAGGCTGTGCAGGGCTATGTCGTAGGACTCCGAGACGTGCCCCTGCACGAACCGGGTGCCGAACAGGCCGACCAGGCTGATCAGCTGCAGCCGGGTATCGCCCTGCCGCTCGGCCAGGTCGCGGGTGCGCTCGAGCACCGCCTGGACCTCGGCCGAGGCGTAACCGTACTGCGCGTTGAGCGGGGCGGCCATGGCCGCGCGGATGGCCAGCTCGCCGCGGTCGCGGTCCAGGCCGGCCGGGCCCCGCCGCACCAGCTCGGCGGCGCGCCGGTAATGCCGGATCGCCTTCTCGTTGGCGAACACGCTGGCGGCGACCTCGGCGGCGCGCACGTGATGCGGCACCGCGCAGTCCGGGCGGTCGGCTCGCTCGTAGTGGTAGGCGATGGCGGCGGCCGCCGCGCGCGGGTCGCCGGCGTGGATCAGCTCGAGGGCCTGGGCCACCCGCAGGTGCAGGTGGCTGCGGCGCGGCGGGCTGATGCCGCCGTAGGCGGTGTCGCGGAGCAGGTCGTGGGCGAAGTCGTAGCCGGCCGTCGGGTGCTCGCGGATGATCCGCCGGCGCCACAGCTCGTCCACGGCCCCGATCACCGCGTCGCCGTCCAGGTCGCCGGCCATGGTCAGCAGCTCGAGGGTGAAGTCGCGCCCGACCACCGCGGCCAGCTCGGCGACCTGGCGCGCGGCCGGGCCGGCCTGCGCTATCCGGCCGGCCAGCACGGCGCGGGCCCTGGGCCCCGGGTCGGCCGGGCCGGCGTCGCCGGCGCCCGCCGGGCCGGCGGTCTCGGCCTGCCCGCCTGCCGCGCCGACGGCCCCGGAGCGGTCCAGCAGGCGCGCCCGGACGGACTCGATGACCAGCAGCGGGGAACCCCCGGTCGCGGTGTACAGCCAGTCCGCCTCCGGACCGGTGAGCGGGGTCCCGCCCGCCTGCCCGGCCAGCTCGGCGGACTGCCCGGCGTCCAGCGGCGCGAGCGCGATGTCGGTGACCTGGCCCGCCGAGCGCAGCGCCCGCAGCATCTCGGTGAGCTCGGCGTTGCCGTCGATCTCCTCCGGCCGCGTCGCGGCCACCACGAGCATCGGGTGCCCCTGGCCCAGGTGCAGCAGCAGCTGCAGCCAGGCCAGGGTGTGCTCGTCGCACCACTGGAGATCGTCCAGCAGCAGCAGGGCGGGCCGCCCGGTGGACAGCACCGCCCGGGCCAGGCCCTCGAAGAACCGGTGCCGCTGCCAGGCGTCGGCCATCGGGCGCGGCGGGGCGACCGGCCCGGCGCCGGTCGGCGGGACCAGGCGGTCGACTTCCCTGGCCCACACCTCCTCGAGCCGGTCCCGGGCGGACCGCAGCGCCGGGCTGCGCAGCCATTCCGACACCGGGGCCAGCGCCAGCCGCCCGCGGGCGGCGAAGCACCGGGCGCGCACGGTGTCGAATCCGGCCCGCTGCACCAGGGCGGACAGCTCGTCGAGCAGCCTGCTCTTGCCGACGCCGGCCTCGCCGGCCACCACGGCGAAGCCCGCCACGCCGGCCAGGGCCTCCTGCCAGCGTTCCTGCAGCAGAGCCAGCTCGTGATCGCGTCCGATCAGCCGGATCCGGCTGGCCGCCGGGACCTGGCCCGGATCCGGCTCTGCCGTCGGCGCGCGCCCGGCACCCGCCGCCGCAGCGGGAGAGCCCGGCGGGGGCTGCTCCGGCCGCCGGAGGTCGGCCAGGCGCTCGTATTCGGCCGTGGTCGCCCGGTCCGGCGCGACCCCGAGCTCACGTTCCAGCACCGAGGTGCACCGGTGGTAGGTCTGCAGGGCCGCGGCCCGGTCCCCGGACAGCGCCTGCAGCCGCAGCAGGCTGCGGTATCCCACTTCCTCCAGCGGCTCAAGATCGATCCGGCGGCGGGCCAGCTCGATCGCCTCGGCGTAGGCACCGGCGTCCTGCTCCCGCGCGATCAGCTGGTCCAGCAGGGTCAGGCACCGGCGGTGCAGCCGGTCGCGCTCGGCGGCGGCCCAGTCGTCGTACAGCGCGGGCATGAACTCGCCGCGGTAGGCGCGCACGGCGTCCGTCGCGGCCCGCCGGAATCCCGCCAGGTCACCCGCGGCGAGGGCGGTCTCCGCGGCGTCGGCCGCGGCCTCGAAGACGGCCACGTCCAGGTGGCAGTCGGGGTCGAGCCGCCACAGCAGCGACCCGCTATCCGCGGTCAGCCACCGGCTCGCCTGCGGCAGCCCGGCGCGCAGCGAGTGCAGCTCCCGGCGCAGGTTGGCCCGGGCCTGGGCCTGCGAGGAATCGGGCCAGAACTGGCCGGCCACGTACTCGCGGCGCTGCGGTGCCCCCCGGTGCACCAGCAAGAAGCCGAGCAGCGCCAGCGCGCGCGGCGACCGCAGCGCGGCGACCGAGCTGTCGACGGCGATGCGCATCTCGCCCAGCAGAGAAATGTCGAGCACGACCTGACCCCCAGGCCGCCCGCAGGCTGGATGGCCCCGTAACCTGCGGGCATTACTATCCTGTGACCAACCGTAGGGCGTGGCTGGGCTCATGGTCCAGTCGAGCGCTGGCCGGCCCGGCCGCCGCGGCGCGGGGGAGCGCCAGCGACTATGTATGACGGCTCCACTGCGGGCCTACCGACAGCCAGGCCGCTTCCCAGCCCGCGAGCCTCCTGCGGTCGAGAATCCACTGGGTGAGCAGGGCCAGGAGCGCTAGGACCAAGGCGAGAATGACCTCGGCGATCAGCATCCCGACCAGGACGCGGTCGCGCGCGTAGATTCCCGACGGCGGCGGCACCTGCACGTCTCCCGCGCGGTCGAGCCATACCCGCACGGTAGCGCCCGCCTTGGTCCCCGCGGGCGCCGGGACGTTCCCGGTATGCGGCCGGCCGCCGGCGGCCCATCGCGCCGGCGTCCAGACCAGCCAGGTGTTGGAGCCGTTGTCGGACATCATCGGCCCGGGCGCGGCGCGCAGCAGGACGGCCGGAACCTGATGCCACGACTGCGTGGCGCGCTGCGCGGCCGTGTTCTCCGCGCGGACCGACAGCGCCGCCGCGCCCGCGACGAACGGGCTCAGGATCAGGAAGACGGCGATCACGGCGGGCAGCAGCCACGCCTCGACGACATCCGAGGTCCGGCGCAGCGGGTTGTGGTCCAACCCCAGCCTGCGGGTCACCCTCGTCCACTTCGTTGCGGGCGTCATACCGTTCACCCCAACGCCACTATCCCTGACGCGCGTAACACAGTCGTAACACACCCGTAACATGCCCGGCAACCGGTTGTGCATCGCGCCGCGAGCCGGGGCGGGCGCGCCGGGCGCGGGCCTGTCGCCGGCCGCCGGCCACCCGTCGGCTGCGGCCGCCGCGGCCTCGCGGGCCCGTTCGGCGGACAGGTCGCGTTCCCGCTGGTTGCGGGTCAGCGCGGCGGCGCGCTCAAACTCCGCCCGGGCCTCGCCCGGGCGGCCCAGCTTCATCAGCAGGTCCCCGCGCACGCTCGGCAGCAGGTGATACCCCTGCAGCGAGGGCTCGGCGGCGAGCGCGTCCACCAGGCCCAGGCCGGCCTCGGGCCCGAACGCCATGGCCACCGCGACCGCCCGGTTCAGCTCGATCACCGGCGACGGCATCACCCGGGCCAGGACGGCGTACAGGCCGGCGATGCGTTCCCAGTCCGTGTCCTCCGGCCGGAACGCGCGCGCGTGGCACGCGGCGATGGCGGCCTGCAGCGCATAAGGACCGCCCGCCCCGCCGAGCTGGTCGGCCCGGGCCAGCGCGGCCAGCCCGCGGTTGATCAGCAGCCGGTCCCAGCGGTGCCGGTCCTGGTCGAGCAGCAGGATCGGCTCTCCCGACGGCCCGGTGCGCGCCCGGATCCTGGACGCCTGGATCTCCAGCAGCGCCGCCAGCCCGTGCACCTCCGGCTCGTCGGGCATGAGCTGGGCCAGGATCCGGCTCAGCCGCAGCGCCTCCGCGCAGAGCGCCGGGCGCATCCAGTCGTCGCCGGCGGTCGCCGAGTAGCCCTCGTTGAAGATGAGGTAGATGACCTCGAGCACCGAGGCCAGCCGGGCCGGCCGCGCCTGCGCCTCCGGCACCTCGAACGGCACCCGGGCCCGGGCCAGGGCCCTCTTGGCCCGGACGATCCGCTGCGCGATCGTCGGCTCCGGCACCAGGTAGGCGCGCGCGATCTCGGCCGTGGTCAGGCCGCCGAGCAGCCGCAGGGTCAGCGCGGCCCTGGCCGGCACGGCCAGCACCGGATGACAGGCGGTGAACATCAGCCGCAGCATGTCGTCGTCGATGTGGTCGCTGAAGGCCCGGTCGAAGTCCGGGGTGACGCTCGCCCCCTCGGCCTCCAGCGACCGGGCCATCTGGGCGTACTTACGGCGCAGCTCCCGGTTCCGCCGGAACGTATCGACGGCCCGGCGCTTGGCCACGGTCATCAGCCAGGCCCCCGCGTTGCGCGGGACACCGGACTGCGGCCACTGCTCCAGGGCGGCGACCACGGCGTCCTGGGCGAGCTCCTCGGCGAGGCCGACGTCGCCGGTGTAGGAGGCCAGCCCGGCGATCAGCCGTGCCGACTCGATCCGGACCACGGCCTCGATCGCGGCGTGAGCCTCCGAAGCCGTCACGACAACCGATAACACCACCTGCCCGGCGGCCGGGGCAAACCGCGGGCGGCCGGGCTAACGCCCGGGTGGCGCCGGAGCCGCAACCCCGGCGCCACCCGGGCGTCCCGCCGCGGCGGCCACGGTCAGTAGACCTGCCGGATCGTGCACTCGCCGTAGCCGAGCACGCCGAGGAACCGCTTGGTCCACTCGATGGCCTCGCCGGCGTCCCGGACTTCCATCAGCGCCCAGCCGCCGATCAGCTCCTTGGCCTCGGTGAACGGCCCGTCGATCACGGTGTACTTGCCGTCGGCCAGGCTGACCTTGGTGGCCTCGGCCGGGGGCGCGAACCCGCCGGTGGCGACCAGGATCCCGGCCTTGGTCGCCTCCTCGACGTACTGGCCCATCTCGGTCATCAGTTCCGGGCTCGGCGGCTCGACCGGCGCCGTCGGGTCGCCCATCGTGTACCCGAAGAATCGCATCGTCCTGTCCCTTTCTGCAGGTGACCGGGCGCCTGGCGGCGACCGGGACGGTCCGGGCCAGCGGGTGGACCGGCCCTTCCTGCCCACGCGTCGAACGCCGCGGCCCCAGATCGACACCGGCCGGGAACTTTCCGCGGAGAATTCCCGGCCCTCGCCGGCCCTGGCCGGACCCCGCCTCCGTGCGCCTGGACTTGACCAGGTGTTTGCCCGCGCACGGGTCGGGTAGCCGGGCGGAGCGACGTCGAGGAGGTTGCCATGGTGTCGGAGGCTAGGGCCACGCGGCCGTCGGGCCGCAACGTGCTCGAGGACCTGGATTCGCGGATCCCGACCAACTTCTACTGGTACCTGGCCGTGCTGGCCTGCATCGGCGGGTTCCTCTTCGGCTACGACACCTCCAACATCGGCTCGGCGCTGGGCTTCATCCCCTATCACCTGTCCAGCTTCTGGACCGGTTACCTGGTGGCCGGGGCGTCGCTGGGCGCCGCGGCGGGCGCGCTGATCGCCGGGCCGCTGACCGACCACTTCGGGCGCAAGGCCCTGCTGATCACCGACGCCGGCATCTACGCCGTCGGCGCGCTGCTGTCGGCGTTCACCGTGAACTGGTTCATGCTGGTGTCGTCCCGAACGCTGATCGGGCTGGCCATCGGGGCGGACTCGGCGATCGCCACCGCCTACATCGCGGAGTTCGCGCCGCGCAGCCGGCGCGGGCAGCTGAGCATCATCCAGCAGTGGATGATCACCGTGGGCATCCTGGTCTCCTACATCGTGGCCGTGATCGTCCTCAAGGCCGCGCCGGGCAGCGCCGGCAACGCCGACTGGCGGTGGATCCTCGGCCTGGGCGCGGTGCCGGCGATCATCGCGGTGGCGCTGCGGTCCCACATGCCCGAGTCGCCGCGGTGGCTGATGCTGCACGGCCGTTACGACAACACCCGCAAGGCGTTCGGCCGGCTGGGCATGGACGTCACCGACGAGGAGGTGCGGCGGGCCTCGGACGAGCTGGCCGGGCAGGAGCGGGAGCGCCGCCGCAAGACCGCGTGGACCGCGGGGGTGCGCCGGGCCCTGATCGTGGTGTGCGTGTTCTTCCTCTTCCAGCAGATCACCGGGATCAACGTCCCGTTCTACTACGGCCCCACGATCTTGTCGGGGTACTTCCTGTCCGGGCACAACGCGGTGGCCGCCGCGGTCGCCGGGGTCGAGGTCACCGCGATCCTGGGCGCGGTCAACGTGATCGCGACCTATTTCGCGTTCCGCTGGATCGACAAGAGGGGCCGGCGGCCGCTGGCCATCGGGGGCTACGCGGGCATGACCGTGTTCATCCTGGTCGCCGCGCTCGGGGTGGCGTACCTGACCGGCGTCCCCCAGGTCGTGCTCGTCATGGTCGGGTTCTCGTTCTTCATCACCTCGTTCGCGATCGGCGTCGGCGGCACCGGCTGGCTGATCCAGGGCGAGGTGTTCCCCACCGCCGTCCGCGGCCGGGCGGCGGCCATCGGTGCCGCCGTCGACTGGCTGGCCAACTATGCGCTCATCGAGGCGTTCCCGGCCTGGCACACGTCCATCGGGCTGGGCTGGGTCATGGTGTGCTTCGCGGTGCTGTGCGTCGTGGCCATCGGGTTCGTGTACAAGTTCCTGCCCGAGACCAAGGGGCTGTCCGTGGAGCAGGCGGTCCAGGTGTACGAACGGGAAGCCGAAGGCAGCGGGCTGGGGCGGCTGTCCGGGCACCCCCCGGCCGTCTCGGCCAGCCACGGCTGAGCCGGCGCCCGCCGGGAACGCTACCCTGGCAGCGTGGAGCGCCGGTTCGACACCATCCGCACCGACCGCCTGGCGATGCGCCGGTGGCGCGAATCGGACCGGGAGCCGTACGCGGCGCTGAACGCCGACCCGGAGGTGATGCGCTACTTCCCGGGCACCCTGAGCCGGGCGGTCAGCGACGCCAGCGTCGACCGCATGGAGGATCTCTTCGACCGGCAGGGCTTCGGGCTGTGGGCGCTCGAGGTGGCCGCCACGGCCGAGTTCATCGGGTTCACCGGCCTGAACCCGATGCCTGACGGGGTTCCCGGCGCCGGCGGCATGGAGGTGGGCTGGCGGCTGGCCCGGCACGCCTGGCACCACGGGTACGCCACCGAGGCGGCCACCGCGGCCGTGGACGTGGCGTTCAACGGAGTCGGCCTGGACCAGGTCTGGTCGATGACCGCGGTGCTCAACCAGCCGTCGCAGGCGGTCATGCTCCGGCTGGGCATGACGTCGTACGAGCTGTTCGACCACCCGGCGCTGCCGCCCGGTCACCACCTGCGCCGCCACATCGCCTACCGGCTGCAGCGCCCCTGACCACGCGCTCCGGGCCGCCGGGACCCGCCACGGCCACCCCGAACTTCTGGTTGACGGGCTTGGTGCGGTAGAAACCATAGTGGAAGGCGTAGCGGCCTGAGGGCAAAGGGCGGGTGCCATGCGGTTGCGGCCAGGGGTAGCGATTGACCTCGGCACGGTCAATACGCTCGTCTACGTCTCCGGTCGCGGCATCGTGCTCGAGGAGCCATCCGCGATCGCCATCGCCCGGGGTACCGGCCGGGTGGTCGCCGTGGGCGACGCCGCGGACGCCCTGACCGGCAAGGAACCGCAGGACATCGACGTCGTCCACCCCCTTCGCGAGGGAGTCATCGCGGACCTGGACGCGTCCGTGGCCATGCTCGAGGGGTTCATGCGCCGGGTGCAGCTGCGCCGCGGCCTGCTGCGCGGGTCGGCCGTGGTGTGCGTGCCGAGCGGCGCCACCTGGGTGGAGCGGCGGTCCCTGGTCGCCGCGGTCGAGGCGCAGCGGCCGCGCTGCCGCGTCAAGCTCGTCGATGAGCCGGTCGCCGCCGCCGCGGGCGCGGGCATCGGCCTCACCGACGGGACCGGCGCCTTCATGGTGGACATCGGCGGCGGGACCACCGAGGCTGCGGTGCTGGCCGGCGGCCACGTGGTGCGCTCCCGCTCGCTGCGCCTGGCGGGTAACGCCATGGACGAGGCGATCATGCACTCCGTCAAATCTGAACTCGGTCTGCTCATCGGGCGTAACGCCGCCCGGAGCCTGAAGACGACGCTCGGGCTCGGCGAGGGCGCGGCCGAGTGGATGGAGGTGGTCGGCGTCGACGCCGCGCGCCGGACGCCCCGGGTGGAGTACATCCCGGGCCGGATCGTCGCCGACGCGCTCAACCACACCGTGGCGGCGATCGCCGAGTCGGCGCGGGAGATGCTGTCCGACATCCCGCCCAACCTGGCCGAGGACGTGGTGCGGGGAAAGATCCGCCTGGCCGGGGGCGGAGCCCTGCTCCCGGGCCTGGCCAGCAAGATCGAGGCGGTGGCCGACATCCCCGCCTTCGTCGTGGACGACCCGCTGCGCTGCGTCATCCGCGGGGCCGCCGAGATCCTCGAGCGCGGCCACCAGGTCGCGTGACCGGCACCGACCTCTTCCAGGAGGCGGCCGCCGAGCTGTACGCGACCGACCCGGACAAGTTCATCGAACGCCGCCGCGCCCTCGCGGCCCAGGCCCGCGCGGCCGGCCAGGCCCCGGCGGCCAAGCGGATCGCCGGGCTGCGCAAGCCGACCCGGTCGGCCTGGGTGCTCAACCAGCTGGTCCGCGCCGTGCCCGATGTGCCGTCCGAGCTGGCCCGCCTCGGCCAGGAGCTGCGCGCCGCGCAGCGGTCCCTGGACGGCGCGGCCATCAGGGAGCTCTCGCTGCGGCGGCGCCAGCTGATCGACACCCTGACCCGGCAGGCGTTCCGGGTTTCCGGGCTGCACGCGCCGTCCGCCGCGCTCCGGGATGAGGTGACCGCCACCCTCGGCGCCGCGCTGGCCGATCCCGAGGTCGCCGAGAGCCTGGGGGCGGGAACCCTGGAGCGCGCGGCGCGCAGCGAGGGCTTCGGCACCGGGCCGCCGACGCTGACGCTCGTGACGTCATCCGGCCGCCGGCCCCCCCGCACCGCGCCCGCCCGGGATGCCCCGCGCGCGCTGGCCGTGGCGGGCGCCGCCGCCCCGACGCGGCCGGCAGCCAAGGCGCCAGCGCCGCCCGCCGAGACGGCCGGCGCGGAGCGGGAGCGCCGCCGCCAGGCCGCCCTCGCCGCGGCCGAGCAGGCGGCGGCCGACGCGGCCCGGGCCGCCGAGGCCGCGACCGCGGCCGAGCAGAAGCAGGAACGAGCCGTCCAGGTGATGGAGGAACAGCTCGCCGACGCGCGCCGGAGCCTGTCCGACACCAGGGCCCAGGCCCGGCGGGCGCGGGCCCGGCAGCGCCAGGCCCGCCTGGCCCTCGACCGGCTGCGGCGATAGGCCGGACGGGCGCTCGTTAGCATGACTGCCGTGAGTGACTACGAGCTGGCCCACGAGTACGAGACGGTCCACTACCATCGCCGCGGCGGAGCTGCCAAGATCGAGCTCTACCGTCCCGAGAGCCTGAACGCCTGGAACGAGCAGTTCAGCCCCGACATGCTGGCCGCCCTGACCGCCGCCGCCGAGGACCCGGGCGTGCGCGCGGTGCTGATCACCGGGGCCGGGCGCGCGTTCTCCAGCGGAGCGGATCTGCGCGGCGGCGGGCACACGTCCGGCCAGGGCATCTACGACCGGCTGACCCAGCAGTACCACCCGATCATGGTGGGTATCCGCCAGATGCCCAAGCCGGTCGTGGCCGCGGTGCACGGTCCCGCGGCCGGGATCGGCGTGTCGCTGGCGCTGGTCTGCGACCTGATCGTCGCGGCCGAGTCCGCGTATTTCCTGCTGGCGTTCGTGAACATCGGCCTGGTGCCGGACGGTGGCTCGTCGCTGCTCGTGCCCTCGCGGGTGGGTTTCACCCGCGCGGCCGAGATGGCGATGCTCGGCGAGCGCGTCGCGGCCCGCCAGGCGCTGGACTGGGGCCTGATCAACCGGGTCTGGCCGGACGAGGAGTTCGCCGCGCGCGCCGACGAGCTGGTGTCCCGGCTCGCGGAGGGCCCGACCGGGTCGTACGCGGGGACCAAGCGCCAGCTCAACCGGTGGCTGTACGAGCGCATGGACGCCCAGCTCGAGTTCGAGGCGAGCATCCAGCGGGAGATGGCCGGCTCGGAGGACTTCGCCGAGGGCGTCGCCGCCTTCGTGGAGCGGCGCCCGGCGCGATTCACCGGCCGCTGACCCGGCCCGCCCGCCGCGACGTCACGGGCGGGTGCGCACCAGGGCGTCCAGGCCGTCGAGGATCCGCTCGAGGCCGAAGATGAACTCGTCGTCCGGGTCGTCGTGCACGTCGAAGACGCCCGCGGTGCGGAGCTTCTGCCTGCACACCCCGACGCTGGACGACGTGTTCCTCGCCGTCACCGCTTCCCCCGCCATCCGACCCGACCAGGAGGCCACCCGTGTCTGACGCGCTGACCATGACCGCGCGCTGCGTGCGCCTGACCCGGCGCCAGCTCGACGCGCTGCTGACCTCGCTGCTGCTTCCGGTCCTGCTCATGCTGCTGTTCGCCTGCCTGTTCGGCGGCGCGATCCACACCGGCACCCGGTACGTGACCTACGTCGTCCCCGGGGTCTTGCTGCTCTGCGCGGGCTACGGGGCGTCGCTCACCGCGGTGAGCGTCAGCCAGGACATGATCTTCCGGCAGCAGCCGCTCGCAGTCGGCCAGGGTGCGCTCGAAGAGCGTCACCGCCTCGGCGAGCCGCGCGCGGTAGCTGCGGCAGCCGGTCTTGCTGTCGGCGATCACGGCCGCGGCGTTTCGGCCCGAACCTGACGGTTCATGGTCACACCGGCCATCGGGACCTTCCTTTATGTCGAGCCAGCAAGGTTACGGGGATCTGGTAATGGTAAGGACAGGATTGGGGCTGTTCGGTGTCGGTATGATCACGATAAGTAACGCATAAGGGGCGGGCATGCTCAATTTCGGCGTTACCTTCATGGCCGATCCGCCGGCGTCTGAGGTCGTCGGCCGGACAGTGCTCGCCGAGCAGAACGGCTTCAGCCACGTGTGGCTGTGGGACAGCCACGTCCTGTGGCAGGAGGTCTACCCGATCTTCACGCTGATGGCGGCGGGCACCACGGACATCCACATCGGGCCGTGCGTCACCAACCCGGTGACCCGGGACCCGACGGTCACCGCCGCCGCCATGGCCACGCTGAACGAGATCTCCGGCGGCCGGATGGAGATGGGGATCGGCCGCGGCGACTCGGCGCAGCGGGTGCTCGGCCGGCACCCGGTACCGGTCGCCACGCTGGAGCAGGCCTGCCAGACCATCCGGGACCTGGCCGAGGGGCGGGAGGTCGACCTCGACGGCACCGCGGTGCAGCTCAAGTGGTCGCAGGGCCACCCGCTGCCGGTCTGGGTCGCCGCGTACGGGCCGCAGGCCCTGCGCTGCGCCGGGCGCGTCGCCGACGGCCTCATCATGCAGCTCGCCGACCCGTTCATCATCGAGTGGTCGCTGCGGTACCTCCGGGAGGGCGCCGAGCAGGCCGGCCGGGACCCCGCCGACATCACGGTGATGGCGGCCGCCCCGGCCTACCTGTCCGCCGACCTCGCGCACGCGCGGGACCAGGTGCGCTGGTTCCCCGCCCTGGTCTCCAACCACGTGGTCGACCTGGTCCACCGCTACCACGGCGGCGAGCTCCCGGACGAGCTGACCGACTACATCGCGGCCCGGAAGCGCTACGACTACGCCCACCACGGCCGGGCCGGGTCGGATAACGCTGAGTTCGTCACCGACGAGGTGGTGGACCGGTTCTGCGTGCTCGGCACCCCCGAGCAGGTGCGGGCCAAGCTGGGCCAGCTGCAGGACCTGGGCGTGCAGCAGTTCAACATCTACTCGATGGTCGACGACCCCAGGGCGCTGATCAGCGGCTTCGGCCGCGAGATCATCCCGGCCTTTCGGGGGGATCTGGGGGGGTAGTCCCCCCGACGGCAACACTGCGCTAAGGAGGGACACCCGATGCGAACGGTCCGCGCGGCGCTGATCCAGGCCCAGGCGAACCTGCCCAAGCAGGAGGCGATCGACAAGCACATCAAGATGATCGCGGACGCCGCGGGCCAGGGCGCCGAGGTGGTGGGCCTGCAGGAGATCTTCCACGGCCCGTACTTCTGCGCCGAGCAGGACGCCAAGTGGTATGACACCGCGGAACCCGAGGACGGGCCCACCGTGAGCCGGATGCGCGAGGTGGCCCGCGAGCACGGCGTGGTGCTCATCGTGCCGTGGTACGAGGAGGAGCAGCCCGGCGTCTACTACAACACCGCCTGCGTGATCGAGCGGGACGGCACGGTGCTCGGCAAGTACCGCAAGACCCACATCCCGCACGTCGGGCCCTGCTTCTGGGAGAAGTTCTACTTCAAGCCGGGCAACCTCGGCTACCCGGTGTGGGAGACCTCGGTGGGGCGGGTCGGCCTGATCATCTGCTACGACCGGCACTTCCCCGAGGTGGCCCGGGAACTGGGGCTCAAGGGCGCCGAGCTGGTCTTCAACCCGTCCGCGACCGTGGAGTCGCTGTCGCGGTACCTGTGGGAGCTCGAGCAGCCCGCGCACGCGGTGGCCAACGGGTTCTGGATCGCGGCCAGCAACCGGGTCGGCGTCGAGGCGCCGCTCAACCCCAGCAGATTCTACGGCTCGTCGTACTTCTGCAGCCCGCGCGGGAAGATCGTCGCGCAGGCCTCGGACAGCGAGGACGAGGTGCTGGTCGCGGACCTCGACCTGGACGAGATCCGCGAGGTCCGCAACACCTGGCAGTTCTTCCGCGACCGCCGGCCCGAGACCTACGGCGAGCTGGCCCAGCAGCTGCCATGATGGCCCCGACGAAGGGCCATAACGACCACGGCGCGGAGCGGCCATGACCACGCTGATCAAGAACGGGACGGTGGTCACCGCCACCGACATGACCCCCGCTGACGTGCTGGTCGACGGGGAGCGGATCCAGGCGATCGGGGTGGGCCTGGGCGATTCGGTGACCACCGGCACGGTCATCGACGCCACCGGCCGGTACGTCATGCCGGGCGGCATCGACGTGCACACCCACATGGAGCTCCCGTTCGGCGGCACCTTCGCCTCCGACGACTTCGCCACCGGCACCGCCGCCGCGGCCTGGGGCGGCACGACCACGATCGTCGACTTCGCGGTGCAGGGCTACGGCGAGAGCCTGGCCCAGGGCCTGGACGCCTGGCTGGCCAAGGCCGAGCCGAAGTCGCACATCGACTTCGGCCTGCACCTGATCGTGCGCGAGATCAACGACGGCGTCCTGCGCGAGATGGACACGATGATCGACCGCGGCGTGCCCTCATTCAAGCTGTTCATGGCCTACCCGGGCGTGTTCATGCTGGACGACGCGTCGATCTTCCGCGCGATGAGCCGCACCGCGGACAACGGCGGCCTGATCATGCTGCACGCCGAGAACGGCGGCGCGATCGACGTGCTGGTCCAGCGCTACCTGGCCGAGGGCAAGACCGCGCCGGTCAACCACGGCCTGACCCGGCCGTCGTCGATGGAGGGCGAGGCCACCCACCGCGCGATCGCGCTCGCCGAGCTGGCCGGCGTGCCGGTCTACATCGTGCACCTGTCCTCGCGCGAGGCGCTGAACGCGGTGCGCGAGGGCCGCGACCGCGGCGTGCCCGCCTACGCGGAGACCTGCCCGCAGTACCTCTACCTGTCCCTCGACGACCTGGCCCGGCCCGGCTTCGAGGGCGCCAAGTTCGTGTGCTCGCCGCCGCTGCGGCCCGCCGACCACCAGGCCGACCTGTGGCGCGGCCTGGTCACCGACGACCTGCAGGTGGTCTCCACGGATCACTGCCCGTTCGACTACAAGGACCAGAAGATCCTCGGCCGGGACGACTTCTCCGCGATACCCAACGGGCTGCCGGGGGTCGAGGACCGCTACACGCTGCTGTGGGACGGCGGCGTCGCGGCCGGCCACATCACCCCGACCCGGTTCGTCGAGCTGATCGCGACCGCGCCGGCCCGGATGTTCGGGCTGCACCCGCGCAAGGGCACGCTCGCCCCGGGCGCCGACGCGGACATCGTGGTGTTCAACCCCGACGCCGAGCGCACGCTGTCGGCCAGCACCCATCACATGCGGGTGGACTACAGCTGCTACGAGGGACGG
>Ga0335073_10008167_pt1 | contig 14676 bp, 11 predicted proteins | sample Lox_Sample_22_FD_207093 | JGI IMG/M metagenome (GOLD analysis project Ga0335073, IMG submission 207093) | Soil microbial communities from Loxahatchee National Wildlife Refuge, Florida, United States - Lox_Sample_2.2 | ecosystem: Environmental > Terrestrial > Soil > Wetlands | place: USA... | reverse complement strand
TGGCGGCGATTCCTGCGATATGCTGCTTCCCCTTGGTCGGACGGCTGTGCCGCTGAGCCCGTCCGGAGTCTATTAACTCAAATATAAACATAAGTGATTACCTGTCTCCTCTTTCTCGGTTGTACCTGCTACCGCGACATAGTTCGAACATCGATTGCCTTAACTTCGCTTCTCTGATGGGTGTTGGAGGACCGCTGCTCTTGCGTCAGCTCTCTTACACTGAGAACCAATCCGAACGCTACTCCCTGGGCACAGATTTTCCGACCGTTTTCCCGAATTGAAGAGACACGCCGATCGGCCTCACCTCATAGCAACTCGATTAAGTCCGATCTGCCGATTTTTGCATTTTCGTAACATCCTCGTCCTTGAGTTTGGTATAGTTAACTCAATTGTCTCTCCCGATTGGCCTACCCGTTCTGCGTACTACCGGCCGATAGGCCGGCATTGGGCGAAGAAAAAGACTCGTGCGGTAATACCGGGCAGCGAGTGGACAACCGGTTTCGCGTCCACCGCAACTTTGCCTTAAGCAGCGTTGTCATATTCAGGAGTGCCACCGTCTAATGTGGGTGGATTTCTGCTGTACCGAGGAGGATCGGCTTGAGCGCCAACCCGTATGTTTCACATAGCGTTGATCCTGAAAAATCAAACATATCCATACGGCTCGATCCAATGACTGTAGTGAATCAGGATGCCCCCGTTGTACCCAGGACGCGGGGCGACGTGCTTCCCTTGCGCAGGCGCCTCAGTCCCTGGTCCCGCTCTACGGCGAAACGGGTTTTCGATTGTGCCTGCGTGGTGGCCGGGCTGCCGTTCCTGGTTCCCGTACTGGTCGTCAGTGCCATCGCCGTGCGCTTGACCTCCGCCGGTCCTGTGTTTTTCCTTCAGGAGCGCATCGGCCGCCACGGCCGCCCTTTTACCATCTTCAAGTTCAGAACCATGACCGATGCCGCTACCCACCATTCGGTCACCACAGCCGGCAACCAGCAATTTACGCCTGTGGGGCCTTTCCTGCGCCGCTGGAAGCTCGACGAACTCCCCCAATTGCTGAATGTGCTGATTGGAGATATGAGCCTTGTCGGTCCGCGTCCCAAGATGCGCGAGCACGTTCAGGTCAAGCCGCTTTGCCGCCCCGGCATCACCGGCGCCGCGACCTTTGTCTTCGCTCGCGAGGAGATGCTTCTTGACCGTGTTCCGAAACACAACCTGCTCGCCTATTATCACGACGTAGTCCTGCCTGCCAAGCGTCGTATCGACTCGGAGTACATGGCGCGCGCCACCTTCGCATCCGACTTGAAGCTGATCGTCGACAGCGTCTTGCGCCGGTGGGACGACGAGGCGCTCGAGCACGCTGTCAGTCTGCATTCGCAGCCTGTCGCGGGCTCGGTCAAAAAAGCTCCGGCACCTACGACCGGCGCGGAAGGCACACACGTGGTCGTACTCTCCCACCTTGAAGGCGCGGTAGCCGAGCAAGTTACGAGCGTGGGATGACCGCCTGAGGCAGGCGATCCGGAGCTGGCCTTCAGTCTCCCGGTCGGCCTTCGCATCTTCCGTCACAAGAGAGCAAAATCCGCATCGTGTCCGCCTCCGGAGCGGAATGGGGCGCGCTCTAAGCGCACCCCGCTCCGCCGTCCGTCCTTCACCCTTTTATCATCGCGGTACCACCAGAAGTCCCGCCGCCAGCAGCTTTTCGGTCAACCGGTCGACCGCTTCACCCAGCTTGTACGAGATGGCTCGCACACTCATGCCGAGCAACGTTGCCGCTTCCGCTTGCGTGTATTCCTGCAGCACAACCCGCCCGAGCAACTCGCGGTCGAACGTACTCAGCTGCTGGAGGCACTTCTCGATGTCGAGGACGAAGATGACCGCGTCCTCGAAGGTGCGCACCGGCCGGCTCGACGCCCATCCCCGCGCGACCGGATCGCTCAGGAGCGACGGTGCCCGGCCCACCTGCATGGAAGCATAAAGATAGCGTCTCAACAGGCTCTCTGTATGTTTCCGATAAAACGCCAGGCTCACCAATGGCGCTTCGTTTGAGTCGCGGTGCTCGACTGACGTTGCCGGCTCGGCTTCCGTCTTCCGCGCGGTCCGCTGTTCCCGCCACGCAACACGTCCTCTGCTTCCTTCCCAATCCAAAGGCAACTGGAGAGCTGCGCTCATTCCGCACCCCCTCCGGTTTCAGCCACCGCCCAAACCCGGGCCAGTTGGTGACGGCTGGGCCGTCCCCTCCGTTTCCTGGTCTCCGGCGATGGAAAGTCTTTCAGCTTCCTGTCACATTCCCGGCAGTACACGCTGCCGATGGTTTGGGCGCGGTACCAAAGACAACCGCACCCCTCGCAAATCTTCAATTGCACGCGCAATTCCATCACCTAATCTCCCTAGCTCTTCTCCCGCCCGACCTTCCCTGTGTCTTGTTTGCAGCGGGGTGAAGAGAACCAGGCACGGCTTCTCATGGATCTCCTGTCCTGAGCGGGGGATTACCGCCAGTGTTCTCTTGTTGTCTGTCACGATTTCGGCGCGCAGATCCTGGTAGCCTTGGCAGCGGCCTGTCCGATTCACAAACTCTCTGCTGATTCGGTGCGAGGAGGTAGCCGGCAGCGCGCCCGCGCCCCGGTTTAGTTTCCCGTGCCGCTGAAGAGACACCTCCGCGTGCTCTCCAGCCAAACGGCCGAGAATCGACATCGCATAAATTCCCACAGGCCCATCCGAGGTTAAGTAAACCCAATGTAGAAAGATAGTTCTCCTGCGTCAATTGTCCGCGGTGGATTTCCGGAACCTCGCTTTCCATTCGGGGACCGAAGGCCGAAAATTAAGGCCATTCGGCCCTGATAGTTTTGCCAAAGGCAACGGGGGACACCGCTCTCTCATTGCCGGTGGCGAATTTTGCACAGATGAACTTTACCCAGATGCACGAGCGGCTCCGCCTGGAACTACTGCGCAGGATACAAAGGGGCACACTCAGCGTTTCTTTGTTCGCCCGCCAAACCTGGTTGGGGCAGGCTCATCTCTCCAACTTTCTGCACAGCCGGCGCCAGCTCTCCCTCGAAGCCATGGACCGCGTCCTCGCCGCGCAGCGCCTCACTGCCGCCGACCTGTTGCCGGCCATCGCGCACACCGCGCCCCTGCCATCTGACGGCCTCACCGGAAGCGTTCCTCTTGTCTCCCACGCCGCCGCGCTCTTCGAGCCCGTAATCCGCCCCTCCGCCGTCCAGGCTCTCGTGCATCTGCCCTCGACTGCTCTTCAATCCCTTCGCGCCCGGGCCTCCAGCTCTCGGCGCGCCTGGCAGCGTTTTGTCGTAGTTCGCATCCCCTCGGGCGAAACCCTTCCCATGGAGCCGCTCATCATGCCCGAAGCTCTCGTCCTCATCGATCGCCACTACAATTCGCTCCTCCCTTACCGTCCCAACCGTGCCAACCTGTACGCCGTCCGCACCGGTGCTCACCTCCTTATCAGGTACGCGGATTTCCTCTCCAGCCGTCTCATCCTCCGGCCGCACAACATCACACATCCTGTCGACCTCATTGAAGTGGCTCATGGTGAGTCTCCCGGCGATTTCCTCACCGGCCGTGTCGCCCTCATCCTGAATGAGCTCTGAGCTGCAAGGGATCCCTGCCGATGAATGGAAAACGCGCGAGGCCCGGATGTCGTCTCGCGCCTGTAGGTCATCTCCACTCCGCCTCGGCCGTCACTGTCCCGGCATCTCTTCCCCCGGATTGTCGAAGCACGTGTATTTCGAAATGAAGTGCAGATGCACCGTTCCCGTCGGCCCGTTCCTCTGCTTGGCTACGATGATCTCCGACTTTGCCTTGTCCGCTTCGGCCATCTCTTCGTCGCGATTGTAGTAGGCCTCCCGGTGGATGAATGCAACCACGTCCGCGTCCTGCTCGATCGAGCCCGACTCCCGTAGGTCGCTTAGCAGGGGACGCTTGTCGTCGCCGCGGCGCTCGCTGGCGCGCGAAAGTTGCGACAGCGCCATCACCGGCACATCCAGCTCCTTGGCCAGCGCCTTCAATCCCCGCGAGATCGCCGAAACCTCCTGCGTCCGGTTCTCGTACCGCTTGCCACCGGCCGAGGCGGGCGTCGCCGTCATCAGTTGCAGGTAGTCCACCACCACCAGGTCCAGGCCGCCAGCGCCCAGCTTCAGCCGACGCGCTTTGGCCCGCATCTCCGCCAACGTGATTCCCGCCGTGTCGTCGATGTAGATCCTTGCTTCCAGCAGCTGGTTCAGAGCCTGCTGCAGTTTCCCATGGTCTTCCCGCCCCAGGAACCCCGTCTGCAGCTTGCGCTGGTCAACGCGCGCCTGGGCGGAAAGCATACGCCGGAGCAGGGACTCCTTGCTCATCTCCAGGCTGAAGACGGCCACGGTCGCACCGCTCTTGACCGCCGCGTTCTGGGCAATGTTGATTGCAAACGCCGACTTGCCCATTGACGGCCGCGCCGCGATGATGATCAGCTCGCCCTTCTGCAAGCCGCTCGTCCACCGGTCCAGTTCGTAATAGTGGGTGGCCAGGCCCGTGATCTCCCGGCTCTGCTTGTAAAGGTTGTCGATCGACCCGAACGATCCCGCCACAATCTGGTCCAGCGGCTCTAGGCCCTTCGTAATCCCTTTCTCGCTGACCTCGAGGAGTTGCGACTCAGCCATGTCAAGGATTTCCAGCGCCGGCTCGCTCTGATCGGCGGCCCGCGCGATGGCTGCCGAACAGATCCCCATCAGCCGCCGCAGCAGGCTCTTGTCCTTGACGATCCGGATGTATTCCTCGATGACCGGCCGCCGCGGCAACCCCTCGGTGAGCGACGCCAGGTATGCCACGCCGCCCACGGATTCCACTTCCTTGTACCGGGCCAGCTCGTTGGCCAGCGTAACGATGTCGACAACTCGCCCGTCGTTCCGCAGCTCGCTCATCCGCATGAAGATGCGGCGGTGCGAATCCAGAGAGAAATCGTCTGCGGAGAGTTTTTCGGCCGCCTCCGAGTGGGCCGCGTTGTCCAGCAGGATCGCCCCCAGGATGGTCTTTTCAGCTTCTACATTCGCGGGCAGCCCGGTGTCCAGCGTCAGATCGGGGATCGTGGCCATATCTCAAGAGTGTAGGTCAGAATCGGCCGGCGGAGGGTTGTGCAGAAAGAAGGAAGGCTTTGGAAAAGGAGGATAAAATCCTGACGTCACGATAGCCGCGAATCATGGGAAAATGATAAATAGCTGCCAGAGCAGTACAAGCGGCGCTTATTCAGGAGGCATCCATGGGTTCGGCGCGGGGGCGAGCCAGGCGTCTATTTCGGTGATTTCGGTGTGTGACGACTTGGTCGGGGATTCGGCTCCTGATGTGGCGGGTGTCGGCCAAGTTGGGCCGGACCGATCGCGTTCTGAAGAGAATCGCGCTGCGTCAGGGTCGGCCCCCGCTATTCATGCGCGTCGGCGCCAGCAGTGATTTCGGCGTATTTACTGAGGTGTTTCTGGACGACGAGCTTGGACCGCTCCGTCGAATTTCTCCGCCACGCGTGATCGTCGATTGCGGCGCCAACGTAGGATACGCGAGCAGATATTTACTGGATATGTTTCCCGCGGCCAAGCTCGTTGCTATTGAGCCCAGTCCCGATAATGCGCAGATGTGTCAGGCCAACCTCGCGCCATACCGGGATCGCTCTACCATGCGGCAGGCAGCGGTGTGGGCGGAAGTTGCGCGATTGCACTTGCTGCGAGGTGGATTCGGCGACGGGCGAGAATGGGCTACACAAGTTAAGGTCGCAAGCAATGGCGATCTCGCCGACGTTACCGCGATCGACATTCCCACGCTGATGCTGGAGGAGGCCATCGATACGATCGACCTCCTGAAGATCGATATCGAGGGCGCCGAACTCGATCTCTTTCGCAGCAAGTCGTGCAAGGACTGGTTGAATCGAGTCAGAAATCTCACCGTTGAGTTACATGGCCCGGAATGCGCGAGGGCGTTCTTTGATGCGATGGCCGGCTTCAAGTATATCCTCCTGCGTTCGGGCGAACTCCATCTCTGCTTGAATATAGAGCCGCTCCCCACTGCTGTCGGCGAGCAAGCATGAGCCCTGCGGGCACGAATTTCTGCTAACCACGCAACGGCGCGATTGCGCACCGACCTACGTATGTGCGACTGAAGCCGCACCGGGCCAGGGAGTTGATTGTGAGTCTCAAACGAATACTGAAACTCCTTGCCGCGTTCCTCGCGGGGCAAGGAGTAACCATAGTCACGCAACTGCTCGTTCCTCCGCTTTTTTTGCACAGGTACGCGCATGGGATCGAGATGTATGGCGAGTGGCTCGCTCTCACAGCCACAGTGTCTTACCTGAGCGCGCTCAACTACGGCATTCAGAACTATGCCAACAACCAGATGACGATCCACTATAACCGTGGTGAGCTCAACGAGACCAAAGCCGTTCAATCGAGCGCACTCTGGCTGATTTCGATTTTGGTTGTGGCGCTCTCAGCAGCCGCGTCCACGATCCTGGCCATGCCGGTGGGCCGCTGGCTTGGCCTTCGGTTCGTCAGCTCCTCCGCCGCGTCGCTGACGGCGTTCCTGATGGTGATGCAGCTCGCGATTGGCTTTCTTTTGGGTTTCTTCGCCAACAGCTTCATGGTGATCGGCCAGGCTCACCGCGGCCAACTGTGGATCAACGGTCAAAGACTTACGTGCGCCTTTGCCCTGGCCGCCGCGGTCTGGGAGCGCGCTTCATTCCCGGTGCTTGCCGCCACTCAGTGCATCACAGTCTTTGCTTTTATGCTTGCCGCGGTAGCGGACCTTCGTCTGAAGGCGCCATTCCTGTCACCCTCATTGCGCCACGGGAGCGTGCGGCAAATTCTTTCTCAGTTGAAGCCGAGCGGCCATTTCATGTTGATTTCCGTAACTACGTTTCTGGTTTGGCAAGGACCGCTACTGATCATCCAGAAGATTCTCGGGCCGGCGAGCGTAGCGGTGTTTGCGCTCAGCAGAACTGTCTTTTCCATGAGCCGCCAACTTCTGGCTGTCGCCAGCTATTCCCTTGGCCAGGACATAACCCATCTGATTGGTCAAAGGAACTGGCTGCAGCTCCGCCGCCTTTACGAGTTATCTGAGAAAGTCGTGCTGTTTCTCACGCCGATCTCGACTATCGGCACCCTGCTGCTTTGCCCCATGCTGTTTTCCATCTGGCTGCATCAGCGCTCGATTTACGACCCTGCCATGTGCATGCTGTTGGCCATCGCTTCCGCGGTGATCGGGATCAAGGAACACAAGGTCCAGTTCCAATGGTCAAGCAACGAGCATGAACGCTTTGCGCGCTTCACTCTTGTTGCGTATACGGTCATGCTGGCAGCGTCAGCGTTCTCGATCAGGAGAACCGGAATCAACTCTTTCGTGTGCATCTGGATCGTGACCGAAGTTGTGATCGCAATTTACGTCGTCTATCAAAACCTGGAGCTATTCCCCCCCGATCTCCACGTTTCTGTCAGGCCAATGTTTCAATTGTTCTGGGTTCTGGCAATTGCGTTCCCGCTGGTAGTGTGGCCGGTGTGGCACAGCGCGCATTGGGGGATTTTCAAGGTGCTGGCGGTGGCGGTGGTCGCAACCGGCGCGCTGGCGGTAGTGGACTACTTCAGCTTCGGCCTGGGCGAAGTTCGCGCCGTCGTGATGGGCAAGATACGGCGTAGACTGGCCACATCGGAGCGCTGACAGAGCGACAGCGCAGGCGCCGGACGTCAAGGCCAGGCAGAACCCCGGCCGCTGCACATACGCAAGACTACCGGCTCCCGCGCGTCCTTCACCCGCTCACAAACTCTTCTTCCGCCAGCGGATGCTCCAGCCTTCGTGCCCGAGAAATAAGGCGATTGCACTCGTTGGACGTGCAGTCTACCAGACGATAAGTGCCCGCCCGAAAGCCACGAAGAGATTAAAGGGGCCTGCACAAACCGCCCGACCTGCTTCTGTCGCAATCACATCGCCGGGGCGATGGAGGGTTCGCGGGTCCCGGATGGGATTTCCTGGTCCTTGTATTGAAGCTGGTAGAGCCTCCAGTAGAGGCCCCGCTGGGCCAGGAGTTCCTGATGCGTTCCCATCTCGCGGAGCTGGCCCCGGTGCATGACCAGGATGGAGTCGGCCCTTTGCACGGTTGACAGCCGGTGAGCAATCAAGACGCTTGTCCGGCCTTCGACCATGCGCTCCAGGGCGCCACGGATGCGGAGCTCGGTGTCGGTGTCGACGCTGGAGGTGGCCTCGTCGAGAATGAGGATGCGGGGGTTGTACGCCAGTGCGCGCGCGAAGTTGATGAGCTGCTTTTGGCCGGTGGAGAGCGAGCTGCCGCGCTCCCGGACGGGCTCTTCGAGGCCGGCGGGGAGAGATTCAATGAAATCCAGAACGTTAACGTCGCGGGCGGCGCGCCGAAGGGCAGATTCTTCGAGAGCGTTGTTGCCGAGCCGAATGTTTTCGGCGATCGTTCCCGTGAAAAGGAACGGATCCTGGAGCACGACGGCGAAGTGGCGGCGGAGCTCGGTGAGACCCTGGTCGCGCAGATCGACGCCATCGAGCAGGATCTGTCCTGCCGTCACGTCGTAGAAGCGCATCATGAGGCTGGTGAGCGTGGTTTTACCGGCGCCGGTGTGGCCCACGATGGCGATGGTCGAGCCGGGCTCGATAGTGAAGGAGACGTCCTTCAGAATCCATTCGATGTCTTCCATGGCGGCGAGCGCGGCGGGATCGGGTGGGTTCTCAGTGCGCCCGGACGCGGCGGCGACGGCGGCCTGCTGTTCGAGGGTGAGCTTCTGATAGGTGAACCAGACGTGGCGGAATTCAATTCGGTTCGACCCGTCGCCCGGCACTGGGTGGACCGGGCTGACGATCTCGGGCTCGGTGTCGAGGAGCTTGAAGATGCGCTCGCAGGCGGCCATGGCGGCCTGCAGAATATTGTATTTGTCGCTGAGATCCTGGATGGGACGCCAGAAACGCTGTGAGTACTGGATGAACATGGCCAGCACGCCGATGGTGACCGTGCCATGAGCGAGCACGCTGAAGCCGCCGCGCCAGACCACGAGGGAGATGGCGATGGCGGAGAGGAACTCGACGGCGGGGTAGTAGAGGGCGTAGGCGAAGATGGTGTCGATAAACGCGATCATGTGCTGGCGGTTGACGGCCTCGAAGTCGCGGAAGGCGCGATCTTCGCGGTTGAACAACTGCACGACGCTCATGCCGGAGATGTGTTCCTGGGTGAAGGAGTTGATGCGTGCGATGGCGGCGCGGACGCGGCGGTAGCTCTCGCGGACGGAGTTGCGAAAGATGCGGGTGACGAAGAGGATGACTGGCAAGACCGCGAAGGCCAGCAGCGCCAGCCACCAATTGATGGCGATCATGACGATGGCCATCACGGTAAGGTTGAAGAAGTCGTCGACGATGGCCATCACGCCGGCCGTGAACATGTCGTTGATGGCATCGACATCGGAGGTGAGGCGGGTGACGAGCCGGCCCACTGGATGGGTGTCGAAGAATCCCACGTGCATGGTCTGCGTGTGGCGGAAGATGTCGCGGCGCAGGTCGAACATGATCTTCTGGCCGGTCCACTGCATGAGATAGACCTGGGAGAAGTCAAAGAGATAAGCGACGAGCAGCGAGACGAGATAGATCTCGGCCAGGCGGGTGATGCCGGCGACGGCAGTACCGGGCAAAATGGCGGCAATCGGACTCTTGAAGGCCATCCAGTGGGCGACGACGCTCGATGCTTCCTGGCTTTTGCTGGCGGGGGCCAGGTAGCGGTCGACGGCCACCATCACCAGGATGGGGCCAAGGACATCGCAGAGCGACTTAAGGGTGACGGAAAGAGCTGAAACCGCAGCTTCAAGCCAGTAGGGGCGCACGTAATGGCCAAGGCGGCGGGCGAGACGGGCGTCGTAAACCTTGCCGACAGGATCCTCGTCGCGTGGACGAGCGGAGTTCCGTGTGGCGTCTTGTCCGGATTTGTTCCCTTTGTCTTCGGCCATGGGCGGGGTTGCGGGGCTACCTGTCCATATTGTACGCAGGGATTGGATGCACTGAGGAGCGGGTCGCGCGTCAAAATGTGCTGGCAACCGGGCGTGGGCTACTGCGGGGGCGGGCCGGTGAGGATTTGAACGGTAGAGCCGAAGCGGTGATAGTTGGTGAAATGCACCTCGTTCAGGTTGAGGATGGGGAGCTGCCGGGGACTGGTCAGGAGTGTAGTCGAATAGATGGCTACGCTTCTGAGGGGACAGATGTACGTATTGCCTCCAATATCGACGGGACCGTAGGTGATGGAGATGGCGGCGCGCTTGACATGGTCGGAGGGCTCGAAGCTGGCTTCGATGGTGAGCCGGCGGACGGTGCCGGTGGCAGGGTCGACGATAAGCAGGCCATGGTAGGCGGGAGTCCCGCAGTAGCCGCCGGTGCCGGGTTGGGAGCCGAGCGTGGGATCTTGAGACCAGCAAAGGCCTATGCCAAAGTGAGACGCCGGTTTGGGGACCCGGTAGACGAGGACGGCCTCGAGGCCGGTATCGGTCTTGACCCAGTGCTGCCAGTTCAAGCTGCCGCGGGCGGAGTCGGTGAGGACCATGATGAGGGCGGGGCCAAATTCTCCGGAGGACGTCAGGCCGAAGGGTCGGAGCTGCGCCGAATGCCAGAAGGATTTGCGGCGGGGATCGCTGGCGAGGACTTCCTCCCCGTCGCGGTACGTAATGATCTCTTTGTAAGTGCCGGCGGGGTGCAGCGTACCGGTGGGGAGGCTGATCGACTCGCCCAGTGTAGAAATCGTCTGGATGTCGTTATAGGTGTGTGTCACGCGCGCGACGAGAAAGTTGGGCAGACGGTGCATGGTTACGAGGGCGAAGTTGCCGAGGGCTGTACCCAGGTGCTTGCGCTGGTCGGCGTCGGGCACAGGCTGGCCGAGCAGGGTATCGGCGGGCGGCGGCATAAAGGTCGACCGATCCGCGATGAACTCGAGGGCTTGCACAGTCTGCGCGCCCGGCTTCAACTCCGCAATGAGCCGATCGTAGGCATCCTCGGAGAGAGACTCCGATAACTGAAGATGGGCGGCAAAATTAGCGACTTTTTCGTCGCGGGCATGATGGGCACGCTGCTGAAGCAGAAGCTGGCGAAGTTGGGCGATGGTGACCGACTGGGGAGCGGACGCGTGGAGCGGCACCGCCAGGAAGACGCCCATAAGGAACCACAGCGATGTTTCGGCCCGCCGTCGCATTGGCGCTTAACCTTCCCCTCATATTATGCCCGCGGTGGCGCGGCGGAGGGCGGCGCGGGCAAGCAGCCGGGTGGAATCGAGAACAGGCAGCGGAGAGTTCGAGTCGTTGAGGATTAGGGGGATCTCGGTACAGCCAAGGACAACGGCATCGCAGCCGGCAGCCTTCATCCGCGCGAGGATGCACTGAAAGGCGGCGACGGATTCAGGCCTGAAGGTGCCGTAGACCAACTCTTCCATGATGATGCGGTTAATCTCTGCGCGCTCCGCGTCAGTCGGGCGCTCGCAGTCGACGCCGTGAACGGCGAGTGCGTCCGGGTAGACACGGCTCTCGACGAGCCAGCGCGTGCCGATGATGGCGAGGCGCCGGAATCTGTGAGCGGCCGCCTCGTCGGCAACGACCTGGGCGATGTGCAGCCAGGGAAGCGGGGAGCGGGGTTCGACCAGCGGAAAGGCCTGGTGGATGGTGTTGTCGGGGCAGATGACGAAATCTGCGCCACAGGCAGCGAGCTTGCCCGCGGAGGCGAGCATGAAGCCAGCGACGGAGGGCCAGTCGCCGGCCTCGACGAAGCGCATGTATTCAGCCAGTGAGAAGGTGTGCAGCGAGACTTCTGGATGGGCGTGGGGGCCGAAGATTGCGGCGCCTTCAATACAGATAGTGCGGTAACAGAGGGCCGCGCCCTCGGCGGAGCAGGCGACGATGCCGATGTGGGCAGGCATGGGGCGATTATAGTCAGGCCATCCTCCCGATACCCCAGAACCGCAGCCTGCGACCCGGCTACGGCTGGGGCCCGGATTGCGGCGCCAAGAGCGAAGGTCCTAGAGGCTGTTATTCACTTTCCCACCGCCGGCCCCGGCTCTGCGGTTTCCACCCCATCACCCAGGCTACGCGTGATGGGACCCCGGGTTGCCGGGCAAATCGGGCCATGCTTCATTCTCGCCCTCGACGGTGGACCCTCCACAGCCTTCGGGCTCGGCTTCTCACCCCAGCGACGAAGACCCGTCACTGGGGACCTCGGCTTACAGTCTCTAGGACGCCTTCCCATTGGGCGATCACGGCGGCAGCCATGCAGTTGCCGGCGACATTGAGGGCGGTGCGGCCCATGTCCATGATCGTATCGACGCCCAGGATCATCATCACCGCTGCCGTGGGAATGTGGAAGGTGGTGAGCGTGGCGAGCAGGATGACGAAGACTGCGCGCGAGACCCCGGCGACGCCCTTGCTGGTGAGCAGAAGGGTGGCCAGCATCACCAGTTGCTGGGCGAGGGAAAGATGAACGCCCGCGGCTCGGGCCGCGAAGATGGTGGCGAGCGAGATGTAGATGCTGGAGCCGGTCATGTTGAAGCTATAGCCCATGGGGATCACGAAGGAGACGATCCAGCGGGGAACGCCGAACTCTTCCATCCGCTCCATGGCCAGCGGCAGAGCGGCTTCTGAAGTTGTGGTGGCGAAGCCAATGGCGGCGGGCTCAGCGACGGCGGCGGCAAAGCGGCCGATGGGGATACGGGCGAGAATGAGGATGGGCGCGAGGACGAAGAGAACAAAGACGGCGAGGGCCGCGTAGCAGGTGGCGACGAGCTTGACGAGCGGGAGCGCGGCGGCCACGCCCACGCTGCCGACGGTATAAGCGAGAGCGGCTCCGGCGGCCAGAGGCGCTATGTACATGACGATGCGCGTGAGCTGAAACATGGCCTCAGTGAGCGATTGGAGGACATTGACCAGCGGCGCACGGCGCGGCTGCGGCATGAGCGCCAGGGCGATGCCAAAGAGGAGCGCGAAAACCGCCACCTGGAGAATCTGATTCTGCGCAACGGCCTGCGCGATGTTCTCAGGGAATGTGTTGAGCAGGATCTGTTGCCAGTTTTCTTGCTGCGCCACGGATGGGGCGGCCGGCGTCGAGGCCAGCGCCGTAAACTGTCCGGCCCTGGGGAGCTGAACACCGGCGCCGGCTTTGGTGAGATTGCCGGCCGCAAGCCCGAGGAGGAGACCGATGGTGGTGACGGCCTCAAAGAAGATGAGGGCCTTGACGGCGACACGGCCCACACTGCGGAGCTCGTCGTGGCCGGCAATACCAGTGACGATACCGCCAAAGATCAACGGAGCGACGATCATGCGGATGAGACGCAGGAAGATCTCTGCGAAGACGCGAGTCTGTGAGGCGAGGTGCGGAGCATCGGCGCCAAGTTCGGCGCCGGCCAGCATGGCGAAAAACGTCCATAGAAGCAGCGAACGGCGGCGGATGGCGATAGGGAGAAAGAGGACAACACCCGCCCAGCGCAATGCGAGCGAAAAGTCGACGGGCGCGCGCAGGAATACAGCCAAAAGGCCGGCCGCAAAGAGCAGCAGGGCCGTGAGCGAGAGTATGAGCACGTCGGCGACCGATGCGGATTGGGCCTGCACGGATGGTCCTTGAGGGTTCAAGGATTCCATTATGCTATGGCGGGGTCGGGCTAACGGCGGATCAAAGCTTCGTTTTTTCGCTTATGTGGAGGAGCTTGCGGAAGGGTTGGAAGCCGAGGTAGGCGCAGAAACAGGCGTCGATGGGGGTGTGCTGGACGTGCTTTCGCTTGCCGGTTTCTTCGCGTCGGAGGCCGCGGAGTTGGAAGCCGGGTCCGATGCGGAATCGGAGGAACTGGAGCTGCTCTTGGACGCGTAGTCATTCACGTACCAGCCGGCGCCTTTGAACTGGAGGGCGGGCGCGGTGAGCGGGCGCTCCAGGGGACCGAAGCAGCGCGGACATTGCGTCTCGGGCTCTGCGTCAAAGCGCTGGATGCGTTCAAAACGATGGCCGCATTTGGTGCAACGGTACTCGTATAAGGGCAAGGACCATACCTCTTCTGCAAGACTTCTCTTTCGCTATTCTAATGGCAGAGCGGCGATTGGTCGCATATTTCGCCGCTCCGCATTGCGATGCGCGCCGGTCTTCATTGGACGGTGATGGGAACGGAGGCGCTGACATTCTCCCAGGTGAGGGTGAGCGTGCCATTCTTGCCGCCGTCGTCCGTAAGGTTGTAGACCAGGTCTTCGACCATGGAGGACGGTTTGCTCATGGTCATCGCAGTGGTGCCAAGGTCCTTGGTGGAATCGTAGGCCAGGCCCCACTCGCCCGTGGCCGTGCTGACGATGAGGACCCACTTGTCAGGATCGGAAATATTGACGAAGAGGGTATACGGTCCGGCAGGAACGTCGAGGCCGCCGAGCTTGATGTCGGCGTCAGTATGCAGGGTTGTGGCGGCGTTGGCGCCGGCGCGCCACACGGGATAGTGGGGGTCGTGGCTGATCAGGCCGTCGGAGGTAAAGATCTTGCCCTCCCGGCCCCGGACGCGCGGCGAGCTGTAGTCGATGGTGATGGTTTTGCCGTCGATGGTGACGGAGGCTTTGGCAGGCGGGCTGAGAGGCGGCTTTTTCTGCATCTGGGCAGGCACCGCGACAGCGAAGGCGAGAAGACATATGCTGACAAACAGTCGTTTCATGGCGGGTT
>Ga0335073_10008166_pt1 | contig 14677 bp, 9 predicted proteins | sample Lox_Sample_22_FD_207093 | JGI IMG/M metagenome (GOLD analysis project Ga0335073, IMG submission 207093) | Soil microbial communities from Loxahatchee National Wildlife Refuge, Florida, United States - Lox_Sample_2.2 | ecosystem: Environmental > Terrestrial > Soil > Wetlands | place: USA: Florida... | reverse complement strand
CACGGAATTGCACGCAGGCTGTCGAAGCTCATCCGCCCGCCCCGCCGCGAAGGCCGCGAGCCGATCTTCGCGTGTTCCAGCTCCGCTACCGGGGTTGCCAGCTCAAAGTACTCGAGCACCTCCGGATCATCGATGATGTTCGCGCGGTAAAAACGGAACGCCGTCTCCGACAGCTCGTCAAACGCCGCCTCCCACTCCGGCAGTATTACCCCTGACTGATGCCCCTGCGGGTCGCGCGCGTTTGGCCTCGCCAGCGCATCCAGGCTCGCAGCAATCATCAGCTCCAGATTGCGCTCCGCCAGCACCACGTCCGAATACTTCCAGTTCAGAACTTCGCCTTGTTCTGTAATACGAATCTGCCCGTCAAACGCATTCATCGGCTGTGCGTAGATTGCGCGGTGCGTCGGCCCTCCGCCGCGTCCCACCGTGCCGCCGCGTCCGTGGAACAGACGCAGCTTCACGCCGCACTCATGCGCCACTTCGTGCAGCGCGCGGTGCGCGCGAAAGATCTCCCACATGCTCGTCAGCATGCCGCCGTCTTTGTTTGAATCGGAGTACCCCAGCATGATCTCCTGCGTATCGCCCCAGCTCTTCAGCAGCGCACGATACTCCGGATTCGTCCATAGCGCGCGGCAAATCTCCGGCGCATTGCGCAGGTCTTCAATCGACTCAAACAGCGGCACCGGCATCAGGCCGGGATCGTTCCCATTTCCCGCCACATTCACGCCGCCCAGCCGCGCCAGCCAGATCACCGCAAGAACATCTTCTGCCGTCGCCGCGCCGCTGATCACGTATTGCCGAATCATCTCCGGGCTGCAACTCGTCTTTACTTCGGCGACGGTGCGAAAGGTCTCAATCACCTCACGGCTTTCGCTGCTCAGGCCCTCTGGAACCTTCCCAGCATTTCCCGCGCACCATGCAGACGCCTCTTCCAAAGCCTTTTTGTGCACCCGCGCATGCTGGCGCACGTCCAGCGTGTGCAGATGCAGGCCAAACGTTCGCGCCAGCAGCAGCAGCGGATCGACCAGTGTCTGTGCCAGCCGCACGCCATCGTTTTCCGCCAGGCTGCGCCGCAGAATCTCCAGATCACTCTGGAATTCGCGAGCCGAGCAATAGGCAGGCAGCGCCGTCAGTTGCGCCTCAATGCCGCTGTCATCGGGAGCCGCAACACCAGCCGTGCGCAGCAGCCGCGCATGGATGCAGACGAGGAAGCGCCGGTAAATCTCGAACTGAAAATGATGCCCAAAGATTTGTTCTGCCCCGGTTTGTAACTTGCTTAGATACGAATCCAGCCGCGCCGTCAGCTCTCCGCTCACGGGCACATGCTGCGCCGAGGCGGTCAGCAGGTCGATCAGCAGTTGCAGCCGCTTGTCATAGTAGGCCAGCAGCCGCGTTCGCGCCTCGCGAATGGCCTCGCGCGTCACCTCGGTCGTCACATATGGATTTCCGTCCCGGTCTCCGCCGATCCACGATCCGAAGCCCAGCACCAGCGGCAGCTCCGATACATCGATATCCAGCTCGTATTCGGACTTCAGAGCCGCGGCAATCTCCTGATACAGCCCAGGCAGCGTCTCGAAAATCGAGACGTCGTAATAATCCAGGCCCATCTTGATCTCGTCTGAAACCTTAGGCCTGCTGCTGCGTACCTCATCCGTCTGCCAAAGTGCGGTAATCTCCGCCACCAGTGCATCTTCGAGCGCCGACAGCTCTTCATCAGGAACCGGAATCCGGTCAAGCTGCTCCAGAAATTCGCCGATCCTCCTTCGCTTGCTCAGCACCGAACGTCGCGCAACTTCTGTGGGATGTGCCGTAAACACCGGCACTATGTAAATCTTCCGCAGCCAATCCAGCGCCTCCGCGGCCGGGATGCCTACGTACCGCATAGCGCGGAGCGTGCCGCGCAACGTGCCGCGCATGGCATTCGACCCCGGCACGCCGAAAAACGACGTCCCCTGTGCCTGGTCCGCTTCGCCCTGTTTTTCGCTGATCTGCGCCGAAAGCCGCCGTCGCTTGCGATGGTTCGTCTCTGCCAGGTTGATCAGCTCGAAGTAAAACGCAAAGGCGCGGCTTAATTGATACGCCTGATCAACGGGCATCGCATTTACGCGCCGCACAGCCAGCTGAAGCAGAACATCCGCTTCATGCAGCGACCCTTCAGCCTGCGCCTCGCGCCGCCGGATCGCCGCCTGCCGCAGCTCTTCGACTTTCTCATACAGCGCATCTCCGGCCTGCTCACGCAACACCTCGCCCAGCAGCATGCCCAGCGAGCGCACATCACGCCGCAGCGGAGCCTCTTTCAGGTCGCCGGTTCGCGCCTCCAGCTCCGCAAGCCGCCCGGCCCAACTATCCGGTTTCCAAAGAGATGGCATCCCTTCAATTATGCCTGATGAAATTTGCGCTCCAGCAGCACATCACGCGCCGTCCGCTCACCGACTGATATGCTCTAGGCCATCGAGGGGATTCGCCATGAACAAAGGCCGCCTGGAAGCCTTCAGCGATGGGGTTCTCGCCGTCATTATCACCATCATGGTGCTGGAGATGAAATCTCCGCACGGCACAAGCCTTGCCGATCTGAAACCTGTAATTCCCGTTTTTCTCAGCTATGTTCTCAGCTTCGTCTATATCGGTATCTACTGGAACAACCACCACCATCTGCTGCACGCCATCCAGCACGTGAACGGTGCAAGCATGTGGGCCAACCTGCACCTGTTGTTCTGGCTGTCACTCGTGCCGTTCACCACGGCCTGGGTCGGCGAGAACCATCTCGATGCATGGCCTGTTGCCGTTTACGGCATTGTGCTGCTCATGGCGGCAATCGCCTATTTCATCCTCACAAAAACCCTCATCCACCTTCACGGAGAACGCTCCACGCTGGCCCTCTCGATCGGAAGCGACAGGAAAGGAAAAGTTTCGATCGCCTTTTATGCAATCGCGATCCCGATGGCCTTCGTCCAGCCCTGGCTTTCAACCGTATGCTACGTCTTTGTCGCCGTCATGTGGCTGATTCCCGACCGCAGAATCGAGAAAGGTCCGGCAGTGATGCCTAACTGACTGTCTCTTCCACCTGCGCCATCAGCTCTTCCCACTCGCCGGTCAGCGCCGCATGCCGCGCACGCAGCGAATCCAGCTCCGCCGTCACCCGTGCCGTCTCCTCCGCGCTTACAAATACTCCCAACGACTGCTCTGCCTCACCGATCAACGCCTCAATCCGTGGAATCTCCTCCTCGACAAACTTCAGCCGCTCCTGCATCTGCTTCAGCCTGATCGGATTCACGCGCTTCTGCTGCTTGCCATTCGCCGGTGTTTCTGCTGCGAGCGGAACCGAAACCGGCATCGCCTCAACCGAAACCGCAGCAGTCGCTGCAGCCAGCTCCGCGGCACCACCTTCTTTACGCCACAAATAATCTTCGTAATTGCCGGGGTAGACGTTGACCTTCCCGCCCTCTGCCTCAAAGACGCGCGTCGCCAACTGGTCAAGAAAGTAGCGGTCATGCGAAACAAAGATCACCGTGCCGGTAAAACTGCGGATCGCCTCCAGCAAAACATCCTTGGCCCGCAAATCGAGGTGGTTCGTCGGCTCATCCAGTAGCAGAAAGTTCGCCGGGCTCACCAGAATCCGCGCCAGCGCATAGCGGTTGCGCTCGCCGCCCGAAAGCACGCCGAGCGGCTTGAACACGTCATCACCGCTGAACAGAAAACATCCAAGAAGACTGCGCAGCTCCGTGTCTGAAACCTTCGGCGCCGTCCGGCTGATGTCATCCAGCATCCGTGACTGCGGATCGAGCACCTTGTACTGATCCTGCGCAAAATATTCGGCCAGAACGTTGTGCCCCAGCTTGAGCACGCCGCTCGTCGGCGCGTCCTCGCCGCTCAGCAGCCGCACCAGCGTCGATTTCCCCGCGCCGTTCATGCCCACCAACGCAATCCGGTCGCCACGATCGATGGTGAAACTCACATCATTCAGCACCTGCTTCGGCCCGTAGCTCTTCGACAAGCCCGAAACCTCAACCACCGTCTTTCCTGACGCCGGAGGCTGCGGAAATGTGAAGTGGATCACCGGCTCTTCTTCCGGAATCTCGATACGCTCGATCTTCTCCAGCTCCTTGATCCGGCTCTGCACCTGCTTGGCTTTCGTTGCCTGATACCGAAACCGGTTGATGAACGCCTCCAGATGCTCGATCTGGTCGCGCTGGTTCCTGTACGCTGCTTCAAGCTGCGCCTGGCGCTCGGTCTTCTGTGCAAGATACTTCTCGTAATTGCCGTGATACACATGCAGCCGCTTGTTCCATATCTCGACAATCTTGTTCACCGTCACATCGAGAAAATACCGGTCGTGCGAAATCAGAATGTAGCCGTTGGGATAGGTCCGCAGATAATCCTCAAGCCAGTTGCGCGTCTCCAGATCGAGATGGTTCGTCGGCTCGTCCAGCAACAGCAGGCTCGGCTTCTGCAACAGCAGTTTGGCCAGCGCTATGCGCATCTGCCATCCGCCGCTAAATTCCTCTGTCCGCCGCTTCCAGTCCGTTTTCGAGAATCCCAGCCCGGTCAGAACCGTGCCCACCTGCGCATCCAGCGCGTACCCGTCGTGCGCGCGAAATCTCTGATCGATGTGCGAATACCGATCCGCAGCGGCCGCATATTCCGCGCTCTGCGGATTAAGCTCGGCCAGCGCAGTCGACAGCGCTTCCATCTCTTTTTCCAGCCCAAGCAGCTCGTCGAAAACAGAAAGGCACTCATCGAACACGGTGCGCCCGGCCAGTGCCAGTCCCTCCTGCGGCAGATACCCAATGGTCATGCCTCGCGTCCGCTGAACAGAACCGTAATCCAGCCCGTCTACACCGGCGAGCACCTTCATCAGCGTGGATTTCCCCGTGCCGTTCGCGCCTACCAGCGCGGTGCGCTCATCGGGAGTAATCAGCCAATCGGCGTTTTCAAAAAGGAGTCGGGGGCCGAACCGTTTGCCGGCCCCGGAAAGTTGCAGCATACCTTCAATTTTAGCTGCCCGCTTTTAGTTACCCGCCTTACCAGCCACTCGTTTCTTGGCCAGGCGCAGCTCTTCCCAGTCTTTCTCCGTCTGGCTCGCATAAGCATCAGCAAATCGCATCAGTGCTTCTCCCATGCGCTGGCCGTTGCCAATGTATCCCGCCAGAACGCAGGGGTCGCCCGATCGCGAATGACCGCGCGCCAGCAGCTCGCCGCACATCTCCGCATACTCGCGCAGCCCGTCGCCTGCCAGGTCTTCCAGCTCGATGCTTCCTTTGTGGTCGTTCAACTGCCGCACCTCGTAATGCCGGTTGGCAATCGTCGTCCATCCCAGAAACGGATCGGACTGAAACTGCATGGCGCGCTGCCCGTTCACAACACGCTGGCCCTGATGCGTAACCATTGCCGGACGTGTCCCGGGCCCCTGCCCATTCACATACGGCGCATATGCCGAACCCGGCTGCTCCTTGATCTGCAAAAACAGCGGATCGCCCGGCCCGTTGCCCTCAAAATAAATCACGTAATCCCGCAGCCCCACCGACCCCGTGCCGACGACTTTGAACCCCACGTCGAGCGGATGATACTGCGCCAGAAAATGCTGCCGTTCCGGCTGCAAAGTATCGTTATAGGCCGCAAGCGAGGCCAGCACCGCGCGCCGCTGCGCCCCGTTCACGCGCGCAAGCAGCGGTTTGTTCTCTTTGAAAACACGTGTGCCGCTGACTTTTCCTGAAGCCGTTTTGCCCGGCTCCGTCAGCTGCTCCTCTGCCAGCAACGGCGTGCTGCGCTCGGCCTTGAGCAGCGCCTTCGATACCGGGGAAATTCTCTGCAGCCGATGAATCTGGAACCGCGCCATCTCCGTCACCGGCATGCGCGCGAACATGTCCACAAATTTGCGGTACTGTGCCGTAAATGTCAGCACCGCGTCTTCGCATGCGCTTCTTTTTCCGCCGAGAGCGCGGCCGACCAGCACAAGGCTCGTCGCCAGCCGCTTCAGGTCCCATTCAAACGGCGCGCGCGTCGTCTCATCGAAGTCGTTGATGTCGAAAATCAGCCGCCCGTCGGGGGCCGCAAACGCACCCAGATTGCGCACATGCGCGTCTCCGCAGATTTGCGTTACGATGCCCGTGTTTGCGATCACCGCAAGGTCCGCTGCCATCACCGGAACCGCACCGCGAAAATACCCAAACGGAGATGCGAGCATCCGCTCATATTTCAACGCAATCAGTTGGGGAACGCGCCCGCGCATCGATTCTTCCATCAGCACGACCGGTTTGTACCGCCGGGCTTCCGGCCTCCAGTGTGCATGCTCCTGCCTCGCCATCTGTTTGCGCCGCGCCCTGCCCAGAGCACGGCGTTCCTGCGGAGTGGGATAGTGGGTCATAGCTCTCGCACAATACAACTTGCCGCTTCAATTTTCAAATCCGGCATCGCGCCCGGCTGCGAAGCTACCCACGCGCCCCAGCGGTTCGCGGCGTCATTCATTTCTTCAAGCGATGCGCCACGCAGATATGCATCCGTCAGTCCCGCCGTAAAAGCATCGCCAGCGCCGACCGTATCGGCAACCTTCACTGCCACACCCGGGTGCCGATGCATTCCGTCACGGGTCACCAGCAGGCTTCCCTTGTCGCCCATCGTGATCGCCGCCATGGTTATCGAATAACGCGAAAACAGCCATCGTGCCGCATGAGCCGGATCAGTCTCTGCTGGCGCGCCCAGCAGTTGCATCACAACCGGAACCTCAGCGTCGGTCAGTTTGAAGATTGTCGCCAGCCGCAGCGACTCTGCAATTGTGTCAGCAGAAAAATAAGGCGCGCGCAGATTTACATCGAACACGCGCACGCACCCCGTTCGCGTTGCTGCCAGAAATTTCCTGATCGTCTCCCGCGATGTACGCTCGCGTTGCGCCAATGTACCGAAGCATACCGCATCCGTCTCCGCAGCCAATGCTTGCCACTCCGATGTCCATTCCAGAAAATCCCATGCAGCCGGCGCATGAATCGTAAAGCTGGGCTGGCCGTTGGCAATCTCCACGCCGGCTGTCCCGGTCGGCATATTCATGTCGGTCTGCAGATGGCGAATTTCGACAGGAAAGCTCTTCAGCGTCGCGAGCGCGCGCCCGCCGCGTTCATCCGCGCCCAGTCTGCTCGCAATCACGCCTCGATTACCCAGACTGGCTGCCATCACGGCAAAATTTGCCGGAGCGCCGCCCAGCCGCTCGCCGGCAGGCAGCAGATCCCAGAGCAGTTCGCCGAGGCCGCAGATAATTTTCCCGTCACTCACCCTTTATTCCGCTCCCGCGCTTCATCCTATATCCAAATATCCAACAAAAAACTCTGGCGACGCTTCTAATAACCGGAGCCAAAGGCCTAAAATTGCCGCTGAATTGCTGTTCCGCTCACCTGCTGCCCTTGCAACTCCGCTGTCAAAGAGAGGAAAGTGGTTGATCAAGCCAATCCCGCACCTGAGCCGACCGTGAAGCGGCGCCGTCCTCTTTGGGTTGCCATCCTCGCCTGGACCGGCCTTGTCGCCCTTCTCCTTGCGGTTGCGATTCTCACCGCTTTCACCATTTATTTCCGACGCGCCGAGCCCATCCTGCGCAACCGCGTCATCGAGACCCTGGCCACACGCTATGACAGCCGCGTTGAGCTGGCCAGTTTCGATGTCTCTGTCATGCATGGTTTCGAAGTCATCGGCGGCGGGCTCAAGCTCTATCCCAACACGCTCGACACGCAGCAGCCGCTCATTTCCGTGGATAGATTCAGCTTCCGCACCGGCTGGCGCGATATCTTCCGCACGCCAATGCACATCGGCGTCGTCCGCGTCAGCGGGCTCGCCATCAACCTTCCGCCCAAGGAGCAGCGCCGTAATCTTCCCCGGCTCAATTCGCAAGGCCCGCACGGCAAAATACAGATACTTGTCGACCAACTCGATATCGACCACGCTTTGCTGGTTCTGGGAACGAGCAAGCCCGGCAAGGTCCCGCTCGATTTCGAAATATCCAACCTGCGCATGACCTCTATCGGAGCGGGCCAGCCCATGCGCTTTCATGCCATCCTCGTCAACCCCAAGCCCATTGGCAACATCGACTCCAGCGGCTCTTTCGGCCCTTTTGACGCACACAGCCCCGGCGATACGCCGGTCAGCGGGACCTACAGCTTCAGCCATGCCGATCTCAGCACCATCAAAGGCATCGGCGGCATTCTTTCCTCTACCGGACAATATCAGGGCACGCTCAACAACATCGTCGTCGACGGCGAGACTGATACGCCCGATTTCAGTCTCACCATCGCCGACCATCCCGTGCCGCTGCACACAAAATTTCATGCCATCGTCGATGGTACAAACGGGGACACGCATCTTCTGCCGGTAGACGCGCAGCTTCTCCACTCGCACATCGTCGCCAGCGGAGACATCGTCGGCGTCCCCGGCCAGGGACACAACATCACGCTTGACGTAACCGTAAATCCCGCGCGCATTGAAGACATGCTCGTCCTCGGTATAAAGACCCAGCCGCCAATCATGACCGGGGCGCTTGCGTTAAAAACAAAGTTCTACCTGCCTCCCGGCGATGGATCGGTAACCGACAGGCTGAACCTGCAGGGCAATTTCAACATCACCGGCGCCCACTTCAGCAATCCCGGCGTGCAGGCCAAAGTCGATGAGCTCAGTCTTCGCAGCCAGGGCGAACCCAGCCAGGCAAAGCAAAACGCCGAGCAGGGCATCAGCGCCAACATCGCCTCCAACATGCAGGGCAATTTCACCCTCAGCAACAGCAGGATCACCATTACCGGCCTCAAATACACGGTGCCCGGCGCGCTGATTGCAATGAACGGCGTTTATTCACTCGACGGCCAGGTCTTTGACTTTCACGGAACCGCGCGCCTTCGGGCGAAGGTCTCGCAGATGGTCACCGGATGGAAGTCCCTGCTGCTGAAACCGGTCGATCCCTTCTTCTCGAAGAACGGCGCAGGCACCGAGGTCCCCATTTCCATCACCGGAACGCGCTCCAATCCGCAATTCGGCCTCGATTTCGGCCACAAAAACAGGACCGGCAGCGGGAGTACCGACAAAATCCAGCGGCCCAACGACGGCAACCGCATCCCCTAGACCTTGTTGTTTACGCTCCTGTATCGTTCGCTGGCAGGAAGCGGTTACCATTAAGTTTTTGGGAGTACACCGAATGGAAGTATCACGCCTGCGGGCGGTCTGCATTCTTGCAGCAGCTCTTGTTTCTACCCTCTGCGCCGCGGCGCAATCCGAAACCAACCCCCAGCATCCCTGGTGGAAGAACGCCGTTATTTATGAAATCTATCCGCGCAGCTTTCAGGACTCGAACGGCGACGGCATCGGCGACCTGAACGGTATCACCTCGCGCCTCGATTACCTGCAAAAGCTCGGCATCGACGCCGTATGGCTCACGCCCATCTATCCTTCGCCCCAGGTCGACTTCGGCTACGACATCTCCGACTACAACAACATCGACCCGCAATACGGAACCCTTGCTGACTTCGACAATCTCGTCGCTCAGGCCAAGCAGCACGACATCGGCATCATCATGGACCTGGTGCTCAACCACACCTCCGACAAGCACCCATGGTTCCTCGAATCGCGCAGCTCGCGCACCAATCCCAAACGCGACTGGTACATGTGGCACGACCCGAAGATGGTTGACGGTAAACCCGAGCCGCCGAACAACTGGGAGTCGGTCTTCGGCCACTCCGCCTGGCAGTGGGACGCAAAGACGGGCCAGTATTATTACCATCGCTTCTACATCCAGCAGCCCGACCTCAACTGGAACAACCCCGAGGTCCGCCATGCCATGTATGACGTCGAACGCTTCTGGATCCACCGCGGCGTCGCCGGTTTTCGCCTCGACGCTATCACATCGCTGTTTGAAGATCCCACCTTCACTGACGAGGACTATGTCCGCGACGCCAACGGCAAAATCGTCATCAATGCCTACGGCGATAAGGAAGTCCTGACGAACAAGACTGACAACCTGCCCGAGGTCGACGACGTTCTCAAGGAACTGCGTGCCGTTGCCAACACCACCAGCGATCCGAAATGGGGCCATCGCGTGGTCCTCATCGGCGAAACCTACGTCAACTCCGTTGCCGATCTGCGCCGCCTGTACGGGCCGCACAACGACGAGCTCAACCTGCCCATGGATATGCAGGTCGGCTTCATCAACAAACTCGACGTGGCCATGTTCCGTAAGAACATCAATGACGCCGAGACCGGAATCAACGGCAATGAGCCGCTCTTCGTCTTCGACAATCATGACAATCCGCGCTGGGACCGCTATGGCGACGGCACGCACAATCAGGAGATCGGCCGCATGCTGGCCGCTGTCCTCTTTGCCTCCCGCGATACCGCACTTATGTACTACGGCGACGAGATCGGCATGAAGACCACTCCGCCCACGCGCAAACAGGACGTGCGCGACCCCATCGGCATCACAGGCTGGCCGAAGGAAAAAGGACGCGACGGCGAGCGCACGCCCATGCAGTGGACTCCCAGCCCCAACGCGGGCTTTGCTAAACCCGGAGTGAAGACCTGGCTGCCCATCCCTCCCACTTACACAACCGTAAACGTGGAAAGCGAGCTCGCCGATCCCGACTCCATGCTGAACTGGTACAAGCAGCTCATCCAGTTGCGGCGCACCAACCCGGCATTTACCGAAGGGAAGGAGGTCATGCTCAACACCGGCAATGATCGGGTGCTCTCATGGCTACGCTACGCACCCAAAACCCCTGGGGTGAAGGCAGTCCCCGCTGTCGTCGTCGCCTGCAACTTCACCGCACAGCCGCAGACCATCAGCTTTAACCTCAGCTCGCAGGGAATCCACGGCAGGAAAGCAAAAACGCTTATCAAAACCCCCGGCTCCCGCGATCCGGCTTCACTCAATCGCGTCGACCTTCCACCATTCGGCGTCTACATCGGACAGGTCGAGTAAGCAAACCTCATCACTCAAAGCAAAGGACTCGGGATTCACCTGAGCCCTCTCATTTTTCTGCACCCCTTAGCCTGCCCCCGGCCTTACCTCATCCGCGACGCCAGCAGCGCAGCCGAATTGTGCCGCGTTGTATGCGTCGCGGGTATATACGACTCGTACACCGTGATATGGAAGCATGACTGGTAGAACTCCTCTTCCACATCGATCTTGCCTGCCGTCTGCAAAGGCAGCAGATACGCCCGCATCCACGCGATCTCCGACAGCGACAATCCCTTCTTGGCAATATCAATCGTCGCGCCCGTCAGATGCGGCGACGCTGTATCGCCCTCAGCCGGAGCTGCGTTGCCGTTTACGCGCATCAGGTAGCGTTGGAATTCGACCGTCCGCACCGCGGAGTTCACCTGCAGTGCGCGGTGGAAGCGAATGTAGTGCGCGCGCCCCAGATTGATGAGAAATTTCTCTGTCCACGGGCGCGTATAACGCCGGTTCACAGGCAGCTCCGGACTGACACGCAACTGCGCGCTCACCGGCAGCGGCACCAGTTCTCCTGCGCGCCTCATTGCATTCAGCTGTGCGTCATCTTCAATGCGCGTCAGCCCCTCGGCGTCGTCTCGCTGGTTCTGCCGTTCAAGCGACGCCAGCGATCCGACCAGCGGAGCCGGCACAAACAGGTGCCCGTTCTTCATCGGGATCGGCGGAATCGTCTCCGCCACATTCACGTGTTGCGGCTCGGGCCGTCGTGAAATATGCGCAGCCGCGGGATGCGCATGCTTATACATTTCCTTATGCTGCTTCACAGCTTTGTGCGCCTCAATCTGGCCCGCCGGGACCGTACCCTTGTGGTGTTCTTTCACCTTGCGCTCTTTCACATGGGTCGAGGACTTCACATGACGCCGGTGCGTAGCCCAGGCGCAGGAAGACGATACCAGCCCGCAGGCCAGCACAACAGAGACGGCAGATTGAAAAATACGCATAAAAATAAAGCAGGTGGAGGCGGAAAACCGTCCGAGCCCTTTCAGACTACTCAAACCATGCCCTGCGGCGTAAGTAGCTCTCTCGATTCTTCCCCCTTACCCGCTCGCCAATCTATAGAAAAGCGCTGACATGCCCCCGGTTTTTCAATCACTTCAAAAAATCCAGCCCGGCAAAAAAGCGAATTTTTCATTCCGCGCGTCCTCGCGCCGGAGTACAATCCGGCCCAACAACAATTTCAGGTTTCAACCCGTCTTTTCTGGAGCCGCCATGTCTGAACTCGCAGAAACCGCACCTGCCGCACCCGTAGAAGCGCCGCTCAGCGAACCCCAGCGCATCATTGACACCTTTGTGGCGCCTGTCAAAACCTTCACCGACATCCGGCGCAAAGCGACCTTCTGGGGCCCGCTCATTATCATGATCCTCGTCGGGATCGGTTACGCGTTCACTGTCCAGCAGAAGATCGGCTGGGAGCGCGTCTTCGAAAACAACATCAACCAGACCCCTGCGAAGGCTGAAAAAATCGAATCTGCTCCCAATGCCGACACCATCAAGTCCGTTTCCGCAAAGATTACCGCGGCCGTCACCTATGGCTATTTTGTGGTCGCGCTGATTATCACTGCGCTCTATGCGCTGCTGATCTGGGCCACGGTCAACTTCGGTTTTGGAGGAACATCAAAATACGGCCAGATTTACGCCGTCAGCTTCTACTCCGGCCTGGTGATGAACATCAAATTTCTGCTGGCTATCATTGCCATCTTCGCCGGGCTCGCGCCCGACTCCTTCCTTATCAACAACCCGGTCGGCACCAATATCGGCTATTACCTCAGCACCGATGTCCCGCTCTGGCTGCGTAGCCTTTGCATGCATCTGGACATCTTCGAGATATGGTCGCTTCTCCTTACAGTCCTCGGCGTCTCGGTTGTCGCCAGGGTTTCGCGCGGCAAGGCCGCTGCAGTTGTCGTTGGATGGTGGCTCATCCTCGTGCTTGTTGGCGTAGGCGCTGCCGCTGCCCAGAGCTAGTTTGCACAAATATCGGTGCATCATCCTTCGCGCATTCCTTGAGGCGAAGGATGGGAAACTGGCGACCCGCTTTTGGTCAGCCGGACCTTTAGCTGCCCGCTTTATCGGCTAACCCGCTGACCTGCTGCTCCTTCTTGAGCTGTTTTTCTGCCCACGGCAGCCAGCGCCGCCAGCGGTCAGTCTTTTGCTCGCGCAGCGAGTCGAGTACGCCGCGCCGGTATCCGCCTGAGTAGATTGAATACATCACGGCGAGCGCGCAGCCGGCGCCAAAGAAGAAACCGAAAAAGAAACCCAGAATCGTGATCGAGAGAGCGTCCATTGTGTTCGCAGGCTCTCTTTCAGCTTACTTCACCTGCTGCCACGCCGCCGTCTCTGCAGCACTCATGCGTCCGGCGGCTTGCTGATCGATCAGCTTCACACTCGCCAGCGCCCCCGCAAGAGTAGTCGCCGCAGCGTCAGGACGAGCATTTCCGAAGCGCGCGAGAAGCACCTGCTCATCGGCAGCTCCGCCCCACAGGCCTACAATGATGGGATTCTCCGGCAGTTTCTGGCGCAGCGAGTGCGCCAGCTTGCGCGCCTGTGAGAAGGCGAATGGAGGCACAGCCGAAATGCAGAGAATCGTCGCCGTGTCGTCTGCCAGCCTCGACAATATCTCCGGAGAAAGCGCTGCCGCATCCAGGAGCATGGTCTTGTGCCCGCACTGCTCCAGCAGTTGCGTGAGCATCGTGCCGGCAATCTCGTCCGCCAGGTCGCTGGCTGGAACACACACGACCGGGCTGGCGTGCTCCGGTGGGGATTCCGGATCGCAATTTCCATCGGGAAGGACAGGCCGGTTGTCACCCAGCTCTGCAATCAGCTCAATCGAGCTCTGATAAAGCCAGCTTCCATGGACCTCATCCAGCACGCCTTTATGCCGGTCCTGCTCGCTCAAAATCAGGGCCGGCAGCACAACCTCGTCGTACAAATCCACCAGTTTGCGCCTCTCCAGGAACTGGTTTGCGATCTGGCGCGCCTCGGGCTGGTCCATCGCGAGCAGACGTTCGTAGAAATGCGCCTCGGGAGAAAGTTCCGCGTCGTCTCCCAGCAGAATATGCAGGAAGTGCATCTGCGGAACATGCCGCCCCATCACGATCAGGCATACGGTCAGCGGAGTCGAAACAATCAGCCCCGGCCAGCCCCACAGCAACGTCCAGACGAACGCCATGACGACCAGCGCAAATGCGGAAATCCCCGTCCGTTTGCCGTAAATGTGCGGTTCAATGAAGTTTGCAATCACAAACTCAAGGCCGATAAACAGCAGCAGCACCCACAGCGGATGCCACCAGTTGTTGAAGACCGCAAGCGTGAACGCCAGCGTCGAGAACCCCGCAATCATCGTCCCCGCATAGGGAACCATGCGCAGAATGCCCATTAAAGCGCCCCACAAAGTTGCGTTGGGCACGCGCAGGATATACAACCCGACGCCGAAAATCACGCCATAGCCCGCATTGACCAGCACATTTGTGACAAGGTAACGGCTGATCCGGGCTCCAGCGTCGTGCAGCGCCTGCGTCATCAGGTTCAGTTGCCCGATGCCGGCCAGCAGCAGGAGTCGATTCCTCAGGTCTTCCCGCTTCAGCAGCATGTAGACCGTGAAGATGATCACCATGCCCAGCGCGCCAACCGGCTTCAGCACAGGCCACGCGTACTGGCTCAGATACTGGCTGCGGCTCGGGGCCTGCGGAATTACCGTTACCGGAACCA
>Ga0335073_10008165_pt1 | contig 14677 bp, 9 predicted proteins | sample Lox_Sample_22_FD_207093 | JGI IMG/M metagenome (GOLD analysis project Ga0335073, IMG submission 207093) | Soil microbial communities from Loxahatchee National Wildlife Refuge, Florida, United States - Lox_Sample_2.2 | ecosystem: Environmental > Terrestrial > Soil > Wetlands | place: USA: Florida... | reverse complement strand
AAGTGGGCGCTGCTCGACCGGGACGGGCTCACGCATTCGTTCCGCTGCCTGATGGACCGCGACGACATTACCGGGCGGATCGGCGAGATCGGATGCCCAGCGCTGATCGTGCACGGCACCGCCGACGCGGCGATCCCGATGGCCAAGGCCGAGGAACTGCGCGACGGCCTCGGCGGCCCCACCGAGCTCGTCGTGGTGGAGGGCGGCTCGCACGCCGCCAATCTGAGCCACCCCGACCCGGTCAACGCGGCGCTGCTCCGTTTCCTCCGCTCGCTGGGCTGACGACACGGAAACAGTGATACTGTGAAACTGTGAGAAACATTACCGTCTCGGTTCCCGATGACGTTTACCGCAATGCCCGGGTGGCAGCAGCGCAGCGTGATACCTCGCTGAGCGCGCTGGTCGTGGCGTACCTTGAGCGGCTGTCTGGACGGATGGAAGAGTTCTCCAGGCTCGAGGCACTGCAGCACGAGATCCAAGCCGAGATCGGCCAGTTCCGCGCAGCCAGTCGGCTGGGCCGCGACGAGGTTCACGACCGTGCGGTTCGTTGACACCAACGTCCTGCTCTATGCGATATCGCGTGACCCGGCAGAGCAGGACAAGGCCAAGCGCGCCAACGACATCCTGGCTGAGCGCGAGTTGGCCCTGTCCGTCCAGGTGCTGCAGGAGTTCTATGTGCAGGCGACCCGCGCCAGCCGGCCGGACGCTATCTCGCACCAGCAGGCGTTCCGGCTCATCGAGTCGTTCCGGCGTTTCCCCGTCCAGGACGTCACCGGCGCGATCATGATGGCTGCCCTGGACGCTCGCCAGCGTTTTCAGATCCCGTACTGGGACGCCACGATCATCGAGGCCTCCCGGACGATGGGCTGCACTGAAGTGCTGTCCGAAGACCTCAACGACGGCCAGGATTTTGCGGGCGTCCGGGTCACGAACCCGTTCCGCTGAGCCATCCGGACGCCGGTCCGGATGGCTGAGTATGATAAATGTATGAAACGGATTACGGTCAGCCTTCCCGATGAACTCGCGGAGCAAGTAAAGCGCGACGCGGGCGGCGAGCGCCGGGTCAGTTCGTACGTGGCTGCAGCCCTTGAAGACTATGCAGAACGCGAGAATCTAGCAGAGGTCCTGGCCTCGTGGAATGCTGAAACCCCAGTGCCGGAAGAGGTCCGACGGCAAGTCCAGGGCGAACTGGACAACGTCGGTCTCACCGGCAGTTCCAAGAAGGACGACAGGTTAGCTGGGTGAGGGTTGGCGCAACCGCTGGGTTGACCCTCGACACGGGTGCGCTTCTTGCGCTGGACCAGCCCCGCAAGGGCCTCGCTATGCAGGCCCGCCTGGATGAGACCCGGCGGCGCGGTGGCACCATCTGCATTCCCATTGGCGCGATCGCGCAGGCGTGGCGCAGCTCGCGGCAGGTTCGCCTGGTGCGGCTGCTGAAGTCGCGAGACATCGACATTGCCATCATGACCCCGAATGTCGCGCGCAGCGTGGGGGTGCTGTGCGCCCGCACCGGCCACGACGATGTCATCGACGTTCACGTCGCGCTGTGCGCCAGGGAGCGCCGCCATGCCGTCGTCACCAGTGACCCTGACGACCTGTCGCGGATTGATGCAGGGCTTCGGCTGATCAGGGTCTGAGCCGGGTTACTCCGGGTGGGTGAGGGTGTCGAAGGCCTGCTCCATCAGGTCGGGCAGGTCCGCGGCTCCGTCGTTCTCGACCCACGTGAGGATCGCGGTGCTGGCGGCGGCCAGGCAGGCGGCGACCGTGACCCGATCCTGGAACGAGGGCGGGTGGTCCTGGCTCGCGCTGAGCGCCTGCAGGATGAGCTGCTGGGTGGCGATCTGGTCGGCCCACAGGCGATCGCGGAGCGCGGGGGTCGAGACGACGAGCTTGTTCTGGGCGAGAAACGCGTCGCGGTCGGTGCTGTAGACCTGCCGTAGCCCCTGGACCAGCACTGTGCGGATCCGGCGGGCAAGGGGCCAGTCGGCCGGGGTCTGGGCGATGAGGCGGGCGATCAGCGGGTCGTAGCTGTCGGACAGGGCCACGTCCTCTTTGGTGGGGAAGTAGCGGAAGAACGTCATGTGCGACACGCCGGCGGCGGCGGCGATCTGCTCGACGGTGGTGGCGTCGTATCCCTGCTCGCGAAACAGCCGGAGCGCGCTGGCGCGGATGCGGTCACGGGTTGCTGTCTTCTTGCGCTGCCGCCAGTCCGGTCCGGGTTCGCTCACCAGGTCATCGTCGCGCACCGGCGTCGGTTTCTGCAGCCGCGGGGGCCTGCGGTGCGGGTGCGTCGCGCGGGCCTGCACGGCCGGGCAGGTGCCGCAGGCTGGTAAGGATGGCGGCGACCGCGACCGCGGCGCAGACGAGCATGACGATGCTCATGCCGTGCAGGAACGCCGTCCCCGCAGCGTCCCGCAGAGCGGGGCCGCCCGATCGCAGGCGGTCGGCGACCGCTGCCGCCTGGCTGATGGAGCTGCGTGCGGCGGCGGCATCCCGCGCGGGCAGGACGGCGAGGGCGGGCCGCAGATCGCGAACGTAGGTGGCGGACAGCACGCCGCCCAGCACGGCAACCGCGATCGCCCCGCCGACCTGGCGCAGCGCGCTGTTCGCTGAGGCGCCGATTCCGGCCTCCTCACCGCCCGCGGCGGTCATGACGGCGTTCATCGCGGCGGACATGGCCGCGCCGGTTCCGAGCCCGCACAGCGCCAGCCCGGTGCCAACGACGGTGTAGCCGGTGGCCAGATGAACCTGGCTGAGCGTGATGAGCCCGCCCGCCAGCAGGGCGAGCCCGGCGGCCACGGTGATCCTGGTGCCGGCCGCCCGCACGAGCTGATCGGCTGAACCGCCCGCGACCAGCAGCCCGCCCATCATCGGGAGCAGTCGCAGCCCGGCGCTGGCCGGGCCGTCGCCGAGCACGCTCAGCAGGTACTGGGGCGTCACGAACAGGATCCCGTACAGCGCGACCGAGACCGCAACGGACGCGGCGGTGCCCCAGGCGAACCGCCGGTCCCGCACCAGTGCCGGGTCGATGACCGGGCTCGCCACCTGGCGCTCGCGGACGGCGAAGGCGGTGAGCAGCACCCCCGCTCCGGCCAGTAGCGCCCAGGTGGACGGCGCCGTCCAGCCGCGTTCTGGGCCGTTGATGAAGCCCCAGACGAGGCACACGACTGCGGCGGGGCACAGCAGCGCGCCCAGCACGTCCAGCGGCGGCGCGGCAGGGTTGCGCGACTCGGGCATCAGCACGGCTCCGGCAGCCAGGGTGATGCACACGGCTGGCACGTTGATCCAGAACACCGAGTGCCACGAGAAGTGCTGCAGCAGCACACCGCCGAGCACCGGCCCGAGCGGCAGGCCCAGCGCGATTCCCGCGGTGAGGATGCCGATGGCCTTTGGGCGGTCAGCGTCGCCGAACGCGGCCGAGACGACCGCCAGGGACAGCGGGAAAACGATCCCGGCACCGAGCCCCATAAGAGCCCGCGCGGCGATCAGCTCGCCGGCCGAGGTCGACAGCGCGCACCACAGCGACGCCGCAAGGAACACCGCCAGCCCGGCCAGCAGCAGCCGCTTGCGGCCCAGGCGGTCGCCGAGCATCCCAGCGGGCAGCATGACCCCGGCGAAGACGAGGGCATACGCATCGACGAGCCACTGCAGATCGCCGGTGCCTGCGTGCAGCGCCGCCGAAATGGCGGGCAGCGCGATGTTCAGGATCGTCAGGTCAAGGTTGATGACGATCACGGACAGGCACGTCACCCCCAGCATCCACCACCGTCGCCGCAGCACCGGGCCCTCCAAGCGTTAGTAGCTAATATATTAGTCACTAACATAACGACATCCGAGCCCATCGCGCAAGCCGGCGAAAACCGCCGCCCGGCTGGCGGCGACGACCCGGGAGGCGGCCGGGGCGCGCCGCGACGGTATACGCGGCGCGCAGGTAACCCGGCCGAACCGGAGCTGACCTGGTGCGCAGCAGGCAGCGCCGGCCGATACTGGTCGTGTGCGGCAGGTGCTGTGCCCGGTGCTGGTCGGGCGGGGGGAGGAAACCGCCCACCTTCAGGCTGCCCTGGCCGCGGCGCAGGCCGGGCACGGCGGCACCGTCCTGGTGACCGGTGAGGCCGGGATCGGGAAGTCGCGGATGATCCAGGAGACCGCGCGCACGGCCGGCGAGCGTGGCGTCGTCGTCCTGGCGGGCCGGGCGGTCGCCGGAGGCGTCCCGACGCCGTTCCGGCCGTTCGCCGAGGCGCTTGCCGTGGCTGGCCGCGGTGGCGGCCTGCCCGACAACGAGGAGCTCGACGCGTTCCGGCCCGCACTTGGCCGGCTGGTGCCGCAGTGGCGGCAGCGGCAGGCGCCGGGCGATGAGTCGCTGGTGTACCTGGGGGAGGCGGTGCTGCGGCTGCTGCGCGTGCTGTCGGGGGACGCCGGGTGCCTGCTGATGCTCGAGGACCTGCACTGGGCCGACCGGGAGACGCTGGCGCTGCTGGAGTACCTCGCCGACAACCTGGCGGGGGAGCGGGTGCTGTGCCTGGGCACGCTGCGGGACGAGGACGGTGCCGAGGCTGCCGCGCTGGCCAGCGCGCTGAAGGCACGCGGCTCGGCGGCCGTGCTGCCGCTGAGCCGCCTGGATCCGGCGGCCACCGCCCAGATGGCGCTGGCCTGCGTCGGCGCCGCTGACTTGCCGGGCGCGGTGCAGTCGCTGGTGGCGGACCGGGCCGAGGGCCTGCCGTTCCTGATCGAGGAGATCCTGGCGGGCCTGATCGGCGAGGGTTCGCTGACCGAGCGGGACGGCCGCTGGCTCGCGGGTGAGCTGGCGGCGGCCGGGGTCCCCGGCACGTTCGCTGATGCGGTGCAGCGCCGGCTTGACCCGATGAATGCGGATGCCCGCGGCGTGATCTGGGCGGCCGCGGTGCTGGGCCGCCGGTTCGACTGGGCGCTGCTGGGACCGGTCACCGGGCTGACCGATGCGGCGGTGGTGGCGGCGTTGCGGCGGGGTATCGGGTTGCAGCTGATCGCCGCCGACGGGGACAGTTTCCGGTTCCGGCACGCGCTCACCCACGAGGCGGTCCTGGCAGGGCTGCTGCCGCCGGAACGGGCCCTGCTGGCCGGCCAGGCACTGGCCGCAGTGCAGGCCGCGCATCCCGGCCTGCCGGGAACGTGGTGCACGCTGGCCGCCGAGTTGGCCGAGGGCGCGGGCGACGCGGCCCGGGCGGTTTCGCTGCTGCTGGAAGCCGGGCGGCGTGACCTGGCCGTGGGCGCGCTGGCCAGTGCCGAGCACACGCTGATGCGGGCCAGGACTCTGGTCGGTGCAGACGACGTAGCGCTGCGGATGCCGGTAGATGAGGCACTGACCGAAGTGTTTGCGCTGTCCGGACAGGTGGACCGTGCGATCGAGATGGGCAAGACGCTGCTGGCTCGGCTGGGTGGCCAGGCCGGGTCTGCCCGTGCAGGCACGCTGCACCTGGGGATCGCGCGGGCGGCGATCGCGGGCGCACGCTGGGCGGAGGCCGATGCGAGCATCGGGATCGCCCGAGCTTCCACGGAAGTTGATGCCGCCCAGGTGGATGCCTGCGCGGCCCAGGTCGCAGCCGGCCGCGGGCTGCTGGCCGAGGCAGACGAGCTGGCGCGGGCCGCGCTGGGCGAGGCCGAGAGCAGCGGGCTCCCCGAAGTGGCGTGTGAGGCGCTGGAGGTGATCGGCCGGGTCGCACGGCAGCATGACCTAGACGCGGCTGAGCAGGCGTTCGAGCGCGCGGTGAGCGTGGCCACCGCGCACGGGCTGCAGCTGTGGCGGCTGCGCGGTATGCACGAGCTGGGCACGATTGACCAGTTGCGTACCGAGAGCGTGGACCGGCTGCAGCAGGCGCGCGAGCTTGCGCTGGCCCAGGGCGCGCTGGCGCTGACCGCGACTCTCGACCTGCAGATCGCCGCCGGGCTCAACAAGCAGTTCCGTGCCGATGAGGCGCTGGAAGCCGCCCAGCGGTCGGCGGAGGCGTCCCGCCGGTTCCGGCTCGCCACGCTGCCGATGGCGGTGATCTTTCAGGCCACGGCGCACGCGATCCGCGGCGAGCGGCGGGACATGGAGGCCATGATCGCCGACGCGGTCTCGCTGGCTCCTGCCGACCCGGATGTGGTCGGCTGCTCGTGGGGGCATTGCCGCGCCACGTTCTGCCTGCTGGCCGAGGATCTTGACGAGGCACATGCTCAGATGGCGGCCGGGGCCACGCTGCTGCTGAGCTCCCCGGCCACGATTGCTCCGCCGTTCCTCGGGCTGTGGCCGCTGCTGGGAGCGCTGCTCGGCCGGGACGCCGCAGACGCCGCGAGCCGGGTCCGGGCCGCGCACGGCACCCGGCACCTGGTGGTTGGGTCCCTGCTCGGCTACGCCGGGGCGATCCTGGCGGGCCGGGAAGGCAGGCACGCCGAGGCCGAGGCGGCGTTCGCGGCGGCGGACGCGCAGATGGGGCCGCTGGTGGCCTGGTACCGGCAGTACGCCCGCCGGGTCTGCGCGCAGGCGGCCCTGGGCGACGGCTGGGGTGACCCTGTTGGCTGGCTGCGGGAAGCCGCCGCCTACTTCGCGGCGCGAGGGGATGACCGGGTGGCGGCGGTGTGCCGGCGCCTGCTGCGCGAGGCCGGGGCGCCGGTCCCGCGGTCACGGGCCGGAACCGCGCCGCTGCCCGGCGGGCTGCGGGCGCTCGGCGTGACCGAGCGCGAAGCCGACGCGCTGTGGCTGGCCGCCCAGGGGATGGGCAACCGGGAGATTGCCGAGGCGTTGTTCCTGTCGCCGCGCACGGTCGAGAAGCACGTGGCCAGCCTGCTGGCGAAGACCGGGCTGCGCCGCTCGCAGCTGGCCGGGTATGTGGCCCGGCTGGATTGACTGGGTATTCCCGCGCGCTAGATGGGTATCCGCCACGCCGCGGATTGGGTGCCGGTACCGATGTGGCGACCGGCAGCAACGCGCCACGATGCCGGAAAGCCGGGCAGCCGGCCCGGCCGGGACGCAAGGGGGAGATACCCATGACTGCTGCAGATACCGACGCCGGGGTGCTGTCCCTGCCGGGCGCCCGGATCGCCTACGAGGTGACCGGCGAGGGGCCCGCGGTGGTGCTGGTACACGGGTTCGGGCTGGACATGCGCATGTGGGACCGGCAGGCCGAGCATCTGGCGGATCGGTTCCGGGTGGTGCGCTACGACTGCCGGGGGTTCGGCGCCTCCGGGCCGTTCGATCCCGCGGTCGGCTACACCCACGCCGGGGACCTGCTCGCGCTGCTCGACCACCTGGGCATCGGCCGCGCGGTGCTGGCCGGGCTGTCGTTCGGCGGCCGGGTGGTGCTGCAGGCGGCGCAGGCCGCGCCGGAACGCGCCGCCGGGCTGGTCCTGCTCGACGCCGTGCTCGACGGCGTCCCGTGGGACCCCGAATCGGCCCGGTCGCTTGATGAGACCACCCGGCAGGCCCAGGCCCGCGGGCTGCTGGCCGGGCGGGAGGCCTGGCTCGCCCACCCGCTGTTCGCCGCCGCCCGCCGGCAGCCGGAGGTCGCCAGCTCACTAGCGGCCATGGTCGGCGGCTACCCGGGACAGCACTGGATCGGTCACGACCCGCACGACCAGGCCGGCCCGAAACCCATCGACACCCTGGAGCGACTGGCCATGCCGGTCCTGGTGGCCGTCGGGGAGCACGACGTACCCGGGTTCCTCGAGATGTCAGCGGTGCTCGCCCGCCGCATCCCCGGCGCTCAGTACCGCGTCGTTGCCGGCGCCGGTCACATGACCAGCATGGAACGGCCCGACGCGGTCAATGGGCTGCTGACCGAGTTCCTTGACCAGCTGTACCCGGGCACCGGGGCCGCCCAGGCGCGAGGCCGCGTCCTCGCGGATCCGGCCTGGCTGGAAGCGCACCTGCACGACCCGTCGGTACGGGTGGTCGAGGTCGACGTCAGCGCCGTCGGCTACGGCGAGTGGCACATCGACGGCGCCACGGCGTGGAACGTCTACGCCGACCTCAAAGACGCTGACTACCAGCTCATTACCGCGCCGCAGGTGCGGCGGCTGTTCGAGCGGTCGGGGATCACCCCGGACACGACGGTGGTGTTCTACGGGTACGCGCCCGCGATGGGGCTCTGGCTGATGAAGCTCTACGGCCACGCGGACGCGCGCATCCTCGACTGCTCACGCGGCACCTGGCAGCGCGAGGGCCGCCCGTGCAGCACCGCGGCAGGCGAGCAGGCCACGACCGCGTACCCGCTGCCTGACCCGGACGGGTCGGTCCGCGCGGACCACGCGGCGGTGCGGGGTGCCATCGGCGACCCGGAAAGCAGCATCCTCGACGTCCGCACGCGGGACGAGTTCCGGGGAGAGCGGTTCTGGCCATCGGGCGGAATGGAGCCCGGGGGCCGCGCCGGGCACGTGCCGTCGGCGGTCCACCGGCCGATCGGCGATCTCTACGACGACCGTGGCTCCTTCCGGGACGCCGATGAGCTCCGCGGGCTGTTCCCCGGCATCGGCGCCAGCGGCGACGTGATCACTTACTGCACGATCGGCGGCAGGGCCGCCACCGCCTGGTTCGTGCTCACCTGCCTGCTCGGACGAGAAAACGTCCGCGTCTACGACGGATCATGGGCCGAATGGGGCCGCATGACCGACACCCCGGTCGAGTTGCCGCACCGGGATGAGGCGATGCAGCCGTTATGGTGAAAGCGCAGGCGCCGCACCCTCGGCGTGACGACATCCAGGATCAGGAACGTGCGCATCGGGATACTCGGCCCGCTGGAGGTGCGGGACGCTGACGGGCGGTCCCTGCCCGTCAGCGGCGCGAGGCTGCGCAGCCTGCTGATCCGGCTGGCCATCGCCGGGGGCGACGCGGTGCCGGTGGACCGGCTCGCCGACGACCTGTGGCCGGACGATGGGGGCGGGCCGGGCCGGCCCCCGGCCGACGCCGCGAACGCGGTCCAGGCGCTGGTGTCCCGGCTGCGCGCCGCGGCGGGCAAGGACATCGTCTCGCTCGGCCCGGCCGGCTACCGGCTGACCATCCCGCCCGGCGAGATCGACGCCTGGGCGTTCGAGCAGGCGGTCACGTCGGCGCGTGCGAGGATTGCCGACGGCGATCACGCGGCGGCCGCCGAGACGTTCCGTGGCGCGCTGCGGATGTGGCGGGGCTCCGCGCTGGCCGACGTCGCCGATGCCCCGTTCGCCGCGGCGGCCGTCACGCGCCTGTCCGAGCTGCGGCTGGCCGCGACCGAGGACCGGATCGACGCCGACCTGGCGGCCGGACTCGGCGCCGAGCTTGTTCCCGAACTCGAGGAGCTGGCGGGGGAGCATCCGCTGCGGGAGCGGCTGCGCGGCCAGCTCATGCGCGCGCTGTACGCGGCCGGCCGGCAGGCCGATGCCCTCGGCGTGTTCGAGCAGACCCGCGAGCTGCTCGCCGCGCAGCTCGGTGTCGATCCCTCGCCCGCGCTGTCCGAGGTGCACCTGGCGATCCTGCGGGCCGAGCTGCCCGTCAGCCCGGCGCAGGGCAGGCCCCCGGCGCGGCGCCGCAGCAACCTTCCCGCCCAGCTGACGAGCTTTGTGGGCCGGGACGAGGAGACGGAACGGGTCGCGAGCCGCCTCCTGGCCGAATCCCGGCTGGTCACGCTCACGGGTCCGGGCGGCGCGGGGAAGACCCGGCTCGCGGTGGAAACCGGCGCCAGGCTGGCGGACCGGGAGCCGGACGGGGTCTGGTTCGTGCCGCTGGCGCCGGTCCGGGACGCGATCGAGGTCCCGCAGGCGGTGCTGACCGTGCTCGGCGTCTGGCCCGCCGACCCGGTCGAAGCCGCGAGGCTGGCCGCGATGGAACCGCTGGAGCGGCTCGCCGAAGTGCTCGCCGTGCGCAGCCTCGTGCTGATCCTGGACAACTGCGAGCACGTCCTCGACGCGGTCGCCGAGCTGGCCGCGAGGGTGCTCGCCGACGCTGCCGGGGTGCGGATCCTGGCCACCAGCCGTGAGCCGCTCGGCCTGACCGGAGAGACGCTGAGTCCGGTGCCGTCGCTGGCGCTGCCACCTGAGGGTGCGGACGTCAGCCGGGTCGCGGCGAACCCGGCGGTGCGGCTGTTCGCCGACCGCGCGGCGGCGGTGCGGCCGGGCTTCCGTGTCGACGAGGTCTCGGCCGGCCCGGTCGCGGCGATCTGCCGGGCCCTGGACGGCATCCCGCTGGCCATCGAGCTCGCGGCCGCGCGTGTGCGCGCGCTCACCCCGCAGCAGGTCGCCGAGCGGCTGGACGACAGGTTTGCGCTGCTGTCGACGGGCACCCGCGGCTCGCTGCCGCGGCACCAGACCCTGCGCGCGATCGTCGACTGGAGCTGGGACCTGCTCGACGACACCGAGCGCGCGGTGCTGCGCCGGCTGTCGGTGTTCAGCGGCGGCGCGACGCCAGACAGCGCCGAGCACGTATGCGTGCCTGACGGGGCCGCAGCAGACCGGACGACGGTCGTCGACGTGATCGCGTCGCTGGTGGACAAGTCCCTGGTCACCGCCACCGGCGACGGGCACGTGCGGTACGGGCTGCTGGAGACGGTGCGCGTGTACGCCGCGGACCGGCTCGCGGAGTCCGGCGAGTCGCGCCTGGCCGCCGACGCGCACGCGGCGTACTTCCTCGAGGTGGCCGAGCGGGCCGAACCGCAGCTGCGCTCCCGGGACCAGCTCGTCTGGCTGAGCCTGCTCTCGGCCGAGCACGACAACCTCTCGGCGGCGCTGCGCAACGTGATAGCGGCTGGGGACGTCGGCGCCGCGCTGCGCTTCTTCCGCTCTCTGGCGTGGTTCTGGATCCTGCGCGACTACGACGCTGAGGCACGCGAATGGTCGGCGGAGGTGCTGCGGCTGGCCGGAGACACCCCGCCGGACGACCTGTCCGAGGAGTACGCGATGTGCCAGATCGTCGCGACCATGACCACGGCCATGACCGACCCCGGTGGCGACCCACGGCAGGCGCTCGAGGTGCTGAGCCGGCTGACCCTGCCCGAAGAGCCCGACCATCCGCTGCTCGCGATGGCAGCGCCGATGCTGACGTTCATCGGCGGGGATGCCGAGGGCGCCTACAAGCAGCTGCGGGACTTTCCGGAGCATCGCGACCCCTGGGTCACGGCCACGCGGCGCAGCTTGACCGGGCATCTCGCGCTGAACGACGGGGACATTGAGGCCGCGGCCGGCGACCTGGCCGACGGCATGGCCAGGTTCGAGCGGCAGGGGGACCGGTTCGGGCTCGTCGGGTGCCTGGTCGGGCTGGCTCAGGTGGCGATCGCGCGAAACGATCCCGACGAGGCGGTTCGGGCCCTCGAGCAGGCACGCGAGTACGCCGCAGCGCTGGCCGGCAACATGGGCGGCATCCTCGGCATCGGCCTGGGCGAGGCCAGGGCGAGGGCCGGGGACGCCGAGCGCGCGCGGGTGGATCTGCGGGACGGCGTGCGCGCAGCCGAGCTCGCTGGTGAGCTCGACGACGCGGCCTCGGGCTACGTTCAGCTCGCCGAGCTGGCCCGGCACGGCGGCGACCTGGCCGGCGCGCGCGACCTGCTGCAGAGCGCACTGGCGATCGTGGAGCCGCGGCGGCAGCGGCCGGACATGTTCGCCATCACCGCCACCACGTTCAGCAGGCTGGGCTGCATCGCCGAGCAGGAAGGAGACCTCGCGGGCGCCGCGGCCTTGCAGCAGCGGGCGATCGACACGCTCTCCGGCAGCCCGGCGAGCCAGGACCGCCCGGACCAGCGTCTCGTCGCGATCCTGCCGATCAACCGGACACTGGCAGGGGTGGTGGACGCGATCGCCGCGCTGGCGGCCGCCAGGGGAGAGCACGTCAGGGCCGCCGAACTGCTCGGCCTGGCGCACGCGCTGCAGGGCTTCAGCGACGCCTGGAGCCTGGAGGTGGCCAGGGCGAGCGCGGCCGCCAGGACCGCGCTCGGCGACGCGCTCTTCGAGGCCGTCTACGCCCGCGGCCGCGGCAGCGACAGCGCCAGGGCCGAGGCCCTGGCGCTGCGTCCATGATTCCGGCGTCAGCGGCTGCCGGGATCGCCGAGCCACCGGTCGAACCACGCACGGGTGCGCAGGAGCAGGTCGCGCTGATGGGTGCGCTCCCTCAGGCCGTGTCCCTCCCGCGGGTAGACGACCAGCTCGTGCTCGGCCCCGTAGTGGCTCAGGGCGCGGTGGAAGTAGATGGCCTGGGCGAGCGGGACGTTGGTGTCGTCCTCGCCGTGCACGATCAGCACCGGGGTGCGGACCTTCGAGGCGAACGAGATCGGGCTGACCCGGTCGTGCGGGTGCGGGCCGGTCCCCTCCCAGCCGAAGCTGCCCGCCAGCACGCCGTCCGCCGCCCAGTATTCGCCGGTGCCGGCGATCATGCCCCAGTCGCTGATCCCGGCGAGCATCAGCGCGGCCTTGAACCGGTCGGTCTGCCCGATCGCCCAGGCGGTCATATACCCCCCATGGCTGGGGCCGGTGATGCCGAGCCGGTCCGGGTCGGCGACACCGGCGGCGACCAGCATGTCGATCCCTTCGAGGATGTCGCTCAGCTCGGCCCCGCCGAGGTCGCCCACGACGGCCGCCTGGAACTCACGGCCATGCCCCGTGCCGCCGCGGGGATTGGGCAGGAACACCGAGAAACCCGCGGTCGCAAGCCACTGGCCAGGACAGTGCGCCGCGAGCATGAACTCGTCGGCGTACCGGTCATCGGGCCCGCCGTGCACGAGCGTGACGAGCGGGAACGGGCCGTCCGCGCGGCTGCGGCCGGCCGGCAGGATGAGCAGGCCGTCGAGAGCGAGGCCGTCGGATGCCTTGTAGGAAAGGCGTTCCTGGGCCCCCCACTCGATCCCCCGCAGTTCCGGCCGCGTGTCGCTGATCCGGCTGAGCGGGCCGCCGGGCGGCCCGGCATGGACATCGGCCGGCTCGTGGGCGGTGCTCGCGAGCACGGCGACCACCTCACCGGAACGGCTCGCGGTCAGCGACCCGATCGCGCCGGCTCTGACAGACAGGCACCGGAATCGCATCGGGCCGGGGTCAAGCCGGTGGATCTGCGTGTCGAGCCCGCTCTCGAACACGGCCAGCGGCGGGCCGTCGGCGACCTGCGCCAGGCCGGCCGGGGTCACGTCCATGCTCGTGGTCAGGTCGCGAGGCGAGGCGGACGCGGCGGACCCGCCGGGCATGGTGTCGTAGGCGACGAATCCGCCACATGGGTCGGGCTCTGCCAGGTAGGTCACGTGCCAGGTGCCGTCATCGGCCCACCAGACCGGCGACCGTGCGAAGCCGGCGACCCGGCCGAGGTCCTGGACTGCTCCGGTAGCCAGATCGACCACGTGCAACTCGTTGGTGCTGGCCCCCGGATAGTCCTCCGGGCTCACCCAGCTGATCACCGCCACCGGACCGCCGTCTGGCCGCGGGGACAGCTCGACGACGTGACGGCCACCGAGGTCGTCTGCCGCGTGCAGCTCACGCGTAGCCGGGTCAAGCAGCCGCAGCTTGCCGTGGCCGCGCTGCTCGCTCCAGACGATTGCGTCGTCGCGCTCGGCGCGCTTGCGCTCGTCCTCCTCGGTCGGCTCGTCCGCGGCCACCACGGCTACCCGGCCGTCCGCCAGCGGGCAGGCATCGTAGATCTCGCCGGCCCACTCGGTGAGGCTCTCGGCCTCGCCGCCATCGATCCGGATCCGGTGCAGCTGGGCTGACCCGGTGCGGTCTGACATGAAGTACAGCGACGCTGAGTCTGGCGCCCAGCGCGGGCCGGAGTCGTCCGCCGTGCCGGCGGTGAGCTGCCGCGGCGGCGAGCTGCCGTCCGCGGCGGCTATCCAGACGGCACTGAGCCGGCGTTCCCCCCGCCGGCCCACCGGCGCTACCGCGTAGGCAACCCAGCGCCCGTCCGGGGAGATCTCGGGCCGCTTCGGCTCCGCGCCGTCCACTATGAGCTCCGCGGTCAGCACTGGTGTGTCCACGCTCATGCAACGCGCCTCTCCGACGGCAGTACGCCGTGAGACATCATTCACCTAAATGAGGCGCACATCATCTGGATTGCGGTCATATCGCCAGGCCCGGCTGCTGCCCTTACTCAGGACTCGAGGTAGCGAAGGACGGCCAGCACCCGGCGGTGGTCGGCGTCCGACGGCGCCAGCCCGAGCTTGCTGAAGATGTTGCTCACGTGCTTTTCCACGGCTCGCTCCGAGATGACGAGCACCGAGGCGATCGCGCCGTTGGAGCGGCCCTCGGCCATCAGCCCGAGCACGTCGCGTTCCCTGGCGGTGAGCGCGTCCAGCCCGCTGGTGCGGCTGGCGCCCAGAAGCTGGGTCACGACCTCGGGATCGAGCGCGGTTCCGCCGGCCGCCACCCGGCTCAGCGCATCCACGAACTCGCCGACGTCGGCGACCCGGTCCTTGAGCAGGTACCCAACGCCCGCCGCGCCTCCGCCGGACGCCGCGCCGAGCAGATCGGCCGCGTAACGCGTCTCGATGTACTGGGAGAACACGAGCACACCGACTCCCGGGTGGTCGTGGCGGATGGCGATCGCCGCGCGCAGGCCCTCGTCGGTGTAGCCGGGCGGCATCCGCACATCCACCACGGCGGCGTCGGGCCGGTGCTCGTCGACGGCCGCCCTCAGCGCCTCCGCGTCACCCACGGCGGCGACCACCTCGTGGCCGCGGTCGGCCAGGATCTCGGCCAGGCCCGCCCGGACGACCGCCGAGTCCTCGGC
>Ga0335073_10008164_pt1 | contig 14677 bp, 16 predicted proteins | sample Lox_Sample_22_FD_207093 | JGI IMG/M metagenome (GOLD analysis project Ga0335073, IMG submission 207093) | Soil microbial communities from Loxahatchee National Wildlife Refuge, Florida, United States - Lox_Sample_2.2 | ecosystem: Environmental > Terrestrial > Soil > Wetlands | place: USA... | reverse complement strand
GTCAAGGTCCACCGCCACGGACAGGGCGCAAAAGGGGGACTCAAAGCCAGGCCATCGGCCGCTCGAAAGGCGGGATGACCACCAAAATCCTGACGCTGACCGACGCGCTCGGCAATCTCGTGCGCTTCGTGCTCCTGCCGGGTCAGCGCTTCGACACGGTCGGCGTCGCGCCTTTGATCGACGGCGTGGAGTTTGACGCGCTGATCGCCGACAAGGCTTTCGACAGCGACGCGATCATCGCCGAACTGAACGAGCGCTCAGCCAAGATCGTCATCTCCCAACATCCACGCCGCTCAAAGCCGCTCGCCATCGACACGGAGATGTACAAATGGCGTCATTTGATCGAGAATTTCTTCGCCAAGCTCAAAGAGTTCAAACGCATCGCCATGCGCGCCGACAAGACCGATCAGAGTTTCTCAGCCATGATCCATCTCGCCGCCGCCGTCATCAACTCCCGATGAATCCCAACAGACCCTAGCCCAGCTGTCGCTTCCACACCGTCCAGCAGCGCGTTCTTAGCGACGTTTCACACAATTGGAATGTTGCAGTGTCGTCATCTAACTGCGGGCTGTCGACGGCGCGGCCTGCATGCGTCGCCGAACTTGCGCCGAGTGTGAGCGCGGCAGGCGGCAATTACAACGTCTCCATTGGCGGCCAGCCGCTCGAAGCCGGCATAGCCGTCGACATACAGCACGCCCTCGAAGCGCCCGAGATGCGAGGCCGGACGTTTGGCCTTGCGGTCGGGCGCGAACAGGAAGACCACCGCCGGCGGATCGGGTCCGCACCATGGCCGTTCGTTGTTCGCGCGCATAGATCCAAAGTCTGCCCGTTTTCGTGCGCCCCCAGCCGGGATCGAGCACCGGCACGGGCGTGTCGTCGGCGAACAGATGGTCCGACGCGAACACGTTCCTGGCGAGACGCTCGTGCAGCGCCTCGAGCCACCAGCAGGCCCCGCCGACCCATCCAGCCAGCGTCGAACGTGGAAGATCGATTCCGTGGCGAGCGAAGATTTGCGCCTGCCGATACAATGGCGTGTGGTCGCAATATTTGCTGACCAGCACCTGGGCGAGCAGCGCCGGCGTCGCCAGGCCGCCGGCAATCGGCCGCTCTGCGGCCGGCGCTTGCGCCACCGTCTCGCAGGTCCGGCAGGCGTATTTGGGACGGGTGGTGCGGATGACGCGCAGCTCAGCCGGAACCCAATCCAGCATCTCGCTGACGCTCTCGCCGATGATATGCTGCGCGCCGCCGCAGCAGGCGCAGATCGTGTTCTCAATGTCGATGCGGACGTCTTCGCGTTGCAAATGGTCGGGCAACGGCTTGCGACCAGAGGACCGTTCGCCGGCTTGCTTTTCGCCAGGCGGGCGCTTCTCCTCCTCGCGGGCGAGGTCGCTGTCGACCTCTTCGAGCGCGAGCGCGAGCTGATCGGGATCAAGACGCTCGGACCGGCGGCCAAACTGCGCCCGCTGCAACGTCTTGATGATCGACTCCAGGCGCTCGATCTCGCCGTCGCGGTGCTCGACGGCGACGGCCATATCGCGAATGAGGTGCTGCAGAAGGGTCGGTTCGGAAGGCAAATCATCGAGATCGAACCGCATGTCCAAAGCTACCCGAATCGCCTGATTCGAGGAAGCGGATTCGTTCGATTCTATGCGGGTTTCCGAAGATTTTTAGCCTGCCAGGACGGGCTTCCATACGCGTTCCGGCGCGCGCCAGTCGATGCCCTCGATGAGCATGGCGAGTTGTGCTGGCGTCAACGTGATCGAGCCGTCGTAGCCCGCCATCGTCGGCCAGACGAAGGCGCCCTGGTCGAGCCGCTTGGTGAACAGGCAGAGCCCGTTTCCGTCCCAGAACAGGATCTTCAGCATCGACGCCTTCTTGCCGCGGAAGGCGAACAGGCGGCCCGAGAACGGATATGTGGCGCGCCACATATCCGTTTTTATGCGTCGGGCGTGATTATGTGGCGGCGGCGTCGAGGGAAGCGCTTTTCCGCGGCTCCGCTCTCTCCCACCGCCACATAATCTAAGCCGTCTCCCCACGGGCTTGGGACCGTCCAAGCCCGGCAGGAGAACGCATATGCTGGAGCACTATTTCAAGAATCCGAGGGTTCTACGCCGCCTGAGACGCGGCGGCCTGGGCGACGAACTGGACCGCATCGCGGCCTACCTGTTCGACAACGGCTATCGGCGCGCATCGGCCAAGATCTATCTCAGCCGATTGGCGCGGTTCAGCGGATTCGTGTCGAGGGCGGCCCGAGGAAGGCAGATCTCCCAGTCTGTGATCGACAGCTTTGTCGCCCTGCGTCCGACCGAGGCGTCCCGCGTCGCGGCACAGACCGCGGTCGCCCTGGCCAGAAGGATCGTGCCTCAACGCTTCGAGCCCCGCTGCGAGGAGCCCGATCCGCATGCGCTCCTACTAGGGAGCTATTCCGACTATCTGCGCGAGGTGCGCGGCCTGGAAGCAAAGACGCGGGAGGGTCAGCTGCTTGTCGCCCGTCGCATGCTGGGGTGGTGGGATCGTCATCACGCCGGTGAGTCGTTGTCAGCGATAACCGGCGAGCATGTACTGGCGTTGGTCGGGCACCTCATGTCCCAATCGGCCAAGGACAAAACGCGGGCAGCAACAGGTTCCTATGTGCGCCGGTTCCTGAAGTTCCTGCGCTGGGCAGACCTCAATGGCAGAGATCTCTCGCGGATCGTGCCGCGAACGCCAAGCTATCGACTCTCGCATCTGCCGCGCCAACTGGCCTGGGAGGACGTTAGAAGGGCGATCGACGCCGTCGACGCCACGACCCCCACGGGCAGCAGGAACCGGGCGATCCTCTTGCTGTTGGCCACGACCGGCATTCGCAACAAGGAGCTGCGCTCGCTCGTGCTCGAGGATATTCGCTGGCGCGATGCCGAGGTGCGGATACGGCGCACCAAGGGAAGGCGTAACCGGACCGTTCCGCTCATGCAGGAGGCAGGCGAGGCGCTTGCTGACTATATCCTGCGCGCCCGGCCCGATTGCATCAGTCGTCGTGTCTTCCTTGTGCATCTACCGCCGGTGCGCCCGATCCACACCAGCGCGATCATTTCTCGCATCGTGCGTTCGGCCCTGCGGCGAGCCGACGTCTCGCTGGACGGTCCTGTCGGCGCCCACCTCATCCGGCATAGCCTGGCAACCCGTCTCGTCAGCCAGCGGACGCCGATCAACGAGGTCGCCGACCTGCTCGGACATCGCAGCATCGACACGACAGCCATCTATGTAAAGGTGGCCGTGCCGCAACTCGCCGAAGTCGCCCTTCCGTTCCCGGGAGGCGTGCGATGAGCACATTCTCCGTAAGGCTCGGCGAGCATGCCGATGCCTATCTCGCGCTGCGGCGCACGCTCGGTTATTCGCTGGCAAAGCAGGCCGCCATCCTTCGCGAGCTTGTCGCCTACATCGATGCCCAACAGCACGACGGCCCATTTTCCCTCCACGCCGTCCTCGGCTTCATATTCTCTTGGGAGTCCACGGCGAACGGCCGCGCCGTCCGCTACGGCGTGGTCCGCCGATTCAGCGAGTATCTCGCGATCTTCGATCCGCGCACCGAAGCGCTCGACCCGAAGGCGTTTCCCAGGAACAGGGCGATTCCGCCACCGCGGCTCCTTACCGATGACGAGCTCGTTCGGCTCATGGCGGCATGCCGTGCAGTATCGCCCGATTATCCCGAGCGCGCCAGGTTCCTGACGCCGATCGTCGGCCTGCTCGCCAGCACCGGCATGCGTTCAGGCGAGGCCTTGCGCCTCGATCGCGGCGATGCCGATCTCGCTGAAGGAGTTCTGCACATACGAAGGACCAAGTTCCGAAAGGATCGACTGGTTCCCGTCCACCAAACGACACTGACAGTGCTGCGCGACTACGCACGATATCGGGATGCAACCTATCCCGTACTGGACACGCCGGCGTTCTTCATCAGCTCGCGCGGCGCCCGGCTATCCCAGACTGGGTTGAGCTGCGCCTTTCGGGCGGCACGTTCCCTCGCCGGTCTCGATCAAGGCGGTAAGCCGCTGCGCCCTCACGACCTGCGCCACCGATTCGCGGTCACGCGGCTGGCTGTCTGGCATCAGGAGCGCGCCGACGTGCAAGCGATGCTCCCGCTGCTGGCGACCTATCTCGGCCACGGTCTTTATAGCGACACCGCCTACTACGTCACCGCTGGCGCCGAACTGCTGGCGATGGCCGCGGAGCGGTCTTTGACTTGGGGAGAGCCGTCATGAGCGCTCGCCCCTCCTTTCCATCGCTGCTGGAGTCCTTCTTCCACCATCGCATGGTCCGGCAGCGCAATGCCACCCCGGCAACGATCGCAAGCTATCGAGACGCCCTTCGCATGTTGGTGCTGTTCGCCGCCGATCGAGCAAGGTGCGAGCCATGCGATCTCACCATCGACCATATCGATCGCGACACCATTCTCGCCTTCCTCGATCATTTGGAAGCCACGCGCGCGAATAAGATCCAGACGCGCAATGCGCGGTTGGCGGCGGTGCGATCCTTCTTCCAGCACGTCGCTGCCAACGACCCTGGGTCGCTCGGTGTCGCCCATCGGATCCTGGCTATCCCTCTCAAGAGGGCGCACACGGAGGTGACCCATCACCTCACGCGCGAAGAACTGGACGCGCTGATTGCAGCGCCGGATCAAAGGACAGAGCGCGGCCGCCGCGATCGGACGTTGCTGCTGTTCCTCGGCCGTACCGGCGCCCGAGTATCTGAGGCACTGGCCATAAATGTCGACGATCTCCATCTCGACCGGACCCGGCCGCAGGTGCTTCTGCGCGGCAAGGGCCGTAGGGAACGCGTCGTGCCGATTGCCGCCGATCTCGCCGGCGCCCTCAGGACGCTGATCTCCGAGCGTGGTCTCGACCAGCAGGCGTCGATCTTCCAGGGCGTCCACGGAGAGCGGATGACCCGGTTCGGGGCGACGCATGTGGTGTGGCGTGCCGTGGCCGCGGCAACCACCGCCCAGCCGGGGTTGGCGACCAAGGTCGTGTCGCCCCATGTTTTGCGGCACACCCTAGCCATGACGCTGCTGCAATCGGGAGTCGACTTGCTCACGATCCAGGCATGGCTCGGTCATTCCCAGGTCGCGACCACGCATCGCTACGCCGCGGCCGATGTCGAGATGATGCGACGCGGGCTCCACCAGGCCGCGATCTCGGGCAAGCAACCGGCTCGATTCAAGACAAAGGACAGGGTGCTGCAGCTGCTCGAGAGCATATAGTTATGTGGCGGTGGGAGAGAGCGGAGCCGCGGAAAAGCGCTTCCCTCGACGCTGCCGCCACATAATCACGCCCGACGCATAAGAACGGATCGCGTTTCAGCCTTTGCTGCACCAGCATGGCGAGTCCGTCGAGGCCTTTTCGCATATCGGTGTGGCCCAGCGCCAGGTGCACCTTCACGCCCGCCGGAACGATCATCATCGCGCCCCTCCTTCACCGATGACCTGCTCACGAACTGCGTATGGATCGACGCCGGCAGGCGCGAACACCCGCCGGCCGTCAGGCAGGTCGACCGCCGTCATTCCGTCCGGCGGCTGCACGAGATCGCGCAGCCGAAGCATCGCTGGCGCCTCGTCAGTGAGCGCCACAGGGGCAAGCTTCGCGCCCTGCCTTTGCGCCACGCCGAACTGCCACGCGCCAGCGGAACAGCAGCCCAGTGACGATCCCGTGCTTGCGCGCGACCTGCGAGACGCTGACGCCGGGCTGGTCGCTCTCCCGCGCTATGGCGCGCTTCTGGTCGTCGGTGAAGAAGCGCCGCAGAGGCCGCCGAGGCGGCGTCGGATCGTCGCTCGGCGGAGTTGTCAAGGCCGTTTCCGGCGGCGTTCTGTTAGCACTAGTGCCAGCGACCGGGCGGGCTGAGGGATGAAGATGCGCTCGCCAGTCGACATCCACCTCGCCGTCGTCCAGCCGGTCGCGCCATTTGCGCAGAGAGGTCGGCGACAGATGCAAGGCGGCGGCGTACTCCAGTACGCTCATCCCGCTCCAGTTCATCGCTTCGACGTGCATCGCCCAGAACGCCTGAAGGGCGCGACTGCGCATGTCCGTGCTCACGCCGAAACGAAAGCGGGCGTGCTCTTCCGGAGCTTTTCCTGAGCCTCGCGCCGCTGCTGACGGCGCAGTTCCGCCAGATATTCCGCCTGCTTGCGGGCCGCTTCCTTGCCGGCCAGATAGCTCAGCCAGCGCCCAAACGTCGTCGTCGTCAGACCTTGCTGACGGCAATACTTCGCCCGGCTGACCCCGCTCCGACGCCAGGCTTCAATGTGAATCAGCCACCAGGATTGCCGCGCCTTGTTCTCGAAACGTCTCAAAGTCACCGGAGCTCCTCCACCTTGCGAAGGAGCCCGACATGCCGCGCGATTGCACTACGCATTCAGGGTGCAGAGACCGGACGCTTACGCTCCGACCACGGACGGCAAGATAAAAGCGCCGCCTCCCGGCGGGCGCATGTGGTTGGTTGGGTTGGAGATTTTCGGCGTCTGGCGCACCGGCCCTGCTGGCGCTTTCTCCCGAAACAGGAATAATTTCAATGTTCCGAGCGCCATCCCCGCGCGCGGATGCGTGAGCAGGTGTCGCGGTGTAGAACAGCACAACCCGGGACTTCCAGATTGTGGCTTCAGTGGGCGCGAAAGGATCGAGAAGCTCTTCGGCTGGACAGGCGTGGAGCGAGCTGCCGGGTCCCCGCCAAGATGAGGCCCAACCCGAAGAATAGCGCAGCTCCCCCGGCGACGATCGCCGCGCGCGTTGTCGCTCCCGGATAGACCGAGACATTCGACTTCGCTTCAGCGCTGAACGAGCCGTGCAAGCGATGTAAATCCGCAACCGGTTGCATCAGATTATCGCGCCTGCCCGGGCTCACCGGCTGGCTGGTTTTTTGTCCGGCGACAGCTGAGCGCGCGAGAAACCAGTCCATGAATTTCGGCGCGATCATATTGCCAACGATCGTCACGAGCGTCGAGGTTCCCACCCAATACTCGCTCGCCCCGGTTCGCGCTGCGCGTAGCACCGCCTCCGCTGCGGCCTCGGGCTGGTAGATCGTTCCCATTGGTTTGGGTTGATGCGTGCGATGGGTGCGAGCCCAGTCGAATTGCGGGGTATTCATCGCCGGCAGTTCGAGGATGGACACGACAATTGGAGATTGTTCATGCTCGAGTTCGCTGCGCAACGAGGCGGTAAAGCCCCGGATCGCGTGCTTCGCTCCGCAATATGCGGATTGCAATGGGATCCCGCGATACGCGAGCGCCGAACCGATGTTGATGATTTGGCCTGAGGGCTGAGGACGCATATGCTTCAGGGCCGCCATGGACCCATACACCACGCCGAGATAAGTCACCTCGGTTACGCGGTGGAATTCTTCCGGCGTCATGTCGCCGACCGAGGAGAAAACCGTCACCATTGCGTCGTTGACCCAGATGTCGATCGCGCCCAACTCGCCCGCGAAGCGATCCGCCGCAGCAAACACGGCTTCCGCGTCGCTGACGTCCAGCGGCGCGATCGCGGCGTCTTGGGCGCCGGCGGCCCGCAATTCATCTGCGAGCGATTCCAGCGCGGTTTTGTCGCGGGAGATTAGGCCAAGCTTCGCGCCTTCACGCGCGAACCTTAGGGCGATCGCCCGGCCGACGCCAGCTGCAGCGCCGGTGATCACGACGACTTTGCCCGCAAGATGCTCGTTCGTAGACATGGTCTCTCCTTAATAGCCAGTCTTGCAGCGGCGTTGCGCAGGGCCGCCGCGAGCAAGGTTCAGGTCGCAATGGGCAAGGCTGGTCGCGGCCGGCTGGTGACGAGGCGAGACGTGGGATGTTTCGCCTCCGCTCCCAACTCGCCCCGCCGGGCCAACCCCGCGATTCGCTGGGCGGCGCGCATCGCGATCGCGGTTATGGTGAGCGACGGGTTCACTCCGCCCGCGGTCGGAAACACCGACCCATCGCAGATGAAGAGATTGGGAATGTCCCAGGTTCGGCAATCCGCGTTGATCACGCTGTCCTGAGGCGTGAAGCCCATGCGGGCCGTGCCGGCCAGATGGTTCATGTCGTTGTCCTGCCGCCAGATGTCCTTGGCGCCGACAAGCTCGAGGCTCGTGCTCATCTGATCGAGCGCGTGGCGGATCAGGGCCTTGTCGTTATTCCCCCACGAATAGGTGATGCGCGGAATGCGGAGCCCGTATTGGTCCGTATCGTCGGCCAGCGTCACCCGGTTGTTCTCGTTGGGCAGCTGTTCGCCGACCATTTTCAGGCCGACAAGGTGGTTGTAGCGCAGCATCTCCTCGTGGAGCGACGCGCCCCAGGATCCTTTCGATCCGGTGATGATCGTCATCGTCTCGATCGGCAGCGGGCCTTGCGCCATCCAGCAGTAGCCGCCGTGAAAGTCCTTGCGGTCCTCATAGTTCCAGTGCTCGGTGATGGTGGTCGAGGGAGGCGCCTTATAGGCGCGCACCGGCTCGTCCATGTAACCCCACGCCGCCTGGTTCGACTGGCTCATGAGGTTCCGGCCGACCAGGCCGCTACTGTTGGCGAGCCCGTCCGGGAAACGGTCGTTCGCCGAGTTCAAAAGCAGGCGCGGTGTTTCGATCGCGTAGCCGGCGACGACCACGGCCCGCGCCTTTTGAAAGCGCCACCGGCCCTCGCGATGGTAGTGCACTCCTGTGGCTCGCCCGTCCCGGCTCATCTCGATCCGCCCGACCATGGCAAGGTCCCGAATTTCCGCGCCGGCGGCCAGGGCGCGGGGAATGAAGGTGACGAGTTGGCTCTGCTTCGCATTGGTCGAGCAGCCGAAGCGGCAGAAGCCGCGATAGACGCAGGGCGGGCTGTCCCCCTTCGGCGCCGACACGGTGGCGAGCGGCGTCTCCGTCCAGGCGTATCCCATCGCCTCGGCCCCGCGCGCCAGCAGTTGCGCCGCGCCGTTGATCGGATGCGCCCTCAAGGGGTAGCGCGGCCGCTTCGGCCCCCACGGGTAGGTCACCGGCCCGGAGATCGACAGCGCCCTTTCCGCCCGCCCGTACCAGTCCCACATCTCGCGCCAGTCGAGCGGCCAGTCGACCCCGTACCCGAGCTGCGAGCGCGACTTGAACCATTCCGGCCGAAAGCGGAGCGACACCATGGCGAAATGCACCGTCGAGCCGCCGACAGCCTTCCCGCTGTTCTTGCCGCCCATCACCAGCGGATTCTCGCCCTCCGAGATGCGGTCGTCGTTCCAGTAGAGTTTCTCCTGCTCGGTCTCGTCCGAAGCGAAGTCCTCGAGCGGCCGGAAATAGGGGCCCGCATCGAACCCGATCACTGAAAAACCGTGCTCCGCCAATCCCGCGAGAACCGGGCCTCCGCCCGCGCCCGTCCCGACGACGGCGAAGTCGACCTCCTCCCGATCATCGAATTGCCGCATCGGCGTCCAGGAGCCGCGGCGGAACACGTTGGGCGCCCGCCCGTTTGCGGCGCGCGGAGCGGCAAAAGGGTCAGCGGACATGTTTATTTTTCCGCGCCGCCTCTTCTTCCCGGCTGGGCGCGGCCTCCTCCGGTTCCCACGGGTCGCGCCGGTCGAGGCCCAGGCGCACATAGCCGCGCGGCGAGGCGGGGCCGCCAAATCCGATCTCGCTCCACGCGTTGGGGTGGGCGTAATAGGCGCCGACGACGTCGTGGATCACGTGCGAGGTCCAGAAGGTTTTGGGCGGCATCCCGCGCATAGCGTCCGCCTCGAATGTCCCATCGGCCATGCGGCCGAGCATGGCGTCCTGATCCTGCCCGGTCAGGAACTCGAAACGCCGCCCATGCTCGCGGACAGCCGCCTCGTTTAATGCCTTCAGCGCACGCTTCCACGCTTCCGCGGGTTGAGGCATATCGGCGAGGCGATAGCCTTTCGTCCTGCCCTCCAGAAGCTGCCGGTCGACATAGGCCGCAAGCGAAACGCGCGGGCGACCTCCGGCTTGCGGCGTCACCCGGTCGCAGAGCGCTTCGAGGGTTTTCCACTCGTTGGCGGAAAGGAATGCAGGGCGCGGCTCAGTCGCCAGTCGGGCATCGATGACTTCCCGAGTCTTGTCGTTCCACGACTGGCTTTCCCGTTTGGACATGACGTCGTAGCCGGGATAGCGCCCGCTTGTGACGCGCTCAGTCATCTGGATTGTCCTCAAGAAGTCCGAGCGCTGCCAGGCCGGCCAGCGCCAGCCCGGTGAAGGAAGGCGGCGCCGGCAGCGGAGGACCCGCCTGCAGGTTCTGGGTCCAGTTCCGCCAGCCGCCCATGTTGCGCGCGACCCCGATCGCATGGAAACCGACGCCAACGACGCCCATAAGAGCGGTCATCCGCAGCCACCAGCGCGTAAAGCGCCGCGGTCGCTCCGCCTTCCCCACCGCGGCCGCCGCCAGCATAGCGGCCGCCGCAGGCGGCGCCGTGACCGGCGCCAGCATGGCCGGGTTATGGAAGGCGCCGCGAAAATGCAGCAGTCCCGCTTCCATCGCCGTGCCCACCAAGCCAGCGCCCGTAAGCGCAGCAACCACCCGCCCGGCGGGCAATCCGACCACGTCAGGCGGGGTGCCCGGCGCGTTGTCCCGCACCCGCTCAGCAAGAAACCCGGTCATTCCCGCCAGTGAGATCGCCGCCGGCGCTCCGAGCGGCGCGCCGTAAAAGAGGTTCTGCCAGCAAAAACCGCCCGGGCGTTTGCCTACGTTGTAGAGGTGGAAACCAGTCCCGATCAGGCCGGTCAGTCCGGCCAGCGCGTAAACGATGTCCCGCGCCCAATGCGGCCGCGACGCGACGTCCTTGTGCCCGTGAAATGACGCGAGGAGGGTGAGCGCGGACGTGGCGAGGGGCGTGTACATCGCCTTGTTTTGGAAGGCGCCGCGGTAGTGCTCCATCGCGCTGTCAATCAGCACGGAGACGGCTATCGTTCCGGCCGCGCGGTTGAGACGCCGCGCGGCGAGCACGGTCCGGCCATCGTACCCCGGGGCCGGGACTGGCGCAGGAAGACGCTCTGTCGGCTGACGGTCCTCAGGCGTTCGCCTAGGAGCGAAGGGGCCTTCGGGCCTCGCCAGCGACACGCCGCCGGCCATCGCAGCCACGCCCAGCAGCAACAGCGCCGCGAATATTTCGTGCGTCGGCCGGGTATTGACCGAGACCCGTTTCAACCGGTGTCTCTCGATCGCTGGCGTCATGCAGCGTAGCGCTCCGCATCTCGCTCCTTGAACACGAGGCCCAGGCCGGGACGGCTCATGTCCGGCTGGATCGCGCCGTTCTTCGCGACAGGGGCGCCCTCGAACAGCATGTGCTCGATGCGAACGTGGTCATGAAACCATTCCAGATGGCGCAAACGCGGCACCGCGCAGGCGGCATGAACATGCAAAGCCGGCGCACAATGGCCGGAAAGATCGATGTGATGGGCGTCGCAAAGCGCGCCCGCCTGCAAGAACCCGGTGATCCCGAGACACCGCGACGCGTCCACCTGCTGTACATCCACCGCGCGCCGGACAAGCATGCGCCTCACATCGTCGGTGTTGTAGGAATATTCGCCAGCGGCGATATCCATGCCGTCCGGCGCTGCGGCTTGCACCTGGGCCAGACCATCCAGGTCGTCCGAGGAGACCGGTTCCTCGAACCAAGCGACATGAGCTTCCGCTGCGAACGCGTCGGCCAGCCGTAGCGCCTCCTTGACCGAATAAGCGCCGTTGGCGTCGACGAACAACGAGGCCTCGCCGATCGCCTCCTTGGCGACGCGGACACGGCGCAGATCGTCGTCCGGGCGGCTGCCAATCTTCATCTTCACCGCGCGACAGCCATCGCGCTCGACCCAGCCCGACAACTGCCGCCTGAGCTCTCGATCGTCATACGAGGTAAAGCCGCCGCTGCCGTAAATCGGAACGGTTTCTCGCGCCCGACCGAGCAAAGCCGCGAGCGGCAGATCCATGAGCTTCGCCTTCACATCCCAGAGCGCCGCATCGAGCGCGGAGATGGCGGTCGCGGCCACGCCGGACCGGCCCATGTTGCGCACCTGGTTGACCATCAATCGGTGGGATAGCGGTATGTCGAACGCATCCTGACCGCTCAGAGCGGCGGCGAGCGGACCCGCAACCAAAAGAGCGACCGCGCCCGAACTGTACGTATAGCCAAGACCTGTGTGGCCGCCGGCTTCGATCGTCGCCACAACCAGCGTCGTTTCCCGCCAGGCGTACGTCCCATCCGCTTCCGGCGCATCGGTTGGGATCGTATAGGCGTGAGCCGTTACGGCCCGGATGGCGGCGTCCGGACGCATGATCGTCTACCGGCCCGGCAGAACGGAAGACACGAGCTCCTTGGCCGAATTCTTCAGGACGCTGCCGAGTTCGGGCTCGTCCGGCATCATGGTCATGAAATGCGACGCGTCTTTCAGGGTGATGTGAGGCGGCAGCGGCGGCACGTTGGGATCGGTAAAGAATTCCAGAATGACCGGCCGGTCGGAGGCGAGGGCCTCCTCCCAGGCGGCGCCAACCTTGTCCGGATCGTTGCAGAAGATCCCTTTGAGCCCGAGCAGTTCGGCATATTTGGCGTACGGAAAGTCCGGGATGGATTGCGTGCTCTCGGTCTTGCCCTCGCCCAACTGCACGCGCTCCTCCCACGTAACCTGACTGAGATCGCGGTTGTTGAGAACCATCATGATGAAGAGCGGATTTGACCATTGCTCCCAATATTTGGAGACCGTGATCATGACGTTCATGCCGTTCATCTGCATGGCGCCGTCGCCGATTGCGCCGATCACCGGCCGCTCCGGATAGGCCATCTTCGCCGCCAGCGCATAAGGGGTCGCGGCGCCGAGCGACGCGAGAGAGCCCGAGAGCGAGCCCTTCATGCCGCGCCGGAATTTGAGGTCGCGCCCGTACCAGTTGGCGACCGTGCCGCTGTCGGCGGTGACGATGCAATTGTCCGGCAACCGCGGCGAAAGCTCCCAGAACACGCGCTGCGGGTTAATCGGATCCGCCGCGTTCATCGCGCGGCTTTCAAGCACCTTCCACCAGTCGGCGAGATCACCCTTGATCGTGTCGCGCCATTTCGAGTCGGTCTTCTGTTCGAGGAGCGGCAGCAGCGCTCTCAGGGTCGCAGCGCTGTCGCCGAGCAGGTTGACCTCCATGGGGTAGCGGAGGCTGAGGTTTTCTCCCTTGATATCGATCTGCACGCCTCGCGCGGCGCCGGGATCGGGGAGAAACTCGCTGTAAGGAAATGAGGTGCCGACCATCAGGAGCGTGTCGCAACTTTTCATCAGTTCCCAGGACGGCTTCGTGCCAAGGAGGCCAATGCCTCCGGTCACGAAGGGCAAGTCATCGGGGACGGCGGCCTTGCCGAGAAGCGCTTTCGCGAGCCCCGCTCCCAGCTTGTCGGCAACCGCGATCGCTTCGTCCGTCGCCTCGAGGCAGCCGGCTCCGACAAGCATGGCGACCTTCTTGCCTTCGTTGAGCACCTTGGCCGCGGCCCGCAATCCCTCACTCTCCGGAACCTTGCTCTCCGCGGGGAAGCCAACGCCCGTATGCGTCGAGCCATGCGCCATTGGCGGCTCCTCGTAGCGCATCAACTGCAGATCGTTGGGGAGGACGATACAGGTGACCGAGCGCTTCGTTTGCGCGATCCTGACCGCGCGGTCCACCATGTGGCGAACCTGACTCGGAACCGTGCCGATGGCGATGTAATCGCTCGCGACGTCCTTGAACAACGCAACCAGATCGACTTCCTGCTGATAGCGCGCGCCGAGGGCTGTGCGGGCTTGCTGACCCACGAGCGCGACGACGGGCTGGTTGTCCATCTTCGCGTCATAAAGGCCGTTGAGCAGGTGAATCGCGCCCGGGCCTGAAGTCGCGTAGCAGAGCCCAACGCCCCCGGTGAATTTCGCGTGGGCGGAGGCCATGAACGCCGCCATTTCCTCGTGCCGGACCTGGACGTACTCCATGCCCGGCTGCGCTTTTTGCAACGCCACGTCCAATCCGCCGACGCCGTCGCCGGGGTAGCCATAGACTCGTTTGAGGCCCCATTCCTGAAGACGCTTCCAGACGAACTCGCTGACGTTGATGGACAAGGAAGGAACCTCCGCGGCGATAGCCGAACGAGCAGGCGACGCTGGCAAGAGGGTAACGAAGGAGTTTGAGAAAAGTTCCTGTCTCGACGCGTTAGAGCACTTTCAGGACTGATGGAATCGAGGCCGATTCCATTTGGCTTGCGCTCATGATTCTGTGCGCCAATTGATTCGGCGCTGGGGGAGCATCATGAGCGTGGCTTATTCGCAGTATCTTCGCGATCGGGTGATGGCGGCGGTGGACGGCGGGTTGAGGGTGTATGCGGCCGCGCCGCTGTTTCGGGTCAGCGTGTCGTACATTTACAAGGCGCTGGGCCGGCGGCGCGCGACCGGCGATGTGACGGCCCACAAGTCGGGCGGCGGGCCGAAGCCGAAGCTTGAGGCCTATGACGAGGCGCTGCGCGCTCAGGTGGCGCAGAAAGGCGATGTCACGCTCATCGAACTGCAAGCCTGGCTGGCCGGCGATCATGCGGTGAAAGTCAGCATCGGCGCCTTATGGGCGCGGCTCCGTCATCTTGGGCTGACGCTTAAAAAAAGGGCATTGTCACGTCTAGCAAGTAAAGGCGATCTCACCGCCCTGGCCCCGTTCGCTAAGGTGCTGGAATCGTTAGACCCGGCATCGGCGGAGAGGTGAGCAATGGCCAGTAAAAAC
>Ga0335073_10008163_pt1 | contig 14679 bp, 14 predicted proteins | sample Lox_Sample_22_FD_207093 | JGI IMG/M metagenome (GOLD analysis project Ga0335073, IMG submission 207093) | Soil microbial communities from Loxahatchee National Wildlife Refuge, Florida, United States - Lox_Sample_2.2 | ecosystem: Environmental > Terrestrial > Soil > Wetlands | place: USA... | reverse complement strand
CCGCGGCGGCCCGGTCCGGATCGAGGCAGGCGACCACGGTCGCGGTGGGCTGCTCGGCGGCGATCTCCGGTGCCAGGTTCGGCCCGGACAGCACCGCCACCCGGTCCGGGTCGGCGCCGGCAACCTCGCTGATCACCTCGCTCATCCGCTTCACGGTGCCCAGCTCGATGCCCTTCATCAGGCTGACCAGGGTCGCGTCCGGCGGCAGCAGCGGTACCCAGTTGCGCAGGTTCTCGCGCAGCGTCTGGGACGGGATGGCGATCGCCACCAGGCCGGCCCCGGCCAGCGCCTCGGCCGGGTCGTGGGTGGCCACCAGCCCGCTCGGCAGCAGGATGCCGTCGAGGTAGTCGGGGTTCTGGTGCTTGGCGTTGATCGTCTCGGCCAGTTCCGGGCGGCGGGCCCAGATCGTCGTCTCGGTGCCGGCGTCGACCAGCACCTTGGCGAACACGGTGCCCCAGTTGCCGGCACCCAGCACGGCGGCGCGCATCGGCCCGCTCACGATCGGGCCGGCCGGCGGGCGAACTCGGCCGGCGCCGGCTCACCGCGCAGCACGGCCACCTGGTCGCGGACGGCGACCATGATCCGGTCGGTCATCGCGTGCAGCACCTCCCGGGACGGCTCCCGGCCGGCGAAGTCGGACAGGTCCACCGGCGCACCCGCCGAGACCGCCACCTCGGTGCGCGGCAGGGGTCGGAACTTCTTGCGGTAGTAGTCGAGGAAGTGCTGCGCACCCCACTGCCCCACCGGGATCACCGGCACCTCGGGCACCATCAGCGCCAGCCGGGCGACGCCGGTCTTGGCCTGCATCGGCCAGAAGTCGGGATCGCGGGTCACGGTGCCCTCCGGGTAGATCAGCACCACCTGGCCCCGGCGCAGCGCCGCCACCGCCTCCCGCAGCGCCTCGGCGGCGTCGGCCGAGTCGCGGTGCACCGGGATCTGGCCCGAACCCCGGATGACCTGCCCGACCGGGAACGGCGCGTGGAACAGGCTGGCCTTGGCGAGGTAGCGCGGGGCCCGGCCGGAATCCCAGACGTAGCGGCCGAACACGATCGGGTCGGCGTAGGAGATGTGGTTGACCGCGACGATCGCGCCGCCGGAGCGCGGGATCCGGTCCTGGTGCAGCCAGCGCACCCGGAACAGCAGCTTGGTCAGCGGGTACAGCAGGATCACCGCGATCCGCAGGTACGGCCCGACCCAGTCGCTGCGTGCGGCCACCTGGCGCTCCGTTCTCGTGGTGCGTCCCGTCCCGGCGACGGGTGCGCGCTCGACGGGTGCGAGTCTGCCACCGTGGCCGCCGCATGGCAGCATTGCTGCAATGGCATGGCGCGTTCTGGTTCCGCTGAAGCGGCCGTCGATCGCGAAGCGCCGGCTGCTCGGGGCCACCCGGGAGCCGGCCGACCACGCCCACCTGGTGCACGCCATGCAGTTCGACACCCTCGACGCGGTGCTCGCCGTGGCCACCCACCCGTTGATCGCCGGCCTGAGCGTGGTCGCCGGGGACCTCGGCGCCCGGCTGCCGGCCGGCATCGAGCTGCTGCCGGACGCCGGCGGCGGGCTCAACCCGGCGCTGGCCGCGGCGGCCGCGGAACTGGCCGGCCGGCAGCCGGGCGCCGGCGTGGTGGCCCTGGTCGGCGACCTGCCGGCACTGCGTGCCGCCGACCTGCTCGACGCCCTGCACGCCGCCGAGCGGCACCCGCGCAGCTTCGTCCGGGACCTCGCCGGCACCGGCACCACCCTGCTCGCGGCCGCCGCCGGGGTGCCACTCGACCCCCGGTTCGGCCCGGATTCGGCCCGGCGGCACGCCGAGTCCGGCGCGGTGGAGCTCGAGGCCGGCACCAGCCTGCGCGCCGATGTCGACTCCGCGTCCGACCTGCGGTTCTGCCTGCGGCTCGGTGCCGGGCTGCTCACCTCGCAGATGAGCCCCGACCTGGTGTGACCTCCGGGCCCGGCCGCCGGCCCGGTGGGGCATCCGAACTTCACCCGCGCACGGCATGATGTCGCTATGAGCGAGACTCTGGCCGACACCGAGACCGGCACCACCGCGGCCGAGACCGAGACCCCGCTGCCGGACAACCGGTTCTCCAACCGGGAGCTGTCCTGGCTGAACTTCAACGCCAGGGTGCTGGCGCTGGCCGAGGACCGCCGCCAGCCGCTGCTGGAGCGGATGAAGTTCCTCTCGATCTTCGCCAGCAACCTCGACGAGTTCTACATGGTGCGGGTGGCCGGGTTGAAGCGCCGGCTCGAGATGGGCCTGGCGGTGCGCTCGGCGGACGGGCTGTCCACCCGGGAGAACCTCAACCAGGTCAACGAGCGGGCCCGGGAGCTGATGTTCCGGCACGCGCAGTGCTTCCTCTCCGACGTCCGGCCGGCGCTGGCGGAGGAGGGCATCCGGATCGTCGAATGGGGGCAGCTCGGCCAGGAGCAGCAGGCCGAGCTCACCGAGTACTTCCACTCCAAGATCTTCCCGGTGCTCACGCCGCTCGCGGTCGACCCGGCGCACCCGTTCCCCTACATCTCCGGGCTGTCGCTGAATCTCGCGGTGCTGGTGCGGGATCCGGAGTCGGAGGTCGACAAGTTCGCCCGGGTCAAGGTGCCCAACAACGTGCCCCGGTTCGTGGTCGTCGAGCAGTCCGCCGAGCAGGCGCACTTCCTGCCGATCGAGGAGCTGATGGCCGCCCACCTCGACACGCTCTTCCCGGGGATGCGCATCACCGAGCATCACCTCTTCCGGGTCACCCGCAACACCGACTTCGAGGTGGACGAGGACCGCGACGAGGACCTGCTGCAGGCGCTGGAGCGCGAGCTGGTGCGCCGCCGGTTCGGGCCGGCCGTCCGGCTGGAGGTCGCCGAGGACATCGACGACGAGGTGCTGACCCTGCTGACCAGCGAGATCGACGTCGCCGACGGCGAGGTGGTCCGGGTGCCGGGGCTGCTCGACCTGACCTCGCTCTGGCAGGTCTACGAGGTGGATCGCCCGGCGCTGAAGGAGAAACCGTTCGTGCCGGCAACCCATCCGCGCTTCGCCGAGGGCGAGACGCCGAAGTCGGTGTTCGCCACCCTGCGCGAGGGTGACGTGCTGGTGCACCACCCGTACGAGTCGTTCGCCACCAGCGTGCAGCGGTTCATCGAGCAGGCAGCCGCCGACCCGAACGTGCTGGCGATCAAGCAGACCCTCTACCGCACCTCCGGCGACTCGCCGATCGTCGATGCCCTGATCGACGCGGCCGAGGCGGGCAAGCAGGTGATGGCGCTGGTCGAGATCAAGGCGCGGTTCGACGAGCAGGCCAACATCAAGTGGGCCCGGGCGCTGGAGCGGGCCGGCTGCCATGTGGTCTACGGCCTGGTCGGGTTGAAGACGCACTGCAAGACCTCGCTGGTGGTCCGCCAGGAGGGTGGCGCGCTGCGCCGGTATGCCCATATCGGGACGGGCAATTACCACCCGAAGACGGCCCGGCTGTACGAGGACCTGGGGCTGTTCACCGCCGACGAGAACATCTGCGCCGATCTCACCGACCTGTTCAACGTGCTGACCGGCTACTCCCGGCACACCGAGTACCGGACGCTGCTGGTCGCCCCGCAGGGCCTGCGGCCCGGCCTGCTGGAGCGGATCGAGCGGGAGATCTCCCATGCGCAGCAGGGCAAAAACGCGCACATCCAGATCAAGTGCAACCACCTGGTGGACGAGGCGCTGATCGACGCGCTGTACCGCGCCTCGCAGGCCGGGGTACGCGTCGAGCTGATGGTGCGGACGTTCTGCACCATCAGGGCCGGCGTGCCCGGGCTGAGCGAGAACATCACCGTCCGCTCGATCCTGGGTCGGTTCCTGGAGCACTCCCGGATCTTCTACTTCGCCAACGACGGCGCACCGGAGTACTGGATCGGCTCGGCCGACCTGATGCACCGCAACCTCGACCGCCGCGTCGAGGTGCTGACCCAGGTCACCGGCCCCAACGTCGAGCATGTCCGGTTCACCCTCGACCTGGCCTTCGCCGAGGACACCGCCGCCTGGGAGCTGCGGTCGGACGACCGCTGGGTCCGCGGCGGCGGCCCGCATCCCGTCGACTACCAGGAGGTCATGCTCACCCGGCTGGCCTCGCGCGCGGAGTGACCGCCGGCACCCGGCGCCGGGTCACGACCGATGCCGCGGGCGGCGTGGTGTGGCGGCTGGACGGGCCCGACCTGCTGGTCGCGCTGGTGCACCGGCCGCGCTACGACGACTGGACGCTGCCCAAGGGCAAGGCCACCGCGTCCGAACGGCTGCTGCTCGCCGCGGTCCGCGAGGTGGCCGAGGAGACCGGCGCGAACGTCGAGGTGGGGCGCCGGCTGGCGCCGGTGGAGTACCCGGTCGGCGACGGCCGCAAGCGCGTCACCCACTGGTCGATGCGCTACCTGGACGGCGAGCACACCCCGGGCGACGAGGTCGACCGGATCGGGTGGCTGACCGTCGCCGAGGCGACCCAGCGGCTGACCTACCCGATGGACCGGGTGGTGCTGGCCGACTTCGCCCGGGTGCCGGCGACCGCCCGCACCGTCCTGCTGATGCGGCACGCCCGCGCCGGCAAGCGCGCCGAGTACGCCGGCGACGATCGCTACCGGCCGCTGGACAAGATCGGCCGGCGGCAGGCCCGCGACTCGGCCGCGGTGCTGGCCGCCTTCCGGCCGCGGCGGGTGGTGGCGGCCGACCGGACCCGGTGCGAGCAGACGGTCGCGCCGCTGGCCGACCGGCTCGGGCTGGCGGTGCGGTCCGGGCCGGAGTTCTCCGACGAGTCCTACCTGGCCGATCCGGCCCGCACCGTCCGCGCGCTGCACGCCCTGGCCGGCGAGCCGGGCAGCACCCTGATCTGCAGCCAGGGCGAGGCGATTCCCGGCCTGCTGGCCGACCTGAGCGTGCCCGGCCTGGCGCGCCAGGCCCGCAAGGGGTCGCTGTGGGCGCTGTCGCTGGTCGGCCAGCGGGTCGCCGCCGCCGACTACTACCCGTATCCGGACCGGTGACCACCCCGGTCCGCCCTGTTCGCATATTGAGACGCTAGTATCGCGAAATGGGATCACTGAGCGGCATCGGCGTGGTCGACAAGTCCGTCGCGATCCTCGCCGCGGCGGCGGCCGGACCGGCCGGGCTGACCGAGCTGGTACATCGCACCGGCATTCCCCGGGCCACCGCGCACCGCCTCGCGGTCGCGCTGGAGGTGCATCGGCTGCTGGTGCGCGACGCCGACGGGCGGTTCCTGCCCGGCCCAAGGCTGGCCGAACTCGCCGCCACCGCGGCGGATCCGCTGCTGGAACGGGCCGCCGAGGTGCTGGCCTGGGTGCGGGACAGCTGCGGCGAGAGCGCCCAGCTCTACCGGCGGGACGGCCGCGAGCGGGTGTGCGTGGCCGCCGCCGAGCGCACCACCGGGCTGCGCACCACGGTCCCGGTGGGCGCCCGGCTGCCGCTCACCGCCGGCTCCGGCGCCCAGGTGCTGCTGGCCTGGGAGGCGCCCGAGACGCTGGCCACCCTGCTGCAGAACGCCGCCTTCTCCGACCGGGTGCTGGCCGAGGTCCGCCGGCGCGGCTGGGCGCAGTCGGTCGGCCAGCGCGAGGCCGGTGTCGCCTCGGTGTCGGCACCGGTCTTCGGCCGCGGTCGCCGGGTGCTGGCCGCGGTCTCGGTCAGCGGGCCGATCGAACGGCTCGGCCGCTCCCCCGGCCAGCGGCTGGCCGCGGTGCTCACCACCGCCGCCCAGCGGCTGCAGGCCAGCCTGCTCTGATCAGCCCGGCAGCCGCAGCCCCTGGGCCAGCCAGTGCGCCAGGTCCCGGGGCTCGGCGAACAGGTAGCCCTGCTGGACGTGCACGCCGAGCTCGCGCAGCCGCCGTGACTGCGCCGGCGTCTCCACCCCCTCGGCCACGATCCGGCCGGTCAGCCTGGTCAGCAGCGAGACCACGCCCTCGACGAAGCCCCAGCCCCGCTCGTCCGGCTGGGTCGGCAGCAGCGAACGGTCCAGCTTGATCGAGGTGAACGGCAGCCTGCGCAGCAGCGCCAGCGACGTCTCGCCACGGCCGAAGTCGTCGACGGCCAGCTGCAGGCCGAGCTCGGCGGCCCGGCCGAGTTCGGCGAACAGCTGCGCCGGCGGCAGCTCGGTGGCCACCTCCTCGGTCAGCTCGATCACCACCTGGTCCAGCGCGATCCCGGCCGCGGCGGCCGAGGCCAGCACGGTGTCGACGGCCAGGCCGGTGCTCAGGAACTCCCGCGAGACGTTGACGTGGATCAGGCAGCCCGGGAACACCGACCGCAGCCGGAGTCCCTCGGTGAAGGCCAGGGTGTACACCCGGGACGCCAGGTCCGGCGTCAGGCCCAGCTTGTGGCTGGCCGCCAGGACCCGTTCGGTGGGCAGCTGGGCGGCCGGGCCGCCCAGCCGGACCAGCGCCTCGACCGCGGTGACGCGCCCGGCCGCGACGTCGACCACCGGCTGGAAGAGCACCGCCTCGGCCCCGGCCGTCACCGCCTGCTGCACCGCCTCCTCGGCCGCGGCGGACGACGCCGCCTGCTCGGCGATCTCGCCCGTCCAGCGCACCACCGTCCGCCAGGCCTGCCGGCGGGCGGTGACGAGCGCGGTGTCGGCCTGGTCGGCGAGCGCCAGCAGTGGCTGGCCGGCCGTCCGGTCGGCCAGGCCGGCCTGCAGGGACAGCTGCAGCTCCCGGTAGCCGAACCGGACCGGGCGTTGGCCGCACCCAGCCAGCGCCGCCGGCACCTCGCTGGCCGCGGTGAGCAGCATCAGGAACCGGCCGCCACCCAGCCGGAACAGCACGTCCTCGGTCGCGCCCAGCGAGCCCAGCCAGCGGGCCGCCTCGGCCAGGCAGAGATCGCCGACCCCGCTGCCCCACACCTCGTTGATGCGGCGGAACCGCCGCACCTCCGCCACCAGGGCGGCGGTGTAGCGCCCGGTGAACCGCTCCGGCATGGCGGCCAGCTGCAGGAACGCCCGGCGGCTGTAGCAGCCGGTCAGCGGATCGCGGATCACCTGCGACACCAGCGGATCGTCCGACGGGTCGAGGTCGTCCAGGCGCACCAGCACCCGGCCGGCACCGTCGGCCCGCCGGACGGCCCGCAGCCGCAACCGCAGCCAGTGCAGCCGCGGTGTGACCGCCGGCAGCAGCTCGTCGACGGCCTCGGCGCCGTCGGTGACCAGCCGTTCCAGCAGGGCCCGGCCGGGCTCCCGCAGCTCCTCCGGCAGGATGTCCGGCCAGCTGTGCCCGGGGCCGGGCAGCGGCCCGCCGTCCGGCATCGGCTGGTCCGGCGAGCTCCAGCCGATCCGACCGGCCGGCTCGACGATCGCCAGCCACGGCCGACCGCCGTCCGGGCTCGGCCCCAGCGGGCGTCCGGCGAGATCGAGCAGACCCCGGGGGTCGTCCGGCACGCCGGATGGCGGGTGTGCCAACTCCGCCTCCCACAGCGATGTCGGTCGGACTCCCCGTTGCCCGGTTCAGGTGGACTGTGCTGAAAACACTACCTGCGCGGGGAAAACGGCGATGGCCGCCTCCGGAAAGGAGGCGGCCATCGAGCATGGTCCGCGCATCGGCGTCTCGTCGAGACCGTGAACCGGCGTCTCGTCGAGACCGTGGTCAGCGCAGTGCGGACCGGCGACCGCTGCCCATCCGTTCCCAGATCAGCAGCGCGATCACCGAGCCGACGATGGAACCGAACAGGCCCGACGGCTGCAGGAACCCGTCCTGGCCGTCCTTGTGGAAGAGCAGGTAGCCGAGGAAACCGCCGATGAACGAGCCCACGATGCCGAGCACGATCGTGCCCATGATCGACAGGTTCTGCCTGCCCGGCACCAGGAGGCGGGCGATCGCGCCGGCGATCAGGCCGACGATGATCAGGGTGATGAGCAAACCAAGCATGACGTCACTCCTCGGACTGGTTGTGATGTCGTTTTACCCGCTACGGCAGGAAAATCCGGTCAGCTCTTGAAGGCGTCCTTGACCTTCTCGCCGGCCTGCTTCAGGTTGCCGCTGGCCTGATCGGCGTGGCCCTCGGCCTCGAGGCTCTTGTCGTCGGTGGCCTTGCCGGCCGCCTCCTTGGCCTTGCCGCCGAGTTCCTCGGCCTTGTTCTTCATCTTGTCGATGCCACTCATGTGTGCTTCCTTCCTGATTGTGCGGCTCGGGCCACGCAACCGCGCCGGGGCTCAGGCCTCGGCGAGCGCGCCCAGCCGCTCGATTGCCAGCCGCTCGGTCAGTTCTGGCAGGGCGGCCAGTGGCGAGCCCCGCAACTGCTCCCGCGCGTCCCGGACCGTGGCGACGATGATGGGGAGTTGGATGCGGTTTTCGAACCGCTGGAACAACCGTTCCACCATGTCCGCAAAGGACGATTCGTGTGCTTCACCGGAGCTGAAGTCCTCCAGGTCCGGGATGATGACTGTCACAGGCACCTCGTTCCGGTCGGGTACGCACCAGCGGCGCCAGCCCCAGAACCTGGAAGATCCAATCCATCTTCGCGCCAGGCTCAGCGTGCACCGCACCGAGGTTCAGCTCGGGTGCGATCGGAATCTCGTCGGCTACCTGCATAGCCCACGCCCGCCGGTCCTCCGGGATTGCCGTGAAGCGGCGAGCGACGATCACGTCGCTGTCATGCCCGCTCACGATGCGGGCTAAACATGCAGGTTACGCGCATCCGCGGGAGCCGAGAAGGGGTTTCGACGGGCCGATCGGTTCGGTGCGGCGAACCCGTCAGCCGAGCGCGGACCGGATCGCGGCGGCCACCGCGTCCGGCTCGCCGGAGCCGTCCACCGTGCGGAGCCGGCCGTCCGCCCGGTAGTAGTCGATCAGGGCGCTGGTCTCGTCCCGGAACACCCGCAGCCGGCGCTGGATCACCTCGGCGGTGTCGTCCGGCCTGCCCTGCTCGGCGGCCCGGCCGAGCAGCCGGCCGACCAGCTCGTCGGCGGGGACGTCCAGCAGCAGCACCCGGCCCACCGCGGTGGCCGGATCGGTGCGGGCGTCCAGCTCGCGGGCCTGCGGCACCGACCGCGGGAACCCGTCGAGCAGGTAGCCGGCGGCCCGCGCCGCCGCCTCGACCAGCGGCAGGGTCAGGGTGAGCAGCACCTGGTCGGGCACCAGGTCGCCGGATTCGAGCCGGCCCGCGACCTGCCGGCCGAGTTCGGTGCCGGCCGCGACCTCGGCGCGCAGCAGGTCACCGGTGGAGATGTGCCGGGCCCCGGTGGCCGCGGCCAGCCGCGCGGCCTGGGTGCCCTTGCCGGCGCCGGGAGCGCCGAGCAGCACCAGCCGGGGGCCGCTCACGAGAGCTGGCGCTCGGCCTCGGCGAGCAACTGCACCACCCGGTGGCCGAACCGGACGTCGCAGGGGTGCCCGGCGCCCGGGGCTGCCGCCGCGGTGGCCAGCTCGCCGGCCGCGGTGGCCAGGCAGGCCGCCGGATCGCCGGGGCCGGGCGGCAGCTCGAAGCTGCCCGGGCTGCCCCAGACCAGCAGGCTGGTGCGGGAGGCTGCCGGGGTGTCGATGCTCAGGGCGTAGGAGGCCAGCGCGCCGGAGCTGTGCTCGACCAGCAGCTGCACCAGGTCCCGGTGCCCGGCCCGGGCGGTCACGCCGGCGATCGGGCCGAGCGCGCCGGCCAGCAGCGACAGCGCGTGCGGGCCGACGTCCCAGAGACCGCCCTTGTCGTGACGCCACGGCGTGTCGAACGGGCTGCCGGCCTCGAACGCCGAGCCGAGCCACAGCCCGCTCGCGCCGTCCCAGCCGGTCTGGGCGGCCCGGTCGGCGAGCCAGGCACGGCGGGCGGCGTCGAACCGGCTGGTGAAGAACACCACCGAGGCAACCCCCGCCTCGGCCACCGCGCCGGCCAGCCCGGCCGCGGCCCGCTCGGTGACCGCGACCGGCTTCTCCAGCAGCAGGTGCTTGCCGCGCTCGGCCGCCCGGGTCGCGAGCTCGGACTGCACGTGCGGCGGCACCGAGAAGCCCACCGCGTCGACCTCGTCGAGCAGCTCCTCGAAGCTCGCATAGCCGGCGATGCCGAACTCGGCGGCGACGGCCGCCGTCGCGGCGCGATCGCGGCCCCAGACGCCGGTCAGGCTGACCGCCGGCTGCGCGCGCAGGCCCGTCGCGTGCGTGGCCCGGGCCCAGTACCCGGTGCCGACCAGGCCGATCCGCAGGGTCGCCGGGCTGCCGTTCGCCATGACCGCCAGGGTATCGCCAGTACGCTGCCGGCAGGGGCGAGAGCGACAGGAGCGGCATGACGATCCATTCCGAGCACCCGTTCCTGCCGCCGGAGCCGGAGCGCAACCCGATCCGGCGGCTGCGCGGCCGGCTGGCTGCCCCGGTCACCGTGCTGACCGCCGAGCATGCCGGCGAACGTGCCGGCCTGACCGTCTCCTCGGTGCTGGTCGTCGACGGCGAGCCGGGTGAGCTGCTGGCGATCGTCGACCCGTCGTCCGACCTGCACGACGCCGTGCTGGCCGCCGGCCGGGCGGTGCTCAACCTGCTCGGCCGGGACGACCGCCGGCTGGCCGACGCCTTCGGCTACGTCGCGCCCGCACCCGGCGGCCCGTTCCGGCTCGCCGACTGGCAGCCCAGCGACTGGGGCCCGGTGCTGGCCGGCGCGCCGGCCTGGGCGGGCTGCCGGCTCGCCGCGGAACCGGCCCGCCCGGTGGGCTGGGCGGTCGAGCTGCGCATGACGATCGAGACCGTCACCCTGGGCCCGGACGAGGCGCCGCTGCTGCACCACCGCGGCCGGTACCGCACCCTCGACAGCGGGCGGTGACCCGCCGGTGCTGCCTCAGCGCGGGGTGAAGGCCGCCAGCAGCGCGCGCCAGGTGGCCTGGTCGACCACCCCGGTCACCCGCAGCCGGTGCGCCCGCTGGAACCGGCCCATCGCGCCGACCGTCACCGCGTCGTACCGGCCGGTGACCGGCTTGCTGAACGCCCGCTGAATCGCCTTCACCGGCTCACCGGTCATCCCCGGGAAGAGCGCCGCACCGGAGTAGCCGATCAGCCCGGTCAGCACCGTGCTGGCCCGGGCCGGCGCCGCGACCGGGGCGTAGCGCGGGCACGGCACGCTGCGCGGCACCGCATAGTCACCGGCCCAGTTCAGGTCGACCGGCCGGCAGGACCCGTAGTCGTTGCCGGTGACGACCCGGTGACTCCAGAACGACGTGCGGGCCAGCGCACCGTTCCAGGACAGCGAGATGTGCATGTGGTTGCGGTGGCAGGCGTTGTCCAGGCTGGGCGACGGGGTCTTGGTGCAGCCGTTGTAGTCCTCCCACTTGCCGCTCCAGGCGCCCCAGATGTGGTTGTCCCAGATGATGTACATGACGCCCATCCGGCGCGCCATCGCGAACTTGTTGCCGTAGGCGTCGGTCGAGGTCAGGAACTTGATCACCGAGGCGGCCTGCATGAACTGCACCGGGTTGCGCATCGAGTCCATCCAGTCGACGGCCCGGCCGTCGTAGTGCTCGCTGCGGGTGCCGTCGGTGCCACAGGCGTACGCGCCGCCGAAGCTGGTGTTCGGGTAGGTGGCGACGAGCAGCCGGCCGAGCGCCAGCGTGCCGGCCCGGTAGCCGGGCTGGCAGGAGGTCTGCTCGACGTAGGCGGCCATGGGCTCGATGGAGCGGCCGAACGACGGGGCGTGCAGGCTGGGCACGCCGGCGGCGGCCGCCGGGGCGGCGCCGACCGCGGTCAGCAGGGGCAGGGCGCAGAGCGCGGCGACCCCGGCGCGCACGAGCCGGGAACCGGGCAGGGAGAACCGCACGAGGGACTTCCTTAGGTCGTGCCCGGCGGACTCGGACAAGCGGATGAACGGCACCCGGTCGGACTCGGGCGGCCATTCCTATCGGTTGTCACGCTCCGTAGTCAAGCGCGTGATCGAGCTGTGATGCCGTCGTCACCTTGCCGGTGCCGCCCGGCCGGTCGCGCGGACCGCCGAGGCACCCTGGATCCGTGGACGGCGGGCCGGGCCGGCGGAGCAGGTAACACGAACGGAGACAGATGCGCGAGGACGACCGATGACCGCCACCGCGACCGGGCGGGACGCCCCGGCCCGCAGCCTCGGCCTCATCACGGTGGTGCTCGCGACCGCCTGCGGGCTGTCGGTGGCCAACATCTACTACTGCCAGCCGCTGCTCGCCGAGATCGCACACTCGCTGGGCACCAGCCAGGGCGCCGCGGCGATCGTGGTCACCGCGACCCAGCTCGGCTACGCGGCCGGGCTGATCCTGCTGATGCCGCTGGGTGACCTGCTGGAGAACCGCAAACTCAGCTCGCGCACCCTGCTCGGCACCGCGCTGGCCGCGCTGCTGGCGGCCGGCAGCCCGAACCTGCCGGTGTTCCTGGCCCTGTCGGTGCTGATCGGGCTGACCGCGGTGGTGGCCCAGATCCTCATCCCGCTCGCCGCCCACCTGGCCCCCGAGGCCGAGCGCGGCCAGTTCGTCGGCCGGGTGATGAGCGGCCTGCTGCTCGGCATCCTGCTGGCCCGGACGGCCGCCAGCCTGCTCGCCGCGGCCTGGGGCTGGCGCAGCGTCTACCTGGTCTCGGCGGTGCTGATGCTGGCGATGGCGGCCGTGCTGCGCCGGGTGCTGCCCGCGCACGTTCCGCCGCACTCGGCGGGCTACCGGTCGCTGATGGCCTCGGTGGGGCGGCTGGCCGCCGAGGAACCCGCGCTGCGCCGGCGGGCGGCCTGCCAGGCCCTGATGTTCGCCACCTTCTCGGTGTTCTGGACCTCGATCGCCTACGAGCTGATCCGGGTGCACCACCTGGGCCAGACGGGCATCGGCGTCTTCGCGCTGGTCGGGGCGGGCGGGGCGCTGGCCGCCCCGATCGCCGGCCGGCTGGCCGACCGCGGGTACGGCCGGATCGCCAGCGGGCTGGTCTTCGTGCTCGCGGTGCTGGCCGTCGGCCTGGCCGGGCTGGCCGCGCGCAACCTGGCGCTGCTGGCGCTGGCCGGGGTGCTGCTCGACCTCGCGGTGCAGGCGCACCAGGTGCTGAGCCAGCAGGAGATCTACGCGCTGCGCCCGGACGCCCGGGCCCGGATCAACACCGTCTACATGGGCACCGTCTTCGTCGGCGGCTCGCTCGGCTCGGCGGCCTCGGGGGTGCTGTACGCGCGCTGGGGGTGGGCCGGCCCGTCGGTGCTGGGCGTGCTGCTGGGCTGCTGCGGGCTGGCGGTGTGGGCCGGCTCGGAGATCGGGCGCCGCCGCGGCTGAGCGGGCTGCCCGGCCGGCTACCCGGCCTCGCCCGTGCCGGCCAGCTGTGACCGCAGCGGCTTGCCGTGCCCGGCCCGGGGCACACCGCCGGCCGGCAGCGGGCACAGCCCGGCCACCCGCAGCCCGGTCCGTTCCTCGACCAGCGCCGCCGCCCGGGCCGCGGCCGGCGCCGCCAGGTTCGCCGGATGCAGGTGCAGCCGCACACCGGCCGGATCCGGGACGGCGACGACCTCCCCGGGCCGCGGCCAGCCCAGGTCGGCCAGCAGCTCCTCCAGTTCGGCGGCGTGCCAGGCCCGGTCCGGCCCCAGCAGCACGTCGGCCCGGCTGCCCAGCACGGTGAGGGCGCCGTCGGCGACGAGGCCGACGTCGCCGGTGTCGAACCACGCGTGCGGCGAGCCGCAGGCGACCCCGGTGACCTGCACCGCGCCCAGCGACCGGCCCGGCTCGGGGACCACCCGCACCGTGCTGCCCGGCTCCGGCCGCCCGACCGGCACGATGCCTGCCTCCGGCGCCGGGCCGGTGGCCGAGACGATGCCGGAACCGGCCTCGGTCAACCCGTACCCGGCCACGATCACCCCGGGCCCGAGCCCGGCGTGCCGTTCGACCCGGTGCAGGTCGGCGGCGACGACCCGGTCACCGCCGAGCATCAGGGTGCGCAGGTCGGGCACCGGCCCCGGAGCGCCCGCCACGGCCAGCCGGTCGGCCAGCGCCCGCAGCAGCGGCGGGGTCAGCCAGGCCAGCGTGGCCCGGGTCTCGGCCAGCCGGGCGAGCAGGGTGAGCGGCTCGGCCAGCACCGGCCCGGGCAGGTCGTGCCGCTGCTCGGCGCCGGCGAGCAGGTCGCGGACGTGGAACATCAGCAGCCCGCTGACGTGCCGCAGCGGCAAGAAGTTGTACGTCCGCTCCGACGCGTCCCAGCCGTTGTGCGCGCTGGTGCCCCGGGCCCGGGCGAGGATCTGCTCGTGCGACAGGGCGATCGGCCGACGCCGCCCCGCGGTGAAGCAGACCACCGCGGCGCGGCCCAGGCCGGCCAGCTCGAACGGCGGCCGGCCCGGGTGGGCCAGCACGACCGGCTCCGCGCCATCGACAGCCACCGAATGCCGGCCGGCCGGCTGCCCGGCGCCCGGCGGCAGCACCACCGGCACCGCGTCGGCGAGCTGGCAACCCCAGAACGCGTCGATCAGCGCGTGGTTCGGCAGCTCCCCGAGCAGCACCGGCTGGCGGGCGCGGACGCCAGCCTCGCGCAACCGGCCGGCGAACACCGCCGCGGCGGCCAGCTGCCCGGGATAGCTGCGGCGCCGGCTGCCCGCGAGGTCCTGGCAGCCGATGCCGCGGGTCGGGTTGCGCCTCGCGGTCGCGCGCAGCGCGTCCGCGAGGTGCAGGTGCTCGAGGGCGGGTACGGGAGCGCCCTCGAGCACCTGCGCTTCGATCGACTCGAACCGGCTCACACCTTCTTGCGAGCCAGCGAGCCGAGCGCGCCGAGCAGGGCCGCGATCGAGAC
>Ga0335073_10008162_pt1 | contig 14680 bp, 14 predicted proteins | sample Lox_Sample_22_FD_207093 | JGI IMG/M metagenome (GOLD analysis project Ga0335073, IMG submission 207093) | Soil microbial communities from Loxahatchee National Wildlife Refuge, Florida, United States - Lox_Sample_2.2 | ecosystem: Environmental > Terrestrial > Soil > Wetlands | place: USA... | reverse complement strand
CGCCTCGCCGTCGCCCGTCACCTGCGCCAGCGCCAGCGTGCTCAGCAGCAGCGCGCCGATGTACACCGGCGCCAGCGAGAACGTCAGCGTCGTCGAGAGAGCGAACGAGATCAGCACCAGCAGCGGGAACAAGAACGCCGCGATCTGCGCCACCGAGTTCTTCACCACCGAGATCGCCAGGTCCGCCCGGCGCTTGTATGCCAGCACCAGCCCCGCCGCGTTCTCCACCGCGTTCCCCGCGATCGCCACGATCACCAGGCCCGCGAACGCCTGCGAGACGTGCAGCTCCCCGATCGCCGGCTGCAGCCCGTTGATGAACCAGTCCGACACAAACGCCGAGGCCACGCCGCCGAGCGAGAGCAGCGCGATCGTCAGCGCTAGCGGCATGCGCGCCCGAGCAGCGCCCGCGCCCTCCTGTGCCGCCGGCGCCGCGTCCGAGCGCAGGTACGGCACCACCCACGAGACGTAGACCACCAGCAGGCAAACCGCTCCGATCGCCGAGATCGCCTTCACGTGATGGCTCGCCGGGTCATGCGCCGCCAGCGAAAGACCCAGCAGCACGATGATGAACACCGCCAGGAGCAACAGCGTCGCCGTGTCGCGCGGGAGACGCTTCGAGAAGCGCATCACCCCCTCGCCCGAGCGGCGCGCCCCCACCACGATCACCAAGCCCAGCACCAGCAGCGCGTTCGCCAGTACCGAGCCCACCAGCGCCGTCTGCGCCACCACCAGCTCGCCCTTCTGCAGCGCGAAGATCACCACGAACAACTCCGGCAGGTTGCCCAGCGTCGACTGCAGGAAGCCCGTCAACGCCGGACCGAAGCGCTCGCCCAGTTGCTCCGTCGCAAACGACACCACCCACGCCAGGCCCGCCAGCGCCAGCGTCGCCAATAGGAAGCGCGGTATCGCCGCCCATGACCCGTAGTTCGCCACGCCAGCCAGCGCAGAGAGCAGTGCGATCGCGAGCAGCGCCAGGCGCTCTGAGCGAGTCAATGCCGACAAGTCGTCGCGAGCTTAGCCTTCGCGCTCATCGCTCGTGCAGCCACGCGGCCATATAGCGGCCGTGAGGCCGCCTCATCAAACTTCAAATCTGCAGATGCCGCTCGCTAGTGGCTCTCGAGCACGCGATCGATCAGGCCGTACTCCTTCGCCTGATCCGCCGTGAAGAAGCGGTCGCGCTCCATGTCCGCGCGCACCTCCTCCTTCGGCTTGTCCGTGTGCTCCGCGTAGATCCCGTCGATTCGCTCGCGGATGTTCAGGATCTCTCGCGCGTGGATCTCGATGTCCGTCGACTGGCCCTGGAAGCCCGCCGAGGGCTGGTGGATCAGGATCCGGCTGTTCGGCAGCGCCGCCCGCTTGCCTTTCGTCCCCCCCGCCAGCAGCAGCGAGCCCATCGACATCGCCACGCCCACGCACATCGTCGCCACGTCCGGCTTGATGAAGTTCATCGTGTCGTAGATCGCCAGGCCCGAGTAGATGCTCCCGCCCGGCGAGTTGATGTACATCGAGATGTCCTTCTCCGGGTCCTGGCTCTCCAGGTGCAGCAGCTGTGCCACCACCAGGTTTGCGATCTGGTCGTCGATCGGCGTCCCCAGAAAGATGATCCGCTCATTCAGCAGACGCGAGTAGATGTCGAACTCGCGCTCTCCGCGCGCCGTGCGCTCGACGACCATCGGGATCAGTGGCATGCGCGCACCCTAGCGTCAGTGCGTGCGGAACCGTAGCCGGGCGCGCTCGCCGGGCGCGCTGGCCGGGCGCGCTAGCCCGGGCGTGCCGAGGAACGCTGCCGTCCACGGCGAAGCGTTCTCTGGCCTTTCGCGCGTCGAAATCTTCGGTGGCCGCATATCCGAGTGGCTCACCGTGTTCTCCCGGGTAATCAGCCTCACGACCATGACTAAGCGCATGCCCTCATCACTCCCCTTCCACCTCCGGCCACTTCCCCTGCTCGCCGCGCTCGACCTGCTCGTCCTCGCGCTCGTCGGCGTGCTCGCCCACTCCGCCCTCGCCATGACCAGCCACGCCGGCTGGCCCCCCGACCAGCACCTCGTCATGGATCGTGGCCCCGCCGGGCGGGCCAACACGCTCACCGGAATCTCCGGCAAGCACAACTACCTGCTCGGCGGCTACGGCGACGACACCATCATCGGCGGCGACTCCGGCGATGTCATTTGGGGTGACTACCACCCCTCCGGCTGGCCCGACCATCAGACCGCCACGATTCATGCCGGGAACGGTCCCAACATCATCTACGCCAACGACACCGTCAACTACGTCTGGACCGGCACCAACCCCGCCACCGTCGTCCACGCCCACTCCGGCTCCGGCGTCATCCACTGCGAAAGCCCACGCATCATCGTCTTTACGAGCCACCGCGCCAAACCGCACTACAAGCTCGACGGTTGTCGGCGGATCAGCTTCTACTCCGTCGGGTACTGACGCCACTCACCGCTTGCCCGGAGCCTTGCTCCGCGGGGGAGATTGGTCGGGGGTCCTCCCTTTTGGGTTGCGATAGCAAACGTATATACGCCCCGTGCGCCGCCGCGCTCAGAGGTTGACCGACCTCATCACTGCCTCTGGGTAGCGATCCCCCGCCGCCAGTGGGAGCGCCTGCGCGATCAGCTCCGCCTCCTGCTCGCTCAGCTTCACCTCCGCCGCCGCGAGGTTCTCTTCCAGGTAGGTCACCCGCTTCGTGCCCGGGATCGGCACTACGTGCTCGCCTTGGCTCAGCACCCACGCCAGCGCCAGTTGTCCCGGCGTGATCCCCCGCTCTGAGGCCAGCTCTCGAATGCGCGCCGCTAGCAAGAGATTCTGCTGCAGATTCTCGCCCGTGAAGCGCGGGCCGTGGCGACGGTAGTCGCCCTCCTCCAGCTCCTGCTCCGAGGTGAAACGTCCCGAGAGAAAGCCACGGCCCAACGGCGAGTACGCCACCAGCGCGATCCCCAGCTCCTTCAGCGTCGGCAAGATCTCCGCCTCCACGTCGCGCGTCCACAGCGAGTGCTCCGTCTGCACCGCCGCGATCGGATGTACCGCGTGCGCCCGGCGAATCGTCTGCGCGCTCGCCTCCGAGAGGCCCAGCCAGCGGACCTTGCCCTGCTCGACCAGTTCTGCCATCGCCCCCACCGTCTCCTCGATCGGCGTCTTCGGGTCTACGCGGTGCTGGTAGTAGAGGTCGATGTAGTCCGTGTCCAAGCGCCTCAGCGACGCCTCGCACGCTTCGCGCACGTACCGCGGGCTGCCGTCGATCACCCGGTCGATCAAATTGTCCGGGCTCACCAGCTTGATCCCGAACTTGCTCGCCAGGAATACCTCCTCGCGATGGGGCGCGATCGCGCTGCCCACCAGTTCCTCGTTCGTGAACGGCCCGTACATGTCTGAGGTGTCCAGGAAGTTGCAGCCCAGCTCCAGCGCGCGGGCGATCGTCGCGCGCGCCTCGCCCTCATCCGCCGTGCCATAGAACGCCGACATCCCCATGCAGCCCAGGCCGATCTCCGAGACCGCCGGGCCATTCGGGCCGAGCGTGCGGGTCTTCACTTCGTGCGCTCCTTTCGCCTCGCGGATATCGTGCCTCTCGTGTTCCCGCTGAACCTACCCAACGTGCTCACCGTGCTGCGCATCATGCTCGTGCCCGTGCTCGTCGTCGCGCTGCTCGGGAACACGCCCGCCGGCGACGTGCTCGCCGCCGTCGTCTTCGCCCTCGCCTCGCTCACCGACTTCGTCGACGGCTGGCTCGCGCGCACGCGCGACTCCGTCACCAACTTCGGCAAGCTCATGGACCCGCTCGCCGACAAGCTCCTCATCATTGCCGCGCTCATCTCGCTCGTCTCGCTGCAGCGACTCGCCGCCTGGATCGCCATGGTCATCATCACCCGCGAGCTTGCCGTCACCGTCCTGCGCATGGGTGCCGCGCAGTTCGGCGTCGTCACCGGCGCGAACATGCTCGGCAAGATCAAGACCTGTCTGCAGATCGGCGCGATCCTCGCCGTCATCGCCGTGCACCACGAACCGCTCTGGGTCTCGCTGCTCTTGTACCTCACCGTCGCCGTCACCGTGCTCTCCGGGCTCGACTACTTCTTCGGCCTGCGCCGGCAGATGGCTCAGGCGCAGGCGCGCTCGCGTACGGAGCCCAATTCAGCGCATCGCAGTAACTAGCGGACCGACGACCAAGCGGAGCAAGGACGCTGGGAGCGTGGCGTGCTGGCCGAAACGGGGATGCGAGCGGAGCGAGTGTCTACCGGCTTCGGCACGCGAGCGACTGAGGACGCCGCTCCGCGCTGTGTCGACGGTTCGCTAGCGGCCGGCGTCGAGCCATTGCTCCAGGCTCGTCTGCCGAGCCGTCTGCTCGCCCGTCTCGATCTCCCCGCGCAGCTCAGCGAACGTGCCGTGGCGCTCGGCCACCACGTTGTGCTGGTGAATCGTCTCGAGGTTCTCCTGCCGCGCTGAGACGAAATTGCGGTCATCAAGCTGCGGCAGCTCACGCACGACCCCCGCCACCATCTCGCGCACGCAGTCCTCCACAAAGCGCGGCCGTCGGTGAGCCTTTTCCACTACCTCAACCTCATCTGAGCGCTTCATCAGCTCGTAGATCTCCGAGGACATGCTCGACTCCGCGATCGCCAGCAGCGTCGTCGCGTCGATCTCCTCCACGCACTCCTCGATGCAACCGATCTGCAGCGTCGCCAGGCCGCGCTGGTTGTGCGTCGCCACCGGCACCCGGTCGAGGATTAGCTCGATCTGCTCATCCTCGAAGCCGTCCGCCCGCAGGCGCTCGCGCGCCCGCCCCGCCACCAGCTCCTGCGCGCACGGGCACGCCGTCATCCCTGTCGCCGACACGCCAACCGTGCGTCGCGTGCCGTGCTCGTAAGCCACCGCCCGACCCAGCAGCGTGTAGATCTCCTGCGTCTGAATCCCCGACACCGGCGCCGGCTTGTGCTCCGGGTAGCGAGCCGCGATCGTCACCTCCGCGCGCTCGGCCTGCTGGCGGGCGCGCACCAGCTCCGCGATCTGCTGCGCGAGCGTCTCTGCGCGAAATGGGGACTCGCTTAGCACCACCTCGCCGATCGCCTCGTTTACCACCTCCTCAAAGCGCGACATGTGCGCGCCCTTCTGGCGGCCGCTCAAGTCCACGAAGCACTCGAGGCGTGCGAAGAACAGCTCGTCTCGGATGTGGATCACCTTCTCGACCCCCGTGACCCCTACGCGCGAGAGACCCACCTGTACCCGCGGGGTGCGTGACTGGACGTCCTCGCCCGATCCGTTAAGGGCCGAGAGCGCGGTGCTCGAACCGGTCGCCTGCACGCTTGCCAGCCTAGCGCGGCACAGCTACGGGGAAGCTAGAGACGAGCGAGGCCGAGCCGGGTCCTCGCCGTCGGGGACCTTCCTTCATGCCGGGCGTCCGTCGGGAACTCCGCGTAGCTTCCGCGCCTCATGGGGCCCGAGATTAGTCCAGCGCGGGCCCTACGTCCCTCGGCCAAGCCAGGCCCGAAGGGGCAGCTACAGGACTTATTCGAGACAGCGCAACGCATTCATCGTCGATTCTGGTATCACTCCGCCTTCGGCCACACGGACGATCAAGCGGCGGGAGCCGGATGATCTGGGGGTCCAGGTTGAGGGAGAACACAGAGGGTGCAGTGATCACCGCGGACATCGTGGTCGAGATGGAGGAGCTGCAGGGCATTCTCGCGGCTGGTCGTGAGAGGGGACTCGTGACCGCCGCGAGCCTGCGCAGCGCAATCGATGAGGCCGAGCTGAGCCGCGAGCAAACGCAGGATCTGTTCAGTGATCTCGAGGAGCACGGGATCGAGATCGTCGAGGACGACACCGAGGAGACTGGCGGCGAGCTGCGTGCCGGCGGCGGCGATGCGGCCAGCGATGGCGATGAGGGGTCCGACTCCGACGAGCTCGACGAGGAGCGCGACCGGGACGAGGAAGCCGGCGACGTGAGGGCGCGGCTACGCGAGCTCAAGCAGGCCGAGGCCGACCTCAGCGCCGATCCCAGCCTCGACTCGCTGCGCCTGTACTTGCGCTCGATCGGGCGCGTGCCGCTGCTCACCGCCGTCGAGGAGGTCTCGCTCGCCAAGCGCATCGAGCGCGGCGACATGTCCGCCAAGCAGCACATGGTCGAGGCCAACCTGCGCCTCGTCGTCTCGATCGCCAAGGGCTACGTCGGGCGCGGCCTGACCTTCCTCGACCTGATCCAGGAGGGCTCGCTCGGGCTGATCCGCGCCGTCGAGAAGTTCGATCACCGTCGCGGCTACAAGTTCTCCACCTACGCCACCTGGTGGATCCGCCAGGCCGTCAGCCGTGCGCTCGCCGACAAGGCACGGACCATTCGTATCCCCGTCCACATGGTCGAGCGCCTGAACAAACTCATCAGCGCCGAGCGGATGCTGATCCAGCAGCTCGGGCGCGAACCCACCGCCGAGGAGATCGCACACGAGCTCGAGTGCGAAGTACGCGAAGTCCGCGACGTTCAGCGCCTCGCCCAGCAGCCCATCTCGCTCGAGAAGCCCATGGGCGAGGAGGACGACTCCGCACTCGCCGACTTCGTCGAGGACGTCTCCGCCGAGTCGCCCTTCGAGATCGCCTCCGAGGCGTTGCGGCGCGAGAACATCAACCGCGTGCTCGCCTCGCTGCCGCGGCGCGAGCGCGAGGTGCTCGAGCTGCGCTACGGCATCGTCGGTGGACGTGCTCGCACGCTCGAGGAGGTCGGGCGTGCCTTCAACATCACTCGCGAGCGCGTACGGCAGATCGAGAACCGGACTTTGAAGAAGCTGCAGACGTTGCCTGAAGCGCAGCAGTTGCGCGAGGCTTCGTAGGGTTTGACGCGCGCGGCGCGCGGGACACCTTGTCGAGCCTGCCACCAGGCGGGTAGGCACTTTGGATCGAGATGCAGCAATGATCCGGACATCCGCGTCGCGTGACGCACGCCGACAGTTTCATCCCAAGCACCGCTTACGCTTGGTCTCTTGAGACAATTGTCTAATAGACGACAGGGCGACCTTGGTGAGCTGTCGGCGATGGAGTGGCTCGGCTCGCATGGCTACGCGATCTACCTGCCCGTCGGACACAGCCCCGACTGCGATCTGATCGCTGAGCGGAATGAGTCGCTGTTGCGCGTACAGGTCAAGACGACGACGCAGTACGTCAAGCGACGATGGGCAGTGACCATCTGCACCCGCGGGGGAAATCAGAGCTGGAACGGGACCGTGAAGCGATTCAGCGCCAAGCGCTGCGAGCGCCTATTCGTGCTCGCAGCCGATGGGCGACGATGGTTCATCCCATCTGTCAGCGTCGGCGGCGGTAGCGCCGTCCTGCTCGGCGGTCCGAAGTATGCTCAGTTCGAGGTTGAGGCTGGCCGACCGCTACCGTCTCAGCAGAGTTAGGTCGCTATCCTCCGGTCGCCTTGGCGGGGTTCCCGAGCGGTCAAAGGGGTGCGGCTGTAAACCGCATGGCTCAGCCTTCGCAGGTTCGAATCCTGCCCCCGCCATTCTCGACGCTGACAGGCCGCACCGCCCTGCCGAGCCGCGCTCACCCGCCCTCCAGCACCCGCTTCAGATTCGCACAGTGCTGCTCGAACTGTCGCCGCAGCCCCAAGCTCAGCATCGGCTGCGCCAACCGCATCACGCCCGACAGCTCCCCGTGCACTGCGAAACGCATTAGCGTCCCCGAGCCCGCGCCCTCCAGCTCGATCCGCGCGTCCACCGGCAGCGACCCCTCGACCATCTTCAAAGCAAACAGTCGCCCCGGCTCGAACTCGGAGACCTCGACCAGTGACTCGACGTCTTTGCCGCCCGGCCCCTTGTGGACCTCCCGGATGCGCGAGCCCAGCGCAAGTGGCCCGGCGGGTTCGGGCTCCGCGGACACAGTGTTCGTCTGCCAGCTCGGCAGCTGCTCGGGGTCCGTCACGAAATCGAACACCTCCCGCGGCGCCCGCTCGATCCGCGTCTCGATCGTGAAGTCGATCATCGCCGTGCCTTGCCACCGAGCTGCTTTGCGAGCTGTGGCGCGTCGGGCACGCTCACCATCACACTCTGCAGCGGGTCGTGGTTGCGCACCGTGAACGAGATCGCCTGCTCCCCACGCTTGAGCAGAAACGCCTGGTCGAGGCGGACGGTGCGCGCGACGTAGCGGACGCCCGGCAGGCGCAGCCCCGCTTTCAAGCCGCTCCCCCGCACCTCGCGCATCGGCTGCTCGACCACGCGCACGTCGCCGATGTCGCCAAGCGGCAGGTGCAGGTCTTTCATCAGCCCGAGGACCTTTTCCCAGGTCGCGAGGCGGACCTCCAGCGAGCCCTCGGTCACATTCACACGCACGCGCGAGAGCCTAGCGGTGCCCCAGCCGCGCGGCCAGCGACGCGGGCGAGCGACGCAGCGCCGGCGCGCGCGGTGAATACCGACAAAGGGAGAAATATCGCGATCCCGGGTAGGAACATAAGGGCGGCATCCGGCCCGCCGATCCGTGCCGGATGCCGCCCCCTCTTGACAGTGAGTCGTCGATCGTCGAAAAGGAGCCCGAGATGGAGTCGTCTTCCGAGGTCGCGACCCGAGTACTCGTCGTCGCCTACAAGACCGCCGCGACGCAGCCCCTGCTCGACGCCGTGCGCGAGCGCGCTCAGCGTGGCAAGGCGACGTTCACTTTGCTCGTGCCCAACCCTGCCCCGGGCCTGCACAAGGTCGTCGATCCCGAGGACCAAGGAGGAGGCGAGGCGCGAGGCGTGCTCGAACAGGCTGTGCCGATGCTCAGCGACGCCGCGGGGGCGCCCGTCGAGGGCATCGTAGGCTCGACCGATCCGATCGCCGCTGTCGAAGACGCGCTGAACCTGCGCGGTTTCGACGAGGTGATCATCTCGACGCTGCCCTCCAAAATCTCGCACTGGCTACGACTCGACCTGCCGAGCAAGATCACGGGGATGGGGCTGCCCGTCACGACCGTGACGCCTAAGGACTAAGTCGGACTAAGTCTGTGGGTATCGCGCGAAGCCGACGAGGGGATTCGAACCCCTGACCCCTTCCTTACCATGGAAGTGCTCTACCGACTGAGCTACGTCGGCGCGAGCACTCGATCCTAGCGCTCTCCCCCGCGCGTGTTGAGCACAACCGCTCAGGGCGCCGTTACTGCGCAAGCCGTCGTGAAGTTCGTGTGAAGCGAGGCTTGCTTCAACCAGCACGACAAGTTAGGTTCCCCGGAATCGCTCCTTTGGGGGGACCACCTGGAGGGTGGCAGCACGTGCGCGGATGCGCGCGGCCAAAGTACTCGCTGAGAAGGTGCGATGCAGCTCGCGGACGAGGAGCAGTACCTGTCAACGAGTACAAGGGAGAAAAGTGTTCACTGCAAGGACTCGCTCGCTCATCCCCGCCTGCGCGGTGCTGTGCGGCTTGCTCATTCCCGCGGCAGCCAACGCCACGAACTACGTATCCAACTCGCCCATCGTGTCGGGCGGCAACAGCTGCGCGCAGCCTGGCTTCAACTCGATCCAGGCCGCACTGGGCGCGACTGGCGGCGCGAAAGTCACAGTCTGCCCCGGCACCTACACCGAACAGCTCACGATCACGAAACCCGCGAAAATCGTCGTCTCGGGAACCCCGGGCTCGGCGAAACTGGTGCTGCCCGCCTCGACCTCGCCGAACGTCACGAACTGTGACAAAAAAGCCGCTGAAGCGGGCTTTCAGGCAGACGAATCAGCGATCTCGATCTGCGGGGCCGTGACCGTCGGCATCACGGGCCTAACCGTCGAAGCGAAGTGGCCCGAAGGCAAGTGCTACGACAGCCTGTACGGGATTCGCGTAGCGGGCGGCGCCACGCTCGTGGCGACGAACGTCACGGTCGACGGCGCAGGCGCCTTTCCGATCAACGGCTGCCAGGGCGGGGTCGGCATCCAGGCGGGTACGACCCGCACGACGCCTTCCGAACGCGGCAACCTCAAGCTGAAGGGCGTCACGGTCCGCAACTACCAGAAGAACGGGATCACGATCGCGGGCTCGGTCTCGACCGCGAACATCGCGAACACGACCGTCGAAGGCGCGGGCGCGACGCCGGCCATCGCTCAGAACGGCATCCAGGTCAGCGGCGGCGCGGTGGCGAAGATCAAATCCGTGAACGTCTCCGGCAACGAGTGCGACAACGCTGCGTGTGGCCCCGACGGCTTCTCGCAGACGCAGTCGACCGGTCTGCTGTTCTTCGGCGCCGCTCCGGGGTCGACCGTCACGAGCTCGACGATCAGCGGCAACGACATCGGGGCGTACTACATCTCCGAAGCCGCCTCGCAGCCAAGCTCGCCGGAGCTCGCCCTGAACAAGGACGTCTTCTCGGGCAACCGTTATGAGGGAGTCGCGCTCGACCAGGGCGACGCCTCGCTGAAGAGCGACACGATCAACGGCCCCGGCGAGGTCGGGATCGAAATCTACCAATACGAAGGCCAGACGCTCTCGTCTCAGTCGAGCGCTTCGGGCGCGAAGATCGAAGGGATGAGCGAGGCCGGGATCCGCGTCGCATCCGACAAAGCCGCCGGTGACAAACCGGGCAAATTCACGATCAGCAAAAGCACGTTCACGAGCGACGCGACCGTGCTGAACAACGAAAGCAGCAACTTCGAAGTCGTCTTCTAGAGGTAGACGACTTCGAAGTTTCGTGGCACACGGCGGGGGCGCGGCTCGATCGCGTCCCCGTCGGCAGCCACCGCCCAGTCCCGCGACCACCCGGCCCCGTGGCCACCCGGCCCGGCCGGTTCGTGAGCTACCGGCCCTCGGCGAACGTGGGGGCGGTCATCTCGTCGCCGCGCGCCGCGTGTGTGTCATACCAGCCCGGCAGCGGACGCTTCAGCCGTCGCAACGCGATGCCGTGCAGACGTCGCCCGATGCGCGTCCGGCGCAGCAGCGATTTAGCGCCGATCAGCCGGTAGGCGAGGAACACGCGCTTGTAGCGCTTGATCGCAGCGGCCGAGTCGAGCCAGGGACCCACGTCCGAGCCAAAGGGCCCGCTCGAGTCCTCCTCGAAGCTGAATCTCAGCTCACGGCCGTCGAGCTTTTGCGTGTGCAGCGTGCTCCCGGCGATGTCGCCCTGCTGCACGACCGCGAAGCGGTCATAACCGAGCCGTCGCAGCATCGCGAACTCGGCTTCGATATGCGACCAGTCGGTCTTGTGCGACTCGACGCTGACCGATCGAGGGCGGCGCTCGAACTCGAGCAGCGCCTGCAAGCAGAGCATGTCCGAGCCCTCGATGTCGATCTTCATGAACGACGGCATCCCGGTCTCGCGCAGCTTCTCGGCGAAGCGCACGGCGGGCACGTCGACGGCTTCGCTCGCCGCGACCATCAGGTTGCGCTCGACCATCTCATCGCTCGTCGTGCCCCAGGTACTGAGCGGGTGGCGGTAGAAGCGCACGGTGGGCGCGTCGCCGTCGGTGATCGCGCCCTCCACGAGCGTCAGGCGCCCGTCGGCGATCTCGCTCGCGAAACGCTTCGCGCAGGAACGCACGAGCTCGGCGTTCGCCTCGAACGCCACGACGCGATAGCCCTTGGCGAGGTAATACGCGGAGTCCTCCCCCTTGTGCGCGCCCACGTCGTAGACGAGGTCCTCGACCAGCTCGATCGGCTCCGGTGACGGCTCCCCTGACATCACGGCGCGGATCGTACCCGTCCGGACCTGCCAGACTCCGCGCCGATGAGCGAGACCAATCAAGCGATTACGCCCGAGCTGAGCACGCAGATTCTTCCCGGCTCCTTTCCCGGTGACCTCGGCATCGAGCTGACCGAGATCACCGACGAGCACATCCGGGGACGGATGAGGATCGACAAACGTCATCTGCACCCGATGGGCTACGTGCACGGCGGCGCGTGGGTCGCGTTTGCCGACACGATTGCGGCATGGGGCACGATGCGCCACCTGCCGGAGGGTCGCGGCTTCACGACGGTCGAGCTGAAGATCAACGTGCTCGCCTCGGCCCAAGACGGCGATGAGCTGACCGCGCTCGGCAAGCCCCTACACACGGGCTCGCGCACGCACGTCTGGGAGGTGCGGGTGCACCGCGGCGATCGACTCGCCGCGAGCTTCGTCTGCACCCAGATCGTGATCTAGCCGATCCGGGCGTCAGGCAGGCGATCCGGGCGATCCAGGTGTCGAGCGCGCGCTAGGCGTCCGGCGCTGCTGCTGCGCCCGCCGGCTGCGCCGAGCCGGTGCCGAGCGCCGCGGCGTCACGTTCCTTGAAGAACTCCGCGCCCTCGATGCTGAAGTGCGGCACGGCGCGCTCGAGCCATTTGGGCATCCACCAGTTCACGCTGCCCATCAGCACCATGAGCGCTGGCACGAGCAGACAGCGCACGACGGTCGCGTCGAGGATCACCGCGACCGCTAGGCCGATGCCGAACTGCTTGATCGTGGGGTCGCCGTTGAGCACGAAGCTGCCGAACACGAACACCATGATCAGCGCCGCGGCGGTGATCACGCGCGCGCTCGTGACGAGGCCGCCGACGACCGAGCTGCGGTTGTCCTCCCCCGCGTGGACGTGCTCCTCGATCTGGCTGACCAGGAAAACCTCGTAGTCCATCGAGAGCCCAAACAGCACCGCGAACATAAATAGCGGTACGTAGGCGACGATCGGCACGGCGCCGTTCAGCCCGATCACGTCGGCGAGCCAGCCGTACTGGAAGACCGCGGTCAGCACCCCGTAGGAGGCACCGATCGAGAGCAGGTTCATCACCGCGGCCTGTGCAGGGATCACGGCCGTGCGGAAAGCGACGATCAAGAGCGCGAAGCTGAGCGCGATCACCACGAGGATCTGCAGCGGCAGCTTTTCGGAAATCCGCGAGGCCAAGTCGATATAGCCCGCGGTGCTGCCCCCGACGTCAGCTCTCATGTCGGTCCCTTTGTCCGCTTGCGGGATCACGCTGGAGCGGAGCTTTTCCACGAGCTCGGTCGTCGCGTCTTCGGCGGGACCTTCCTTGGAGATCACGTTGAAGAACGCGGTCGTCCCCGCCTTGTCGATCTGGATCGGCGTCTGCGCCACGACGCCCGGGGTCTGCGAGACGTCCTTCTGCAACGTCGCCAGGCGCGGGTCCTGGGCGCGCGGATCGGTTCCGGTCGCGGCCGACTTAGACGCCCCCGCGGTTGACTTCGAGGTCCCCGACGCAGACTTCGACTGACTCCCGCTCGGGGGCTTGCCGGCATTCGCGGACTGCCCGCCCGGCGCGGCGCTCGTCGACTTGGGCGCAGGCGTCTTGGGTGCCTGCGCGGGGGTACCGAGCTTGACGGCAACGATCAGCGGACCGTTCGTACCGGGACCGAAGCCCGCGGTGAGCAGGTCATAGGCTTTGCGCGCGGTGGTCGACTTCGACAGCGCGGCCGTGTCCTGCTGGCCAAGATTGAGCGAGAGCAGCGGAATCGTGAGCGGGATCAGAATCGCGAGCGCGGCGAGCCCGGCTACGAGCGGATATCGCGCGATCTCATGTGCCCATTTAGCCCACAGCCCCTCGTGGGCTTGGGACTCCGGCTTGGGATGATGCACGCGCAGTGAGTTGATGTGCGTGCCGGCGATCGCGAGGATCGCGGGCAGCATCGTGAGCGCGGCAAGCACCGCGACGACAACCGCGACCGCGGCCATCAGCCCCATCGTCGTGATCAGTGGAATTCCCGCAACGGCGAGCGAGACGAGCGCGATCGTGACGGTCCCACCCGCGAAGAAGACCGCGCCGCCGGAGGTGGCACAGGAGCGTGCGATCGACTCCTGGATCGAAAGGCCGTCGTGCATCCCGCGGAAGTGACGGGTGACGATGAACAAGGCGTAGTCGATGCCGACGCCCAAGCCGATCATCGTCGCGAGCGTGGGCGCGACGCTGGGTACGGTGGCGACGTGCCCGAGCATACGGATGATCGCGAGCGTCCCGAGCAGGGCAATGATCGCGTTGAGGATCGGGATCAGCATCGCGACGACGGTGCCGAAGGTCAGCGTGAGGATCAGCATCGCGGCGATGATCCCGATTAGCTCGCTGGACTCGGTCGCGGGCTTGGAGACCTTCTGCCCTAGCTGGCCGCCCGTCTGCACTTCAAGGCCTTCGGCCTTCGCTGGATCGGCACCGGCGATGATTTCTTCGGCTTCGCTGACCGACAGTTCGCCGGGGCTGACGCCAAGCGTGACGGACAGGTAGCCGATCTGCTTGTCCTTGCTCAGCGCAGCAGCGCCCTGCGGCGTGAGCGGGCTGACGACCGAGGCGACGTGCGGCTCCTTCGCGACGCCCTTCGCGGCTTGTTCAACAGCTTCGGCGTTCTTGGGGTCGGTGAGCTTGCCCGACTTAGCGTGGATCACGATCGGGCTCGTGCCGTTCGCCTGATCGGGGAACGAGCTCTGCAGCGCGTCGGTCGCGCGCTGGCTGTCCGTTCCGGGGAGCGAGAGGTTGTCGTTCGTGTTTTCGCCCAGCTGATGAGAGACCGCGACGATCGCGATCACCGCGACCAGCCAAACGCCGAGCACCGCGAAACGGTGCCTAACGCTGAAGTGCGCAAGCCGATAGAGAACCCCGGTCATGGACGTCTCTGCCCCCTGTCTTGTTGACGAAGCGACTCCCGTCGAGGCGCCTCCGTCTTCCCGCGAAACCCTACTCCGTGATGTTCTCGAACACCGCGGCCATTCCTTGCCCGCCGCCGATACACATGGTCTCCAGGCCGTAACGCCCGCCACGGCGATGCAGCT
>Ga0335073_10008160_pt1 | contig 14683 bp, 12 predicted proteins | sample Lox_Sample_22_FD_207093 | JGI IMG/M metagenome (GOLD analysis project Ga0335073, IMG submission 207093) | Soil microbial communities from Loxahatchee National Wildlife Refuge, Florida, United States - Lox_Sample_2.2 | ecosystem: Environmental > Terrestrial > Soil > Wetlands | place: USA... | reverse complement strand
GCCGAAGCAATTCAGGAGAGCGCGCCATGCTGGATTGGCTCATTATCCGAGGCGGCGTTCGCGTAACCAGCCTTTCGCATTATCGCATATCTCACTTCACACACCGGCGCTCCTCCCTGGCAAACGCCGAATGCTGGTGCGCGAGCAAAGCGAGCTTGAGCGGCCGGCAAGATGGCCCGGCGGGCGATGGCGAGTCGGATCCATCCTCAGGGCGCCCGCTCCAGTGCCGGCATCAATGCTGGCAGCCCGCTCTCGTGGGAATGTGACGCCCTTGTCGGCGGCCGCGCGTTAGTTCAGTGCCGCTTCGTCCAGATAACCGCAGGTTCCGTCAGATCAGCCGGATAATTCTCGCTGGGATGTTCGCCTTCGCAATCGCCGGTTGCCACGCCGGCTACATCACGCATGCGGCATATGAAGAGGTACGCATCCTGCTCCGCCGCCAGCCCATCTCCGATGAGCTGGCGCGGACGGAACTTCCCGAGTCAACCCGCGCCAAGCTCGAAACGGTATTGGCAGTGCGTAAGTTTGCCGCCGATCAACTCGACCTTAACGTCGGGGGCGCCTATAGTACGGTCGCGCAAGTCGATAAGGGCGCCATCGTATGGATTGTGATGGCGGCGCCACGCACTTCCTTGAAGCCCTATACCTGGTGGTTTCCAGTCGTCGGTAACGTGCCGTATCGCGGTTATTTCAGTCATGCCGATGCCAACGCCGAAGCCGCCCGCATGGAGGCGCAAGGCTATGACACCTATGTGCGGCCAGCGATCGCCTTTTCCAGCCTGGGTTTTTTCGACGACCCGCTGCTATCGAACCTGCTCGGCCTCACGCGCGTCGAGTTGGCCGGCGTGATCATTCACGAACTTTTCCATCGGACTTATTTCCTGATGAGCGACGTGATGTTCGATGAGTCGGCGGCGACCTGGATCGGTAATTGCGGCGCGGTCGAGTTCTTCACCCGCACCGAGGGTGCGGCTTCGCTTGATACAATCGCCGCCCTCGGTATCTACGACAGCGATATGAAGTTCGCCGCGTTTCTGTTGCAGGAACAGGCCCGGCTCCTGACGCTTTATAGCAGCGGCCTGCCGCAGGACGAGATTCTCAAGCGCCGCGCCGTTATCTTCGCGAGCATCAAAGCGGACTACGCCGAACTTAAACCAAAACTTTCAGGTTTGGAGCGCTTTGATCTCGACCAGACCGAACTCAACAACGCGGTGCTGTTGAACTACCTGATCTATTTTCATCAGCTCGACGATTTCGCCAAACTTCTAGCGCTCAATCACAATGATCTACGCGCTACCATCAAACAGATCATCGCGTTAGCCAAGGGCGAACCGGGCGACCCCTTCTTCGCGATCTGGCAGGCGACGCACGCCGCATCGCAAGGTGGTGCCCTTCTAGCGCCGGTCCAGACCCCGAACCATTAGCGCCGAATTCGCTGCGTTCGCAGTTAAATCAGTCGCCGACATCTCGCCATTGGCCGCCGTCAATTCGGTCTCGCGGCCGCTACAATGGCGAATTGTCAGTTCTCCTCGCGATACAGTCCATCGCATGCCCTTCAATTAATGCTCTGTGGGCGCGGTCCTTCAGGACATGCACCCAGACGAGCGCGCGTCCTACCCTGCCGTGACTGCGCTTATTAGAAAATCCTTTGTGCACATAACCGCACGTTATGACAGACAAAAAGGGCAGGGCCGCGCTGCGGGATAACGTTTAGCGCCCGTTTAAGCCACGCGGCGACGCCGGGACAAGGTGGTTTCACCTCCGGCGGCATGCAACGGCCGCAGCGTCTTTGTGTAGTTTTCGACAGGCGCTGCATTGCAATGATGTCGGCATAACCGCGCTTGCGCTCCTGGCACACCGTTCCTCCGGGGTCAGGGTGTTTGTCAGTTGAGGTAAGTTAATGGCAACGTGGTCCAGTTCTCAACGCGCAAGTTGGCAAGCCAGAACCACGATAGTGAAAACGCAAATGCCCTGACGATGCCCGTTCCGACCCAGCCCAAAATCTACCACATCGTACATTTTGACAATCTGGCCTCGATTGTTCGCGATTACTGCCTGTGGTCGGATTCGGTCATGGCTCAGCGGCAGGGTGGCACAGTCATCGGCATGGGAAGCATTAAGCAGCGCCGACTCAGCCTACCGGTTTCCTGCCACAACGGCGTATACGTTGGAGATTTCGTTCCGTTCTATTTTTGTCCACGCTCGATTATGCTCTTCGTGATTCACCGCGCTAACCACCCGGACCTTGCCTATCAGGGTGGCCAGCAGCCCATTGTTCATCTTGAAGCTGACCTGCATCAGGTCGTTTGATGGGCAGAGGCTAACGCTCGGCGTTGGGCATTCTCGCTGTCAAATGCAGGGGCAGTCTATACTCAGTTCCGCACAGGCCTGGACAAACTGGATCTGATCAATTGGGACGCTGTCGCAGCGACCGATTTCCGCTCGGCGGATATCAAGGAAGGTAAACAGGCCGAGTTTCTCGTCCACGAATCGTTTCCTTGGCACTTAATCGAACGTATCGGCGTGCATTCGCAGGTCATTGCCTCAAAGGTGTCTGTTGCCATAAGGTCAGCGCAACATTTGCCCAAAATCGAAGTAATGAGAGAATGGTATTATTGATTAGGGAAGGGCCATGATCGAGTTCAGAACTGGAAATATTCTGACTGCGGACGTGCAAGCCCTCGTCAATACAGTCAACTGTGTTGGCATCATGGGGCGCGGCATCGCCCTTCAATTCAAGAACCGCTTCCCCGAGAACTTCAAGTCTTACGTGGCCGCCTGCAAGCGCGAGGAGATACAGCCGGGGAGAATGTTCGTGTTCGAGACTCACACGCTTACGAACCCTAAGTTCATTATTAATTTCCCTACTAAACGGCACTGGCGCGGCAAAAGCCGTATAGAGGATATTGACGCAGGTTTGACAGCGCTTGTCGAAGTAATCCGGAACCGTAATATCCACTCCATTGCTATACCGCCGCTCGGCAGCGGACTCGGTGGTCTGAACTGGAACGATGTACGACCGCGTATCGAAGCAGCGGTGCGCGGCATCAACGACCTCTCTGTGATTATCTTCGAACCGAACAGCGCGTCAGTTGCAACTAAGTCGCGCGAAGTTCCGAAGATGAGCGCAGGGCGGGCGGCTCTGGTGGTGCTGATGCATCGCTATCTCGGTGGGTTGATGGACCCGTTCGTAACGCTGCTCGAAGTGCATAAGCTTATGTATTTTATGCAGGAGGCTGGCGAACCACTGCGACTGAATTATACCAAGGCTCCCTATGGCCCGTACGCCGAGAACTTGCGGCACGTGATTAACGTGATCGAAGGGCATCTCGTTTCCGGGTATGCAGATGGTGGCGACGAGCCAGACAAGCAGCTCGCACTTATACCTGGCGCAGTAAAAGAAGCCGAGGCTTTCTTGAAGGACAAACGGGAAACAGCTGGCCGCTTCGACCGTGTTGGCGAACTCGTCGAGGGATACGAGACGCCATTCGGGCTTGAATTGCTCGCAACCGTCCATTGGGTCGCTATGCACGAGAAAGCGGTCAGCTTCAACGATGTAGTGGCCCAGGTCTATGCCTGGAACGACCGCAAGAAGCGCTTTGCTCCGCCTCAAATCGGCGTCGCCTTCGAGACCTTGCGGACGAAGGGATGGCTCACGGATGTAGGAACGACGAAGCGTAAACCGCAAAAAGAAGCAGCACGTTAGTACAACACTAGACCACTGACCGAATCAATTCGCTCTATAATGTTGAGACTCTCACGCCGAACAGGGCTCAGGAGCCCAGGTAAGCGCGGAAATTTCAGGATTGTCGCCAGCACGCGGAGGCAATGTCTCCCGGCCCAGCATTGGATCTAGAGCTTAAGGAACGCGACTACGCGGCCTGGCACCTCTAAATGGTCACCGCTGAACAAAGCCATCGCTTCAACCCTACAATCCGGTAATCCACGGATGTTCCACGTTTCAAAACCACTCCATAGTTCATCGGCGGCCGAGGCGCGGTACACACACGATGGACGTTATGACAGATAAAAAATGAGATCAGCAGGCAGGGCAACACTTTAGTAATCAATGCTGCCGAATCGACGCTAGCCTGTTTTGCTCGAAGCTCGCGAAGCGGTATGACCAGCTACAATGTGATCTTGTGTCTCCCACCCACCACCGAGCGCTCGGAACACGCCCACGGCAGCTCTCGCCACATCGGCCCGGTTGGCATCGAGTTCATCCTGCGCAACCAGCAGCTGACGGTCGGCGTCGAGGACATCGGTGAGCGTGATTGAGCCTGCACGATATGCCTGCTCGGCGAGGTCGCGGGCTTTGACAAGCGATTGCACCTCGTCTTGCAACTCGATCACATCAGCTTCAGTTTGGGAGAACCCTGACAGGGAGTTCTCGACATCTTCGACAGCTCGTAGGACGCTGTGGCGATAAACTGCCAGTGCCTCCGCGTTAGCGCCGCGGGCTTGCGCAACCTCTGCCTCGACCTTCCCAAAGTCTAAGATTCGCCAACGCAAGGCTCCTCCCCCTAGTGCTTGAAATGCGCCAGAGGTGAAAAGGTTGCTAGCGCTCAAACTGTCGAACCCCAGCGCATCGGACAGAGATATTTTGGGATAATAGTCCGAGAGCGCAGCGCCGATCCGCTCATCGGAGGCGGCAAGCCGTCGTTCAGCAGCAATAATATCGGGTCGACGGTGGAGCACGTCCGTTGGCTCCTGGTCGCCGGGGATCGTCGGTATAGATGGGATCTCGCGCGCTGTAGCGAGCACATGCGCATAGGTTCCTGGCTGCACACCCATTAGTACGTCTAGCCGATTCAGCTGCTGTTCGAGAACGAAGCGAAGCGGGGGGACGGTGGCGCGGGCGTGCTTCAAAAGCGCCTCGGCTTGCGTGATTTCCCGCTCCGTCGCGGCACCAGCCTGATAGCGGTCGCGCACCAGTTGAACGAGACGTTCGTCAGTCGCAATCTGGCTCTCTGCGATACCGAGCCGAGCCTGATAGCCACGGATTTGCAAGTATGCATCGGCCGTATCGGCGACGACAGATACTCTGGTTCCCGCCTGACTGGCTTCCGCTGCCTGTGCTTCGTCGCGTGCTGCTGTAGCTGTTCGGCGCAGTCCGCCGAAGAGGTCAATCTCCCAGCTCGCTGTGGGACCAACCACATACTCCTGCGGGTTCCGCACGAAGGTAGGCAAGCCACCTGCGATCGTGCCTAAAAGTCCTCGAAGGCTTTGATGCTCGAAAGTTGCTGAGCCAGCCAGATCGAATGTCGGTAGTAATTGCGCGCCAGCTCCCTGAGCCACTGCCCGTGCTTGGCGCACTCGTGCAAGCGCCGCGACAAGATCCAGATTTTGGTCCAACGCGCGCTGGACCACTTTCACCAACACCGGATCATTGAAACCGAGCCACCAGGCATCAAGCGGGGGCGCCGATTGAGTCTTGGCCGTCGAGACATCGGCGAGATTGTGAAATGGAGCCAACTCTGACTTTGGAGCTGTATAATTTGGACCGACTGTACAAGCAGCCAAAGTGATGCTGGCAACAATCAGGCTGCTCACGGTCATCCTCGAAATTACTCGGCAAATATAAATCATGCTGGCCTCTTGCTGCCGAGCTTGCGAATGAAGGTGTAGAAGGCGGGTGTGAACAGAAGTCCGAAGGCGGTGACTCCGATCATTCCAAAGAGCACGGCGGTGCCGAGAGATTGGCGCATCTCCGCGCCCGCGCCGCTGGCCACGGCGAGCGGGAACACACCGAGGATGAAGGCAAAGGAGGTCATCAGGATTGGGCGGAGACGGATGCGGGCGGCGGCCGTCGCGGCCTGTTCGGGCTCGTCGCCGTCATGATCCTGTCGCTGCCGCGCGAACTCCACGATCAGGATCGCGTTCTTCGCAGCCAGCCCCACCAGCACCACAAAGCCGATCTGGGCGAGGATGTCGATTGGCATCCCTCTGAAGTCGAGGCCTGTGGCCGAGGCCAACAAGCACATCGGCAGAATCAGCACGATCGCCAATGGCAGCTTCCAACTTTCGTACTGCGCCGCCAGCACGAGGAAGACGAAGAGCGCGGAGGCCGCGAAGATCGCGATGGTCGGGATACCCTGCTGTTCCTGCTGATGGGACAGCTCGGTCCACTCCATGGTGAAGCCCGGCGGTAGCACTTCCTTTGCAAGCACCTCCATGCGCGCCATGGCCGTGCCCGATGCGACCCCGGGTGCCGCCGCGCCCAATACGTCGGCCGCCGGGTAGAGGTTGTAGCGCGGGATGCGATACGGAGCGGTCTCGTAGTGGAAGCCGGCGACCGAACCGATCGGCACCATCTCGCCGCTGGCGTTACGGACCTTGAGGCGCGCAATCTGGTCTGGAGTCTGCCGGAAGGCTTCATCGCCCTCGGCAAGAACCTGGAAAGTGCGGCCCAGATAGTTGAAGTCGTTCACGTACTGCGAGCCGAGATAAAGCTGCAGGGTGGAGAAGACGTCAGTCGGCGTCAGCCCGAGCTTCTCGACCTTCTCGCGGTCGATATCGGCGTAAAGCGACGGCGAGCCGGCATTGTAGAGGGTGAATACACCGGCAAAAGCCGGGTCCTTGTTAGCCGCGGCAACCAGTGTATTGGTCGCATTGGCGAGGGCTCGGGGCCCGAGATTGTTGCGGTCCTCGACCATCAGCTTGAAGCCGCCCGCCGAACCCAGCCCCTGGACCGCGGGTGGGTTGATTACGAGGACGAAGGCATCCTTGATGCCGGCCAGGCGCCGGCGCACGGCGGCCAGCATGGTCGCGGCATTCACCCCGGGAATGTGCTTGCCGTACAGCGAGGGCAGGCCGAGAAAGATTGTGGCTGCATTTGGTGCAACGGTGCTTGTTGTCACATCGAACCCTGTCACCGGGGAGGTGTGCTCGATGCCTGGTGTCTTCAGGATGATGTCGTTCACTTTCCGGACCACAGCATCGGTCCGAGCGAGACTTGAACCGGCCGGCAGCTGGATGACGGTGACGAGGTAGCCAATGTCCTGGTCCGGAATGAAGCCGGTGGGCATCCGAGCGAACTGGAAGGCCGTGAGCGAGATTAGTCCGACATAGACGACAAGGATGGGGACAGTCGCCCGCACAAAGCGGGCTGTCATCCTGGCGTATCTAAAAGACATCCACTCGAAACCAGCGTTGAAGTGAGAGAACGCGGCCCGCACGAACCGGTTCAGTCCCCGCGGTTCGGCATGGCCGTTGTGCGGCTTCAGAAGAACCGCTGCGAGGGCGGGGCTCAAGGTGAGCGAGACAAAGCAAGAAATCACCGTCGAAGCGGCGATAGTGGTCGCGAACTGCTTGAAGAACAGGCCCGAGATGCCAGAGACGAACGCCGACGGCACGAAGACCGCGCACAGGGTCAGCGCGATGGCGATGAGCGCGGTGGATACTTCGCTCATCGTCTGATGCGTCGCCTCGCGCGACGACATGCCGTCCGCCATGCTGCGCTCGACGTTCTCGACCACTACGATGGCGTCGTCGACCACGATGCCCACCGCCAACACCAAGCCAAACAATGACAGGTTGTTGATCGAGATACCCAGTAGGCCGAGGATCGAAAAGGAGCCGACCAGCGATACTGGGATGGCGATCATCGGAATGATCGTCGCCCGCCAGCTCTGCAGAAACAGATACACGACCCCGACCACAAGGAAGATCGCGATGACGATCGTCTTCAGCACCTCATGAATGGACTGGCTGACGAATGTCGTCGGATCATAGATGTTGATGTAATCTATGCTTTGGAGCTGTAGTCCAACGAGCCCAGCTCGACATGGCCGATGTCGCGGATGCGGGTGATACGACCCTGGGAATCCGACTTTACGATGATGTCGCCAAATTGTTCGGGCGTGGTGAGACGTCCAAGTGCGCGGACATTCATCTGGTAGGCGCCGCCAGAGTCGTTGAACACAGGCGGCTGATTGAGGGCGCCGGCCGAGACTTGGGTGTTCTGAGCACGCAGGACGTTCAGGATATCGCTGGCGCTGATATCGCTCGCAGCGGCCTTGTCCGGATCGATCCAGATCCGCATCGCATATTGCCGCTCTCCCAAAATCCAGAAATCCGAGACGCCGGGCAGACGCGCGATCTCGTCTCTCACGTGGAGAATGAAATAGTTGGAGAGGTACTCCGCGCTGCGTGATCCATCCGGCGAATATGGATGGATGCCAAGCAGCAGGGCCGGGATTGTCTTCTTGACCTGCACCCCTTCGAGCTGGACTTCCTGCGGCAGCCGGGACAGCGTGTCCTGCACCCGGTTGTGCGTGAGCATCAACGCTGTGTTGATGTTGGTGCCGATCTTGAAAATCACCGTGATGCTGAGCTGGCCATTACCTGTCGACTGGCTGCTGATGTAGTCCATGTTCTCGACGCCGTTGATGGCTTGCTCGAGCGGTGTCGCGACGGTGCGCGCGACGACTTCAGCCGAAGCGCCCGGGTAGGAGGCCGTGATCTGGACGGTTGGCGGGACGATGTTCGGATACTGGGCTACCGGCAGGAATGCTGCCGCGGCAAGTCCGAACACCATGATGAAGATACTGACGACCGCAGCGAATCGCGGGTGGTCAATGAAGAAATGCGAGAGTTTCATGATCCAACTGAGCCCCGGTTCGGATTGGGCGTGAGTTCGATTGGTTCCGCGTGCGGTGATACCGCAGCGCCTGGCCGAGCTGTCGGGATGCCGCGGACGATCACGCGGTCGGACGTGGTCAGGCCGGAGCGAATGACCCGGAGGCCGTCGCGCAGGTCGCCGATCTGGACGAGCTTCGGAGTGACCACGTTGTTTGACGCGACGGTCAAAACGATGTGGTCCGACTGATCCGGCAGCACGGAGGCGTCCGGCACGAGCAGGGTGAGCGCCGGCGGAGCGACTTCCACGCGGACGCGGGCGAACCCACCGGGCGTCAGGAGGCCGTCGGCATCCGGGACGGTAGCGCGGGCATGGATCGTCCCGCTAGTGCGATCGAGGGTGTTGTCAATGAAGTCAAGCGTGCCCTCATGAGTGAAGCGGTTCTCGTCGGCGAGCGCGATCTGCACCTTCTCGGCGAGCGGGCCTCCCTGCTTTTGCCGATCGCGCAGAAACGTCATGTAGTCGGCCTCGCTCATGTCGAAGTTGAGGTAGACGGAGCCCGTCGAGACGAGCGTGGCGAGCAAGGTGGTGGGGCTGGTGCCCGCCCGGCTGCCCGAGATCAGATTACCGACTGAGACTTCGTGGGTTCCGATGCGGCCCGTGAAGGGCGCAGTGATGCGGGTGTGGTCGAGGTCGAACCGGGCGTCGCGCACGGCGGCCAGGGCATCATCGAGGGCCGCCTGGGCGGCGCGCTGCTCGGCGACCTTTTGGTCTGCGTTCTCGACGGTGCCGGCGCCGGTCTTCTTCAGGGATTCTGCACGCGTCAGCTCGCGGTTCGCGAGACCGAGACGCGCGCGGACGCTTTCGAGCTGAGCCGTGGCCTCGCTGAATTTGATTTGATATGGGGTCGGATCGATCAGGAACAGCAGATCGCCCTTGTGTACTATATCGCCGTCCTTGAAGCCGATCTGGGTTAGAGTCCCGCCGACTTGAGCGCGCAGGTCGACTTGCTGAACGGCCGAAAATTGGCCGAGAAATTCGAGGCGACCGTCCACCTCACGCTGAATCGGAACGCTGACGCCGACGCTCGGTAGCGCCGCGACCGCGGCCTGATCGACGGATGGCGCCAAGACGTGTGATGCCGCAATGACAGCAACAGCAGCGGCCAGCGTCACCCCAGAGGCAACCAAAACCTTGACGACCGACCTGCTTGAGCGCTCAATGGTGACCGGCCCGGCGTCAGGGTGAGTGAACTCGTTTTTGATCGTTGCGCTCGTTTGATCATCGACCGAGCGAGCCGAAGGTCGTGATGTCCCTGTCATCTGGCTAATCCTCCTCGACGTCCTGGGGCAGCAGCATGACCGCATCTCCGCTGTCCCACCGGGCCCGCAACAAGTCTGTGCGTACCCAGCTCGAGCCAGTGGCCAAGGATGGTGACGTGTTCGCCGCGATGGTGGATGTGGCCGGCATTGTCGCGCACAGTGCGCGTCAGGTGCGTTTGCATGAGCGAATCTCCCCTTCGATTTCCTCAGATATTCGCACCACAGATCGCGAGCATCTGTTGGTGATGGGGTGCTTTCCGATCTATGTATTCTCGCTATCAAGCCGCTTATCTATCTATCGATAGGTTGTCGCAATAATTGATCAACAATGAAAGAATGTCAATCTCTCTATCTACTGATAGGATGACTTCGGCCGGTCAGGAGATGCTCCAGCCGCTCTGCGTGTCAGACAAGTCTCGTTGAAACACCTGATGCCGCCTGCCCCGAGAAGGGCTCCTCCGCCGTTCTGGCGAATACAAATAACCTTCTGCCTCGATCAGACGACGGCAGGCGACCGCTGGAAAGAAGATCGCCTCGCGAGGGAAATCGCGCGAGCAGACATGGACCACCGCCTGGCGCCGCAGACGTGTTGCGAGCTGGTCGATGTCATAATCAAGCGGAATCTGCACACGCACACCATCGGGCAAAACCGACGCCCTTTCGCGCTTTCGATCAGGATTGGCCGGCCGCTATTTCGATAACCGAAGGCTGACAGCGTGCTTTAGATGGTGACCCCGACGAGACGAAAGAGAATCGATGAATGGGAGATCGAACTCCCAATCGAGAGCACAACTGTCAATGATCACTCGAAAGTCACCCCCTATTGATCACTTGAAACTCCCCCCTCGGGTTTGTGCCTGACGGGAGAGCGCGAGGGGGTGGCCCCCTCGCCACTCCGTGTGTAAGGCGGCGACGATCACGAGGCCGCCAGCGATTCGAGTTTGGGCCTGAGGAGACCGGCCTTAAGCTTCTCCTTGAGCCGGAAGCTGTCGCCTTTAATATTGATCGTGATCGAATGGTGCAGCAGGCGATCCAGAATCGCGCTGGCAATCACCGTATCGCCGAAGACCTCGCCCCAAGCGCCAAGACTCTGGTTGCTGGTGATGATAATTGAACCGCGTTCATAACGGCGCGAGACCAGCTGGAAGAACAGGTTAGCGCCCTGGCGGTCGATCGGCAGATAGCCAATCTCGTCGCAGATCAGGAGCTGCGGCTGACTGAGTAATTTGAGCCGCTCGTCGAGCTTACCTTCGGCCAGCGCCTTGCCCAGTGTGGTAATCAGCGCGGTGGCGCTGATGAATAGGGTTCGTACGCCCTGCTCGCAGGCCTTGATGCCGAGCGCGATCGCTAAATGACTCTTCCCGACCCCGGGCGGGCCTAGCAACAACAAGTTGTCACCGCTCTGAATGTAGCGGCCGGTCGCAAGTTCGCGGATCTGCTTAGGATCGATCGAAGGCTGGAACTTGAAGTCAAAACTCTCGAGCGTCTTCTGGTACGGAAAGCGCGCCATCGCGATCCGCATCTGATGGTGCTTGTGAGTTTTGGCGTCGACCTCGCAAGCCAGCAGTTGATCGAGGAAGTCGGCGTAGGAGACTTCCTTTTTTGCCGCCTGCTCCAGGCGCGCGGTAAGCTCTTGCTCGATTTGATAGAGCCGCAGCCGGTGGCAGTGTTCGTGCAGACGGTCGAGTTGCGGGGTGCTCATCGCGCCACACCTCCTTCGCCCTGGCTGATAATCTCGTAGAGCTTGAGGTCACGCACCATTACCTCGCCGAATTGGCCGAAGTACGGATCGAAGCGTGGCGGTGGGCTTCCAGGCGGCTTGTTGCCGCCCGCCCGCAACAGTCCGGCATAGTGCGCCGGCTCCATCACTACACTGTGGCGCGCCGACTTCTGGTGGTGCGCGATCAGCCGGTCCTTATGGAAGAACTCGTACTCGCCGAGGCTTTCATGCACGCTGACCGTCGCGCCCACGTATTCGACCGGCACCGAATATCGCGCAGCGCCGACTGCAACCAGTGCATCGTTGGCGACCCGGCGCGTCCGCACCCGCTCGTAGTGATACGGCGGGCGCGAGAAACAAAGAGTTCGTTAAACGAGGGACATCTGTAAATCGGAGATTAAGTGACAAGTCAGTTCAGCGTTGACAGCCAGGCGTTGAGATCTTCCCACGACCCGAAGCGCCGGCCGGCGAGCGCGTTGCGCTTGACGTACTTGACGCCGCACTCGACCTTGCCCTTGGTGCGTGCGCGATAGGGTTGGCAGGCGCGCGGGGTAAAAGCATAATAGCTAGCCAAATCCTCGAACTGTGGATGCCACAGCACCTTGTTCTCACTGCGGCCCAGCACCAGGTTACGCGGATTGTCGTACAGCCAATTAAGCGTAACGCCGCCAAACCAGCGAAAGGCGCGCTCATGGCCATCCAGCAGGGTCATCAGCCGTTCGTTGTGGTACGCCCGCGCAAACAGCCGGCGCGAATAGCACAGCGTGAACACGAATAGATGCACCGTCTCACGCTGCCCGCCAATCCACACTTGCAACTGCCCGTAGTCGACCTGGGCCTGTTCGCCCGGCCCGGTCTCGAACCGCACCGTGGCCAGCTCTGACCACTTGCGCCTGAGGCGATGCGGGCGCAAAAAGCGCCGCACCTGCTGATAGCTGCCGGCGAAGCCGAGGCTGCCAAGCTCGCGATGCAACACGATCGCGTTCCAGCCAACCTCCGGCGCGCGCCGCTCGATGAATTCGGTGAACTGATCGATCGGCTTGGGCAGACAGCGCGGTTGCCGCGGCTGCCAACTGCCCAGCCGAAGCCAGCGCTTCACCGTTTTGCGATCGACTGATCAACGACAATTAGATCTGCCGCACGTGTTGCCTCAACCAAGAATGTTACTCTCGATAATCGTCGTTGTCTGATCTGGGGTGGAGCGCGAGGAGGGCTGCCCTCCTCGCTGGTGTTTGTAAAATCCAGTGACTTTTGACGAGTACGACATCGGCGATGCGTGATCATTCGCGATGGCGTTCTATTCACTTCTGCTTTCTCTTTGTTTTTTCGATTGAGTTTCCGCACCAATATCCAAGAGTTTCGTTCACGATGTTGTCTGAGGGCCGAGCGCTGCGTATTCAGCAGAAGCCGCGGCAAACACCAGTTGTCGGGCCCGCTCTGCGCGCCAGCCCTTTACGCGCCGCTGCAAGGTCCGGAGCTGGGCGCCGGTCGGGTAAAGGTCGGGCACCTGCCGGCGCAACCGTATCAGCAGTTCGCTGGCGGCGAGATTGGGTTCCGCCGCCAGCCAGCTTTCCACGAATGGCCAGCTGTCCGCGAACGGGTCGATGCGGGTTCTCCACCAATGCTTGGTAGTAGTTTTTCTCCGCCCCCTGGGCGCGCGGTAGTCACTGTGCCAGGCCGTCGCGAACGCAGCCAGGTACTCCGGTTTGTCGAGTGCGCCAGCGTCGCCCGTGTCGCGATTGGAAAGGGTCGACAACTCGTGCTGTGCCGCGCGAATGGTCGTCAGCAGCGCCACCGGGTCGAGTGCGGCGAATTGCTCGCGGAGCTGCTGCTTGGCGGCTTCATCGAAGCGGCCGGAGGCGAGCAGCCGCTGACACGGGGTGAGTGGCCGATGGTAGCGTTTACGCACCAATGCCCCGTCGCGCTGCTTGCTCGCCAGCTTGAACGAGGGCTGGAAGAAATTCACATACAGCCGGGCACTCTGGTAGAGCCGCCCCAGGGTGGCGCTGGCGTTGAGCCCGCTCAGCCGCCCATAGCCGGCCAGCCGCCGCACCACCGCGCCATTCTTCTGCTCGACCCAGGCCTGATCGTTCTTGAGGTAGGCGCGCGAGCGGGTCCATTCGATGCGGAGGTGATTGCAATAGCCCCGCAGCGTCTCGTTCATGAAGGCGCTGTCGTTATCGGTATCCAGACCGCGCAGCGCAAAAGGAATCCGGCTGGCGATGGCACGGATTCCTTCCACGACTAAACTTTGTTCGCGCACCGCCAAGGCCGCACATTCGGTCCATCCGCTGTGAATATCGGTTAGGGTCAGGGTATGGACGAAGTTGCCACCGTCTTTTACTCCACCGCAGTGCTCAACCAGATCACATTCGAAATAACCCGGCGGCGGATCGCCCCACTCGGCGAAGGTCCTCACTGGTACGCTCTGCCTGACCGCCGAGCCCGTGCCCCAGCGGCGTCGGCGCACACGTCCGGTGGCTTCGCGTTCCCGTCTCAGCATCCGATCGATGGTGGCGGCGCTGACATCCAGGAGCCGGCTTCGTACCACCGGGTCCAACTGCAGATGGCCGTGGCACTCCATCGCCTCGATCAGTACCGGGATGAGTTCTGTAAGACGCTTGCCGCAGATACGATCGGCTGCCTCCCACAACACGATTAGCGCCTGATGCACCGCCTCGTCGTACAGACGCTCGCGCCGGCGGGGGAATGCTGACGTCGATGCATGATTCAATACGCGCAGTGCGTGTTTGCGGTGATAGCCGGTTACCCGGACGAACTCCTCCAGAATCTTGCGTCTGTCCCGCCGTTCGGTAGCCGCTCGATACCGCTCTCTTATCGCATCCTTAAGCTCTCGGCGTGTCGCCATGCTCAGTCGCCTCAACATCTTCTGCACCACCCCGCAGCTCCTCCGCTGCCGGGTAGCAGTTTACGTGAGGCAACCAGTCCCGCACTGGTAACAAAAAGCGTGAGTCAATGCGACCGGCAAAAATAGTTGACGCGGAACATCTGGGGTTATTGGAAACACCATGCCTTGCCCAATTTCTGCCCGGATGATCT